>PVBE010445401.1_pt1 | contig 89975 bp, 75 predicted proteins | sample 1631181 | NCBI WGS metagenome assembly PVBE01 (sample SAMN08397723, study PRJNA350692) | Marine metagenome, whole genome shotgun sequencing project. | isolation source: water | place: Pacific Ocean | collected 2012-04 | reverse complement strand
CGTAGTCTAAGACCCTCAAAAAATAAAGCACCCAGACTGCTTAAGGCAATCAGGGTGCCAGATGTTTGGTAGCGGGGACAGGATTCGAACCTGTGACCTCCGGGTTATGAGCCCGACGAGCTGCCAGCTGCTCCACCCCGCGTCATGTTTGGGGGGAAGATTCTAGCCATCTCCCCCAGACTTTCAAGCCTCGTCTTGAGGGGGTTCAGGCAGGGGCTCCGGCACCAAATCTTCCTTTTGGGATTCGATTACCTTCTCAAGGCTCTCAATTTCTTGAATCACCTCTTCGGCTAGGCTCTCCCCCAACAAGGGGAAGGCTTGTTGGTAAGCCTTCAGAGCAAGTTCCGCATTGCCTCGTAAAGCCTCTAAACGCCCCAATAGAAGGGGCCAATGAGCAACGGCCGGTTGGGATTCTTGCAAAGCCCCAAGTCGGGAAACCGTGTCCATGCCAAGTGCGGCTCGTCCATTCCCCAATCCAGCCAACAACAACCACTCGGCATGAATACGCACCGTCGTGCTTTCTAATTCAATCTTTTCCGAATCGCTAAATCCTTCGAGGGGGAAAGAATTGAGGAGCCGCACCATACTGGCATAGTCCTTTCGCTTTTCTAATACTTCAATCGAACGACGGAGAGGCTCAAGGTTGCCCTGACCAATTTGGGCACTTAAAGCAACGAGGCGAGATTCCCGAAGTTCAGCCATGGGCTTCAACTCCAAGAGAGCTTCTAGGGCAATCGAAGTTGGAGGGATGCGACCCATTGCCTGAAGGATTTCTTTCAACAAGTGAGATTCCTTCTCTAAGGTAAGTCTCTCAGAGAGAAAGGGGGCACTGGCTACATCTCCCAACTTTTTCAATCCTTGAATTGCGCGATAACCTAACTCCGGGTGCCCAAGGAGGCCGTGCAAAATATCTAATGCTTGGGTTCGGTCCTCCATCCCTAATGCAATCGTCGTAAGAGCATCCAAGGCAGAGCTCCTTTCTTCTCTTGCAAGCTCCTCTTTCAAAGACCTCGATCTCAAAATGTCCAAAAACGCAGGCCACCCCAGGCGACCAATCGCGTCGTAGATTTGACCACGAACCAAGGCGCTATCTTCTTGAATCAAGGCTCGCAAGAGGGTGACCGTAATGGCTTGATCTTCTTCTCTTTCTGCCAATACCGGGGCGAATTCTTGGAATCCAACAAGTAAGGCAAGGCGAAACTCCGGAGTTCCAAGACTGGTTTCTTGGTTATCCACATAAAGCCGCTTGAGGTGCAATAAAACTCCGTTTAAAGCGGCATCCGCCGGTCGCACTCGCTGAATTGCTCTTGCAGCTTCAAGGCGCACATTGGGATAACGAGCTTCTAAGGCAACATCCAGAATCTGCATTCCCTCCTTGCCCAGCAGGAAATGGGGAACAAGGCGAGTAATTTGCACAAGTTCCAATTCTTGATTCTGGCGTTGAGCTTGATAGAAGGCGGTTCGCAACTTTTCAGCAGCAGGAGATTCTTCACCCACAATTGCCTGCGGCAAACCGGACATTGCCTGATAAGCAAGGTACCGAACACCGGCAACGGGTGACTGAATCGCTTCAAAAACAGCGGACGAATCTTGCTTGAGAATTCGAGCCCAAAGTTGAACCTCTCTTGAGTGGGCAGTGTCAAAAGCCTCCGCTAACCAAGCCTCTCGACCTAAATCTCGAACATCCTTCCACCATTCATGAAAAGCTCCCGCATCGGGAAACTCGTGTCTTGTAATTGCAAAAAGAGCCGACCGAGCCGAAGTGGCGCATTCGGGCTCGTTTAAGCGAGCCGCGACAGCCTCGACGAACGAGGGGTCACTCCACTCCAAGGCGGCTACTGCGTTAAGTGCACCATTCAGAGCGACCACATTGCCGACTGCGGGCTTTCGAAGAACTTGATTAAGTTGTTCTTGAAAACCATCCCAGCTCCGGGCAAGCAATTGCCAAGAGCTCTCTAACTTCACTTCAGGTGGAAAAGAATTCTTTCCGGCTGCAAGAAGCAGGAAATCAAACTGCTCAGCTGGAGGTGCGCTTTGAAGAAGGCTTAGAAAGGCCGAAGCTGCCTCTCGGCGAAGCAAAGGGTCTCCATCCTGTGCCATATTTCGAGCATGCCCTTGAGACTCTGCATTTTCCGCTAGAGATGGTGGGAGCGGAGGAAGTCCAGAGGCCTGAATGGGCAGGAGGGCGAGGGCGAGGGCGGCCAGCACTAAATTATCCTAACACCGGTTTGTGTCAGCACCTGCGACCAAAACGGCTAAGGCTTCAAGGACTGTGGCAAAGTCGCCTTCTGTGTTCAGTTGTCGCCCTGAAGAGGCTTTGAGATAGCCCGGTTCTCGCTTTTCCAAAAGAAGGCGAACTTCCTCTTCCAAGCTTTGGTCAGTTAGTGCAGGACGGGGCTCTCGAACCTGGCGCTTCAATAGGGAATCCGTGCTAGCTGATAGGAAATAAACCCTTTCAGCCTGAGCCAAAAGATCGCAACTGCTCTCATTTTCAGTTACACCCCCACCTAGAGCAATGACGCAATCTCGGAAACCAAGAAGTTCAGGGAGAAGATTAGCTTCAGCCATTCGAAATTCGGCTTCGTTCTCTGGAATCCAATCCGAAATCTCTTTTTGATGTCTTGCTTCGAGGCAAAAATCTCCGTCCAAAAATGGCATTCCTAGGCGCTCCGCCAAAGCTCGACCTAGGGTTGATTTTCCGGATGCGCGGGGACCAACCAAGACGATTGGCGGCAAGCCAGGAAGTTCCTTTGTTAAGAGTGGGCCGAGAAAATGGCGTAAAACCATTGGCATCAATTCGCTTTCGGTCACCAGGATGTACTGCTCAATCATTTGACGAAGCAACATTTCAGAACCAAAAACCGGTACGGCGCCCTCCTCCATCGCCCGCACCAAAAGCGGGGTGGCGGTTGGCGAATAAACCATGTCCAGAATTGGAATCCCAGGGCAAAGAGTCTGCCCTATTAAAGGATCGCCTGGAATTGAATCAGAACCCATTGGAGTTGCCTGCACGATGGCGGAAAATTCTTCTGTTGGGCTGTCCCCCCAAGGAGATGTACTGGCTCCAAACTCAGCCGCAAGAGAAGACGAAGCCTCTTCGCGGCGCGCACAGATGCACAACGAATAACCTTGGGCTTGAGCCTCTGCCGCAAATGCTCGGGCCGCCCCTCCTGCGCCTACCAACAGGATGGCTTTGGATGAATCTGCAGGTGGAAGGCCGGATTCTTTAAGAACATCCATGGCCGCCCTTCCATCGGTGTTCGCAGCTCCCCACTCCCCACCGGGCATCCGAATGAGCGTATTGGCTGAACCAGCTCTTGAAGCAGATTCATGGTGTTGGGCAGCAGCATCCATAGCTTGCAACTTATTTGGAGCTGTAACAGAAAAGCCCTGCCAAGCAAAATGGCAGTCTTTAAGAAATCCTCTCAGGTCATCAGTCTCTATTGTGAGGTAAATCTTATCCTTGGACTCCACTTGAAAAGCGCTGTTCCACAAGAGCGGTGAACGCGAGTGGGCAACCGGCTTTCCCAATATCCCGTACAAGGATGTGAAAGAAGAAGACAAGCCTTCGAGGGGAAGATTAGCCAACTCACCAATCTCAAATTGTCCAGGCGCAGTTGCCTGCCCAGGAGCGCAAGCGTAAATCAACGGAGCACCATGGGCCAAAGCCTCAATCCTAGTGTGCTTCCCCCCCTGCCCTTGGGCAAAACCGATGAGAGGGTATTCAGATTTTTTATACCACTCCCAAATGCGACGGGCGTCTTTCTCCGTTTCGGCCCACAGCACAATTTTTATCAAGTCACCCTCTAGACAAAATGAATTCATCTTGTCTTCAAGCTCTGTCCAATTCGTTTCTTTGCCAGGGCGCTCGTGAAAAGAATGAATCCGGTGGGCACCGGAATGCACCTGATGGCGACCCAGAATCGGACAATCCACATAGTGAGTTTGCTTGAAGCTAGCGACCTGCTCCAACATGCGGCCTCGCCATTCCGAATCACCCTCGAATAGTCCGCCTTCTTCTTTGGGCAAGCAAGTTGCAATAACAGGCTTTGGAGAAGCGGCAAAAAGTGTTTCCAATTCCCAATCCGGTTTGGCATGGTCCAAGCGAAGCTCAATCCAATCGGCTTGAGTCCCCCAAAGCGCCATATCCGAAATGGCTAAGCGTGGCTCTTCTACGATTAGGGATAGGACTCGAGTCATGGATTAGGAAAGGGTACGGGCAAGAGCAGCGGAAATCCCGCTTGCCTGCAAATTTGCCCAAAGTTCGTTTGCCTCTTCCTCCGTCTCCACGGCCACGAAAAATGTCGAACCGCTACCCGTCATCACAAAGGAGGCGTATTCGCGGATACTCTCTGCAAAGTGGGCTAATTTCGGTTCAGTTTGAAAGGCTGCGGGCTCCAAATGATTGGGACCTGGCTCGGGAGAGGGTTGGAAAGCAGAAAATGCGGCTTCTGGAACCTCCTCACCAAGAGGCGGTGCTGACAAGGCTTGGTAAACCGCAGGAGTGGATAACGAAAGATTTGGGAAAGCTAAGACCAAGGACCTACCAGAAAAGTCGGCGGAAGCCAGAACAGTTTCGCCGCGACCTCCTCGAAGCTCTGCTCCTGATCGGCTAAAGAAAAACGGAATGTCGGAACCTAGGGATAGGGCAACTTCCAAACAGCGTTCACTCCCAAGAGATTTTGTAGCGGTTTGTTCGAGGAGTTGAAGTGCCCCAGCAGCATTGCTCGAACCTCCACCTAGCCCACCACCGACCGGAATTTTCTTATGCAGAGTCCACTGCACTTCGGGGGCTTGGCCACCGGCGAAACGCCAGGCCTTTTCGGCTCGTTGAATAAGATTATCTTCCTCGTTTGCGAGTTTGTCATTGCCAAGAATGGTCAAGGAGGGAACGCCTTGAGAAATTTCAAGTTCATCACATAAATCAATCGGCACAAACCAAGAGCGCAACTCATGAAAACCATCCTCACGCAACCCAAGAATCCGAAGGTCCCAGTTCACCTTAGCTGGAAGTTTCAACTTCATGGCAAAACCCCAAGGAGCATGTTGTCAATCAAGCGAATATCCCCTATTCGAACGGCGACAACCGCTCGAACTTCAGAGTCAGGGTCTGGCGCAAGAAAAGTTTTCTCAGCCACCACCTTGGCATATTCCACTTCTAGCCCGCCCTGAAATAGGGCCGAGCAGATTCCTTCTTCTAGCACGGAGGGATTTCCCTCTCCCAAAAGGACTGCTTTCTGGGCGGCAGTCAATGCTTGAAAAATCGTACCCGCTTTTTCTCGGTCTCCAGGAAGGAGTCGTTGATTCCGGCTCGACATTGCAAGTCCATCTGACTCCCTAACGGTTGAGCAAGATTGGACCTCAATCCCCATCTTCAACCGTTCACACATTGCGCGAACTAAAAACAATTGCTGCGCATCTTTTTGGCCAAAGAAGGCCTCCTGTGGCTTTACTCTTTCAAACAAACGTCGAACTACAGTAAGCATTCCCGAGAAATGTCCGTGACGAAATGCTCCTTCCAAAATCTCTCCAACGGGGCCTGCCTGTTCTTGCTGGATATCTCCCTCTGGGTACATATCCGAGGCCGTGGGCAAATAAACCCCGTGCGCACCCCATGTCTGTAGAAGTTGACAATCTTCAGTTTCCGTTCGAGGATAAGCCTCCAAGTCATGGATTTCATCAAACTGAAGTGGATTCACAAAAATTGAGACCAGTACGAAATCACACTTCTTGAGAGCTTCCGCCACCAAGCTTCCATGGCCCTCATGGAGAGCGCCCATTGTTGGGACAAAACCGACTCGCGCACTCCCAGGAAGTTTCTCCCTCCACTCACAAAGAGAAGCTGAATCCCTTAGTTCGCAGATTCTGGTGGCAGAGCTTCCAGACATTCTTGAGCGCTTTTCCCTTGAAGCATAAGGCCGGGGGCAAGCTCAGATAGAGGTTCGAGAACAAACCGACGTTTGTGCAAACGCGGATGAGGAACTGACAAGGTTTCTGATTGGATTCTTAGACCGTCGTGCCAGAGGAGGTCGAGGTCCAAAGTGCGTGGCCCATTAAGAACACCCCGTCTTCTACCGCGCATGTTTTCAACTCGATGGAGCAGATTAAGCAAAACATGAGGGTCGAATGAGGTTTCAATTCGAACAACTCCATTTAGGAAATCGGGCTGGCAAGGGTCCCCAACGGGACGAGTCAAACGATAGGAGCTTTGGGAACGAATCCGGATTCCACTAATGTCCTGAAGTGAACGTAATGCAAAGCGAAGGTTGGCCGAGCGGTCTCCCAAATTCGAACCTAACCCCACAAAGACGTCTGCCATACTTATACGCTTTCAGATTTTTGCGATGTTCGGTTGCGAAAGACTTTGATGATGCCAGCAATGCTCGGGAAGAGAATAAAAGAAATTGCTAGGAGAAAGAGGGCTAGCTCAGGCTCAACAAATAGAAGGCTCAACAAAATGACAACTTCTGCGGTTCGCTGAAATGGATGACGCGCTCGAGTGAGCCAGGCAACAAAGTGTGGAAAGGGCAAATTGGAAACCATCAACACGGCAAGCAACACCAAGAGAAATGGAAGCATGCGGAGGGTGGATTCCCTGAAAAAGTGAATGAATCCTTCAGAGACAGGGAAAATGAAATCCGGGTCGGCGATGCCGAAATAGAAGAGCACAAGCCCAATCGGAAGAGCGGCGGCAGCCGGCGACGGAAGACCTAAGAAGTGAGTGTGGTCTTGAGTTTCATCGCGGTCCACTCGAAGCACGTTGAACCTTGCCAAACGAAGAGCAGCGCAACTGGAATAGAGAATCGGGCCGGCAACCATGAGCCTAGGGTGAGGCATGATTTCCATTACAGGCCCTTCAAGCTGCACTAGGGTTCGCACCAAAAAAGCGGGTACCACCCCAAAGGTAACCAAGTCTGCCAAACTATCCAGTTGAGCCCCAAGCTCTGAGGTTCCTTTGGTCATTCGGGCGAGTTTGCCATCAATGGCGTCAAAGAAAACGGCAAGCACCAATAGCCAGCCAGCATGGCGGGTCAATTCGTAATCAGCGTTTTGCCCAGCTTCAAATAGCCACAATAGGGCCCCAACTCCACAAGCCAGATTGGCGAGAGTCATCAAACTCGGCAAAACAGCGACCGATCGAAGGCGAGGATGGGTTTCCACCCCAGGATTCTAGCGTGGAGGCCAGCGAACAACCCGGGTCCGGATACCGTATGATTTTTCCATGCTTGCCTCCCTCGCACTCCTTCTCTCCTTTCCCCAAGAAAGTACCGAACCCTGGCCCGTAACCGGTCTCCCTCGAGAGGACCTTGTTTGCGAAGCCATCTTGGCGGAAGCCGAAAAAGATAATCAGGTCATGGACCACTTGCGCGAACTGGTTGATGGGATTGGCCCAAGACTGACCTCTTCTTCCAATCTGAGCGAAGCCGTTTCCTGGGCGGAAGATCGTTTCCTCGATTTTGGAATTCCAAATGTTCGACGAGTCCAATGGGGTGAATTTCCCGTTGGTTTCGACCGCCGACTCATGCAAGGTCGAGTTGTCGAGCCCATCAAAATGCCTCTCATCTTGGCGACGCGCGCGTGGAGCCCAGGAACGGATGGGTCAGAACGTGGCCCCCTCCTACTTGGTCCTTCGAACGATGAAGAGCTCGAAGCTTCCCGCGGCTCCTTCCAAAATTCATGGGTTTTATTGACCGGAACAAAATCTCCACGATTTGATTCTGATGCCGACAATTTCCGCGCTCGACTCGGGAAATTCTTTGACGAAGAAGGAATCTACGGAACCGTTCGTATTGCCCGCAATGAACTCGTTCTCACGGGAGGACGATACAAAATTGACTGGAATGATTTACCCACTCGAACCCAAGTCACAATTCCTAAAGAACAGGGACGAAAGCTTGCTCAGTTCTTGGAAGCAGGCGAAGCCGTAGAAGTTGAGTTTGACCTTGACTATCAGTTCACTGAAGGGCCTATCCCGCAATGGGATGTTCTAGCTGAAATCCCCGGCTCCGACAAAGCTGATGAATTAATCATCATGGGCGGCCACTTGGATTCTTGGGACGGTGCCACGGGGACAAATGACAATGGCACGGGAGTCGCCACGACAATGGAGGCCGCTAGGCTTTTGGCTGCGGCAATGCGCGAAACCGGCCAACAACCGCGCCGCACAATTCGCTTTATGCTTTGGACTGGAGAAGAACAAGGTCTTCTCGGATCCTTGGCCTATATTCGACAGCACCCTGAAGAAATGGAAAGAATCTCCGCAGTCTTGGTTCACGACGGCGGCACCAACTATCTATCAGGCTTAAACGCAACGCCTCTACTTCTCCCTTTATTTGAAGAGATTCTTGAACCCATCGATCGAATGGTTTCTGCCTATGAGGGTGATGAGATTCGATTCCGAATCAAAGAAGTGGACACTCTGCCTTTAGGAATTGGCTCAGACCATGACTCTTACTTAAGAAGTGGCGTTCCTGGCTTCTTCTGGAATCAAGCAGGCGAATCCAACTACACCTACGTTCATCACACCCAACATGACATTTACGACAACGCAGTTCCGCGTTACGAAGAGCATTCCGCAAAAGTCATTGCCATGAGCGCTTGGCGCCTTGCCAATATGGATCAAATGCTCCCGCGAGAAGATATCTTAAATCGCAATCGAGAAAACAATCGCAGTAGCCGCAATCGGAAAATGTTGGGAGTTTTTCTCAGCGAGGACGACGGTCTCCTCATTGACCGACTTGTCAAAGATGGCTTATCTGAAAAGGCAGGCTTGAAGCCTGGTGACCGCTTTACGGAAATTGCCGGCCAAAAATTAAGCTCCCAGGGTGACCTGCGCCGCGCTTTGCGAGAAGATGAAGATATCAAGCAAATTGCAATCCTCCGAGATGGAAAAACCCTCAAGAGTACATTCAACTGGAAAGAGAAAACTGCAACCCCTCTTGAAGAAGAGATGGTTGCCGAATGACTCAAGACCAAGGGAAGGGGATGGGAAAACGTAAACAGAATTCATCCGTTCTCCTCCTTTGGGCTGGAAACATCGTCCTTGGCGTTCTCCTCAGCCTGAGTTTTCTAGGCCGAGTGAGCCCGGCTAGCTCTGCATCGGTTGCCTTATTTGGTTTTTTGGGGCTGGTCTCCAGTGTTGGCGTTTTGTCCGTGCTCCCGGGCTTCCTTTCCATTCTTGTAAACCGCTTTCTTATCGGCCCGAAACGCAATTGGCTTCTAGCGGGGATTTGGACCTTGGCCATTTGGGTCCTCTTTGTAGACACTCGCCTCCACGGCTTTTACGGCTTCCACATTAACTCCACTGTCATGGGCGCCCTATTCACTCCAGGGATTGATGACTCTGTCAGTATTAGCTTGGCCGACATTCTCCCCTTGGTTCTTCTTGCCGCCATTCTTCTCCCCGCCCAAGCTTGGTTTGCATCGAAGCCTTCTGGGGCCTCTGAAGCTCGCTGGGCTGGCACGGTCATCTTGGGCTCTACCCTTAGTTTCCTCCTACTTCAATTTTGGGAAGCAAGCATCGAAGTCGAATATAGGGACCTCATCGCAGAACGCATGGATGCCGCACCCATTCCCTTGCGAAAAGAACCTTTAAGCGAGTTTTTTGTCCTCTTGGACGACCGAAAACTAGCTCCTCTTCCAGCCCCTTCTCTTCCAGAGAAAGAGACTCACCCGAATCTTCTTTTCTTGGTATTAGATTGCCTTCGAGCAGACGCCATTAACGAGGAAAATGCCCCGTTCCTAAGCTCATTTCGGAGTAAGTCACGAGACTTTCAAAATCACTTCAGCGGAGGGAATTGGACTCAACATGGAATTTTCTCCATGCTCTATGGACTTCATGCGTCTTATTGGGACCCCGTCCTAGAGGCCAAAGAATCTCCCCCACTCATACGCTCCCTTCAAAAAGCCAATTACGATTTTCGAGTTTACGCTGCAGCTGCTCAAACTTTTCCAGCTTTCCGGTCCACCTGCTGGGTCGATATCCCAGACTCTGTCTTTGACGATTTTCCTGGTCGCACGCCTGCGTCCCGAGACACTGAAGGGGCAGCGGCATTCCAGGATTGGTTAAACCAAAGGGATTCAGAAAACCCATTTTTCGCCTTCTTCTTGCTGGATGCCACTCACCAGGCTTACAGTTTCCCAAACGAAGCTGCTCTCTTTCATCCATACGAGGAGGAAATCCGCTACATCCCCATTTCCTATGGAACCACGGAAGACAAAAGAATACGAATTCGGAATCGTTATCGAAATGCGGTTCACTATGCCGACTCCATCGTTGCCAACATCTGGGATTCTCTGGTTCAAAGCGGGGAAGCGGACAACACAATCATCATCGTGACAGGAGACCACGGCGAAGAATTTTGGGAGCACGGAATCTGGGGACACGCAACTAATTTCAGCCAGGAGCAAGTTCATGTTCCCCTACTGGTAAAAGGACCTGGCATACCAACCGGGCCCGAGAGTCGACCGACATCTCATATTGATTTGCCTCGCACGGTGTTAGAAATTCTTGGCGCTCCCCCCGAAGAATCTCCCACTTGGAGCCTAGGAGAAAACTTGTTTCAACCCCCACAACACCGAATCCGAGTCACGGGAGGTTGGCAAGGCCTTGGGATTCGTGTCGGAGAAACAACTTTATTCTTGCCCACGCCGGAAGGTGGCCGCGGAGCGGCCTACAACGCAAACTGGGAACGTATCCCTGACACCCTTTCTGTTTTCCAAAACTCCCAAGCTACTTTGGGACAAGTGTTCCAAGAATGTGAACGTTTTTTGGACTAAACTCGAATTCCAGGAGCCGCTTGCCCGGTGAGTTCAACATAGTTGCAGTAGCCATTGTGATAGGTCTTAGCTTCTCCATCTTCGATGATTAAAGCAGTATCTCCTAAGGCTTGCAGGAAATGTCGGTCGTGGCTCACAAAAAGTAGGGTCCCGGTATAAGAGAGCAAAGCATCCAAAAGGGATTGTTTTGCCTCAATATCTAAGTGGTTTGTGGGCTCATCCAAAACCAAAAAATTGGGCGGCCGAAACATCATTCGAGCTAGAACCAGTCGGGCTTTCTCTCCCCCTGACAGGTTTTTTGTGGGCTTTTCTAAATCATGCTCTTCAAAGCCAAAGCCAGCCAGGCATTTCCGAAGGGCTCCCATCGACTCACTTGGGAACTCGCCCTGCATCGTTTGCCAAACAGTAGTTTCTGGATGAAGCAACTCCGTCGAGTGCTGGGCAAAGTATCCAATCTCAAGGCCCACTCCGCGCTTAAGTTTCCCGCAATCGGCTTCCAACTCTCCCATGACAAGCTTTAACAAAGTGGTTTTCCCAGCCCCGTTAATTCCCAAGACCGCCCACCGTTCCCCTCGGCGGATATGCGCATCAATGGAGGTGTAAACGATGTTCTCACCAAAGGACTTCCCAAGCTCTTCGCAAACAAAAACGTCATCCCCAGAACGCGCCACCTTTGGAATTTTGAATCGAACTCTTTGGCGCCGTGACCGAGGGGGCTCCAATTTGTCAAGCTTCTCCAAACGCTTTAGCCTGGATTGGGCCGCACTCGCCTTCCTTGCTTTTGCGCGATAGGAATTAATCCATTTCATTTCTCGCTCAATATGGGCTTGTTGCCTTTCAAAGGCAGCGTGCCTCTGGTGATCCTCCAACTTCCTTTGCTCTAAGTAGAAGTCGTAATCTCCGGGAAATGCGCGCAATTTCCCTTCATCAATCTCAACAATTCTGTTTACCACCCGGTTCATAAATTCGTGGTCGTGACAAGTCATCATGACCGTACCTCGGTAGTTTCGAATAAAGTCCTCTAGCCAAACGATAGATTCAATATCCAAATGGTTGGTGGGCTCATCAAGCAACAAGATTTGAGGTTGTTGAACCAAAATCCCGGCTAAGGCAACACGCATTTTCCATCCACCAGAAAGTTCGCCCACATCTTGAGTCATGCGCTCTCCTTTGAAGCCCAATCCGGCTAGACATTCCCTAGCTCGAGCTTCCACGTCATAACCTCCAAGAGTTTGGTATTCATTTTGAAGGCCTGCATAGCGAGCCATGAGTTGCTCCAGGTCCCCTTCATAGTCGGGGCTGCCCATCTGATGTTCCAAGTCTTCGAGCACCTGTCGGAGTTCGTGGACACGGCCAGCCTCTCGAACTGTTTGCTCAACGGGGTCACACCCGCTCATTTCTCCGACTCGTTGGTCGAAATATCCGATACGAACCCTGTTTGGCACCGAGACAGAGCCACCTTCTGGAACTTCTTGCTCCGTAATCAGTCGAAAAAGAGTCGTTTTCCCCGAACCATTCGGCCCAATCAAGCCCACCTTCCAGTTGTCCTCAACCTTGAGCGAGGCCTCCTGAAAGAGGATTTGGGAACCGTAGCGGTAATCGAGGTCTTCAACCGTAATCATGGGTGGTGGCCGACGGGGGCAAGTGGTTCATTCTCGCATAAAGTGCGGCTAAGATGAAGCCCTTGATTCGAACCCTCCAACCATGACTGACATTCTCGAAGTTCACGCCCGCGAAATCTTAGATTCTCGGGGCAATCCTACCCTCGAATGTGATGTGGAACTTGCAAACGGTGCCTTTGGCCGAGCTGCTGTTCCCTCGGGTGCTTCGACTGGCCAGCACGAGGCCATCGAGCTTCGCGATGGAGAAGAGCGCTACCTTGGCAAGGGAGTTAAACAGGCCGTCCACAATGTGAATGACATCCTGGCACCCAAGTTGGTCGGCATGGATGCGGACCAACAGGAAGAAGTGGATCGCGCCCTCTTGGAATTGGATGGGTCGGAAAATAAGTCCGGCCTTGGGGCAAATGCTCTTCTTGGCGTTTCCTTGGCTAACGCAGTTGCTGCCGCCGCCGATGCCGAACTCCCCCTCTTCCGTTACCTAGGTGGCTCCAGTGCCAACCGCCTTCCCGCACCCATGATGAACGTTCTAAACGGTGGTGCACATGCGGACAACAATGTGGACTTCCAAGAGTTCATGATTCAGCCCTGGGGAGCACCAAACTTTGCCGAATCTCTTCGATGGTGCGCAGAGACATATCACGCATTAAAAGCTCTGCTGAAAGAACAGGGACTCTCGACCGCGATTGGTGACGAAGGTGGCTTTGCTCCTAACCTTGAGTCCAACGTCGCCGCTGTAGAACTTCTAGTGCAAGCGATTGAAAAGGCAGGGCTTAAAGCAGGCCCCAAAGACATGGCCATTGCCCTCGATGTTGCTTCCACTGAAATTCATAAAAACGGCCAATACCACTTTGAAGGAAAATCTTGTGGCGCCGAGCAACTTATTGAAATTTATGCGAACTGGTGCAACAGCTATCCCATTGTTTCCATCGAGGATGGACTTGCTGAAGACGATTGGGAAGGATGGGCAGCCATGACTGATGCCCTTGGCGATGATGTTCAACTGGTGGGCGATGACCTGTTCGTCACAAACCCCACTCGCCTCCTACGCGGGATAGAGGAAGACAGTGCCAACTCCATCCTCATCAAAGTGAATCAAATTGGCACTCTGACGGAAACAATGGAAGCCATTGACATGGCCGCTGCCAATGGATGGAGCTCTGTGATTTCTCATCGCTCCGGCGAAACGGAAGATACCACGATTGCCGACTTAGCTGTGGCCGTTGGCGCCGGCCAAATCAAAACCGGTGCTCCCTGCCGCTCGGATCGCGTTGCAAAATATAACCGGCTTCTCCGCATTGAGGAGTGGCTGGGCGAATCCGCCCGCTATGGCGACGCTTTGCCCCTGTGAGCCGAGTGCAACCGAGCACTCGCTCTCGCCTCCTGGAAATGGTTCTTTGGGTGGTCGTTGGCGCCTTCGGTGTGTTTTTCCTGATTCCAGCCGTTTCTCACCTCTTGGAGGCTAGAGTCCAAGAGGCTGATGAACACGAAAAAACGGACTCCAGCCGTGCTCAGGCTGAAAAATCCCAACAAGATTTGGACTGGATGGCCCGCGATCCGCTCACCGACCAAAGACTTTTGGATACATCTGCCCCGGACAGCCGTACAGAACAATAACCCCTTTCAAAATGACTGCTGAACCTCCCATCCCTGACTCCGAAGCTGCCTCTTGGTTTGCCGATGCCTTCAAACGCCTCCGTGAGCAAGTAGGCCGCGTAATCGTTGGTCAAGACTCCGTTTTAGAAGAACTCATGATTGCCGTGGCCGCCCGCGGACATGCTGTTCTTGTTGGTGTTCCTGGCCTCGCCAAAACCTTGATGGTTTCTTCCTTTGCTCGCGCTATGGACCTAGATTTCCGGCGCATTCAGTTCACACCGGACTTAATGCCAGCCGACATCACTGGGTCAGAAGTTTTACACAGCGATCAAAGCTCTGGTGAACGTAGCTTTCGATTCACAAAAGGCCCGGTCTTCACGAATATTTTGTTGGCGGATGAAATTAACCGAACGCCTCCGAAAACTCAGGCTGCCTTGCTGGAAGCCATGCAAGAACGCCAAGTGACTTCAGCTGGAAGCACTTTTGCATTACCTGTACCTTTCTTTGTCTTAGCCACTCAGAACCCAATTGAGCAAGAAGGCACTTACCCCCTTCCAGAAGCTGCACTGGATCGGTTCTTGTTCCTCATTAAGGTGGACTACCCCTCTCAGGAAGAAGAGGCGGAAATTCTCCGACGCACAACCGGTGCGGAACCTGAGTCCGTTGAAGCCGTCCTTGACGGCCCCGCTCTTCTACGCCTTCAGAAACTTGTTCGCGCCGTACCCACCGCAGACTCCGTTCTGGAATACGCCGTCGCCCTCGCACGCGCTTCGCGTCCAAGCGAGGAGTCCGCTCCCGACTTTATTCGCCAATGGGTTACTTGGGGCGCCGGCCCACGCGCCTCGCAAAACATGATCTTGGCAGCCAAAGCAAGGGCCCTTCTTCAGGGTCGCTTCCATGCCTCTGTACAAGATGTCGCTGCCGTTGCGCCATCGGTTCTGCGTCACCGAATATTGACTAACTTTGCAGCCGAAGCCGAAGGCCTCGATTCCGATGCCATGGTTGCACGGCTCCTAGATGAGATTCCAGCAAACCCAAGCGCGTTGGATGGAGAGCGTGCAGCAGGCATCGGATCCTAGGCTTTTAGCCCGTTTGGCGCGGCTTGAACTCCGCGCCCGCTCTGCCGTGGAGGGATTCACTGGCGGAAAGCATTCCTCGCCCCATCGAGGTTCAGGGACGACCTTCGCCGAACACCGCCAATATGTCCCCGGTGACGAATTACGGCACGTGGATTGGAAACTCGCTGCAAGAACGGATCGTTTTTTTGTCCGTCGATATGAAGAGGAGACTGCCCTCACGGGCTACTTGGTCCTCGACCTCTCGGCATCCATGGGTTTTCACACTTTGGAATGGAGCAAAGCCGATTACGGTCGCTGGTTAACGGCTTCTCTTGCGCGCCTCCTTCTCATTCAAAATGACCGTTGGGGCTTAGCCCTCTGCCAAGGCAATACCGTCACGGAGTGGGTTCCACCACAAGGCGGAGAACGTCATTGGCATGATTCTCTATCGCGACTTGAATCCATTGGCGTAGAAGGAGAAGGAGATCCGGCGACCGCTCTTTCTTCTGCTGTTTCCCGTATGGAACGCCGCGGCTTGGTGATTTGGGTTTCAGATTGCCTTGGTACTGCCGAGAACGCGGCACATGCCGCCGCCCTTCTACGCAAAGCTGGCCATGACCTCGTTGTCTTGCGCATCCTAGATCCTGCTGAAGTGAGCTTTCCCTATGGACGTTCGACTCGATTCGAAGCTTTAGAAGGCGAGGATGTTCTATTGTTAGACCCTCGTGCGGTCCGACAAGCCTACTTAGAAGAATTTTCGAACCATGCCGCAGAACTACGAAGGGGAGTCCGCGCTCTTGGAGCAGACTTCCGCAGGCTTCAAACGGATGAGCCTCTGGAGGTAGGGTTTATTGAATTCTTGGCACGCCGTGCCAGCCGCATGAGGGCCTTGGGTCGATGAGTTTCCTGAACCCGGCATTCCTTTGGGCACTTCCGCTTGTCGCACTTCCAGTCCTGATTCATCTTCTGAATCGGCAGAAGTACCAACGAGTGGACTTCGCTGCGATGGAATTTTTGCTCCGTGCGCGCAAAAAACTAAGGAAGCGCTTGTTGCTCGAGGACCTTCTTCTCCTTGCGCTACGCACTTTTGCAGTTCTCTTTTTCATTTTGGCTCTTGCCAGACCAGGCCAAGAACTCACCCAGTCTCTTACGGGTCGGCCAACCCGAGGTGAGGTTTTATTACTCGATGCAAGTATGTCCATGCATCACCGAAGCCGCGGGCAATCTTCCTTCGAGCGCGCTGTTCAAGAAGGAAAGCAAATCTTAGATAATCTCGACGAGTCGCATGGAGATCAGGCCGCATTCATTCTCGCTAGGGATTCGATTTCAAGAGAAGCCTTTGGCAACCCGGGAGAAGTGCTCTCCACTCTTGTGGAACAAACAAGACCAAGTTTCGGAAATACAAACATTGCAAAAGCTGCCACTTGGGCTCTTCGATCTGCCGAAGCTCTTGCGGCCGAAGGTTGCGAAGAAGTCACGGTGACTTTCCTTTCGGACCTCCAAGCTTCCACTTGGAATTTTGACGATGAAGCTCAAACCGCTTTTGGTCAGCTTAAAGAAGCCGGATTCACCCTTCGCATTCAAGATGTTGGAAGCGTAAACCGTGAGAATACTGCGGTGACTAGGCTTGAGGTTGAACCTCAACGCGTCGCTCCTGGGGAGATGGCTGAGGTTCAAGTCACAATTCGACACTTTGCCGGCGTAGCTGACTCTTCGGATGGCTCCCCAAAACTCCTGCACGGCAAACTTTTCCTGGACCAATCCCCCATTGCCGAAGTGGATCTAGAAATCCCATGGAATGGGGAGTCTTCTTGGTCGCATCTTTTGACTCCCGCCGAATCCGGGAGCCGCGGGCTGGAATTCCGCATCGACTCCGACGCCTGCATCCCCGACGACCTTCGGACTACCATTTTTGAAGTTGCGTCTCCCCCTGAAGTTCTCCTTGTGGGCGAGGGCGCATCGAACGCAGTCCAGGGCTCCCTCTCTCGATTCCTTGATTTTCCAGCACCTGCTCCTTTGAGGCTTCAAGAGAGCGCGCTCCATTCCTTGACCTCTGCAACTTTGGCCAAATCCGATTTGCTGATCTTGGCTGACCCCACCCAACTTTCTCCTCGATTCCAAGAATTGATTCATCAATTCGTTGGCTCGGGTGGCGGCCTTCTTCTTGCTCTTGGTCCCGAAACCAACGCAGCTGATTGCGAAAGCCTTCTCTCAGTTCTGGGCGCTCCTTCAATTCAAATCGGAGAGCCACAAAAGTATGCGGATCCAAGTGCCCGCTTGTTGATTCAAGACGAAACCTGGCCTCCCCTTGCATTCTTTCAAGACCCCCGTTGGAAACCTTTACTCACTGAAATACCAATCTACGCTTTCCGTCCTATATCCGTCGAAACCCCCAACACGAATTCCTTTATTCAAACACCTCTTACTCTTGTTCGGGATAGCGGCGAAGACTCCCAAGCAAACCTATCTGCTGCCCTCCTAACTTGGCAATTGGAAGGGGGACGAATTGCAGTTTTCACAACACCCCCACATCCCGGATGGAACCGATTTGAAGAAGTCCCCGGCGGGACACTTCCTTTTCTTTTTGACCTTTGTGGATTCCTGGCTAATGGAAATCTCTTAGCAAGTAGCCTTCCGATTGGTTCTCATTTTCAGCTAATTCTGCCCACTCCTCCGGTCGATATTCAATTAGAAAACCCAAATGGAGAGCGCTTGCGACCCCAGGCCGAAGCTGTTGCCTATGGTGCTCGTTTTATCCAACCTCTCCTGGCAAAAGCACTATTGCCAGGTGTTTGGACAGCTACGGCCCAAACCATGTCGAGTGACGGTGACACTCTCTCTCACAAGAAAAAGTTCTCGGTTGTGGTTCCAGAATCTGAGTCCAACTTGACTCCTATCTCCAGCACCCTCCTTGTAGAGGTTTTGCCTGAGGCAGAAACCGCTCAGACTCAAGCGGAATCGCCACGAAGCCTCTCCGCTCATTCTTCTTCTGAAGACGCATCCTCTATCCTCTTTTTGCTTGTCCTTCTCTTCCTCGTAACGGAAACTGCCTTGGCTTCATTTTTAGATCGGAGGCGCGGGTGAACGAATCCCAAAGTCTTCGCTTGATGTTGGAGTTTATGCCTCCCATTTGGGTTCTTGGGCTATTGGTCGCACCGAGCGTTCTTCTGCTCGCTTGGTGGGCTTACCGCAAGCCGGAGCGTCCAAAAAGAATACTCATGGGTGTGCTCCGAGTCTCTCTCCTTACGTTGGGCATCTTTTTGGCCTTGGGCCCCTTCCTCCGAAAAAATAAAACAATTGAGGAGCCTGCAAGTTTGGCTCTCCTGCTGGACAACTCGGCCTCCCTTCAGCGACAAGATGCTCTCGCCCAAGACGTTCTCTCCAAACTTGCGGACCTTGGCATTTCAACAGGCCCAGAACCACGGCGAATCGATTTGCTGCGAGCTCTCCTAGGAGGGGAATGGCGGCTTGCCTTAGAGCAACGCTATCGGCTGAAGGCGTGGTCTTTTTCAGATCGTTTGCATCCCACTTCCACTGACGGCTCTGGCTTAAGTGGAGAAGGTCAGACCACAGCATTGGCACCCGCCCTACACGCCCTCGTCTCCGAACACCGAGGCCAACACCTTCCGGATGTCGTTCTCGTTTCTGACGGCCGAGCCAACCAAGGCGAAGGAATCGAATCTGCCCTTTCTCAATTCGCATCCGAAGGCTCTCGTATCCATGTAGTTGCCCTAGGGGACCCACGACCCGCACCTGACTTAGCCCTTGAACGCATTCAGGCCCCTGACCGCGTCTTGCTCGGCGACGAAGCTCTCTTCCTTCTTCGCCTTTCTGGATCCGGAGTGGGATTACCCGAAAAAACAACTGTACGTTTGTTGGCAGAGGATGGCACCGTTCTGGACCAAATTGAAGCCACGCCTACTGAAACCGGAACTCGACTCACTCTTGCAACCCAACTTTTTGAAGCTGGCGAACATTTAATCACCGCTGAGACTCCAGCCATTCCTTCGGAAACTGCCCGCGACAACAACCGATTAACTTTGCGAGTACTTGTTGAGCCCACACGCATTCGAGTCTTGTATGTGGAAGCCCGCCCCCGCTATGAATACCGTTATTTGAAAAATCGCCTTCTTCGATCGGAAAAAGATATGTCCGTGCATTGTTGGCTTGCTGAAGCAGGTCGCGATTTCCAACAAGAAGCCAGTCCTGGCACAAGCCGCTTGCGGCGTATCCCTACAACCGTCCAAGAACTGTTAGAAGATTTTGATGTAGTCATCCTCGGAGATGTGGACCCACACCAACTTTCACCTGATCCTCTGGATGGGAGTCGTTTCTTGGATGCCGTTGCCTCCTTTGTGGAACGCGGCGGTGGTCTCTTAATGCTCGCTGGCGATCGCTCCAATCCTTCTGCTTATCACGGAACCCCTTTGGAGCCCTTGCTTCCGGTAGAGATAAGCCGAGAATCCGCCCGTTCCTCCATCGGCTTTCATGCGATTCCGGCCGATGCCGAACTCCCCCATCCGGTGGTTCGCCTCACAAAGGATCTTCAAACGAACCTCAAGCTGTGGCAAAACTCCGCTGAACTGATGTGGTATCAACCCGTCCTAGGTTTACGCCCTGGGGCACGGGCTTGGTTGGTTCATGATTCGGATACGGCTTCGAACGGTCAGCCCCAAATCTTGGCTGCAGGCATCTACGCCCCTGAAGGTCGAGTCGGCTGGCTTGGCACCGATGAAACCTGGCGCTGGCGAGACCCTACCGGTGAACGGCAGCCATCGCGTTTTTGGCGCTCTCTTTTGCGCCACCTGGCCTCTGGCCGCTTGGAAGGCGACCAAGGACGTGCACGATTAGAAGTAAACCAAAGCCGAATTGAATTGGGAGAAAGTGTTCTCCTTGAACTACGCCTCCGCGACGAAGACTTTAATCCCGTTGTGGAACAAGACGGCCTTACTCTCTTCCGTGAATCTACCGGTGCTCCCTTATCAATGACCCCGGTTCCGGGACGCCCAGGAGTTTTCCACGCTCGTTTCCGCTCCTCTGAATTAGGTGACCACTCCTTCTTGTTCACCGCCGATGGAAGTCCAGAGGGAGAAATTTTGGCTTCAAGCCACTTTGAGGTCATTCTTCCGTCCGTTGAAATGCGGAAGACCTCCCAAAACACGGAGCTTTTGTCGCGTATCGCAAACCGTACAGGTGGCATGCTCGTGGGACCGGAAGCTGCAAATGATTTACTGGGCATCCTAAATGGCAGCGAACGCCGAGTCCGAACCTTAGCTTCTTTTGATGAACCCTTGGATGGCCGACTTCTTTTATCCCTTTTCTTAGCTCTTGCCTGTGCAGAGTGGTTCCTTAGAAAGAGGAGTAACCTCTCTTGATTCTTTCTCTTTTTCTGAGTTTTCCAATTCAAGAGCCACCGGTTCAGCGAGGCATCACCATCTTGGAGAGTCGAGACCTTGCTGCTCAACTCCAAGACGCTAAAGAACTACTTGAGGCGAATCAGCTCCGCACTGCGGTCGCTACCTTGCAAGGTATTCTGGAAGCAGATTCCGCTGCTTTGGTCCGCAAGTCCCCAGAGGACCTGTTGTTTGTTGGCGCAAGTCACTTGGCTCTTCAGCTTCTCCAGTCGCTCCCCCCTGAAGCGACCCTCGTTCGCGAACAAATGGTGGGACGCCGAGCCCAGGACCAACTCTTGTTTGCTTTAGAGCCTCTCAACATGAATAGCTTGAGAAATGTCGCACTTCGCTACCCAGGTACTGCCGCAGGCCGCCAAGCTGAAGCCGTTTTGGAATCCATCCTTTTAGACCATGGCCTTTTTCAAAGAGCAGCAAACGGAAGAACGCCCGACACTTTTCTTCCGGAATCCTGGATTCCCGAGCTTCCCTCACCGGGTTTGCGATACCCGCTCCAAACGCACACTGTAAGTTCGAGCACAGATACTTCTTTACCTTTAGTCTCGGGTTCCGGCTTAGTCGAAACATGGCGTTATTCCTTCCAAGACCCGCCGTTCAAAGACACTTTCTATACCAAACACCGGGCTGCAATTGCCGGGGGAATGATTTTTTTGACCGACTCAAAAGAAGTCGTCGCCATTAATGGCGCTTCTGGAAAGGTGAAATGGCGCTTTAATGGCTCTCCAGATTGGGGGCCTTTGCTTAGCACAACTCACTCCAACCAATTGCGCTGGAAATCACTGATGCGAGGATTTGATTCTGCTTCAGTCTTTGCCCCCATCATCGAAGAAGGCATCGTCCTCGCAGTCCTTCAAGAACCTTGGCTAATTGGCCGTTCTGACAGCTATCACGAAATCGAGGTCCGCAACCACCTCCCCGGCCGGCGCCTTTACGCTTTCGACTCCTCTTCTGGGGAAGTTTTGTGGAAGCAACAGGTTCCTTGGGCTGACCCGAGGCATCGAACCTCAGCGAAAGATTTGGCAGCCTCGCCTCCTGCTGCGAAAGCAGGCATGGTTTTCCTTCCTGTTTACCACGCCTCTGGGACTTTGGATTTGTCTCTCCTCGCTCTTGATCTTCACTCGGGAAAAGAACTATGGCGTACCTTCCTTGTAAGCGGAACAAGAGAAAGCAACTTGTTTGGAAATGTCCTTCAGGAGCTTTCCTGTCCCGCTCCAGCTACTCGTGATGAAACGGTCTATGTGTGTAGCAATCTGGGAGCTGTTTGCGCCGTTGATGCCTATTCCGGTGCTGCGCTCTGGACCCGAATCTATGAACGAACCTCAGTGAACACTTATCAAACGGGAGAAATGGCTCGCCGAGAAAGCTCTTTTGCAAACGCAACGCCAGCTATAACTGATCGCCACCTCCTTTTCACTCCAACGGATAGCGCAAACGCACTTTTGTTGGATCCAAGAGATGGAGAGCTCCTCGGCTTACTCCCCTCCGGGTGGCAAGCTGGAGGAGAACCCGTTCAGCTAACCAACTTGGTCAGCATGACGCCTCATGGGGCCTTTTTTAACGGAACCCATGGTGCTTTTCTTGGTTTTCCTGGCTCAACTGGCCTCAACTTTCATACCGAAGCCCTTCTCCACGAAACAAGTTCTGTAGCCCAACAACGCATGGGGGCCCTTGCCCGAAACGAATGGTTTCTCCCCAATCTCGATGGGATTCTTCGCGTTCACCCACAAACTGGGCAACCCTTAGGGCAAAACATTCCGTGGCCTACGGGGCTCTCCGACATGGGCTCCATTCAGGCCCTCCCGGGCATGCTCCTTATTCTTCGACCTGGTGGCGTGATTGCAATGGCATCACCAGAGGGCGCGATTGCCTCCATCCCTGAGAATGCAGATGACTCTCAAATTGCGAACATCCTTCCTGTATTAGAAAACTCACTCTCTGAAAACCCTAATTCGGCCCCTCTCTCAATTGCGAGTCGCTGCAAAGTTCTCGCAAAAATGGCAACGCGCAAAGAACTCAAAGAAAGGTTGCTGATGGTCGCTGCCCAGATTTACTTTGCGGCGGGCCAAATCAAAGATGGCATGCCTCTTTTAGAACCTGCTCTCCATAGTTCTCATGCTCAACGAAAATTAGACGCTGCCTGGTTATGCATAAAGCAAACTAGTGCTCAAAAATCTAACGATTCTCATTTCAAACTTTCCTTCAATATTTTAGAAACTGCTTTAAAGAATCATCGGACCCCGACCAATGGAAACCGAAATGCTCTTTATTGGTTTGTTGCTTCCACTCGGATAAATACTGCCGCTGATGATGACCATCTACTGAATGAGCTACTTCAAGTTCTGATGGAAGAAGAAAGCAATCAAGTCAAACTTGAAAACCAAACTTTACACCTATTCGCCAAGGACAAACTCAAGCAGCTTCTTGAAAAACCAGAGCAAAGAGAGTCCATCGAGAGCATTGCCAGCGAATACCTATCAACTAATCCTGAAAACCCAACGCTATGGGATATTTTTTCCGAAACTAAAGCAGTTCACAGTTGGGTCGCCAAGGAAATTCTTCAAAAAGACTTGAGCCCAAAGAGGCACATTCGTTTGCTTGCTTGGGTTCGTGACCACTCCACCGATGAAAAGCTCCTCTCCTTTGTCCAGGAAGCATCAGAGCACTTTGAATCGCCTCCATTGCCTCGCCTCCCTAAGTCTTTCTTAAAGCTCTCTGAAGGAGACTTAATGGGTGCCAAACTCTTAACTCTCCGTCGAACATCTAACCGCTCTGCCATTCTTGTAACTCAAAAGGGCTCGACCTGCACTCTTTTGAAGATGGACTCCTTGGGTCTTCAACCCCTCGCCGAGTGGAGCCCTTCTGACCCAAACATTCAGCTCTCCGACTTAAGCGGAACCGCCTTTTCCGATTCCAACGGTGCCACTCTGATTTGGCGGAACCAGTGGATACGACTCTCACTAGACGGAACTCTTGAAACCCAAGCTTTGCCAGGCCCGGCCGACTCGGCTTCCCTTCCTCTTCGAATGGGGTCCTTCCTTGCCCTCGCATGCGAAACAGTCGAAGGACTGCAAGTTCAAGTCAGGGACCTCGCCACAGGAGCCCTATTCCTAGACCACAGTATTGACCTCGACACTCAACGCGTGGCACGACTGGTAAAAGATGGCTCCAAGCTTCTTCTCATTTTTATTCGATCGACTTCTGCCTGGCATTGGTCTCTCCTCGAATCCTCCATTCCTACCCCTATCGCTCTACCGTCGGCACCTTCTTGGGATGATTTAGACGGCCTCACCTTCTCCCAGAACCAGATATTGCACCTGGACACAGACCAGAAACAACCCGTCGCCTACTTGTCGGATTTCCAATCCCAGACCGCTTGGCCCATTTCTCCTCAAGCAATCCTTAAAACCTTCTCTGCCCCCACGGGAATTGGAACGCTTCTTCTTCCTTTGGTTCCTGGTCGAGGCACCCTTCCCAACCCTCGCCTGGATTGGTGGCCCGATGCCACTTCATCACCAGCTTCATTCCCTTTGGAACATCCCAACTCCCTTTTCCCTCAGCTTGGAATTATGGGAAACCGGAGCAAGAGGCTCCGGAAATCTGAAATCCTTATTCTCCAACCTAATGACAACGGCAACACTCTGCTCTCAGCCCGAAAACTACCCAACTCGCAAGGTGGTTTCCCCCAACTTTGGGAAACCGAACTGCCCCATTCGCCTTGGTCAAAAATTCTTCGTAGGCGACTCCCTATCCCCCATGAAGCCAAGGATGGTTGGCTTGTTCCTCTTTTGATGAGCTTGCCCAACCGGAGTCGTGAACTTCAACTTCACACCATCAATTCAACCGGGGAAAAGGCCCTTCCTTCCTTTGTTTTCCCAACAGCCTCTCTAGGACCAAACCTTTCCATTCACCTTTTGGATGAAGCAGCTTTGATTCACGACAACCAACGTGTCATTCTTTTCGGGTCGAAATGATTCTCGCCACCCTTCTTTTCCTTCTTCCCCAAGAACCAGACGCTTCGGTTCTTTCGGAATCTGGACGGCGCGCGGCCGAGAAAGGCTTGGCATGGCTCGCTCAAGAACAATTGCAAAATGGCTCCTGGCCTGGAGATGTCGGCTACAAACTCAGGAACGGTTATGAGGTCTGGAATCCCCATGCTGCCCACTTAGGGGTCACCTCTCTCGCAGGAATGGCCTTTCTCGCCGGTGGCCATGTCCCTGGGCGCGGCCCTTATGGGAAAGTCGTTGAAGATGCTGCGCACTGGGTTGCCCAAAACGTCCGCGCTGACGGCTACATCTCCGCCAACGAAACCCGCATGTATTCTCATGCCTTTGCCACGCTCTTCTTGGCCGAGGTATATGGCATGGATCGCAAGGGAGAAATTCGCCCAGTTCTTCAACGGGCGGCAGACATGATTGTTGCGAGTCAAAACAGCAAAGGTGGGTGGCGCTATACCCCCCACTCTGCGGATGCCGATATGTCGGTCAGCGCATGCCAGGTCATGGCTCTCCGTGCCGCTAGAAATGTCGGAATTCAAATCCCTTCCAGCACGATTGACCGAGCCGTTCGTTATGTACGGGACAGCGCCGTCCGAAAGAACCAACCCATGCTTCGGCGTTCCTTCAACATGAACCTCCCCGCTGATCCTCCGGGTTCTTTTCGTTATCAACCGATTCTAGATACTCGTGCAAGCTGGGCCCTAACCGCCGCCGGCGTGACCATCCTCACTAATGCAGGAGTTTATGCAGATGAAGATTTGGAAAATGGTTTGCGCTACTTAGAAAGCGACCTCAAAGACTATAGTGCGAAATGGGGAATTCGAAACCGTGGGCATTATTACTTTTGGTATGGTCATTACTACGGCGTTCAGGCTTTCCATATGGCAGGGGGACTCCGCTGGAGAAATTACTTTTCCCACATTCAAGAGACGCTACTTGGCATGCAGATTAACGATGGTTCCTGGCCCAATTCCACTGGTCCTGGAACTCACTATTCCACAGCTACAGCTTGCCTCATTCTTCAAATACCTCGGGAGTATCTGCCCATCTTTGAACGATGAGCTCATCCGCTCACTCCCACTCTGTCCTAAGAGCTCTCCGCCGCCTGGAAGCTCGATGCCTTGCTTTGTTCCTGGCAGGTGGGATTGGGCTTTTTCTTGCGCAGACTTGCGGAATCTTGCTTTCCCTTTATGCCATAGATCGACTTTTTGAGCCTCCTTTTGAAGTTCGATTGATTCTGCTTTTCTCAAGCCTTTTCTTGGAACTCAATCTACTTTGGAAAGGAATCCTCTCCCCCTTGCGACAACGCCCTTCCCCTCGAGATTTTGCCGCTCTTTGGGAACGTAGTCACCCTCAACTTGCGGGACTTCTCAGCACATCCGTAGAAATTTCTGCTCCGCACACCGGCATATCTCCTGACCTGCTCCAGAAGGTTCACGAACAAACAGAGCTTGCTCTTCAAGAAGACCTCGAACCCAACGCAGCTCTCCCCTCTCGCTTTTCACTTGCGCGGCTTGCTCGCGGTCTTTCTGCTTTGCTTGTCCTAATTGTTCTCGCTGTTTGGCAACCAGGAGAATCCAAGATTTTCCTCAACCACTTATTTGGAGGCAAACAAATTTGGCCACGCGCCACCCAGCTTGTTTTGCTTCCGCCTCGCTTGGAAGGAGGGGGCACTCCTCCCGCCTGGGAGCAAGTCGGCCCTGAGGAATTTCGCCTTTCCGTTGCCGCATCTTCCTCCATCACTCTTAGAATTCGAGCCGAAGGAAAAGTTCCCGAAGCAGTTTGGGCTTTGGGAAACAACCGGAAACGAAAAATGCGGAGCGTCGGCGGCGAGGAATTTGTTTTGCGTCTTCCTCCTCTTCTTGAAGCGGTGAATCTGCGATTTGAAGGCGGCGACGACACCGACGGAACTCCTTTTGTGCAACTTCTTCCCGGGCGTGCACCGGGTTTTCAATCCTGGCTTGTGCACATTTCGCCTCCGGATTACATGGGCCTCGACCCTTGGACATCAAACCAACATGAGCTCAGAATTCCACAGGGAAGTGATATGGAGCTCGAATTCCAACTCAACTCTCCTGCTGACGAAGTTTCATGGCATTCCTTGGATGGCTCTAGAGATATCTTGATTGCAGATACCTCAGGCACTTTCCACAAAAAACTCAATGCAAGCTCTTCCGGCGAAGGCCATCTGTCTATACGTGGACTCGACGGCTTCATAAACCCCAGAGCGGCTTTGCTTCGTTGGAAAATGCAGGCCGATCACCCTCCGGAGCTTGAGGTTTTCTTTCCTGTGACTTCTTGGGCAACTCTTCCTGGCGCCTCAGTCCCTATGCTCATTTCAGCAAAGGATGATTTTGGACTCAGCGAAGCTTCGCTTTTCGCTCCAGGCTTGCCCCTTTCCGGGTTTTCCCTTGAACTAACTCCCAAGGCAAAACAGGAAACTTGGTTTCAAAAACTGCAAGTTCCAGAACAATCAGACACCACTCCAAATCCTGAAGAAGGAATGCGATTCCGCGCTCGAGTACTTGCTCGAGACCTTGCCCCTCCGGCTGGACAAAACAAGGAGACCGAATCACCTTGGATTGAAGTGATGGCCCCAGAAGAACTGGAAGAGCATCATGCGCAGGGGATGGTTCGAGTACGAGAGCGAGTCGAAAAACTCATCGAAATCGTCGCCCCCATTGCCAGAGGAGATTCCCCGGAACCACGTGCCCCCAGAAGCCTTCGCCAAAACAGTCGCCGAATTCAGGAGCAACTTACGCTGATTCTTTCGGAGAGGATTTACGCCAATGTGGACAGTGGGAATCTCCTTGCGCAAACAGATTTAGACCTCCTCCTTAGAAGCGGCTCCGAGCCTGGCTTCCCTGGCGGGGCCGATTCGATAGTTCAGGCTTTAGCCTCTGCCCCTCTTATCGAGCGAAGCGCTTGGGTTCGAGACCTTGCTCTTGCAATCCTCCAATCTCGCCGAGGCTCAATGAATGAACTTCTTCGCACCCTTGATTCCGGCAAGGACTCTCAACAATCCGCAACTCTCCTTGAAATGGAACTTCGTTCGATGCTGGAGGCCCTTCTTGAATGGGAGGACTTCAAATCTGCGATTGACCTCCTGAGAGGCCTCTTAGAGCGACAAAGAGCAATTCATTTGCAAACCATTGAGTCCGCCAATCGTTAATTAGAATAAGCACTTCCCATGAAACGCCTCCTCCTCGTTGCTCTTGCCTGCTGCGCTCTCCCGCAGACGGTCATGGCGCAGGGTCAGGACCACCAACGCTTGGCAAAGGACCAGAGGCAACTTGCAGAAACCGCTCGACGGCTAGAAACCCTTTTAGAGCTCCTGGAAAACCGAGAACTTGCAGAAGGAAATCTTCAGCGAGCGGATCTTTTGGCTGGAGCGAGAGAACGCCTTCTTCAGGCAACCGAAGGCGCGGATTTGGCCGCCGTTATGGAAGGCATCGCATCTGAATTGTGGGAACAGCAAACTGGTGCGGCCTTGGAAGAGCAAGCCCATATGGTCGAAGAACTGCAAGCTTTGCTGGACTATCTCCTGAAACATGAGCTTCAAGCCCAGATGGATTCTCTATTGGAAGCCGCTTTCAAAAAACAAGCTGGCATTGAAAAAGCGATTGAAGAACAAAAGAAACTCATTGCCGAAACCGAGGCACTGCAAAAAGGGGACCTTCCAAAAGAATCTGCCATTGAAATCGCGGAACAACTTCAAGAATTAGCGGAACAAGTATCCGAACTCTCTTTTGGCGACCCCCTTCTTGATGAGGCTGCAAAAGCTCAGAAAGAGGCCTCTGAAAAAACAGAGAGCTCTCCTGAAGAGTCCACCGAAAAGCAGAAGGAAGCTCTTAAAAAACTCAGGGAAGCTCAAAAGGAAGCTCAAAGAAAATCGGGAGAGCTGAAGCAAGCCCAAAAAATGGAGGAGCTCATCAATCTCTCTAAAGAGATTGCGGCAATTTTAGAACGGCATGTTCTTTCCTTGAGCTCAATGAAGGACCTTCATAATGAACACCCCAATGGAAGAACGCCTCGCTCGGCCCGCGTAAAGCTAAGAGGCTTGGCAACCGAACAAGTCGCTCTCTCTAAAGAAGCAGAGTTTCTTCTCACTGAAGTCAATACCGGTGGAGCTGATGCCATTCCTTTTTTGATGTCGAAATTAGTGGACGACCATGCCTGGCTTGGGAGAGCTCTGGCTCCCCCTTCTTATCGTTGTGGGGAACTAGAAATCGAAACCGGAGAGGATATTCGCTTGGGCTGGATTGAGATCCTTGAGGCCATCCAAACTGAAGCAGAGCGAATGCGCGAACAAATGGAAGGCGGCAACATGAGCGCGGGTCCTCAATCGAGAAGACCCCTAGTCCGATTCGCTGAAGAACTGCAACTCCTAAAGCGCCTCCAAACTCGCCACTCCAAAAAACTGAGTCGCTTTACCCACCGCCGCGCTCTCTTAACCGAAGCCGGAATGGATATTGACCAAGATGACCTCCGCGAACTGGACCGTCTGCTTTTAACCCAGGAAGAATTGCGACAGGTTTACGAAGCTATCCTTGCTCGCCTTGAAAAAGAGCCCTCCCCCGCGGCAAGCGGAGGAGACCCACCAACCGAAGAAGAGGAAGTCTTCTAATGTCCTTCCTACTCTTTGCCGCCCTTCTTCTTCAAGAACCCGTTCCTAGCGACCCGCCTCTGGAACCGAGTTTTCAGGAAGTTCCTGATTGGCAAGAAGAACTGCAAAAGCTGGTTGACCTTGTACGAGAAGATTTCCGGCAGGTGCATCAAAATTTACGCGACGCGAGAGAAAGTTTAGATGTAGAAGCCCCCGATCGCCCTCTAGATTCTCTTCTCAACCAAGCCCATGAATCAGGCCAGAAGCTCCTCACAGATATGGAGGAATTGCTTAGTAAAATTCCGGAAAACACGTCCAATAGTCAGGGCAGTGGAGACCCCAAGGATTCTTCTGAAGACAACAATAAACCGAAGGATTCAGAGCAAAAGCCTGGTGATCAACCAAAGCAACCTAAACCTTCTGAGCAAGAACACAAAGATGGTGAGCAAGGGCCAAAACCACTTCAGGGCCGCTTCTTGTTTGACCACCGTTCAGGGGCGTGGGGTGACTTGCCACCGAGACTGCAGAACGCCTTGCAGAATGCCGCAATCGAAGATTTGCCACTTCGATATCGACACTGGTTAGACGAGTACCACCGGAAAAGGGTGAACTAACTTCCCCTCGAAGGTTCTTTTCGACCTTCGATTGCGATCTCTCGGGTGCTTGGAAAATATCCTAATTGGAGCTAGTGGATGGGGACAATTGTCTACTTTCTCCAGCTTTGCCATCCCAGCAATCACGAGAATCCCTCAAGGCCTATCTCTTTAGCAATACACAGCTAATTCAAACTCCTTATATCCCTCCTTTTGAGCAAGGGCGAGAAGCTCTTCCTGTAATTCCTGTGCCTTAATAACCTCCTGTGTTCCAATTTCAATTCGTACTCGCTTCAATCCAAAGTCTCGAGCTCGGACAATTTGAAAGCCTCGACTTTTAATAGCGATTTCCATTCGTTCAATCCTCTCAAGAGCTTCAACCGTGACAGGAATTCCGACCGGAATACGGGAAGACAAGCACGGCATGGCTGGTTTTTCTGAAACAGATAATTGGCGACTTCTGGCAAACTCTCGAACCCGAGTTTTTGTCCAACCTACTTCACGAAGGGGAGCACGAACCAATCGAGAAGATGCCGAACGTGAACCAGCACGATCCTCTGCGTCATCGGAAGCATTCTCTCCATAACACAAAACCCAACCGCGCTCTATTGCAAAGGGTTGAGATGCTTGAAAAAGGGCTTCCTTGCACCAAAAGCATCGGTCTCCAGAATTGGCAAGATAGCGCTTATCTGAGAATTCGCCCGTCCGAAGCTCTTTCAATTCAACTCCCAAAGATCCAGCTATCTTGCGAGCCTCTGCGAGCTCGGCTCGTGCCAAGGATGGACTCACGGCGATGACAGAAAGCACTTTGTCCGACCCCAAAATCTCCACGCAAGCGGTCAACAAAACACTGCTATCCACACCACCAGAGAAAGCAACTACCGCACCGGGCCAGTCCTGAATCAAGGCATGGAGTTCCGACTTCGAACTCATATTTCACTCTCATCTAAATAGCCGTGCCCCGTCTCAATGTAGTGGGGTATCGAGTGAACCATAAAGGCGCGTTCCGCATCGCCGACCTCCCGAATTGGTTTCGCTGGAACGCCAGCAACCATGGTGTTGGGTGGAATGTCCGCGTTTTGGCGGACCAGGGCTCCGGCAGCGACCACGCATCCGTCCCCTATTTTGGCGCCACCCAAAATCGTGGCCCCCATTCCAATCAAAACGCCGTTCCCCACCTTCACTCCATGCACAATGGCACCATGCCCAACCGTGCAATCCGAACCAATCTCTTGGGGGGCACCCGTATCACAATGCACGACGGCACCATCTTGAATATTGGTTCGCGCTCCAATCTTGATTGGAGCGTCATCCCCTCTCACCACAGCACCAAACCAAACGGTGCAATCTTCACCGAGTTGGACGTTGCCAGTGATAACGGCAGTACTTGCGACCATCGCACCGCCTGGCACACGGCGCATGAGCCCTTTGGCAGGAGTCGGGAAAACTTCGTTGGACATTATTAGCTTGAAAAGAAAAGGATGGAAGTCGCAAGCGCATTGTGGGCTGCGTGAAGAGCGAAAGCGTAACGCAACTTTCCACTCCGCCAATATACCCAGCCAAAAAGAAGGCCTAGATAAAACACGGGAAGAAAGACAGTCCACTCATGGGCAAGAGCAAAGACAAGGGAAGAAAAAAGTAAGGCTCTACGGGGACCCCACTCGGAATGTCCTGCAAGAAAACGCCAGAGATAACCACGGAAGAGGCCCTCTTCTAGAAGAGGTTGCGTCAAGATGGCAAAGAGAATAACCGCAACAAATTGCAGAATGGGCAACTCAGTCATGCCGGCAGCAATCCCTTGAATGGGAGCTTCCCCCGTGAGATTTTGAACAAGGATCTCGTTTAAATCCCAAACCCCAAGAAGACCTGGGACGGCAAATAGATAACAGGAAAAAGCCGCACCAAATGACTGAATCTGGCAATTAGGGGTTGCCTTTCGACGAGGCAAGTAACTCCCTTCGCGCCAGCCAAGCCATAACCATGCAAGAGTGCCGGCAATCCAAGCGTACAAAAGTCCAAGAAGTAAAGAGTCCGAGTTCCAAAAAAACAAAGGAAGCAATTGAACTCCAAGAAATAAAATGCCAGCAAGAACCAAGTCCACACCTTTCATTTTTCGAAAGGAAATTACAGGGGCTGGCGCTCCCGCCTTTCTAGAAAGGAGCAGAATGGATACAAGAATCCCTAGCCCGTCGAAGAAAATACTTTTCCCAAGAGCGAGCAGAGCTGCAGTCGTCATACGGGGGTTCCCAACACTCCCGGCTCAGGAGAAGAGGCCATTGCGTAACGTTTCTTCGGGATTCTTCCCGAAAGCCAAGCATCCCTGCCCGCTTCGCAAGCGGCCTTCATGGCCCGCGCCATACGCAAAGGTTCTTTGGCACTTGCGACACCCGTGTTGAGAAGAACGCCTTCAGCACCAAGCTCCATAGCAATCGCAACATCACTTGCAGTTCCAACACCAGCGTCCACGATGACCGGAACATTTAAGGTTTCTAAAATCAAACTGATGTTTAAGGGGTTCAAAATCCCTTGCCCCGATCCGATAGGTGAACCTGCAGGCATGACGGCAGTGGCACCGGCGGATTCCAGTCTTTGGGCTTGAATCACATCATCACTGGTGTAAACCAATACGGTGAAACCGTCATTGACCAAGGCTTCGGTGGCATAGAGGGTTGCTTGTGGATCGGGAAGCAAAGTTTTCTTGTCGCCCAGCACTTCAAGTTTCACTAAATCCGTGTCCAACATTTCGCGGGACAGGCGGGCGGTTCGAATGGCCAGCTCAGCATCAAAGCACCCGGCGGTATTGGGGAGCAAGGTATAGCGCTCTCGGTCAATGAAATCTAAAAACTGCTCTCCTTGAGCCTCCCCTTCAGGAATCCGGCGCACAGCAACCGTGACACATTCCGTTCCGGAAAGAGCAAGCGCATCTCGCATTTCGGCATAAGAAGCGTATTTTCCGGTACCAAGAAAAAGGCGAGATTGGAATCGGTGGGGGCCGAGTTCAAAAGGGACTTCAGGGGGGATGAGATTTTCCACAGCAGATTGGATGTCGTTTTGGTCATCTTATCTCTGCGCCTAACCTCCCCCTACCAATCGAAGCACCTCGATTTTGTCCCCAGGGAACAAAAAAGTCGTCTCATATTTCGCTTTTCGGACGACCTCACCGTTCCTTTCCACTGCCACTCCAGGACCATTTGCCCCCATTTCCAGGAGTAATTCCGAGATTGGCCAAGCCTCCCTCCAGTCCTGGGGGACACCATTAATCAGGACTTCCTTGGATTCCGGGTCGCTGGAAGGATTTTCTGAGGAGTTCATTTTCTGGAAGTCTTGAGGGGAACAGGGGTTGGGGGAAACCAAGAAGGGCAAAAGCAGCCCTTGCCCGAAGCGGGGATGTCGTTATTCTAGTGCGGATGGAATGACCCCTCCGGGTGTCATTCTGGCCAATCCGGCCTCGGCTCCAAACATTCCGAATGCAGCACAGCTGCTGGCCGGGTGTGCAGGTTTTCCTGCGCACCCTTTTTTTCTGGATGTTTTGACCTGAGACCCTTGCAAAACCCCCGAAAACATGAAAAAAGACGATGTCCTGAGAATGATTGACGCCATCCACCGCGAACGCGGAGTGGAGAGGGACATTCTATTTGTCGCCCTCGAGGAGGCTCTCACCACAGCGACTCGGAAAAAAATGGGTGTGGAAGAAGGTCTTGATGTGGCGATTGATCGCCGGAGTGGCCAAATTTCCTTGACCGCCGCGGATGGAAGCGTCGAGGTGCCCACTGCAGTCGATTTGGGCCGGATTGCTGCCCAAACCACCAAGCAAGTCTTCATGCAGAAGATTCGCGAAGCAGAGCGAGACAAAGTTTACGAACAATACGAACGTCTAGTGGGCGAGGTCGTGTCCGGTGTGGTTCACAAACTGGAAGGCCCCAACATTATTGTTCAGCTCACCGGAAAAACCGAAGCTCTTCTCCCCCGCTCCGAGCGGATTCAATCTGAACGCCTTCATGTTGGAGATCGAATTCGCGTATTCCTCAAAGAAGTTCGCAAAGAAGGCTCTCGGGTGGTCATTGTTCTTTCTCGAAAGGATGATGAATTCGTACGCAAACTTTTCGAAGTTGAAATTCCTGAAATCGCTGATGGCCATATCCGGGTCATGCGCGTCGCGCGGGATCCAGGCTATCGTTGCAAGGTTGCTGTTTACGCCATGGACGAACGCGTCGATGCGGTTGGCGCTTGCTTAGGTGTTCGTGGCACTCGAATCCGAAACATCAACGACGAGTTGGGTAACGAAAAAATTGACATCATTGAGTGGTGCAATTCTTTGGAAGAGCTTGTCCAAAATGCGCTCAAGCCAGCCAAGGATATTTTGGAGGATCACATTTTCCCCGATGAGGAAAACCAATCTGTCTTTGTCCTTGTTTCGGAGGAAATGAAACCACTCGCCATTGGTGTTGGCGGACGCAACGTTCGCCTTGCTGCCCGAATCGTCGGCTGGTCTATCGAGATTAAAACTCCTGCTGAGTACGAAGCTGAGCTTCTGGCGGAAGAGGGTCGTGGAGCAGAACCGACGGTAGATGCTCCTGAAGCCCAAGAAAGCGACTCAACACCTGAAGCAACTGAACCTGTGGAGGAGGAATAAGGCTTGTCCGACGAAAAGATTAAGGTCTTCAAGTTAGCAAAGCAGTACGGCTTTAAGTCTGCTGATTTTGTGGGCGTGCTAAAAAAGGTTGGCTTCCCCGTCACTTCTTACCAAGCCTCTTTGGATGCTTGGGATGTTCCCATTATCGAGGAACGCCTTCTTAAGGGAGGCCTCATTGAAGCTTCTCAGGCAACAGCTATTGAATCGCCTGAGGCAACTGAAGAGGAGGGCGATGGCTGGAACATCGTTGTTGAGCCCGCCCCCGAAACACCTGAGGTGGAAGCTGAAGAGCCTATCGAGGAAGAGGTTGAGACACCAGAGCCCGTCGAAGACGAAATTGTTGCCGAAGGCGAGGAAAGCACTCCTGGCGAAACAGAGGGGGAAAGCAAGCCTGCTGAAGAAGACGAACCAGAGCCTCAAGAGGCCGTCACCGACCCCGTTGCCGAAGCCTCCACAGACGAAACACCGGCAACCCCGGCAACCCCGAAGGACGCACCTGAGCCTTCCCTAACCCCGAAACCAAGTGGCAAGGTTAAGCCTCGACCAGGTGCCACTCGTGTTGGAAAAATTGACTTGGCCGCTCTTGGGTTAGTGAAAGCCGACCACGCAAAAGGGCGCGGCAAAGTCACCTTCACAGACATTCGGAATCGAGAAACTACTCGCCGACGTGACCAGCGAACGCGCCAGCGCGACCGCCTCAAGTCTCAGAAAGGAGTTGAAAAGCAGGTTTCCACTGTCGCACGAAAGGGCGACGTGGTTTTGGCACCACCCGTAACTCCGAAGACCTTCTCCACTGCAACCGGCATTGGCGTTAGCGAACTTATGGGTTCCTTAATGAAGCTCGGTGTCATGGTGAATATGAATGCTGAACTCGATACGGAAACAATTGAGCTGCTTTCCAACGAGTTTGAAATCAGCGTTCGCATGAAAGAGCGTGAAGATGCCGAAGACGCACTTATGGCCGAAATTGAATCCGCAAGACAAGCCGCGGACGACTCGGACCTTCAAGGCCGCCCACCCGTCATTACCTTCATGGGCCACGTTGACCATGGAAAGACATCTCTCATCGACGCCATCCGCCAAGCCAAAGTCGCAGACGGAGAAGCAGGTGGAATCACGCAACACATTGGCGCTTACTCTGTTGAAACCAACAGCGGCCAGTCCATCACAATTATCGACACACCCGGCCATGAAGCTTTCACTCAAATGAGAGCCCGTGGTGCCAAGACTACGGATGTTGCCGTTCTCGTCGTTGCGGCAGATGATGGCGTCATGCCTCAAACAGAAGAGGCCGCTGCGCACGCTCGCGAAGCTGGCATTCCTGTTGTGGTCGCTATGAATAAAGTTGACGCTTCAGGAGCCAATCCGGAGAAAGTCAAAGCTGAGCTGGCGAACATCGGTCTTCAGTGTGAAGATTGGGGCGGCGAAACCGGAATTGTGGAAACTTCCGCCCTACGAAAGACGGGCCTCGATGATTTGTTAGAGCGAGTTCTTTTGGAAGCTGAGGTTCTTGAAATCAAGGCTCACCCCCACGGCCAAGCAATGGGCATTGTTCTTGAAGGCATGGTTTCGGAGGGCAAAGGAAAAGTTGCCCACATTCTGATTCAAGACGGAACCCTCACGCCCGGCGATGTGGTTCTCTGTGGCGACGCTTACGGAAAAGTTCGACGTATTTATGACCACAATGGCAAGACGGTCAAATCGGCGGGCCCGTCTGCACCGGTTGAGATTATTGGGCTGAGCGAGCTCCCTACTGGCGGGCAAAAAATCTTTGTTGTGCGGGACATGAAAGCAGCAAAAGAAGTGGCCGAAAAACGCGCCCAACTAGCTCGGGAACAAGAACTCGCTCGAACCGCTGTCGCTGAAGACGAATTCCTCGAGCACATTGATGCCGCTAACCGGGATCAAATTCGCCTTATTGTTAAAGCTGATGTTGGAGGCTCTCTTGAAGTCCTTAAATCAGCGTTGGCAAGAATGTCGAATGAAAAAGTTGCAGTCGAGGTCATCCACTCTGGAGTTGGAGCCGTTACTGAAACAGATGTGATGCTCGCAAAAACTGCGGAGGCCTTGGTCGTCGCCTTCAACATTGCGCCGGACGCAAAAGCTCGTCGCACAGCAGAACGAGAGCGTGTTGAACTGATGCGCTGCAATGTCATTTATGATTTGACCGAGGCCATTGAAGAAATGATTCTCGGGAAAATCGGTCCTGAGTTTGAAGAACAGGTTACTGGATCTGCTGAAGTCCTGGCCCTCTTCAAATCTTCCCGTTGGGGTTCCGTTGCTGGATGTAGCGTGAACGACGGTGTCTTCAGAAACTCTAGTCATGCCCATGTCATTCGAGATGGCAAAACTATCTTCAGCGGAAAGCTGGCATCCCTGCGACACCTCAAAGATGACGTCAAAGAGGTAAAAGCAGGTATGGAATGCGGTCTTCGCGTTGAAGAATTTGATGGTGTTGAGGTTGGTGACACCGTTCAAGCCTATGACCTCATCGAAATTGCTCCTCAGCTAGATTTGAGCGAGAAAGACGAAGAGAGTTCTGTTGGCTAGCGAGCGAAGGCGCAAACAAGTCGCCCGTCAAGTTCAAGAAACGGTTGCGACTCTTCTCCTTCATTCCATGAAGGACCCTCGAGCAAGTTTCGTTACGGTCACTGGCGTGGAAATGAATCACGACTTGACCCTTGCCACCATTCGCTACTCTGTCCTGAACTCCAAGGACAAGCCTCGTGTCAAAACTCTTCTTGACCACGCATTGGGTTTTTTCCGGACGGAAGTTGCCCGTGCTGTGAAACTTCGAAGTGCACCGAAGTTGGATTTTCGCTACGACGATGGCTCCGAACTCACTGAGCGGATTGACAAAATCCTTGACCGGGTCCTTCCCCCAAAGGATTCCGACGAGGAATGACTGAAGCCCCCCGCCGCCTTCGACGGGCCGAAGCAGTTCTGCAACGGCGAACAGGGAGGGTTCTTCTTGTCCTTGAGCGAGCAGTCGATTGTTTCAATCATTTAGCTGTTCTCCGCACCGCAGAGGGGTTTGGGATTCAAAACATTTGGATTGTGGATAATCCACTCGCTGAAGAGCGAAGCGAGCGCACTTCACACTCGGTTACGAAAGGAACTCACCATTGGCTCAGTATTCGGTATTTTCAGAGTCCACATGATTGCCTGACGGCCCTTCAAGATGAAGGATGGACCATTTGTGCGACAGATCTTGGCCGCACCGCCGAGCCTCTCTCTTTAAGCACACTCCTTCCCTTCCCAGAAAAAATGGCTATCGTTATGGGTCGAGAATCAGATGGTGTTTCCAAGCTAATGCTGGAAGCGGCTGACCGTCGTTTCTATCTCCCAATGCAAGGCTTTGGAGAGTCGTTCAACTTAACTGTGGCGACCGGGCTCATGCTCCAATATGTCTTCCTCGCCTGCCCAGAAGCGCACGGGGACCTTTCCGAAACCCAACTCGCAGAACTTCGCCAAGATTGGTACCGGAAACTGGCGAGTAACCAAGAGCGATGGGAAGAGTATCGCCAATGGCTTAGTAGCCCGCCGGAACCCGAGCCTGACCTCCGCCCTGAAGATGCTATGCGGCAGGTTCGTATGCCCAAGAAGTTTCGAAAAAACTCGAAATAAGTTTCGAGCCAAGCTTCAGGAACGGTGCCAGCGCACCCCATCTGCGCCATCCTCTAACACAATCTTGGCCTCTGCCAATTGATCTCGTATTTCGTCAGCGAGGGCCCATTCCTTGTCCGATCGAGCCTGGGTACGAGCCACAATAAGAGCCTCAACTTCCTCATCCGAAAGTCCTGAACTAGTTTCAACAGCTTCGGGGAAGAGCCCAAACAAATCATCAACCTCATTGAAAAAAGCAAGAGCTTGCTTCGCTTCTGCAAAAGAAAGCCCGCGCTTCAAAAAATGGTTTCGCAGGTCAAACACAGAAGCCAGAGCAGCGGAGGTGTTGAGGTCTTCAGCAATGGCCAACTGAAACTCTTCTCGAGCCTTGTCAACGATATCACTCCCTTCTTCTCCTCCCTTTCCTTGAGTACAGGCTGCCTCGAGTCGCCGGCGAAAGTCCATTAGACCTTTACGACCTTCTGCGGCAGACTGTAGAGCATCCCAAGTGAAGTTCAAAGATCCACGATAATGCGCTTTTAGAACGAGGAACCGGAAATCCAAAACTTCGAATCCTTTTTCAACTAAGTCATCCAAGGAATAAACATTCCCCAATGACTTCGACATTTTTCCACCATCCACGCGCAAAAATCGAGTGTGCATCCATAAGTTCACAAAGGGCAATCCCGTCGCACCTTCGGATTGAGCGATTTCGCATTCGTGATGGGGAAAAATGTTGTCCTCTCCCCCAGTGTGGATATCGAAAGACTCGCCCAAGTATTTCATAGCCATCGCAGAACATTCCACATGCCACCCTGGGAAACCATCTGGGCCAAAGCAAGACTCCCACTTCATGATGTGCTTGGGGTCAGATTTCCACAGAGCGAAATCGGCTGGATGCCGTTTTTCGTCGTTCACTTCCAAACGCGCGCCCGCTTCCAAATCTTCAATTCGATTCCCAGACAAGGCTCCGTACTTTTCAAAAGAATGAACATCAAAATAAACATTACCTCCGACTTGGTAGGCATGTTCGTGCTCCAATAGCTTTTGGACAACCTGAATCATCTCAGGGATATGGTCCGTGGCTCGGGGATAATGATGAGCTGGTCTCACATGTAAGGCTTTCAAATCTGTAAAGAACTGCTCGCTGACCTGCTCAACCAGTTTCCACGGGTCTACTTGGTCTTTGCGGGCCTGTACTTCAAGTTTGTCCTCACCGTCATCAGCGTCGTCAACAAGATGCCCGACATCGGTGAGATTCATCACCTGGATCACATCAAATCCAAGTTGGTCAAAAAGCCTACGAAGTAAGTCAGCAAACAAAAAGGCACGATAGTTCCCAATATGAGGCCGCTGGTAAACCGTTGGCCCGCAGTGATACATCCTTACAGAACCCTTCTCAATGGGTTCAAAAGTCTCCAAACTCCGAGACATGCTGTTGTAGAAGCGTAAATCCACGGTCAGATTTTAGCGATTCGGGGGGAGAGAAACCCCTTCCGGAATGGAGCCCGCATGTTTTTGAAAATACCGTCGGAAGCGCTGAAGTCGTGCGGCCCTCTCCATCGGGTTCAAAGGACGCCCAAGAAAACTACTTACCGCCAAATCGATTAGCCAACATTGACTGGATTCGGGCTGCCAGAGCAAATTTGCCGGATGCATGTCTGCCGCCCAAAAACCAAGGTCAAAAAGAGACTCTAGCAGTTTCATTGCTTCTGCTATGGCAGCAGGGCTTTTCCTGGCCTCATAAATGGTTTGGGCAGATTGGACTTCTTCTGTTACGAGGTGCTGTTGCCAAAAGAGTCCCTTTCGTTCGGCATAAGCCAAGAGCACTTTGGGGGTGGCAACGCCTTGAGCCCTTAAGGTTTCAGACACAACAACCTCTTCCGTAAGGCGTTCCGCATCTAAAAAACGGTCGCCCAATAGGGCTCCAAAGAACCCGCCATGGAGGTTCCTACGCCAGATTCCATGCCGTTCGCCCAAAGGCAACTTCCGCACAGCGCCTCTGCCTGCGCCACAAACATCTCCTGCCAGGGACTCGAGTCGCTCCTGGCCTCGGTGCTGCCAATTATCTACACCGCCAGGCAATTCAATGCCCCGTCGAACCCAAAGGAGAACTCCTGAGGACGAGTGGCTTTCAAAGGTAGAGGGTGCGGACATCTGCGCATAGTGTCCCAGAGCGGCTAATCTCCCGCCATGCCTGAACTGCTCCACCGCCCCTTACCCGAAAGACCCCGCATCCTCCTGGTGCGCCTTTCGGCTCTAGGTGATGTGGTTTTTGCTCTTCCCGCCCTCCGAGCACTGCGAAAAATGCTGCCCAAAGCCCAACTGGAATGGCTAACCGAGGATCGGCATGAGGGGCTTCTCGCCGACCATCCAGATTTGGACTCTCTTCACATTTTCCCTCGACGCTCGGGGTTTGGCGCTTCCCTAAAAGCCCTGAGAACTCTTCGCGACACCGGCCCCTTCGATGCCATTTTGGACTTTCAAGGAAATTTCAAAAGTGCCCTTCATCTGCTGCCGCTGGCGGCAAGCCGAAAAATTGGCTTTGACCGGAAGACTGCCCGCGAGATGGCCCATCTTTTTGTGCATGAACGCGTTTCCATCCCCCCTCAACGCCACCGTTCCAGAAGGGACTTTCAACTGGTCGAACAATTCGCGCGGTGCACCCAACTAGAGCTCCCCACGTTGAACCTCCAAAAAGATGGCGGGCCTTGGCCAATCCAATGGAATGCCCCAATGGACGAGTCTCCAGAAGAAACTGCTCCCCTCGTGCTTTTGCATACAGGGTTCACTCACTACGGACGGGATAAAGCGTGGCCCAAGCACGCCTGGACCGATTTGGCTTTAGAACTCGCAGATCGTGGCCTGGATGTCCAACTTCTTCACACTCCCTCGGACTTGGCCATGGTTTCTGAAATTGCCGACTCTACTGGCGCCGCCGCCCGGCTCGCCCCCCCCACCACTGGCATTCCTGAGCTCATGGCCCTTTGCGACCGAGCCCAACTTTTAATTGGAACCGATAGTGGCCCTCTCCATCTCGCGGCATGGCGAGGCACCCCAGCCTTAGGACTTTTCGGCCCAACGGATCCTGCCGTTTATGGACCCATTGGCGCTCGAACATCTTGGGTAAGCGCCCTCCCTGATGGCGAAACCCCTCCGGCCCGCCAACGGAACTGTCGCTCCCCACTGATGGATGCCCTGCTTCCAGAGAAGGTTATTCAGGCCGCCAGCTTGCTTCTCTAAAATCCGAGCTACTCCGAACCGTCATTGCGGTGTCGTGAGTCCAGGCTTCTATTTGAAAGGGTGCCCGAAAGCTCTCCTCGAGGCTAAAGCTGTGAGCCTTCCCATCTACCTCAACCCAAAGTCGGTCTCCCTTTATCTCCAAGTTGAGTTCCCGCTCTTTACGGGCCAAGGTGGGTGCTGGTGGTCCTAATGCCTGGAATCCGCCCCCGGGGCCCATTTCTTGATGGAGGCCAACACCGCCGGTTCTGCCAAAACGAACTCGAAGCCGTTTCTCACCGATTCCTGAGACTAAAAGACCGCCCTCTGAGGCTCCGGAAGCCCCCAGTTTGACTCCAAACTGAAGGGGACGGCCCTCCCAAATAGGTTCCAAAATCGCTGTGCAAGTCTGACCAGGGAAGGTCGCAAGAAGAAGTGGGTTTTCGGAATCTGGAGGGTCGAATTCTCGACCTCGCTGACGCACAAGAACAATGCGTTTCACCGGCCAAGAGAAGCCGGCATTTTGAAGAAAATCACGAATCGTCCAATTCGCAGCGAACTCCCACGGAGCCTCCCCCCCTTTTTTTAGGAGAGTTGAGACGAGGGCTTGACGTGCTTGAAGCAAACCTTCTGCTGGCAAATCTTCCCAAAGTTGGCCAACGCCTTGCTCCAATCGTTCTTCCGTAAGCCCCTTTCGCCAGAGACCCGCATCGAACCAAGGATCGTTTCGGTCTCCTGCCAAAGCCTCTGCAATGCCTTCCTGGAACCACAAAGGGGATTCCCGAAGTTTGGAGTCATCCAAAGAGAGAAGGTGAGCAGCTTCATGGCGGAAAGTGCGAAGCCAGGTCAAAGGAGGCCGCGCCCGATTAAGAAGTAAAAGGTCTCGCCTAGGGAGGGGAACAATAGCCAGGCGACTTGCGGGATAGGTGCGAGCCACTCGCGGCGAACCCTTGAGACCTTTCGACAGCATCAACCGACCTGCGGCATACTCGTCCAGGCAAACTCTAAGCTCAAGGGGTTCCGAAGAAATCTTTCCACTGGATCGCCAAGTGCGAAGATTTTCCCACTCACTTCGGACTTGATTCAGCTCCCGAATCAAAGTGGATTGCCAATGTTGGCAAGCTGATGGCAAATCTAATTGAATGCCACTGTCATTGAGCGCCCCCTCCAAAGCTGGGGGTTGCATCTTTGGACTGGAACAAGCCGCCAGAAAGAGGAAAATACCCATGCTCGCATGAGAAAGCCCCCCAAACAACGGAAAGGACTTCCAACCCCCCTTCGAGGTGTACTCTTTGATTTGGATGGCACTCTCGTGGACAGCGAGCCCCTGCATCATGAAAGCGCAGTCATCGTTCTTGCGACTCATGGCCATCAAGTCCCCGTTCGGAGCATTGCGAAATTTATTGGCTGGTCGGAAATTCCCTTTTGGACCGATCTGAGACAGAAATACAGCCTTCATCCCACGCCCGAGCAGTTGGCAGAGGAGCGGACGGAAGCCTTTGGAGTACTTTTGCACGAGCGCAGTTTAGAGCTGCTACCTGGGGCGATAAAAATTTTAGACGCCTTGCGGCAGCGGGGAATCCCCTGTGCCATTGCTTCTGCCTCTCCCCGTGCCCAAATTGAACATTCGCTCAAAGTTTGTGAAATTGCAAATTATTTCAAGGCAACAGTTTCCGGACATGAAGATGTCGAGCGAGGCAAGCCTCACCCTGATGTTTTCATTGAAGCTGCCAAACAATTGGGCGTCTCCCCGCTGGAGTGCTTAGCTGTAGAGGATTCGGCAAATGGGACTGCTGCGGCGGTTGCGGCGGGTAGTTTCACTATTCGCATTCCAACGCCAGGAGAACCGAGTCCGCCAAGTTCCGGAGAACATCTTCGCCTGAAGAACTTAATAGAAGTTGAAGCACTCCTCCTTTAGGAGCGTTTGGTAAAAGCCGCTTTAAGCACTTCATCGAACTGCGAAACATAGACGAAGCGCAATCCCTTTGTCCAAGCTTCATCCAGAACGGTCACATCTCGTTCATTTTCGGAGGGCAGCAGAACGGTCTTAATACCTAGGCGCTTCGCTGCGAGGACCTTCTCCCGAATCCCTCCCACGGGCAAAACCTCACCTGTCAGAGTGATTTCACCTGTCATTGCAGTGCGTGCTTTCATGCGTTTCCCCGTCAGACGGCTCAACATCGCACAGGTAATGGCCGCCCCTGCAGAGGGCCCATCTTTGGGAATGGCGCCGGCAGGAAAGTGAATATGGAAATCTATTCCACTCAGCTTGTCCGCTTCAATTCCTAATTCAAGAGCGTTTGCCCGCAAAAAGCTGTGAGCAATTCGACAGGACTCCGTCATGACATCGCCCAAACTTCCTGTAAAGGAGACACGGCCCTTTCCTGGGAAGCCAACGCATTCAATTTCAAGAACATCCCCCCCATAGGGCGTATAAGCCAGACCAAGGGTTATCCCAACTTCAGGTCGAAGACGAAGACGGTCGTCGGTAAATCGTTTTGGCCCCAAAAATTCTTCAAGTTTGCTTATGGGAAGTTCAGGTTTCGGTCGCTTTCTACGAGCAAGCTGCAGAGTGCGTTTCCTACAAAGAGAGGCGATTGATTTTTCAAGACCTCGCACTCCGGCTTCGCGAGTCCAGCCGTTGATGACAGCTCGGATGCTTGAAATAGGCAACTTGAGGCGTTTGGACGCTAGTCCATGCTCTTTTAATTGGCGAGGTAGCAAGTGCCGCTTCGCAATTTGAACCTTTTCTTCGGTAACGTAGCCAGGGAGCTCAATGACTTCCATACGGTCTCGAAGGGCAGGTGGAACATGCTGAAGAACGTTAGCCGTCGCAATAAACATGACCTTGCTCAAATCAAACCGCATGTCCAAGTAATGGTCTAAGAAATCGTGATTCTGCGCTGGGTCGAGCACCTCCAAAAGTGCGCTAGCCGGATCTCCTCGGAAGTCTTTACCTATTTTGTCGATTTCATCTAGAACGATGACGGGGTTATTTGTCCCTGCGCGACGAACCATTTGAAGAATGCGCCCAGGCAGAGCCCCTACATAAGTCCTGCGATGCCCCTTGATTTCGGCCTCGTCACGCATCCCGCCTAAGCTCATTCTTTCGAGCTTGCGTCCCATCGATTCAGCGATGGCCATAGCAAGAGAAGTTTTCCCCACTCCAGGAGGGCCAGCAAAGCACAGAATCGCCCCAGAGTGTTCAGGGCGCATTTTCCGAACCCCGAGGAATTCGAGGATGCGTTCCTTGGCTTCCGTTAAGCCAAAATGATCTCGTTCGAGGACCTTCTCCGCACGGTCAATATCAATGCGGTCATCAGACGAAACGCGCCAAGGCAATTCCACCAACCATTCCAAGTAATTCCGAACAACCGGATATTCCGGAGACATCGTTGGAACCATGGAAAGACGTTCGATTTCTTCGCGTACCTTGGCAGCAACCTCTTCAGGGTAATCGCCGCCCTCAAGTTTCTCCGTGAAGTACTCGCGATCTCTTTCAGAAGGTTCTTGTTCTTCGCCTAACTCGCGACGAATAATTTTGATTTGTTCTCGCAGGAAAAACTGCTTCTGCTGTTCTTCAATTTTCTCACGAATTTCTGCCTGGATTTGATCGCCAAGCTCAAGGGTCACCAATTCTCGAGTGAGGGCCTCATCGACCATCTGAAGGCGAATGCGAACATCCAGTTGATTCAAAATGGCTTGTTTTTCCTCTGAGTCCTTAACCAGATAGGCAGCAGAAAAATCGGCCAAAGCGCCGGCAGGCTCCATATTTGCAGCAGCCAAAGAGAATCCATCTCCTAAGCCGGGTTGGTGTCCAGAAACTTTTTGAGAAAGGGCAAGCACATTGCGCTGCAAAGCCTCCACCTCTTTCCCCGGAGGGTAAACATCCTCCGGATAAATCACGGTAGCGACTGGAGACTTACGCCCCTCTGCCTTCAAGGTCCTCCAAGTATCAACTTGAAAGCGCGAAAGGCCCCGACAAACATAGTTGGAATTGCCATCGGGCAACTTTATCCGTTTGTGAACTTCTGCAACTACTCCGGTAAGTTCGAAATCCTTGGGTTTCCAGGAGCCAACTTTCCCGCGAGCCAGAATTAGCCCGACATATTTGGTGCCTCCGTTTTTCTTCCCTTGGGCAATGGCTTGCTCCATGATGGTCTCTTCCAAGCCTGAGCGAGCCACAACCGGCATGATGAGCCCAGGAAAAGGGACGGACTGGCTCATAGGAAATATGGGCAACACTTTGGGCGGGGTGCCCGTGTGCAGAATGGGCAAACTTGCAGCGGCCTCGGCAAGAACCTGGCCAAATGCCTCAGCTTCTTCCGGGCTGGGTGTCAAAATATCGGATTCTTCTTCGAAGTCTGGGTCCTCTCGCATCTCCTCTATTATCCCCCTGCGGGGGTCGGAGCGGGAGGGGGTTCTTCTAACAAAACAGGCAGTCCTTCGGATTTTGCAATTAAGGCCACTCCACAGGAATCTGACCAAACATTGACGGCGGTCCGAAGCATGTCCAAGGGCCGGTCAATCGCCAACAGCAAAAGTACACCATCATCAGGCAATCCCAGGGCTTGCAAAATAGTGGCCTTCAACACTAAACCAGCACTCGGAATTCCGGCCGCACCAATGGAAGCTAATAAAGCCATAATCACAACTAAAAACTGCATCCCCATGGTCAAATCAAAGGCTGGAGAGTGGCTTGCATAATATTGAGATAGAAAAATAACACCCACACATTCGTACAAAGCCGTGCCATCCATGTTGATGGTGGCTCCTAAGGGCAAAACAAAGGAACTGATTTTATTGCCAGCCTTCCCTCGCTTTTCTGCACACTCCAAGGTAACGGGCAAGGTCATGGAAGAGCTACTCGTTGTAAAAGCGGTCATAAGAGCTGGCGACATTGCTCGAGCCCAACCAATGGGAGACACCTTTCCAACAAAGCGCAGAATGAGGGGTAGAACGACGACGGCATGTAAAAGGAGAGTCCCCGCCACAATGGCCATGAAGAACAACAAGGGCTTGAAAGCCGCCAGGCCAGTTTCCCCCACCACCTTGGCAACTAGGGCAAACACGCCGTAAGGGACCAAGGACAAGACCCACTCCGCAACGCGCATCATGACTTCAAAGAAAGATTCGAAAAGCCCGCGAATGCGAGGGCCATGAGGTTCCGGAGATTTTGCAATGAAAAAGCCAAGAATGAGGGCAAAGACAATGACCTGGAGCATTTGTCCGTTTTGAGTCAGAGCTTCAAATATATTTGGGGGAACCATGCGAACAAAAATGTCCGCAAAGCTCCGGCCTTGGCCCGCATCAAACTGTTCGGGAATGCTGAGTACGAGTTCTGCACCTGTTCCCGGCTGGAATAGATTGACAACCAGCAGGCCACCGCAAATGGCAAAAAGGCTTGTCGTCATGTAATAGAGAAGGGTCTTTCCGCCAAGCCGCCCAAATTCTTTCCCTCCCGCCACGGAGGTCACACCAGTCACAATACTAGAAAGGATGAGCGGGACGATGAGCATCTTGAGCAGGCGCATGAAGATGTCCGCAACCATGGAAAGCGGAGCAAGCCAAGCGGCCCGCTCACATTCAGGGTCGAGGTGGGAAATAATCATTCCGTTCGCTCCCGGAGAATCCACCCAAACCGCTTCGGTGAAATGCTGAAAGGCAACTCCAGCAATAGCGCCCAGACACATGCCTACAAAAATCTTGGTGTGTAACTTCACCCCACCAGAATAAGCCTGCGCCCTACCCTTATACTGAATGGATTAGGGCCAATTTTCGGTGGCAACGAGGGTTTCTTGGACTTGAGGATGATTCTCCCCCAGAAGGGGCACGAATGAGGCTAAAGCCTTCTCCAAATGCTCCCGAGCCAGGCCATCCTCTTTCGCTAGATGAAAAGCGCCGGCCAGAGCCCAATGGGAATAACCGACTTCAGTGTGCAAATTGCCAGCGTCCCTTTTGTACTGCAGAAGAGCGCGCTTTCCAATGGCCACGGCTCTTTCATACTCTTGACGATGCAAGGCCAAAACAGCCAAGTCAAGGCAATTTAAATTCATCAACATTTGATGCTTGGAAGGGTTCAAGATTCGCCAATCTTCAACCTTCATAAACCAATTCAGGGCTTCCTCTGTGTTCCCAATATCCAGAGCAAAGGCGCCCAAGCGATTCCAAGAAGCTACGGCTCGCCAGGATTCTTCCGGGATTTCCGAGTCACTGTTATTCATAACCTCCGTAGCAAGCTGAATCGCGCGAGAGTGGAAGGGTGTTTTATTAATCGAAATTCTTGTCATGGACCAGGCCAAGTTTAGCTTAATATCCAACTCCAATTGATCATGTTCGGTTTCCAAATCCTTCAAATTTTCCAACGCAGACTCAAGGCAATCGGATGAAGACTGCCACTCCCCTTGATAGCGTAGAGCGACACCAATTCGGAGAAGCTGTTGCGAGAGTTTCAAAGGATTCCTTGAAAAAAACTCCTCGGACGAAATTTTCAATTTATTCAACTCGATCACGGAATTTTCACGGTTATCCAACCGTCGGTCTGGGTCCATGAGGCTCGTGAACTTTGTGGCAGAAACAATGGCTCGTTCAGCAGTTTGAAGCCCTCTTTTGATTTGAAAAATCATTAAGCTTGAAATAAACAAACCGCCACAAATGCTGACAAGAAAAGCGGTCATGGCTCGGTTTCGCTGTGCCCATCTCCAAGTTCGTTCAATGGGACCGGGCGGTCGAGACAAAATAGGAGCTCCCTCAAGGAAACGCTCCAGCTCCTCAGCCAACTCCTCAGCACATTGGAATCGGTGCTCTGGATCCTTATCCAGACACCGCATACAAATCACTGACAGATCGCGTGGAACAGCAGAGTTTTTGGATTTTACCGTGGGAGGGTCCTCGTTGAGGATTTTTAACAATACGCGTTCTCGCATAACGCCATCGAAAGGTCTCTTCCCAGTCAAAGCCTGATAGAGAGTTGCGCCGAAGCTAAATATGTCAGTAGAGAAAGCAAGATTGCTTTGACCATTTACCTGCTCAGGGCTCATGAAACAGGGAGTCCCAGTTTGTGTTCCCGGCTGGGTAAAAAGAATGGCCCCCTCAAGCCTAGCCAGACCAAAATCGACGATTTTGGGGTTACCATTTTTTTCAATCAAAATGTTGCCTGGCTTGAAATCTCGGTGAATCACGCCCGCGCGGTGAGCTGCTGCCAAGCCTGAAGCCAACTTGGTAAAGAAGTTGGCACACGTATGGATATCCTCCGCCGAAGCAGGCTTTTGAACGGAACCGTCCTCAAAGGATGCCTCCAATGTCCTTGAATTCGGAACAAGTTCCATGGCCAGGAAGTGAGTTCCCTCGTCCTCACCGGTCGTAATGACCTTCACAACGGAGGGGTCATCAATCCTCCCCGCCGCCGCAGCTTCCCGCTGGAACCTCGCCAAAATCGTTGAAGAAATCGAATAGATGGGGTAGAGGATTTTAACAGCGACTCGGCGATGAACGGACAGTTGTTCGGCTTCCCAGACAACTCCCATCCCCCCCCGTCCTATTTCTCGCCCTAAACGGAAATCACCAAGAAAGGCGCCTGGCTTTGGGGCTGCAGGTGTTTTCTGAAATTTTTCGGTAAGAGAAAAGTACTCATCCAGTTTTTCTTGAAGAGAATCTCGAATAGAAAGGTCGCAGGAATTTAAATACTCCTCCCTGGAGGGCTCTTTGCCTTCTTGAACTAAATCCAAAAAGGCTTGAAAGGCAAGTTCAGCCCTACTCATTCCATATCAAGAATACGCTCAGAATGAATGTCTGCCCTCATGCGGGAAACCGCGCGGTTTAAAGCCTTCCTGGCAGTAGAAACCTCAAGCCCCATTCGCTCGGCAATTTCAGCATGGCTAAAACCATTCAGGCTAAACATCACAATCTGCCTATCTCGAGGCGGAAGTCGAAAAACTGCTATCGCCATTTGGTCCCGCTCCTCCTTGCTTAAATTCTCAGTAAGAGGACCAGGCTGATTTATAGCTACGCCAATCTCTTCTGGGGTGGTGCTTGCTCGAAGATCTTCTCGTCTTTTTTGGGTTCTCATTCGGCGAGATTCGTTGCTCGCCTTCCATTTCATGCGCTGGCTTAGCAAAGAAATGAAGGCTCCACGTGTCGTAAATTCAAAATCAGGAAGGTTGCCCCATATTTCTGCAAAAACAGATTGGACTAAATCGTCTGAATCTACCATGCGCCGCAAACTTGGTTGGACATTCACAATCTTTGACTTTAGCAAATGCTCCATAAAGTAATTCAGGAACTCATTGAACAACTCTTGGTCTTGAGACACCTCACCAAAAATTCCACGAAGGACAGCATCTTCAGCCGCAACATCTTGGTCAATCCACTTGCTCACCAGGGCGGCATTCTTGTCCTTCTGAAGCCAAATTGCACAAGCAGGGCCAAGATAGGTCTCGGTGAACTGAAAAGCAGGTTCCATGAAAGGTGCTGTAGCGGGAAGGGGTGTCCAGAAAAGTACAGTACTCTAGACTACCAGAAAAACTTGGGTGTGGCCTAGATTTCGACGCCAAAAAAGCCCTTGAGGCCAAAACCAAAAGCCATCGAAACCACCACAAACACAATCATAATTGTTATTTCACCTCCTCCAAATGGCCCCAAGGGAGCAGGAGGGTATTCAACCCAAATGGACGTCACAAAACTAGACGCATCTAAAACGGGTTCGCCAAAATAAATAATAGGATCCCTAGCATGGGCAAAATCAGACCATGGGCTTGCGGTACGAATACGCGCCAAGCGTTTGGGGTCCCCGCCCACGACAAAAGCCTTGCTCACATCATCACCAGAACGACTAAGTGTCAACGCACCTTCCCCCTCAGACTTGGCTTCCAACGTGAAGGCAATTTTCCCGACCATATTGGCGCGATTAATTAAATTGGCGTTCTCTGGCTTCAGAAGTTTAACTTCAGAAGCAGCCACGCCATCGTTCAACTCTGCCACGACCACTACGCGGTCTTCGGGCTGAAAGGGGTCAAATGCATATAGAGCATTCATCTGGAACCACACAACCATGAAGGGGGCGGCGAGAACGACCATCGGCAATGCATTCAGGCTGAGGTAGAGCATATTCCAGCTTAAAGCACCCACAACACCTCGCCCAACGGTTGGCATATCATCCTGGAAAAGGCGGATGCCCAAAAGGTTATGTTTGATTTTGTCTTTCACCGAAACAATGCCACTTTGGGCACTTACATGCGGGAAAGCCATAATGAAAAGTACACCCGTCACTGCACTAATCAAAATGACGACCGGCAAAGGCCCCATCCAGCCTAGAGCAGTATCTAGGAAATTAAAAAGCGCATCCAGGACACCCGGCGACGCCCATCCCACAAAAGAGATGGCCGCACAAATGGCAATGACGACGAGAGTCCCTAACACTTCCTAAGCTCCATTTAGCTTATGTAACCGAGCCCGCGCAAGGATTCAGTGATGGCCTCGTCCGAGGTTCCAGAACTTTCAATTGACTTGAGTTCCTTCTCAAGCACGTGCTCAATAAACTCTTCGACAGAAGAGTAACCTGCAACTTCCGCACACTTGCGGCAGCGCTCAAGGAGTTCCTTGTTGAGTTTGACTTTGTTGCCTCCGAACATTTTTTTCTCCGTTTCGATTTAGAACAGCGGTTTGCCGTCCAGCCCCTCCGGCGGGGTCACGCCGAATTGGGAGTAAAGGGTAGCGGTGATATCCTCCAAAGCCGGAGTGGCGGTAGAGAAATCGTGAGGGGTGCGTGTGGCCAGGGTCCCCTTGACCAATTCCGGGTCCATGAGGTGAGAGCCAGACCAGCGCGAATCGTTATCCACGAGAATGGCCTCACCAGTGACTTTACCTTCCGCAGCGGGGTCGGATGCGCCAAAGCCTGTATTAAATCCAAGTTGCAAATCCGGTGCTAAGAAAACTTGTTCTCCAGAGAAGACTTCTGTTGCCGGGAGTACGCGGGTAAAGACTGGGCGGCCTCCATCTTTCAACTTCATTAACTTGCTCTGCATTTCAGCAAGAATAGGGGCAACTTCGGAATCCTTGATGATGCCTTTGGCCTCTCGTCCCACTCTATTCAAAATGATGCCATTAAAACCAACGGTATAAGCCTTGGTTTTGGACCAATCTACAATACTGGGGTCCCAATCAATGTGACCATCGCCACTGTGGTGAGCGCCAATGCTACCTGTTGAGCCCGTTTCTTTGAGCACCATGTAACCTTCCTGAACAAGCCAATCATTCACATTCATGACTCGATGCATGGGAGCAAAACCGTGGTCGGACATGATGATGAGTTCGGTGGAAGGCCACCGTTCACTAATCTGGGCTTCCAAGTAACCAAGAAGGTCATCCACTTGAGCGTAAATTCGGTCAATCTGCTGACTGTATTCCATACCTGCGCGAGCGTTCATGCCATACTCGTCGGCGGCTTCCAAAAGTTCCCTCGGAACCTGGCTATAACGACCAGAGGCCTCCTGATGCGGGTGTTCTTTGTCGGAGCAATGCCAAAGCATGTGACAACGCATGTCCAAGGACCCGGTGTAAAAGAAAAGCAAACCGCCTGTGCGGTCGAATTCGTTCAAAGCGAAGTCGAGCATTTTCATGCGCTCCACCAGAACGGTATCTGATTCGTTCACAAACTCAGGGGTTGTGAGTAGGCCAACCTTGTAGGACTTATACGCATCAGGGAACCCTTGGGTGTAATAAGGCCCAATTGCGTCCGCAAGGGTGGCTGCCGCATCCGAAGGGGTACTCACATCCATCGCAGGTGCCCAGGGGTCAATCTGTACGGGGGCAGCATAAACGGCAAAAGGTTTGGCGGAAAGGAAGTAGAAGCGAGTCCAGCCACTCACAGAGGACATGCCGCCCACGGCGAAAGACACTGGAACCCAATCGGACCAGTCACCGGCTTCGGCAATTCCAATTCCAAGGTCCGTTTCGGCAGCCAAAATAGGCGTGGAACCTGTGAGATCCAAATGGAAAGTCACAGGGCTCGTGGCGGGCTGTTCGGGGTCAGGAGGCCCTTCCAAGACAGTCGAGACCGTTGCCACGCCTTTGCCACCCGCATCTAAGCGCAAGGTATTCAAATCAACGGCTTTCATTGCATAGGAGCCACCGGACTTGTTCCCCCAACCGCGGTTGGTCGCAAAGTCAGAACGCTCAAACCACAAAGAGGCGCGACCGGAAGCAGCGCCGGCAAGGTCGGGAGTCCCCATGTCGGGATACACCACGGCAGTGGACTCTTCCTCCAAGGGAAAGTTCGCAGGAATCCGATGGATTGCGACCGGCACGCCTGCGTCGGCCATTACATCCCAGAAGGTTGGGAACATCCGAGTTGAGGTCTGCCCCCCACCCATTTGGACGGGAATTCCGAAAAGTTCGAAGTCCATCCAAGGATTTTCTGTTTTGCTCATTGAACTGAGCAATCCGTAGGTCGTGCGATCCGGATGAATAAAATCGTAAAGACCGTGCTTGCCTGGATTCGTTCCAGTAATAAAGTTCGACCAAGCAACGGGAGATTGAGGAGGCCACGAGGTTCCAAGGTCGGCAAAACTCCCCTTTTCGATGAGGCGAGCAAAATTCGGCATCAAACCGCGCTCCACACGCTCCTTCACCATGTCTGGGTCAAGGCCATCAACACCCAAAACAAGAACTCGCTTTTCACTGGTAGCTTCGCCGCCACAAGCGGACAAAACGAGCAAGACCAATCCAGCGTTGATGAACTTAAGCATTGATTTGCTCCTGGCTGTACAAGGGAGAGCCTTGCATATGGGGAGGAACCTTTGCGCCAAAGAGAGAAAGAGCGGTGGGTCCTAAATCCATCAGGTCAGGTTCTTCAGTTTGCAAAGGCCATTCGGAGAAAATGACGCCGGGCACTTCACGAGGATCGATGCAATGGTCCCCGGACCATGACTTCGTGTTATCCGAGAAAACCTGAGGAGGACAGGAGCCCGTTGCACAGTCCCAGGAATTTCGGTAATCCCGTTTGTATCCCATGAAGAGGTCAGGCGCCTCGAAAACATAAGGCCCCGTAAAGATGGCTTCTGAGTCAAAAACCTCACGGAAAATGGTGTCGCCAGTTTTGGGATCTCGAAGCTCCATCAACCCCGCTTGGATTTCTTTCTTCAAGGCCTGGAGCTCTTCACCTTCTTGCACAATGCCATCTCGTTCACGCGCTTTTCGATTAATAAAAAGACCCGTCAAACCCAGGGAAAAGGCGCGTGTTTGAGACCAATCCACATGCCGAAGCCACTCACCGGAGAGTTGCTTGCCGGATTCTTCATCCACAGGAGCATCGCTCTTGAGAACAAGGTAGCCGTTGTCTCGTAGCCAAGCGTTGAGATTTACTCCGCGCTTGAATTGGCAGAATCCATGGTCTGAAATCACCATAAGAAGGTCGCGGCCCTTCTTGAGTTTGGGTCGAAGTTCTCCAATAAGATTATCCGCCTTTTCGTAAATCATAGCGACCTTGTCCTTGCCCCATTCCGTATCTTTTCCAGCATTCGCAGGGTGCTCAGGATCTAAATAGCGATGGAACATATGAGAAACACGATCCGTTCCATCGAAAACGCAAACGACGGATCCCTTGCGAGTTGTCTTCAAGGCGTCGAAAAGTTGCGCTCGGCGTTCTTCCCAAATATTCAGTGACTGCTTCCAGAAGGCTTCTTCGTCAATGACGCGCTCATTCAATGCCCAAGTATCTTCCGCAAGGCCAAGGGTCGCAAACGGTCCAAGTTTTTTCGCAAGGTAAATGGAGTAAACCGTTGGATGCGAAATGGGCATGGCTGGGTTGGCCGGGTCAATTTGAATCGGAGTCATGTAGAGTCCAAATTCAGGGTTCGTGCCCATGCAATAGAAACGAACAATGCCAGAGACCTTCGGACCGCCCTTGCGCGGCTTGAATTCAAGAGTAATCCAATCCGAATACTCTTTCACGCCAAGTTCAACAGTTTCTTGTTCACCCATTGGGCCAATGGTTAAACGGAGCTTGTCGTTTTCAGAGAGAACATCCACTCGCAAGGCAATCCGCATGGCATCGTTAGTGGAATCAGGAGGGCCAGTGATGGAACAACGAATCGTGTCCCCAGTTCGCCCAACCATATTTACGTCGCCACCAGCTTCCGGGCCACCTGTGGCGGAATCCGTTGTCCAAAAAGAAAAAGAACCTTGGGTACCTTTCAAATCAGGTACGCACATGCCAGAAAGACAAACGCCATGGAACTTCTCCGGAGGAAAAGTAATCGGTACTCTAATGATGTTCGAGAATATCTTCCGATCCCCCAAATAGGCCCACCAAGGACGCCCTTTCCGAAGAAGGCGCATGCTCGACGATGTCTTCTTAAAGAAACCGTGTTTCCCAATTCGAAGAAGAGCTTTTTCGGCGGTAACGATTTCCGAGCTCGACAAGACCGGCAAATAGGTGCAAGGGTCGCGCGTGATGAAATCGAAAATATTGTGTCTTGAGGCATCTACTCCCGTTGTGAAAGAAGACCAAGCAACCGGAGACATGGAAGGATAGGCCGATTTTAATGGTCCGAAATGGCCGGCGTCCGCCAAAGCCTTGAGGTTGGGCATGCGACCCTCGTCCATAAATTTTTTGGCGAGCTTCGGGTCCATACCGTCAAAGCCGACAATGACCAAGCGTTTGGTCTTTCCCTTGATTCGCCCCTTTCCACTAAGAAGCCGTACAAGGACCTTAACTGGGTAGGCCGCGACAATAGCGATTGCCAAAGAAAGGGCACCAACCAAGACAAGTCCACCGGACAATGCAGCAAAACCGGCCCCAGGGCCAATGTAGGCGGAGGCCGGTTCAGGAGAAACGCAAAAAGCAACAAGGACCGCCAATGCGAGTCGTAACTTCCGAGGGTGCTTCATCTAGGGTTGCGACTGTGGGGTAGTCGGCTGGAGATTCTGACAGGAGCGGCCCACCCGCACAAGTGCGAGTGGGCCGCATTCAACTAAATCTAAGCCTGAGCGGTCTCTACCGCAGGAATCAGGCTGTTGCTTTCCAAGTACTCCATGATGGCCGCAAGCGACTCTTCCGGAGTTTGAGTCTCGGAATTCACAGTTACTTCAGGATTCTCAGGAGCCTCGTAAGGGTCTGAGATTCCCGTGAAGTTCTTGATTTCACCCGAAAGGGCTTTGGCGTAGAGGCCTTTTACGTCGCGCTTACAAAGCTCATCAATCCCACACTCCGCATAAACCTCAACGAAGTTCCCGCACATGGTGCGAACTTGGTTCCGGATTTCAGCGTAGGGAGAAATTGCAGCAGTCATCGAAATGACACCATTCCGAGCTAGAAGCTTGGCTACGTAACCAATCCGGAGAATATTGGTGTCACGGTCTTCTTTAGAGAAGCCAAGACCTTTAGAGAGGTTCTCGCGGACTTCGTCGCCGTCAAGGATTTCAGTATTGCAGCCACGCTTGCGCAATTCAGGCTCCAACATACGGGTAAGGGTGGATTTTCCGGAACCGGAGAGACCGGTAAACCAGAGAACGAATCCAGAATTATTACTCATTTTTCTTATTAGTTCGTGGGTTTGGGGAATTAGCGAAGTTTGCCTTCAAGGAAGGGGACCTCGAAAACTTTCTCATGCATGATTGGGCCGTGGCCAAAGTAGCCACTTTCACCAAAAAGTTCGCCGTGGTCGGCGGTGACAATGATCCAAGTATTCTTTGGAACCATGTCGTAAAGACGTGGGAACACCGTATCGTTGAGGTATCGGACCGTGTTGATTTGTCTATCGCGGCATTTGGCAATCATGTCCATATCCATAAACTCGCCCGACTCGTTATCCGAGGCAAGGTTGCCCGTTTCGTCAATTTGGTCATCAAGTTTCCGGAAAATTCCGTTCACGCCAGAGATGTGAGGCAAATCGTTTTTGTCTTCGTCAGGAAGACCATAGGGATAGTGGGTTTCTCCAACATTCATGAGGTAGAACTGAGGAACATTTCCTTTAAGACCCTTTGAAGGACGCGTTTTGTATTGCTCCTCAAAGGTATCCAACATAGCCATCATGTCGTTGTGCTTAGGCATCAACTTGAAAGTGTCAAAGTCCTTGTTCACGCCCGTTGCAGGGTTCAAGACTGGCAACGAAACCATAGCATTGGTCTCGTAGCCTTTTTTCTTCAGGTAACTGGGTAACCAAAGGTGGGGAATCATGGCCTCGAAGCCGGCTTCCGCTACACCAAGGCGGTCTTTGAACTTGTATAAGTCCTCTTTGTAGTACTCAGAGGCATAGACCTTTTCGGGACTGGTATGGGGAACTAATCCAGTGAGAAGGTTGTAGTGGGAAGGAGCCGTCCAAGCGGCATAGGAGTACCGCTTTTCGACCTGATCTAGGCCTCCGCACAGACGTGCGATGTTGGACGGCTCTGCAGCCATGAAAGAATCCCAACGGCAGGAGTCCAATGTTATGACGAGCAGATGATTCTGCTCCCGTTTTTTTCCGAAAATTCCAAGCATGGTTCCCTATTGGGCGATTAGGCTTCGACCTTTTGTGCGTAGGAGTCGATGAGAATGTCCGCAACCTCCGGACGAGAGAACTCGGCAGGTGGACGCTCGCCATTTGAAAGCATTTCACGCACTTTGGTCCCTGAGAGGAAGATTTTGTCTTCCGGACCTGCAGGGCTGGACTTGGTTGTGGCCATGCCACCCGTCAGCTTGCAGTAGAAAGAGTGCTCGAAACGAAGAGTGTTGATGCCGATTTCGCCATCTTCGAATTGGTCAAAAATATCTTGGGCATCAAAAGTGCCGTAGTAAGAGCCAACGCCGGCGTGGTCCCGCCCAATGATGATGTGAGTAATGCCGTAGTTCTGGCGGCAAAGAGCGTGCAGGATGGCTTCACGAGGACCGCCATAGCGCATGGCCTGTGGGTAAACAGCAAGCATGGTGCGATCGAGTGGGTAGTACTTGGCCAAAATGGCGTGGTAACACTTCATCCGGACATCGGAAGGGATGTCGTCAGCCTTGGTATCCCCAACCAATGGGTGAATCAAAAGACCATCAGTTTGCTCAAGAGCTACCTTGGTGAGGTATTCGTGGGCACGGTGAATGGGGTTGCGAGTTTGGAAAGCCGCAATGGTGTCCCAACCTTTTTCCTCAAAGGCAGCTCGGGTTTGAGCTGGAGTGAGGCGGAATTCATTGTGCTTTTCGTATGAAGGAAGAGCAACTGCCTGGAAGGTACCACCAATGTAGGCATTGCCTACGGACTCCAAGTAATCCCATGCTGGGTGCTCGTCATCGCCCTTGAAACACTTTTCAAGTTCGGCGCGCTTATCAGGGGTCCAGTTGTCGGTGACAGTCATGACACCGAGAAGAGTTCCATCTTCGCCTTGAAGGGCAACCTCGGAACCAACAGCGTAGGCGGAGCCATCGTCGTCGCCCTTGGTGGCGAGAACAACAGGCAAAGGCCATGCTGTGCCGGAGGCGAGGTGCATGTTGTCGCAAACGCCTTCGTAATCAGCTTGGCCCATGAAACCCTCAAGCGGGCTCATTGCGCCAGTGGCGATCATTTCGAAGTCGGAAGTTTCGCGAGAGTTAAGGGTCAGAACTGGCAAGGAGGCTGCTTTGGAAGCGAGAGCTTCGGCATTGGCGCCTTCGAGCAAGCGATTGACAAGGGTTCCACCGTGGGGTGCGATCATCTTTTTATTGAAGGGTTGTTGTGTTAGTCGAGGTAGCCCAGATTTTTAAGTTTTTGCTTGATGGCATTGAGTTCATCGGGGGTGAACTCTTCCTTTGCGCTTGTTTCGACCTCGCCCATGAGGTCACGCATGACGAAAACAATGAAGTCCGTTGCGGAAGAAAAACCAGTGTTTTCAATGACCTGCTGAATCCGCCGGTAAAGCGGACGGGGGATCTTGACGGTTACTCGGGATTCCTTTTGCATGGGACAAGGCCACAGGGCTGTGGAGCGGAGATTCTACACCAATCGGAGTGCGATTGGAGTGCAAATCTGGCTCTTTTTGTAGCCCAGCAGGAACCCAAACGAAATCGGAGCCTGCATCTCATGTTCCTATCGGCAGCCAAACCCAAGTTTCCCACCCACTTTTCCAATGGACAGGGGATTTCCTTCGTAAGCCGTAATGAAACTTCGACAATGTCCGATGGGAAGGTACACTTTCCCTCAAATCTCGTTGAGCCCCCTCAACAATCAGAACCATGCGCATCTCCACAATTGCCGTTTCTCTTTTACTGACAAGCCTTTACGCCTGTGGTGAGGATTCTTCCCCCACCTTCTCAGATCCTGTCAACGCCCTCGACGCCGCCTCTAAAGCGGTATCCGCCAAAGACATGACCACCGCTCGGGCAGGATTTACTTATGCCGCTGAGCAATCTGGCGGGAACACAAAGCTTCTTTACCAAGCCCTCATGGGCCTTGGCGAACTCCAAACCCAAGAAGGCGACCTGGAAGAAGCCTATGGCACTTTCATCCGGGTAGAAACGGAATGTGCGGACCTCCTGGATATTCATGGCCACCAACGCGTCATTGACGCCTGGCTTTCTGCTGGCCCCGGTGCCCTTTCGGAAGCCAAAAAGGCTCTCGCAGCCGCCGAAAAGAAATTCCCTAATCAAGTGGAAGCTCTCGAGCGCCAGAAGCAGGGCATCCATGCTGTGGAATCTGGGGACACCGAAGTACTTTCTAGCCTGGGTTATGTTGGGGACTGATTCGTGAAGTGTGCTCATATTAGTGTCCTTCTTGGCCTTCTGCTCCTTGGAGCGTGCGGTAAGCCTGTCTCGGACAAGCCCGGCCTCATTCTGGCGCGGTCCGACTTCAAGCAAGGTGTCCCTTCCCCCGCCGCCATGATGATTCTTCGAAACACTGGCTCTGAATGGGACCAAGAAACCCTCGTTGCCCCAGAACGTAAGGAAACTTATCAACTTGGCAAGCGCGAAAGCGACGGGAAGACCTTTCTGAAACGAATCGACAAAAGCGGAAAGCCCGAAGGTGGCCCCCTTCACTTCTCACCCGCAACATCTGAAGAAGGTGGCTGGACCATCGTTTCCGCCGCGGATGTTCACGACGATGATGTTCACTGGATTATCAAAAAGAAATCCAGAAAGCCTAAAACCAAGACCTATGAGATGGCAGGCGGCAATGTTTTTCACAAATGCATGTGGTTTCAACCCACCTTTGGGGAAGCTGGCATCTTGACTATCAGCGCCAACATGCCTTATTTGCAAATTTGGCGTGGTGGTGCAGGAGCATGGGAGGCCGAGACTTTGTGGACCGCTGAAGTCGGTGGACGGGAGCAACGACTACGTGATGTTGAAGTTGGCGACTTAGACGGAGATGGCCAAGACGAACTCGTTGTCGTCACCCATGACCTAGGCGCCATCTATGTTCTTGAGCAAACGGCAACAGGTTTCGAAGCTCAAGAAGTTCATCGTGCTGCAGAACGAACCTTTGTCCATGAAGCCGAAATCGGAGATTTGGATGGCGATGGGAATCTTGAGTTTTATACGACCCCATCTGAACCCAACCGATTTGACGGCTCTGAGCAAGCGGGCGGAATTGATTCTTACCGTTGGAACTCTGCGACCTCTACCTATGACCGAAAGCCTGTTGCCATCCTCAAGGATCGCCACGCCAAGGAAATCCTCGTTGTGGACCAAGATGGCGATGGCAAATCAGAACTTTACGCCGCTTTAGAGGCTGAAGGCCTTGAAGGCGAAAATGCAGTTGTCATTCTTCGCCGCTGGGTTTGGTCCGGCTCTGAAGTCGCCCACGATCTTGATGTTTCCTTGGAAGGAAGCATGTGCCGCTTCTTAAACCTTGGAGACACCAATGGCGATGGCGTAAAAGAAATTATTGCGTCCACCAAAGAAGCGGGCATTTTTGCCGCCTTCCCAAAGGGCAATGCTTGGGTCTCCAAAAAACTCCTTCCCGGGTTCGTCTCAGGTGGTTTCGAGCACGCCACGGTTGTAATGGACTGGGATGGAGACGGCAAGGATGAGCTTTTCGTTGCCTCCGACTCTCAGAAGAGCCTAAACCTCTTCCGCCACGTTGACGATAAACCTTTCCTGGAGAGAGAGGAGCTTGCAAATTTTGCCCCGGAAGCAGGCAAAAATGACTCCTACTTCATCTGGAACATCATGCCTCTTCCCGCCGGGAAATAGCAGGCCTCGCTAAAATCGGTCAGGATGGCCATTTCACCCCCTGTCTCCCGACCGCTTTGGCTTTTTCTGGGCCTTGGTTTATTGGGGGTAGGCCTCGCTTGGCTTACTTTTTTTCATCCACAAACTCAAATCCAAGGCGACTCCCAAGCTCCTAATTTGGATTCGGGTGACTCGCAGCCGCAAGTCCCTGCCATTGTTCAAGAATCCGGGCGGCGAGTGGACCCCGACGCCCTTCAACATGATGGCTTCCTCAAATTAGAAGGAACCTTGGTGGTCCCAAGATGGACTGAACTGCAAGGTGCAACCGTTTCGCTTCAGCCACAACCGGGTAACCCGGCCCCCAAAAGAGATCTTCATCTTGGGAGAGAGGTTAATTTTCAATTCTTAAAAGTGCCCGCTGGCAACTGGATTCTGGAAGCAACTGCGGTCGGTTGTAAGGATTTTCGCGGACTCTACACCTTTAAGGATGACGGCTCCCGACATCACCTTTTGGTCCCCTTCGAGCTGGATGCCTACATTCGGGGGAGAGTGGTGGATTCTTCTGGCTTACCCTTAGAGGGTTTAGAAGTCGCCGCACTTCGCATCGTGGAGGACAAAACCTTAGCCATCACTCCAAGAACAGCCATTTGTGGTTCGGATGGTTTGTTTTCGATTCGCAACATTAGCCAGGGCCCTTACCGAGTAATCCCCGGCGGTACCCGCTACCCCGCCGGAGAAGAAAAGGAAGTTCAACTCGCAGGACAGGAAGCCTGGGTAGATTTCATTCTTCCAGCCGCTGGTTCCGCGTTGGTCCAAGTTCTTGCTAGAACCGATCAAAAGCCACTTTCCGGTCTTACCGTCACCGCCCGTCGAGTTCGTGCCCCCACCAGCAAACAGACCCAATTTGGACATACCTCGTCCGTGCGAACGGACAAAGAAGGCAAGGCTCTTATTCCCTATCTTCCACCGGGCGAATATTCCTTTTCTGCTTTCGGAAGCCGATGGCGAAGGCGCGTTGAACGCGCCAGCGTTCGGAGCGGTATTCAAACCCAGCTGGTCATTCAAGTCGGCACCATCAAGGCAAACCCGCGTCAGTGACCATCCCCTTGGAGTCCTCAAGCCAAGAGAGCCCACTGAGGGAGGCCCTTCGCCTTTCATGGCCGGCAACCCTTTCCTTGATTCTCCACTCCTTTTACCGAGTGAATGACCAGTATTGGATTCAAGATTTGGGCCGAGATGCGCAGGCTGCACTGGGAATGTGTTCCTTTGTGCTGATTCTAAATTTTGCGTTTATTCAACTTTTAAATTCCGGGATTTTGGCACGAATCGCTTTCTTTACCGGCGCAAAAAACCGAGAGGCCATGAAGTCGGTTTTTGGAAGTGGGCTGAAGTCAGGGATGATCTTGATGGTTGCTGTGGGTGTTGCTGGTTTTTTTGCAACACCGTTTTTAGTTCGCATGTTAGGCGCATCGGGAAACGTTGCGGTTCTTGCTGAGAGTTACCTGTCCAGAATCTACATATTGCTCCCATTGGTTGTTTTAAAACCAGTGACTGACAGTGTCTTTATTGGGCTTGGCAATACGGTCACACCAATGTTTCTATCTGCCTTTTCCGTGGGCCTTAACTTTGTTCTGAACCCCATGCTGATTTATGGAGTGGAGGGACTTGGAATCCCCGCAATGGGTGTTGCTGGTGCTGCCTGGGCAACTGGTATTTCTCGAGGACTTGGCGGCGTCATTGCGCTTGGCATTTTGGGGAGGGTTTGGGATTTAAGGCTTCGGATTGATACTCCCGTCCACTGGAAGGAAGTTCGCAAGATGACAAGGATTGGCATTCCTGTCGCTCTTTCAACGGCTGCCTATGCCATTGGTTTTATTGCAGTGTTAAAAACCAGCGTAGAGCCATTGGGACCGGTTGTGCAAGCGGGCCTTGGCATCGGGTTTAATGGAATTGAATCCATTGCCTATTGTGGTCTTTTTGGTCCAGCAATGGCCGTTTCGGGGATGGTTGGCCGAAGGATTGGTGGCGGAGACCCTCAATCTGCTCGAATATCGGTACGGGTTTGCTTGGGGCTCTCGGTTGGCATCTCCCTCTTCTTTTCTTTTTTATTCCTGACGATTCCTGAACTGATGGCTTCAATTTATTCCCACGTTCCGGAAGTGACTCGAGAGGTGGTTCTTTATCTAAGCATTGTGGCTTGGTCTCAACCCGCAACCGCGGCCGAATCTATTTTCGCGAAAGCTCTTGGGGGGGCTGGACGTACGGCAGGAGTTTCGGCGATTTCTATTGGAGGCTACTTTTTACGAATCCCGTTGGCTTGGGGTCTTGCTCATGGGCTTGGACTTGGGGCACTTGGGGTTTGGTGGGCTTTGAACTTGTCAAACTATCTGAAGCTTGCGGTTATAGTCCCGCTGTACCGGCGCGAGATGGAGCGCCTAAACACCGTTCAGTGACCTAATCCAACCCCCACCACTTCATAATTGGCAAAAAAAGGAATCATTAACCCAAAAGACTTCCCTCTGGATGAAATTTTCATGGGGCCCGAAGAATTTGGACGTTTTAACCCGCAGCGGCATGAATTCCTTCAACTCACCAATATTCTTCATTACGATGAGGAAGCAAACTTACTTGTTGCCCACCGCCATGTAGAAGAAGGTGAATGGTGGTCTAAGGGCCATATTCCAGGCCGCCCCATCTTGCCAGGCGCATTAATGGTCGAAATGCTCGCTCAAGCCGGTTCTGTCCACGCCAATTTAATTTTCCATTTTCCGGAAAACACCTTCGTTGGGTTTGCTGGCTTAGACTCAGTCCGGTTTCGAGGTGCTGTGGATCCGGCATGCGACATCATCATTGCCGGACAAGTTTCAGGAGGCTCCGCTGCCCGAAAAGCCTTTCGCTGGAAAGGACAAGTTCTCTCCATGGACGGCAACATTCTCTGCGAAGGAGAGGTATTCGGAATGGGGCTTTAATCGCCCAAGGAGTCGGGAGTTGTATGAGGTGTTTCTAGTTCAGGGGGAAGGATGTTCAGGACATCCAATTCCACGCATGAGCAAGGGCAGTCCAATCGTTTTGACAAGGATGGCTGAGTGCGACCAGACTCTCCTGAAACCACTTCCTTGATATAAGTTCCATGAGCTGATCGAATGGTGACCAACCAATCGTTGGCATCCCTTTCGAAATTCAAAATTTCAATCCAACGCTCCCTCTCCAGATTCGCACGACGATGGGCAACTCGAGAGGGCGTCGTTTGAAAGATAGCCAGTCGCCCTTCCTCAACGAGGTTTTTCAATTTCCCTTCAATCGCAATGGAATCAATCTCGCCGCCCATGCGAACCCGTGCGAGGTAGTCTTTGGGACAACGCGTTTCCTTGAGTTCCACAACTCGTTTTCTGTTGCAAAACTTAAAATTTAACACTTCAATCCGTCCTTCATTCCTTCGATTGATTTCTGTACACAACTCTTCCAGGTCAATCATTGGGCGTTTGCACTTAAGGGCTTCGAAAACAAAGGGGCGGCCCTCCCCCAACATCCTTACATCCATATCTTCCCGACCTGCTCCGTGAAATTTGTTCCGCCTTGATTTCAGCCAGGGCATAGCCACTCGAGCAATCAATTCTTGAACCGAATCCTTGGTTAATTTCCCAAAGCCTTCACAATGCTCACATCCACGGCCCTTGCATTTGGGACAGTAAAAAATGGTTTGAGGAAGATCCCGTACCAGTTTCCGATAGCGACCTTCAAAAAGAACCTTAGTTGGTTCAACAATTTTCTCAGCTTGGTGAGTCATCAGGGGCGAAGATAGGATGAGGGCATGTGGCCAGAACTGATTAGGGTCGAGCTTTTTGGAGCGGAGCGAGTGCTCTCGTCCTTTGGGCTCTTTGTTGCGATTGGATTCATGATTGGGGTTTGGATGGCCACCCGTCTAGCTTCAAAATATGGCGAAGACAAAGTTCGCGATCCGCAGGCAGTTCCTGACATTGCGTGGTGGTGTTTAATCGGTGTTATCGCCGGAGGTCGCCTGGCTTATGTCCTGGTGAATCTCCCTTACTTCTTGCAGAACCCCTTGAAAATTGTGGCTATTTGGGAGGGAGGGCTCGTGATGTACGGGGGGCTTATTTTAGCGGCCACTTTGGGCGCCTGGAAGGCGAGACAACTCGGACTTCGTGTTTCTGCTGCACTCGACTGGGGTCTTACGGGTGGCTTTCTCGGTCAGGCGATTGGGCGCATCGGGTGCCTGATGGTGGGCGACGATTATGGACGCCCAACGGATGTGGCTTGGGCACTTCGTGTTCCAGACCCCTTGCCTCAAGGCTCTCTTTTCCCTGGAGACCTGGCGGGGCAGCTCCTCCACCCAACTCAACCCTATATGCAACTGAAAGCACTCTCCCTCTTTTTGCTTGGGCTTTGGCTACTCAAAAACAAAAGGTTCCACGGCCAAGTCGCGGCAACTCTAGTGGGCGGCTATGCCATTCTTCGCTTTGTGATTGAGTATTTCCGGGGTGACTCTAACGCCCGCGGAGGCATTTTCAAGGAAGGGTTCGGCCCCGGAGAAGTCCCTCAACATGAAGTTGAACTTTTGCTCTCTTCTTCTCAAATGATTAGCTTGGTCGTTCTCCCTCTTGCGGTGTTCGCCTACTGGCGCCTCTCTAAAAACCGCTTGGCCCCTACCAGCACCTGATGTTTATTGCAGGGATTGATGAGGCGGGATATGGCCCTCTCTTAGGCCCTTTTACCGCCGGCTGGTCCCTCTTCCGAGTTCCGAGCACTGATACCAACCTTTGGGAGGTGACTTCCGATTGCGTCGCCCAAAAGCCCGGTCGCAAAGACCGCCGACTCCGAATTGATGACTCCAAACGAGTCAACACCGGCCCTCATGGACGGACCCGCCTCGAAAGAGCTGTGGCCACCTTCCTCAGTTTGGAGCCAAAACTCGGCGTCAATCTTCGCGCTTGGCTCGAAGCGCCCCCCACTGGAGACCGGAGTTGGTTCCGCATGGCGCCCTGGTTTGGTGCATTGCTTGGCCCTACCTGCCCTTCTTCCGATGTGGAGCGCGCTCATCTAGATGCAACCCTCCTCCGACGAGCTCTCCTTTCGAGTGGATGCACCTTCGAGGGGTTCGGAGCTCGAGCTGTCCCTGCAGGTGAGTGGAATCACTTGCTCAATACGCACGGTTCCAAAGCGGATGTCCTTTTCAAAATAAGCATGGAGGTTGTTTCCCATGTTCTCCAGCTGAGCCAACCCGCTCCGCTGAGGATTGAAATGGACCGCCATGGCGCCCGGCGAAGTTATGCCTCTCGACTTGAGGAAGCTTTATCCCCAGATTCAATCCAAATTCATGCTGAAACTCAAAAGGCCTCGCTCTACACCTTGAGCTGGCAAGAGCGCGAAGTTCAAATTCGGTTCTCTGAAGGTGCCGACGGGAACTTTTTCCCCGTCGCTCTTGCATCACTTGCGGCAAAACAAACGCGTGAGCGCTTAATGGATCTTTGGAACCAATGGCACTCTGAACGATTCCCTGAAATCCGCCCTACAAAAGGTTATGCCCAGGATGGAAAACGCTGGCTCAATGAAACTCGCGAGGGAAGGCAAAACTTAGAGCTCGACAATTCCCTTCTGATTCGAAACCGCTAACTACTTTCGCTTTCTTCTTCAGGTTCTTGCTGCTGACGGAAGAATTCGTAGAAAGGGTTAGTCGGATCAATTTCCTCCTTCCAACGCCCAGCATTCGGGTCTTTGCCGGTTTGTATTTTTTCTGGCTTCTTCCGGTGGTCGTCACGACCTCCTCGGGCACCACCTGGTCTAGATTTCGGGCGCATATCTTTGGCATGAGCTGGAAGTGGAACACGCTGCTCTCGAGCATTCCCTTTGCCTCGACCCTTTGGTTTGCCTTTGCCTCGGCCGGCTCCCCTAGAGCCTTCTTCTTCGGAGCGAAGAGAGACTCGGAAGCGCTGTTTCTCAAGATCAATCGAAATCACGCGACCCGAAACTTCCTGACCCACTTCAACGACCGCGTTTGGATCCTTAACGAATTGGTCTGCGAGTTGCGAAACATGAACAAATCCCTCGCGGCGCATTCCAATGTCAATGAAAGCGCCATGCTCTAGAATTTTCGTAATCTTCCCTGACACAGTGGCGCCGACCTCCAAGGTCTCCAATCGTTTTCCAGCTTGAGCGCCGCGGTGGCCAAAGCGCGGGCGTCTGGAAGATTTCATCAGCCCACGGATGATGTGTGGAATCACTCGTATGGTCCAGCCCCGAGATTTCAAGGTTTCATCCCATTTCAATCCCTCGAGCTTGGAAGGCGCCTTAAGAAGACTTCTGGCTTCTTCTTCCTTATTGGGGAGGACTTCCCGGAGCGGGGCGTAGTAGATGGGGTGAAGGGGCTTTGCATCGAGCGGTTCATCTCCACCTCGAACCCGTAGGAAGCAGAACGCAGCTTTCCAATCTTCCTCACACAGAGCCAATCGGTTCTGAAAATCCAATAAAGACCGGAAAGGGCTCGTTGAGCGTTCAATCTCAACCACCTTGGCTTCGATGCCAGGGACTAGGCGAAGCTCGTCATGAGTGGCGTTGTTTAAATCTACTCCTCGAGCAACCACGAGGCTTTGCAGGAACACCTCCGTAAAAGTGTCTAACCGGTGAGGATTCACTTCGCCACGGTTTTGAATGAATGCGCGGACAATGTGGGGTGTGTGGTAGGCCGCTGCCCGAGGGTGCTGCCCAAACCGAGCCAACATAAACGCTTGACGCTCATCATGTTGCAAGTGAGATTCTTCAAATCCTCTTGCGACTTCACGCAAAAGGGTTCGAACAACGGCAACGGGAACAAGCAAAGCCCGGACCTTTCCACTCTTACGAATAATATCTAAAGCTTTATTTCCGTAGTTCCGAGTTGGGGAATCGGCTTGGAGGGCCACCGTCTCTGGCCGGTCTTCTCCCAAAAAGTTGGTGATGTTCTCCTCTAACTTTTCTTTATCTTTAGCCGAAAATTGGGTCGCACGTAAAAAATGTCCCTCGTCAGAAATCGCCAACGAAAGCTTCCCATTTCTTTGTGCAAAAATCCCGAGGACCTTCCCTTTTTGGAGGCCTCGATCCAAGGTCATTTCCAGAAGCCCCCATGCATGTTGAAGGGCATAGCTCTCTGCTCGCTTCTTCAATCGGGCTCGCGCCTCTTGAATTAGACGAGGCATTCTTTCTTCATCTACAAATTTCTTAAAAAGCAAAAAGTAGCTGTCTTTTTCTTGCGGGGGGAACCCGCTGGTGCTGAAGGGCTCTAAAAGGGCTTCAGGTGGAAAACAAAAATCTAATTTGAGGGCATGCGCGTGCTCACCACGACGCATTGTCAAATATTGATTTTCAGGTACCTCAACCAATTTTATTTCCTTGCCAGCAAATTGCTGGAATGGTTTTAAGTCGGCCTCTTTCCCCTCTTGCAACTTAACGAGAAGGCTTCCCTCATTCCGGAAAGTTGAGCGGAGATGGAGGGCAAGCGCACTATCCCCTCGCAACTTTTTCAGATATTCCTTTTGTTCGTCCTTTAAAGACTCATCATCTTCACCGCTTGAAGGCTCCACTGAAAGGGCTATATCTTCCAACTCGCCTTCGTCAGCAGCATCCTGAAACCGACTCTTCAGCTCCTGATCTTCCGAATCCCCAAGGGAACGCAGCAAGTTTGCGCGCCTTCGCTCCAAGGAGCCTACTTCTTGTAAATGATCAAGAAGAAGTTCGAATCCGAGTGGATTTGGAAAGGCCCCTGCCAACGCGGGATCGGCAAGTTGGAGCCAGGATGGATGTTGATTTAGGGCGAGTGCGTCGCGAAGGTGGCGGTAAACCGGCACTTTCAGGCCCAGGGACTGGGCAATGCGCTGATCGCCTTGCGGCTTCTGCGTCGAGGACATGATGAGTGATTCTAGCAGTCTCCAGGAAATGCGAAACGGCCTGGTGAGACGTTCCTCGCCAGGCCGCTCAAAACCAAGTAAATTTGGCCTTACTTGGTCATTTCTTCTACCAACTTTTCGGCAACCCAAGCTGGGACTGGACGGTAGTTGTCCGGTTCCATCGAGAACATGCCTCGCCCCTGAGTCATTCCCCGAAGGCGGCTAGCGTAGCTGAACATCTCAGCAATAGGGACAGCACCGCGGACCTCTCGGAGGTCGCCCGTCACTGCAATCTCGTCCACTTCAACGCGGCGGGTATTAAGGTCGCCCACAACGTCCCCAATGTATTCCTCGGGAACCTGAACGGACAACTTCATGTAAGGCTCCAAAATCGTGGTGTTCTCTTTACATGCCTCGCGGAAAGCTAGAGAGCCGGCCATTTGGAAAGCAAGCTCACTGGAGTCCACTTCATGGTATTTTCCATAGTGAAGATGGGCTTTCACATTGACGAAAGGCCAACCGAGACGCCCACCGGTTTGCATAGCACCCACGATGCCGGCTTTGACTGCGGGGATGTACTGGCGAGGAATCACACCACCCTTAATTTCGTCAATGAACTCGAGTCCTTCTTCTTCGGATTCATTATTTGGGACAAATCGGACATTTGCCACACCGTACTGGCCGTGGCCACCACTCTGCTTGACGTGTTTACCTTCGACATCGCGTTCGGTCGAAATGGTCTGACGATAAGCGACCTTTGGCGCACCAACAGAAATGGGCACACCGTGATCCCTATCAATTCGGGTAGTGATAATTTCTAGATGAAGCTCACCCATTCCAGAAATCACAATTTCTTCGGTGTCTGCATCCACCATGGCACGGAAGGAGGGGTCTTCCTTGCAAAGATGTGCCAAAACTGTAGAAAGTTTGTCACGATCCTTCATGGCCTGAGGCTCAAGAGACATAGAAATCACGGCTTCTGGAAAAGTCATTGACTCCAAAACCACCTGGTTGTCATTACAGCAAACGGTGTCACCAGTCGTAGTGTTCTTTAGCCCCACCACGGCACAAATTTCGCCTGCACATGCGGTATCTACCGCTTCGCGCTTATCCGCATGCATGAACATCAGACGACCAACGCGTTCTCTCTTCCGTGTCCTCGGATTGAGAACTTGGTCCCCACGGCTGAGGGTTCCAGAATAAATCCGTACGAATGTCAAATCGCCATTGGGGTCGGCAATGGTCTTAAATGCAAGACCCGAGAAAGGCTCTGCAGAATTAGGGCCACGCACGAGTTCTTTTTCTTCGTCGCGAGGGTCGCAACCCACAACAGCGCCAACCTCAAGTGGGTTTGGGAGATAAGAAGTGATGGCATCCATCAAGAACATAACGCCCTTGTCGTGAAGAGCCGAACCACAGAACACAGGATATGCGTGGCGCTGGAGGACGGCAGAGTGGCAACAGCGAACAATCTCTTCGTTGGAAATTTCTTCTCCTTCCAAAAACTTATCGACGAGCGCGTCATCAACCTCGACCAACTTTTCAATCATTTCGTTCCGGCGAAGTTCAACAATTTCTTTGAACTCCTCAGGGATATCAATCGCTTCCACTTCGGTTCCGGAAGACCCTTCCACAAACTTACGTGCGGTCCGAGTTAGCAAATCAATGATGCCGTAGAATTCTTTTTCGGCACCCATCGGGATTTGCATGCGAACGGCATTAGCTCCTAAGCGGTTAATAATAGACTCATATGCTTTATCAAAATCGGCACCAGTGCGATCCAGCTTATTAATAAAACAAATCCGAGGAACACCATAACGGTCGGCCTGCCGCCAAACGGTCTCGGACTGAGCTTCAACGCCAGCAACTCCGTCGAATACCGCAACAGCACCATCTAACACCCGAAGAGAACGCTCCACTTCAACGGTAAAGTCCACGTGACCTGGTGTGTCAATAATGTTGATTTGGATTCCGTCCCATTCACACTGAGTCGCAGCGGAGGTGATGGTAATTCCTCGAGCCCGCTCATCTTCTTGGTAATCCATGGTGGCGGCACCGTCGTGAACTTCACCAATTTGGTGAGTTCGTCCGGTAATGAACAAAATCCGCTCCGTAACAGTGGTCTTGCCGGCATCAATATGGGCCATGATGCCGATATTCCGGATACCCTTAAGGCGTTTCTCTTCCTTGGGGTCGAGAGCGGTCGATGAAGCAGAGGTCGTAGCAGACATGATGCTTGGAATGCGTAGTAAGTATGGTTCGGTAGCGCTGTTTGTTTGGTGGGGTCTTTAGCCGGCGCCCAAGGCTTTTAAGACCATTCCCCCCTTTGGGGAGCCCAACATTCTACCGTATAAAGCCGCCGGAGGCTACCTTGCTTCCCTCAGACCTCCTAACCCACCCCACTCCATGGCCCTTCGTCGCAAAAAACAGGCCCCAAAACTCACCCTTACGGTTCCGCTGTCCACCAGCAACCTTGGGCCGGGCTTTGATGCTTTTTCTGTTGCTGTCGAGCAGGAAATCAAAATAAGCTGGGAAGCCGCAGAAAAAACCGAGCTAGTTAGAAAGGGAGCCCTTTCTGAATCGGTTCTTTCGGTTGGTGGAGATCCCGTTCTTCGGGGTCTGAAAAGGGCCGCCATTTTGGCCAATAAAAAACTTCCAAAGGGGAAAGTGGTGGTTTCTTCTGCCATCCCCCCTGGCCGAGGCCTTGGCGCAAGTGGAGCCGGTATCGTGGGCGGCCTCCTATTGGGTAATCAAATTTGCAATGGAAATATCAAAACCGAGCTTCTCCACCGCGAAGCCATTCAACTGGAAGGCCATCCCGAAAATGCAACGGGATCTTTTCTTGGGGGCTCGCACTGGTCCGTCCAAGACCCAAGGGGCTATTGGTTTCATACACCATTCCCTCTCCACCGAGATCTCCGTTTCCTCTTTATCCTTCCCCCTTACCCCCTCTCCACGAAACGGGCTAGAGAAGTCCTCCCCTCTTCAGTCAGTTTCCAACGAGCCGCTGCGCAAGCTCGCAGAACTCCTATTTTGCTGGAAGGTCTTCGCACCTTAGATGAGCGCGCAATTCAAACCGGGATTCAGGATGAATTGCATGTTGAGGCTCGCCTTCGCCAACTTACGGGAGCCAAGGGTCTCTTAAAATTTGCAGTTCGCTCTGGAGGAATCGCCGCAACACTTTCAGGTGCCGGTTCCGCTCTCCTTGTGCTCACTCGAACTGGACGCATGTCCGATGTTGAGGCCAGGCTCAAGCGAAGAGTCAAAAGGCTTTGGGGTGAATCAGGCTCCGTTATCCGTAGCCGAGTCCAACCCCAAGCGGCCACTTTTCAATAGGCTTTAATGGCAAGCTTTTTCGGCGCTGCGTTCACAGGCCGACAAATCGAGACCGTCAAGGCGCGCTTGGGCGAGTTGAAGCAAAGCAGGCCGTAACGCAAAGGAACGAACGCCAGATCCAACAAGGAGCTCCAAATTATCCTCATCCAAGACTGTTTCTCCATAAACAGAAAGGGGCTTCCCTAAAGCTCCTGCGAGCTGACAAAGTTTGCGAACCGCACGCAAAACAACTCGGTGAATTCCAGTCAGGCCACGAAGAACTTCCGGGTGAGGGTGGTTCCGGTCAGCGCAAAGAACATACTGCGAAAGGGAGTCGAGTCCGATGGTAATGAAATCAGACTCTGCAAAGACTTCTCGCGCCAAAAGAGCTGAGGATGGGGTTTCAATCACTGCGCCGATTTGAGGAGGAGCTGAGACATCCACGCCAGCGAGCCTTAGTTCTTCTCGAACGGTGTCGAAGGCCTCACGCGTGCGACGCAAATCGGCAGGACCCGTCACAAAAGGAATCGCAACTCGGACCTCGCTACCCTCACTCGCTCTGTAGATGGCCCGCAATTGAAGATTCAACATTTCTGGTCGTGAGAATAAAAGCCGAATACCTCGAAGCCCAAGAGCTGGGTTCGTTTCTCCTTCTGGAAAAACAGAGGGTAAATCCGACGATGAATCTAAGTCTGGGAGCCTGAAAATGGTGGAGTCCGAAGCATTTAGAACTTGCTTGTATAGGGCTGCAAGGGAATTTTCTTTCGGAGCGCCCTGCCGTTGAAAAATGGGAAGTTCAGTTCGGTAGATTCCTGTATCTACAATTCCAATGCGAGCAGCGGTACGGGCTTCGGTTGCACTGGCCACTGCCGCACACAGATGAATATGGGTGCCATCAGCAAGTCGAGGTTGGGATAAGGTTGGAGTATCTTCCTCCAAGGCCCGGTTTTGAGCAGCACCTACAGACTCCGGGGATGGGTCGAGTACGACTTGCCCAGTATTACCGTCCACAAGCAAAGTTTGGCCTTCCGTTAAATTTTCGCGCAGACCTTTCACCCCAATCACAGCAGGAATGCCGGCGGCACGCGTCAAAATTGCACCGTGGTTTGTCGTGGAACCCGATTCCGCTGCAATCGCAGCAATGCCATGCTCAAGCGCTTCGGTTAAGTCAGAAAGGGATAATTCTTTCACAACCAAAATACCATCTTTCAAGTTAGACCGATTAGCTGCAGTTTGGCCAGAACTCGCGCCTCGACTGCAATGCCGAAGAATCCTCAAAGCAACATCTCGCATGTCGCTCATTTTGTTCCGGAGACTTTCCGTTTGCACCACCTCAAAGAGGCGCTCATAGACATGAAAAACATCTTTAACCGAATTTTCCAAAGTCATGCGCTGTTCACGAATCCTATCTTTGACATCGGCCTCAATGACCGGATCTTCAAGCAAATGAAGGTGAGTGTCGAAGACAGCTCTTTGCTCAGGTGTGAAGTGATCGGCTAGGGATTCTCGTTGACGAACAAGAGAAACACGAGCCGCCCTTGCTACCGAATCCAAGCGCCCCAATTCCTGTTCGACCTCTTCATCCGTAAGCCGATGCTCCTCGATTTCTCCAAGGCCAGCAAAACTCAAGAAGGCGGGACCGCAAGCTACACCCGGACTTGCCGATTGGCCTGAGAAGACGGATTGGCCTAAGTGCGTGTCAGCGGTCCGAGTCATGCCTAAATTCTACGATTCTTGCCCAAGAATGTCGCCTTAGCTTGCGCAACGGGCGAGAACCTCATGAACCAGCTTCTCAATCCCAGCATCCACCTCGGCAATTCCAGGCCCAAGGATGTAGGCAGGAGTTGTGATGAGGTTGTGGACTTCATCAATGACGATTTCATCGACCTTGCACTCCACCATCTGTGCGCCAGCGGCTCCAGCCTCCAAAGCAGGGCCGTCCAATCCTCCCAAGGTCAGGCGTGGAGATTCCCTGCCTAGAACGAGTGCCAAAATGGCTGGGGCAATACAAATCCCGCCAATCGGCTTTCCCTGAGAATGCATCTGAAGAATCAAATGAGCAAGATCGGGTAAAACTTCGCCATTGCCCCCTTGCCGAGCAAAGTCACAGAGGTTCAATGCGGCGCCGCTGCCGCCGGGAAGGATTAGAGCATCGATATCTTGAGCCTTAGCGCTGGCTAGAGGTTGAACATCACCACGAGCAATTCGGGCAGCCTCCTCCAACATATTCCTAGGAGCATCCGGCATGGCCTTGCCTTCAAAGTGCTCACAGGTTGCCCACTGTTTGTGGTCAGGCGCGAAACATCTAGCTTTTGCGCCACTGCGTTTCAAATGCAATAGGGTCAGGGTGGATTCGTGAATCTCAGAGCCATCGAATCGACCCGCTCCACAAAGAATGACGCCTACTTCTGCCATAGAAAAATTCTAACAAAGGCAGCCGCAAAGTGGAGCCAGAGACGAGATTTGAACTCGTGACCGCCGCTTTACGAAAGCGGTGCTCTACCCCTGAGCTACTCTGGCCTATTTTTCTGCCGAGAAAGTGTAGCGTCGTCGGGTAGAAACTACTTTGGGGAGACCTTAACGCTTTTGTGGGGAGCCCTACCTCGGCCTAGAAGCATTGCACAGGCCTGAGCAAGATCACCGCCAGCCTTCATGGCAAACTGCAGGGTATTCAGGTCATCTGAAGTCATTTTTACACTACTAGGGGGTGCGCTCGCCATAATCCGCTCAACGGAGCGAGCAGCAGCAGCTCTTCGCGCATTAGACTTTCCATCATCGCCAACAACAGACATCAAGTCTTCTTTCGTTTCCGAAGCAGACCCCCAGTAACCCAAAGCATTGATGATGGGAATTGCGACGTTGTCGTCCGTTCGCCCCAAGAGTACAACAAAATCACTAAGGTCAACTTCGGCAAGTCTGGACTCTCGGCTGGCCATGCCTGCCAAGGCCTCAGCGGCTCTTGCTGCGGTTCGGCGGTAGCCCGTTCGCTCTACATCCAAAGAGCCCCATGAGGCGGCAACCATGCTTCCAGTCACATTTTCTTCCACATTTGCATCGTCGATATCGCCCGTAGCGGAACCATTCGCCTGCACAAAAATGGGGACATCCGCGTACTTGCCAATGGCGCGAATTCTCCTCACTAATTGGCGAGCGTAAGTGTCCGGAAGAGGATCTTGAATGACAAAGGCGTCAATGTTGAGACCGCTGTATAGGTTGGTGAAGCCCGAATTCGCATCCAAAGCCACCAGAGTTGTGCACTCATTAAAGTCCAATTCAGCCGAAAGGCCCTCAGAAAAATCTGGATTCGTACTGAAAATCTGAACTGTCCGCAGTCCTCGAAGGCTGGATGCCCGCAATAAAGAAGTCAGCAAACCAGGGGAGTTCACATCGCCGGCATTCGCAAGAGAAATCGCAGCGGAAAAGCTGAGCGTGGGAACGGAGCTACGAAGAGCATTTCGAACTTCTATAGCATGAATAGCCGCTGGGCTATCCAACATTTCAATCAGAACGCTAGCAATTGGCACATCGTTGGAAGATTTTAAGGATGCACCCAAGGCAAGATTCAAGGCTCCACTACTTAGGCTAAGGCCTGCATTGAATTGTTCCGCTGCGCGGTTGTCCTCGCCAACGGCGCGGAGAAGCGCGACCTCAGCGGCGTAAACCAAAGCCATACCCTTTGAGGCCTGTTCTTGAACAGTTGAGGGTTCGCGGAGGTGATTGGCGGCGGCATAACATTCTTTTGCAAGCTCCAAAGGAACGAGGCCAGCTTCCAACTCATCGTAGTACAAGCTCGTGGAGCCATCGAGGACCCAACGAACACCATGGTTTTCAGTTTCCATGAGACCGTTCTGCATGTCGTAGCTGTAATAGGCATCCCCCTGCTCAATGTAGGATTCGCCAACAGGGGTCGAGACATATCCGGCGCAAAGGGCGTTAATGGCCGCATCTTCGTCATATCGCGCCATTTCTGCGAGGCGAGCGGTTGCACGTGCATCACCCATTTCAATAAGAACCTGCGCAACCGCCAAGCGAACTTTAGAGTTCGGGGAAGAAGAGGCGGCAAGCAAAGGAGGTAGTGCATCGGACCCCAAACGCGAAAGCGCATAAATCGCTGCGTATCGGGTGGCATCATTCGAGTTCAACGAAGCAACAAGGGGCGGAACGGCAAAGGGACCGAAGGTCATTCCAAGTTTCCAAATGGACTTTCCTCTTTCCGCATAAGTGCCTTCAAGACACTTTGAAGCAAGCGCTTCTGCTGCATCCTTATCCCGAACAGCATCTCTCTTCATCGAGCGAGACGCTTCCAAAATGGTCATGGCAAAAGCCTTGAATTCAGCCCGATACTCCTCATTCTCGGACATCATCATTTGGACTAGCGAATCCTGACTCATGTTCATAAACCGAATGGCTTCGGAACTAGAGGGGTCGGCCTTCACGACATTGCGAAAATGCTCAATTGCCTGGTCAAAGGCTTGACCACGGTAGGCCTCGAGGCCTGCAGAGAATTCCGAATCCGCGTCAGACTGGCCAACGATGGAGGTGGAAGGAAGAAGGATGAAAGCAGCCAGGAGAAGGCTGCGAACCGCTTGCCGGTGATTCATTCGTTTACCCGTCTTAAGACCTGGGTCGGGGGGGGAAAGATGTGCGCAGGATTGCACCCAGGAGACTAGTCCGTGGGCTTGGGGAGGCAACATGATAGGAGCGGCAAAAGGTGGGTCAAGAATTGGGTCCAGGAACCCATCTTCCAAGCGCAGTAGAGCGGCTAGATCCCGTTGTTCCGGGCCAAGCAGAAACTTCTCGCAAAAGGAAGGCGTCGGCAAGGAGAGCAAAGGCCGAAGCCTCCCGAGAATCCGGATTCCAGCCCAAGTCTGAAAATGCCTGGAGAGAAGCATCTGAAGGGATGCGCGCTTCTAACGCCTTTATTAAACATGGGTTATGCGCGCCGCCGCCCGCCAGGAAAATGGGCCCCCCGCCCCATTTGGCCATATCTAGGCTCTGGACAACCGACCAAGCAGCCAATTCAGAAGCGGTCGCAAGGAGATCTTCAAGCTTGGCCTCAGGGGCCAACCTCCTCATTTTTTTGGCAAAAGATGCCCCAAATCGCTCCAAACCCGTGCTCCTGGGTAGTGAACGCCCAAAAAAAGAATCTTTTTTTAGCTGCTCAAAAAGTTCCACCAAAAGACTCCCCTGGAGCCCCAAGCGGCCGTCTTGATCGAAGCAATCGCCGGTTTCGGCCCGGCAAAGGGCGTCCAAAGGTCCGTTTGCGGGCCCCGTATCCCAAGCACGAGGCGGGGAATTTCCCTCCAAAAGAGTGATATTCCCTAAGCCGCCCCAATTCAAGATTGCCAGCCTCGGCGCATGCTGTCGATGTAAAACCCAATCCCCGTAGGGAGAAATGGGCGCCCCCTCTCCCCCCGCAGCAAGGTCGCTCCATCGAAAATCCCCAACCACCGCAACCCCAGCTCGCTCTGCGATGACTGAAAGATCCCCTAACTGAAGAGTTCCTCGACAATCCCCATCATGGTGATAAACGGTTTGGCCGTGGGACCCAATTGCCGTGAGCTCTTCAGGCTCCACGCCTTTTGCTTTCAAGAAGGCGAGTGCTTGCTTTCCCATCCAATCCCCTAACTGAAGGTGCGCCTGAGCAATTTTGCCAACATTCCATGTGCCAGCCTGAAGAATATCTGCTTGAATTTCGGAAGAGTAAGGCGTAAAGCCATCCGCAATCAACGCGGCGGACTTTTCAAGTCCCTCGCCTTCAACGGCAAGGAGTGCAAAATCCAACCCATCGGCCGAGGTCCCAGACCCCATGCCGAGGAGCAATCGCTTCGACACAACTACTCAGTAGGGATTCTCAATACCCAACCAACTTGCAAGCTGGTGTCAGAATCCGGAAGCAAGTCATTCGCCTTAACGAGAGCGTTGATGCCGCCATCAACGCGGTACCGCCGAACAATGCTCCAAAGGCTGTCGCCTACGGCCACTGTATGTTCCAAAACTCCAATGGAACTTGGTGCTTGGGTTGCTGGAGGGTTTTTCGCAGGTCGAAGTTTGGGCAGATTGATTTCTTGGCCAATCTGAAGCTGCGTGGGTTCAAGCCCCTCGTTCAAAACAAGAATCTCATGGACTAAGGTGGAGGAACCCAATTCGCGCTGAGCGATTTGCCCCAAAGTATCCCCTTTCTTCACAGTGTATGTTGTGCGCCAATCTGGGAGGCTTTCAGTCGAAATGCCGGAGTTCGCGCCAAACGCCAAGACACTTGCTTGAGGCTTTTCTGGGACAGGGGTGGCCTCCTGATTAGATTCCACCTCCGTTGGAAGGACGGAAGGATCCTCAGGTTGGAGCTCCGCATCATCTACGGGCACGGGAGGCACAGAGCGCTCCTTGTTTTCACGTTGAACATCGGGCGCCGGTTTTTCGTCGACAGGGGACTCAATAATTAAAGTACGTTCTGTCTCGGAATCCCCAGGATCGCTCCACTCACTGATGGACGGCGGTTCTTGGCGTTGATCCACACCTCGGTAAACAACGACGGACAGAAGGATTCCTACGAGGGCTAAAGCCCCTGCGATGATTTGTTTTTCTAGACGACCCATTCAATTCCCCTTTGGCTGATGTCCACAATATATTGTGCGAGGCACCAAATTCCAACACCTTTCTTGTACCACAATATATTGTCCCCAAAAGACTTGGGTCCACTACTACTCTCAAAGCTTTTCCCCCAACTCCTCCAAACGGCGGCGAGCAGCGGCAACTTCCCCTCGGTCCGTGTGAGGAGAGACGAACCACATTTTTCTCCAAAACTTTCCCCGAATCAGTCGTTTTGCCTCAGCTGCGGTCAAAAGTTCTGGGGAAAAGCGGGCGAGCCATTTGACCACGGCGTTTTCATCTACAGAAGCAAAGACCTTACTCAAAAAAAGCTTCCCCAAGATTCCGGGTACCCATGCAGCACCAAAATCCACGCAAGAAAGCTGTCCGCTCTCGCTAAGAAGCAGATTTTGGGATTGACGCAAATCTAAATGGAAAACTCCCCGTTCATGAATTGCCGAAACGAGGTTGCGGAGTTGGTCCGCAACCCCTTGAGGATTCCTTTGAAATCCTTCGCGGGCCAACGGTGCCCCTAATAACCAGGAACAAACGAAAGCGTTGGCATCTGGCTGGGCAAGGAGCTTAGGCACGCCCTCGATTCCAGCCACTTTTTGAAGGGCTTTCCGCTCACGCCCCAAAAGCCAACGCGCAAGCGGGCGAAAGATAAAAAGGTTGGATGCGCAGTCTTTGACCAAAACAGGTCCCTCGTCCGTTTCTACCCGGAAAACCGCAGGCTTCAGCCAAGCCCCTCGGCTAAGGAGGGAACAAGTCGCAGAATTGAGCTCTTCACGAGTCCAATTTCCGGGACCAATTGTGTCTAACATCTTTTATTCAAAAAAATCGCGGAGAGGGGACCACGAGGGTGCTGTCCAAACAGCAAACATGGCGAGGGCCAAAACCAAGCCCCAAGGCCATTCGTGGTTTTCGCCAACAAGCTTCCAAGAGAATCGGCGATCATCGCCACTTCGCCAGGGACGAAGTTGCGGCCAAAAATCGGGGACATTTTCGGCGTGGCGGTCCACTTGTTCGCCAAAAATCTTTTGTAGCCTGCCGTATTCTTTCCTAAATTTTCTCGGCATATAAAACACAAAGAAAACAAAAATGAGGAAAAGAGAAAAACCCCAGACCCAAGAGCCTTGCTGAGTCTCTAAGTTTCCCGCAGCCAACGCCACGCCCAGCAGAGCTAGAAAAGAACCCAAATAGGCTGGATTCCGCGTATGGGCATAGGGGCCTGTTGTCACCATGAGCTGGTTTTTTTCAAGGTGGCCAAAGGCCCAAATCCGCAAAAGCCAAGCCAAAAGGACAAAAACAGAGCCAATCAGGAAGGTTTCCGGCCGGGGATCCGCAAGGGAAACCAAGGTCAGGCCAAAGATGTACACGGCGATTTTCCGGAGGGTGGGTTTTTTTGAAGCGGTCATGTCAGGTTACGACTTGCAGGTGAGGCTGCTATCAGAGATGATTGTCCGACTGCTGACGTCCCATTCAACCATCAAAATGCGATTCGTCCCACTTTTCCTTTCTTTTCTGGCCATGGCTTGCGCCGTAGCCCCCAAAATTCAGCCCGAAACTCGGGCTGTCCGCGTGACCTATGTGGACCATAAGTCTGGGAATAAGATTGGGCTCTTCAATGAGTCCAACGTGGACAAAACAAACTACTACGCCCAAATGCGGAGGGACGCCTCTTACAAGGTGGTCTCGGACCTTCACATGGGTGCCCTCATATTTCAGCTTCGAGAACTTCATTTCTTCGAGGATGCCGCACCCAATGCCCAACGAGTAAGGGGGGCGCGCAGCACCATCCAAATCGCCATTGAAGGTCGGACTTGGACTTTGGCCTATGTTTCCGGGGGGTCCCAAGAAAAGCTTCTTCAACTCCAAGATTGCACCTCTGCCGTTCGGGCCATTTACGATGCAAACCAGTCCTTCCAGAATGTTGAGAACAACGATGGAGCTGATTACTTCAAGGATGCTACAGGTCGTTCATGACCCTTTCGGAGCACCTCGTTGTTGTACCGGCACGCCGGGCGGCGACGCGACTCCCCCAAAAACTCCTCCTTGCTGAAAGTGGAAAACCTCTGCTTGCACACACCTTGGAGCGATGTTTGCTTAGCGAGAAGGCTGACTGTGTTCTTGCAGCCGTGGATTGTGAGGAGCTTGCCGAAGTAGCCCGCGCCGTAGGCGCGAAAGCCGTACTAACTGACCCAAACCTACCATCAGGTTCGGACCGAGTGCATGCCGCAGTTCAAGCCTACGGCAAAAGCGTTCAGGGCATTGTGAATGTACAGGGAGATGAACCTGAAATGGACCCACTTGCCATTGACGCTCTCTTTGATTCCCTGGACTCAGGCGCCGAAGTCGTCACCCTTTGCGCACCCCTCCCGTCGAAGTCTCTCCTCGACGATCCAGCCGCGGTCAAAGTCGTTCGGGACTTGGACGGGCAAGCCTTGTTTTTCTCGCGCTCACCTACCCCTTTCCAGCAGAATTGCCCCGACAGCTCCGACCCCATGCTCCACATTGGCCTTTACGGCTACACTCCTGAAGCCCTGGCTCAGTTTTCCAATTGGGCCCCCACACCCTTGGAATTGAAGGAGGGTTTGGAGCAGCTTCGTTTTCTCGAGCATGGAAAAACCATCCAAGTTTTGAAATGGGGCCAAGCTTTTCCGGGAATTGACACTCGGGAAGATTACGATGCCTTCCTGCTGCGCTTTCAGCACGACGCCCCCTCAACATGACCCAATTCATCTTCGTTACTGGCGGTGTGGTTTCTTCCCTTGGGAAAGGAATCACGACCGGCGCCATTGCCGTCCTTCTTGAAAAGCGCGGCCTCAAAGTCTCGATTCAAAAGCTGGACCCCTATATCAATGTGGATCCCGGCACAATGTCTCCCTTTGAACACGGAGAGGTGTATGTCACCGAAGACGGCGCTGAAACCGACTTGGACATGGGGCACTACGAGCGCTTTTCCCACGCTCCGATTAACCGCTACTCGAATGCCACCACGGGCTCGATTTATTCGACCGTTATTCGAAAAGAACGGAGGGGAGAATATTTGGGCAAAACAGTTCAGGTGATTCCGCACATCACCGACCAAATCCAAGAAGCCATCCAGCAAGGTGCCCAGCGAGGAACGGACATCGCCATTATTGAAATCGGTGGTACAGCCGGGGACATTGAATCCTTGCCCTTCCTTGAAGCCATTCGGCAATTCGCCCACAAGTTGGGCAAGGGCAATGCCTGTTTTGTTCATTTAACCCTCTTACCCTTCCTGGCGGCAAGCGGCGAAATGAAAACTAAGCCAACGCAACAATCCGTTGGGAAATTGCGAGAAATTGGAATTCAACCGGACATTCTTGTCTGTCGGTGTGAACAAGCCATGACCTCGGAAATGCGTTCTAAAATTTCTCTTTTCTGCAATGTGGACGAGTGCGATGTAATTCAAGAAAAGGATGTCGATACAACAATTTACGAAGTTCCCTTGGACCTTCTTCGAGAAGGACTCGACGATGCCCTTGTTCGTCACTTGGGATTAAGTCACACTCGCGCCGGAGATCTTTCGGATTGGGAAGATCTTCGCCAACGCTTTGCTTCTCCGGAAGGAGTCGTCGAAATTGCTGTTGTCGGAAAATACATTGAGCTCCACGACGCATACAAGAGCATTTATGAGTCTCTAGCCCACGGCGCGATTCACCACAAATGGAAAGTTCGTTTCCGGAAAATCGCTGCCGAAAATTGTGTGGATGAAGACCCAAAAACTTTGTTGGGTGGTGTCCACGGCCTGCTCGTTCCTGGAGGATTCGGAGAACGTGGCCTCGAAGGCAAGATTCGAGCCATTCAATGGGCGCGAGAAAACAATATTCCGACCTTTGGGATTTGCTTTGGAATGCAAGCTATGGTGATTGAATACGCCAGGAATGTTGCCGGTATTGAGGGAGCCCATACTTCCGAGGCCGACCCCAACTGCAAGGCTCCAGTCATTGACCTCATGAAAGAACAAGAGTCGGTGGAAGACAAAGGTGGCACCATGCGCTTGGGCGCTTATCCCTGCCGCATCCTCCCCAACACAAGGCTTGCCGAAATCTATGGTCGGGACATGGTCCTTGAACGCCACCGACATCGTTGGGAATACAACAATGATTATCGCCGCGAGTTGGAATCGGCCGGCCTTAGCTCTGCAGGAATTTATGAGGCTCGTGGACTGGTTGAAGCTGTCGAATTAACAGACCGACCTTTCTACCTCGGCGTTCAGTACCACCCTGAGTACAAATCCAAACCCTTGGAACCCCACCCCTTGTTTGCCACATTCCTGAGTGCCGCCATTGCGCATTCCAATGTTGACTCAGAAGAATCCAACAACAAAGTTCAAGCTTGAAGATGACTGAAACTGATACCACAACCGACTTCCGCCTCTTTGCTCAAAAATTGGCTCTCCAAGGCTTTTATGCCTTAGGTATTCTGGAAGTGCCTGGAGCACCAAAACAGGAGGATCCCAACTTGGCTGCTGCAACGATGGTCATTGGCGACCTCATGCTCCTTCGGGACAAAACCGAAGGCAACTTAACCGACGGCGAGAGCATGACGCTGGACAAGTTTATTTCCGACCTTCAGTTTCAATTTTTGGAAGTCTCTAAAGCTCAAGAAGGCGGCACCGAAGAAAGCGAAACGCCTTAGAGGCTTTGCCCGCCGTCCACTCGTAGGGTGTTCCCTGTAATGTGGCTTGCGGCTTCGCTGGCTAGAAAAACCACGGTGGAAGCAATGTCACTTGGCTTGCCAAGACGACCAGAAACGGTTTCAGCCCTAGCGGCATCTTGATGCTCTTGTGGAACAGCGGCGGTCATCGGAGTTTCAATCCACCCAGGCTCCACGACATTGACCGTGACGCCTTTAGGGCCCAGCTCTTTGGCGAGACTCTTGGCCAAGCCATGCAAGCCCGCTTTACTTGAGGCATAAGCAGTTTGCCCAAACTTACCGCGAGTCCCATTGATGCTACCAATCAAAATAACTCGGCCCCATCCAGAGGCTCGCATATGGGGAGCCGCAGCACGAGCCTGAAGCCAAGCACCACGAAGATTGACGCCCAGGACCGCATCCCAATCCGAAGCATCCTGTTTCCATATGGCCCGATCTCGAGCAATGCCTGCACAGTGAACCAAAATGTCCGGGTGGTGCTCTGCGTGCAAAGAAGCCACGGATTCTTCGGAAGCGGTATCACTTTCCAAAGCAAACACTGGCCCGCCATCAGCCTTCTCTAGCTCCTGCAAAAGGGCATTGGCCTCTTCAGCTTGCCCCAAATGTGTAAAAACGACCGAGTGACCGGCGGCGTGGAGTTCGCGCACCACAGCAGCACCAATGCCCCCTGCGCCGCCAGTAACGAGGGCTAACCTCACTCGTTCGTCCATTCAGGAGCTCGCTTCTCCAAGAAAGCCTGTATCCCTTCATGAGCGTCTTTAGTGTCTTGAAGAGCTCCCAAATAGCGTGCTTCCAGGTCAGGAAGAACGCGGTTGAATGCATCAGTCCAGGGCCAACGAGAAGCTCGTCGAGCGTAGCGCAAAGAAGAAGCGGATGCAGGAATGATGTTGGCCTCAGCCCATTTCTGGATGCCCTCCATAAGATCGCCATCTGGGATGTCCAGATCAGCGATCCCTAATCCGGCAGCTTCGACTCCAGCGACGATGGCGCCGGTAGTCAACATTGTGGAAGCGCGCCCCGCGGAGATTCGCAAAGGAAGGAGTGCGGCACCGGCTGGTGGGAAAACGCCAAGCTTAATCTCGGGGCAGCCCAACTGCGCATTTGCACCGACAGCAATCACATCGCAAGCCAGAGCAACTTCAAACCCCCCACCAAAGCAACGGCCATCAATAGCCGCAACAACAGGTGGCAAGTTAAGGTCGTTGACTTTCTTGAGGAAGGCATGGAACTCGGACAGCATTTCGCCGACTTGACCGGGAGTGTGCTCTTCCACGCTTGCGCCATAACTAAAGTGGTCGCCGGCTCCTTTAATTACAACCAGCTTGAGATCCTTCTCGCTGGCGACTTCAGTCAAAGCATCTCCCAGTTCTGCAACAAGATTGCGATCGACAATATTGGCCGGGGCTGGTCCCAGCTCGAAAACAGCAATCATGCCATCACAGAGGTCCTTCCGTTCAATTTTTGTAGTTGTGGTCATTCTTCATTCTCACGATTGACTGCATGCGGTGCAGCCCGTTCAGAAAGCTTGTCGCCGTAACGGACACCCTCAGCAAGGGCGCGACGCATTTCGATGAAGTCAGTTTCCCGTTCTTCTCGGGGCGCGCGATGGAAGGTCCGAAACCCCATACGTCCTTCAGTCATCATATTAAGGCCCAACCAAGCTCGGTTAGTCTCGCGATTCTTGTCCCAATGTTGAAGTTTGTGCTTCCGTAGCTGCTCCAAAGTAAAGGTCGTGCAATCCGGCATGGTTTGAGCCAGTTTGCCGCATAAGAGATTAACTTCCTGGTCGAGGAGACTCAGGTCGACTTCAGCCGACTTGAATGTCGTTTTACCGGACGTGAGTTCCTCGCCTGTTTTGGCCCCGCCGTACAAAGAACGGCCAAACTCATCTGTCTTGAATTCGGTTTCAACCATTGGATTCGAAATAAACTTTCCGTCCACTTTCAAGACAGGAGCAATGCCATTGATAAGACCGATATGAAGAGCGTAATGCGCACTCCATTGCTCGCAAACCGTGCAACTTTCCACGGCCTTTGCAAATCCCACAAAGACTGGGAGAAAGTCGGTTGAACCTCCAACTGGAGAAGAACCATGCTTGGGACCAGCTTGACCAAATCGAGCGGTATCTGCAGCAATTGTGAAATCACAAGCCATCCCAATCTCTTGACCACCACCAATCCGCATTCCATTTACACGGTTAACCACTGGCTTATCACACTCCATGAGAGCGGAGACACCATCGTTGAACAACCGCATGTAACGTCGATATTCATCCGGGCGACCCGAGTAGTGCTCGCTGTATTCGGCAGTATTCCCGCCCGTGCAGAAGGCTCGGTCGCCAACGGCAGTAAAGACCACACACTGGACCTTGGGGTCATTGGATGCCTTACGAAGGGCCAAAATCAACTCCGACATTGCCCGGGTGGTGTAAGAATTGAACTGCTTAGGGTTGTCCAGCCAAATCCAAGCATTAAACAAATCATCGACCTGCTCTCCATTGGGCAGAATCAAAGGTCGCAGTTCGTATTGAATTTGAGTGAACTCGTAATCGGGGGCAAGTTCGTGGTCGGCGAAAAGTTCTTCGCTATCGAGGAGTTTGCTCATGAGAAGTTATTTGTGCGCTTCAGGGGATGAGGACGGGCCGATTACCAATTTTATGGCTCCGAACACCGTCGAGCACTTCGTTGATTTCATCCATCGGGTAGTGCTTGATGAAAGGAAGGACCTGGATTTCCCCATTGCGGATCATGTCCAAGGCCGGAGTGTAGAGCTGGGGTCTGCAACCCCAATTACCAAAAGCTCGAGCGTCGAAGGCCATCAGGTTGGAAAGGCGAACCTCAACACGCTTCAGTGTAAAGCCAACAATGCCAACAACGCCTGAAAAGCTCATGAGGCTCCAGGCAAGCTCCTGGCCGGGAACGGTTCCGCTCATTTCTAAAACCTTGAGTTTGACTCGCGGGAAGGATTGAGCTTTGCAGGCCATTTGGACAGCTTTTCTTGACTCCTTCGTATCCATGCCATGCGTATTCACTGTGGCAATCGCTCCATATTCCAAAGAACGCTCCAGTTTGCTGTCATCAATATCTACAGCAATCACCCTGGCTCCCATGGCGCGGGCGATTTGAATACCAAAGGAACCAACTCCACCTGCGCCAATAATGACCATGCAGTCCCCGTCGGAAACTTCGGCACGAACACAGGCCTGATAGGGAGTCGAGATAGCGTCCGCAAGCACGGAGACATCGGCCAAGTCCAGGTCTTCAGGCAGTCCACTTGCGTCTACCAGCCAACGAGAAGAAAGAATGATGTGGGTTGAAAATCCACCATGAAAATCATTGCCCGACATTTTTTGTTGGCGGCAAGAGGTTTCGCAACCAGCCTGACAAAGCTCGCAATCCCCGCATGGCAACACGGCAGGCACGACAACTGGTTTTCCTGCCCATTCTTCAGACCCTTCACCGCAGGCCTCGACAGTTCCAGAGATTTCATGCCCCAGAGCCAAGGGTAATTCATGATTGGTTCGAACACCACCCTCGGTGTGAAAACCGATATCCGTGTGACAAACACCGCAACCTGCGATTTTGACACGAACTTCACCCGCAGCAGGCTCAGGTACAGTCCCCTCCTCTTTGACCATCGGTTGGCCGGGAGCGTGCATTAACCAGCGATAGAAATCAGTCACTGCTAGCGGTCTCCGTAGGGAGCAACTCCCGAAAGGGCGTGCCCGAGAATCAAGGAGTGGATTTCGTGCGTTCCCTCGTAGGTCAAAACTGTCTCAAGGTTGCACATATGGCGGCCGGCTTGATACTCAAGAGTAATTCCGTTTGCTCCCAACAGGGTGCGGCAAGTGTGGGCAATTTCAAGTGCTTTGGCCACATTGTTTCGCTTGGCCATAGAAACATGCTTTGGTGACATGGTCCCCGCATCCTTCATTTGCCCAAGTCGGAAAGCCAGTAATTGAGCCTTGGTGATTTCAGTCGCAATCTCGGCCAACTTGTCCGCCGTTAATTGAAAACCGGCAAGGGGTTTATCGTAGATTTTCCTCTCTTGGGTGTAACGGAGGGCTTCGTCAAAGCAGGCTTGCATAGCGCCAACAGCTCCCCAAGCAATGCCATAACGAGCTTGAGTCAGGCAACTTAAAGGCGATTTCATGTGTGAAGTGTTCGGAAGGCGGTTGACTTCAGGAACCCGAACACCTTCCATAACCAATTCGCTAGTGACGCTACAACGCAGGGACCATTTGTGCTTCTGTTCCGGGGCGCTGAAACCTTCCCGTTCGGTTTCGACAATGAAACCCTGAACAATACCTTCGTCATCTTTTGCCCAAACGATGGCCATATCGGCCATGCTGCCATTCGTAATCCACATTTTCTGCCCATCCAAAATCCAATCGTCGCCGTCGCGGCGGCACCGAGTTCGCATCCCTGCCGGGTCGGAACCAAAGTCAGGTTCTGTAAGACCAAAGCAACCCACAGCGTCACCAGAGGCCAGTTTTGGGAGCCATTCTTTCTTTTGCTCCTCCGAACCAAAGGCTTCGACAGGGTACATCACCAACGAGCCCTGAACTGAATTGAAAGAACGCAAGCCCGAATCCACACGCTCAATTTCTTGACAAATGATTCCGTATTGAATGGCACTCATCCCTGCGCCGCCATATTCCTCGGCAACAGAAGGGCCAAGCAGTCCGAGTTCGCCCATCTCCTTAATGACAGGCGTTGGAAAGGTCCCAGCCTCCCAATGCTCTGCCACGATAGGCATGAGTTTGTCGGTGCAGTAGGAACGCACCATGTCTCGGACCATGAGATCGTCCTCGGCGAGCAGGCTCGAGAGGTTGTAGAAATCGAGTTCAGTAAAACTTGCCATGGGATGGGGCAGCTCCCAGCCAAATGTTGGGGGGTATTGGGTGCAAGCCACTCACACTTTAGGCTCCCCCCTTCGAAGGGGAAAGATAGCGGCGACCGTATCCTGTGCCCGTATGGCCCAATTCCTGGTGACATCAGCCCTTCCCTACGCCAATGGCCCCATCCACTTCGGTCATGTGGCCGGCGCCTATCTCCCTGCCGATGTTTACGTGCGCTATCTCCGCATGACGGGCAATGATGTTTTATATGTCTGCGGAACAGACGAATACGGTGTTGCCATTACCTTAACTGCCGAACAGGAGGGAAGCGATTATCGTGAATATCTGGATCGTTGGCATGACGAAATCAAGGCCCTTTTTGACCGCTTCGGGATTTGTTTCGATATTTTCAGTGGAACCGCAAGGTGCCCTCACCACACCCAAACCGCACAAAAATTTTTCAGCAACCTCCTCAAGGAAGGCCTAGTCCATGACCGGGTGGAAGAACAATGGTTTTCAGAAAAAAGTGGGCGATTTCTTCCTGATCGCTACCTGCAAGGCACTTGCCCCGATTGCGGGCACGAGCAAGCAAGGGGGGACGAATGTCCCGCTTGTGGAAGTTGGATTGACGCCAACCGACTCGGTGACCCTACGAGCTTAATTGATGGTTCCAAGCCAATTCTCAAAGAAACCAGACATTGGTACTTGAACTTGCCCAAAATTCAGAAATTGGGTTTGGACGACTGGTACACAGGGAAAGATCCCAAGCGTCCTCACGCAGATTGGAAGTCCAATGTCCATGGACATGTACAGGCAATGCTTAAAGACCTTCAAGAACGCCCCATCACTCGTGACCTTCCATGGGGAGTCCCCCTTCCTGATGGAATTACGGATGAAAAAGGCAAAGTTCTCTACGTCTGGTTTGATGCTCCCGTGGGTTATATCTCGCAAACCATGGAATGGGCCGAGAAAGAAGGGAATCCAGAATCTTGGCGCGACTGGTGGCAGAACCCCGATTGCAAGCTTGTTCATTTCATTGGAAAAGACAACATTGCCTTCCATATGGTCGTTTTTCCCTCTATGTTGCTTGGACAAGGGGATTCTTGGGAGGGTCGAAAGTTCAATTTGCCCTGGTCCGTTCCCGCAAACGAATTCTACAACCTACAAGGTCGCAAGTTTTCCACCTCTGAAAACTGGTACCTGGACAATGAGAAATTCTTCGAGAATTACTCCGCCGATGCGGCCAGGTTCTACCTCTTGATGACTGCCCCAGAGACTTCGGATAGCGAATTTACTTGGGAAGGCTTTCAAATAACCAATAACTCCCTCCTTGCCGACAAACTAGGCAACTTTGCGAGCCGAGTGTTGAAATTTAATGCCAAACGTTTTGAGAGCAAAGTCCCCGCTGGTGATGCGTCTTGCGATGGAGACCCTTCGCTCAAAGAGGCGGATAGATCTTGGGGAGCGGTCGGCTCCCATCTTGGGAAGAATGAATACCGAAAATCGGCACAAGCTTTGATGGCAGGATGTGATTCATTGAATCAGTTCTTCGACAACCATGCTCCTTGGAAATTGGCTAAATCGGAGAATCAAGCCGATATGCAAAAATGTGCGACAGTATTAGAACGTTGCATCGCTTATTTGGAACTCCTCTCCAGAAGACTAACCCCCTTCTGCCCTGATTCTGCCCAAAAACTTCGCGTGATGCTGGGCGCCGTTGCAGAGACCAAAGACCTCAGATGGGGAAATGAGGGAGAGAATCAACCTCCTGCAACTTTGAGTGCAGGACTTTCTTTGGGTGAACCTGGAGTTCTTTTCAAAAAAATTGACGACCAAGAGGTTCAAGAGGAAATTGAAGCTCTCTTGAAAGCTTCCAAGACTGGCGCATAAAAAAAGGCGACACCCCCTGATAGGGATGTCGCCACGAAAGAAAATGAACTTAGTTCAGGGCTTCTTTCCAGGCCTTGGCTGGCTTGAAAGCAACAGTCTTACTTGCCTTGATCTTGATGGATTCACCAGTTTGTGGGTTACGGCCCATGCGCGCAGCGCGCTTCCGTTTGTTCCAGGCGCCGAAGCCTGCAATGGAAACGGTTCCATCTTTCTTGACACCGTACTGAATGCCGTCGAAGACGGTGTTTACAATCTCTTCTGAGGAAGACTTCGTAGTTTCAAGTTCTCCACAAACATAGTCGATTAGTTCTCGCTTATTCATCTGGTTCGTCCTTTGGTAGGTACTTAATTGGGGGGGGGAGGGAAATGTTCAGGTCCTGAGGAAAGATTCCTATCTTCCCTCAGGACCTGGCAACCCGTCAAGGATTGATTTGGCCTTTTGGCCTAGAAGTGCCTAAATCGCTCACTATTTGCGGCGTACGGCCTTTTTCTTGGTGGTCTTGCGCTTGGCCTTCCGCTTTGTCGTTTTGCGCTTAGCGGCCTTCTTCTTGGT
>PVBE010420459.1_pt1 | contig 90159 bp, 86 predicted proteins | sample 1631181 | NCBI WGS metagenome assembly PVBE01 (sample SAMN08397723, study PRJNA350692) | Marine metagenome, whole genome shotgun sequencing project. | isolation source: water | place: Pacific Ocean | collected 2012-04 | reverse complement strand
GTGGCGCAGTCTGGTAGCGCACTTGCATGGGGTGCAAGGGGTCGGAGGTTCGAATCCTCTCGCCCCGACCAATTTCTCAATGGTCTCAATGGAGAGGGGAACCACTGCCCTTCGTTCCACCCGTGATCACCAGGTATCGGTCTCCGAGGCCGCGAAATGGGGCAACGATCGCTCGATCGGCAACGCTTGTGGCAGCTCGCGCCGACGGCAGCGGTCGCTCGTCATTGTGCCGCGCAGCTCTTTATCAACCAGAAAAGACCCCTATAGAGCGGATTTCGCGGGTCGCCCGCTATCCACGCGGCGGGTACGGACAGGGCCGCACTATCTTAGGGATCTCCAGGCCGCCGGACGGCGAGAACTCTGAATTCCATATAAAACAGTGTATTATGTATAATAACTCAAGTGGTACATGATGGCGCGATCAATGCGAATCAGCTCTCCCGGGCATTACGCTAAGCCGCAATTGCCATGACGACGACCGCCGTGCACTATGGACATTCGCTTTGAGGAGCCGCACTGGAACGACGGAATTCCAACAAGATATCGTTAAACGGCCGTTTCTCACTATGTTTCTAGAACCGTACAAGCTCGAGACAAATCCGTTCTCACCGAATCAAGTTCGGCCGCGCCTGGAGTCTCACTCCAGCCGCCACGGACTCCTCAGACTCGAGAAACTACTGGATGGCCATATTCACTGCCTCTTCCTGAGCGGCCCTGCTAATGTCGGTAAATCCACTCTGGCTGACCGGTGTCTGCGGGATCTGGAGGAGGGCACACTGAGCCTGGTCGGACCGCGGATCAAGGAGCCCGAAGCATTTCTACGCAAGATTCTCCGTGATCTCGGCTTGCAGGCTATCGAGGCTAATACATCCGAACTCAGAAATATCCTGCAGGTATTCCTGCAACACCAGTCCGCCAATAACCGGCGATCTATTCTCGTCGTGGACGAGTTGGAGCAAATTGCCGTCCCGGTGCTCAGAGAACTGGAATGGCTGGCGGGCTTGAGATTCCGCAATCGATCGGTCATGCAGTTCGTATTGTTGACTCGCAGCGAGAGTATCGTCGCGGACCTCATGCCCATCGACGGCGGCGGTCAGCTCACACCCTACGTCCATCAACGGCTGACAGGATTTTCTCTCGAAGAGATGCGCAACTACCTGTCGGCCTGTTTAGAGAGTGTCGGCTGCCACGATATAGAGCGTCTGTTTCCTCACGACGTGATCGTGGATATTCAAGCCTTTACACGCGGAATCGTTGGCGATATCAATGCGCTGTGCTTCGAGGCCCTCAATGCGCTGGCGAAGAAATCCAAGAAGAGCGATGAGTTGCCGGCACTCACACGTGGGCTGATCAAATTCACAGGTAAGAAACTCCATTTCGACTACGACTCTTCGGCCTGGGATTTCATGGAAGAGGCGTTGTCGCCGGAGTCCGTTCATCAGACCGAGTCGCAAGAGCTCAGGATCGAGGCGGCGCGCCTGTTCGTATCGAGTAAAGGCAGGGTGGTTGCGGAGGTCTCACTGAATCGGTCCAGGATGATTCTCGGCCGGGACGAGGATTGCGACATCAGTCTCGACAGCAGCTATGTCAGCCGCTATCAGAATCTATTCATGGAGACCGAAGAAGGCTGGATGCTGATCGACCTGAACAGTACGAACGGCTGTTACGTCAACGGGCATCGAGTCCGGGAACATCGCCTTCAGGACGGTGACATCATCGCCGTCGGTCATCATCAGCTGAGCTTCGTCGCATCCTCGAGCGGCCTGCCGCCATTCCGCGAACTCGGTACGACGATCTTAGTCGACGAGACCGAAGCCACATCTTCGACAGCGGAGACCTTAATCAGCCCAGGACCAGACGAGGAGCAGATCCAGTCCGGATAGCCGAGCCCGTTCGACAACCATTATCAACGAGCGCGATGCAGGTGTTCGAAATGGTCGGCGGACATCCCACCAGATGCGAGCGTTCGATCCTCGATGCCGAGAAGTATTGGATCGGCGTGCTGCCTGTAGATATTGACCTTTGCGTTAAACACGTTTCGCGTAATGCCATGTTTGTCGTGAATCGCGATTCGGCGGACGGTAAACCCGCCACCTTCGAGTGGTTCCCCAGTCAAGTAGCACTTAATCGAGCCGATCTTCTCACCGGATAGCTCGAGGCCGCTCAATTGCTCGAGACTCTCAGTTGCTCTCACGACGAAATCCAGGGAGTCGAGAGTGGCTTCATCCGACGGCGGGCCGTTGCGGCTCAGAAGCTCCGGCGAGAACTCGCCCACGAAAATCTGACCTGGCATGGCCCGATCGATCATTCGCGCGAGTTCCACGGTGACATCGCCGACGATGTAGTTATAGATCGTTGGATTCAGCCCTTCAGCCTGATGAAATTCGTAACTCGAGCCCATATGAAAACCGGCACGCAACTCCGGCACCGAATTGTGAGCACCTTTTCTCCTGGCAATGGCATTGTCGGCGAGCACCAAATGCATGAAGTGATAGAGATTGATATTCGCGTCCAGGCCCAGATCTCTGTTCCATATATAAAACCCATCGCCGGTCGTCGATCGACCGAAGTCGATTCCGATTTCCGTAGCAAGCAGCTTGCTCTGTGCAGAGTTTATCGAGTAGGAAAGGCTGTTGAGTTGCGTCATCTGCTCGAAAGGATTCAGCAAACTGAAGCCAACGATATCGAAGAGGGCAACGGCCCGATTCGGAACGTAGCTAATGCTGTAACGTTTGATCATCCGTTCGATGAGCTGCCGTTCAGGCGCCGAATCCGTCAGACGCGTGCGCAGGGAGATATTGATCTTCTCGATGCCGAGCAGAGTTGCTACGTTTTTCATTTGCCGGGGCGTTAATCTACGGCGCCCCGAGATTAGGGTCTTGAAGAAATCCTCTGAAGGTCCAGGGGGCTGGCTCTCCGCATCCGACCTGTCATCGTCGTCATCCGCGTCACCGCCGGCTTCATTGGCATAATCCGCTATGGAGTAGTGCGGAACCATGAGTACGGCAATATCTTCGCCTTCCGGGCACCAGCTCAGAATCACGTTCTGACCGAGCCCCCATAAATCGTGAAGACGCGTATCGAGATGGATGAGATTGCCCCGTTGCAGCAGGCTCATCTCCTCGACCAGCGCTGAGAGAGCGTTCGGGTAGAAACCCGTGCTCGTGAAACCGAGCATCTCGGAGTCGGAAGAATCCATAGTATGAATCGTTACACGCTGGTCGAATGATACTATACGAGAACAGCCGTAGCGCTCGCGACAGACATCAGGACAATAACCGTTGAAGAAAAATAACGATACCGATCCACGCCGACATTCACGCGTCGTGGTAGACGGGCTCGAGCAGGCGCCGAGTCGCGCGATGTTGAGAGCAGTCGGCTTTACCGATGAGGACTTCTCGAAACCCCAGGTCGGAATCGTGTCGACCGGCAGCATGCTCACGCCCTGCAATATGCATATCGACGGCCTTGCGGATGTCGCTGCGGCCGCAGCCGATGCTGCCGGGGGAAAGAGCGTCATTTTCAATACGATCACGGTCTCCGATGGAATTTCCATGGGAACCGCCGGCATGCGTTATTCGCTCGTATCTCGCGAAGTGATTGCCGATTCGATCGAAGCAGTCGCTGCCGCCGAAGGCTTCGACGGACTCGTCACTATCGGTGGATGCGACAAGAACATGCCGGGTTGCGCGATGGCCGTGGCCCGCCTGGATCGGCCGTCCATATTTGTCTACGGCGGCACGATTCAGCCAGGGCCAAAACACCGCGACATCGTATCTGTCTTTGAGGCCGTCGGCGGCGTCGCAGCGGGCACGGTCAGTGACGAGGAACTCAAGGAAGTCGAAACGACAGCAATTCCCGGCCCGGGATCCTGTGCGGGTATGTATACGGCGAACACGATGGCATCGGCAATCGAAGCACTCGGCCTGAGCCTCGCCAACAGTTCGGCACAAGAGGCCGTGTCGCCGGCGAAGAAGTCGGACTGTAAACGCGCGGGGCGCGCTATCATGAACCTGCTCCAGCGGGGGATCAAGCCGTCCGACATATTATCGAAGGAGGCCTTCGAGAACGCGATTACCGTCGCCATCTCGCTGGGGGGTTCGACTAATGCCGTCTTGCACCTGCTGGCTATTGCGCACGACGCGCAGGTCGAACTCGCATTGGATGACTTTACGCGCGTCGGGGCGAGAGTACCGGTGCTCGGCGATCTTAGACCGAGTGGCCGATACCTGATGTCGGAACTGATCCGGATCGGCGGGATCCAGCCACTTATGAAGACGCTGCTGAACGCCGGGTTACTGCACGGCGACTGCCTGACCGTAACCGGACGAACGCTCGCTGAAAATCTAGCGGACGTCGGCGACTACCCCGAGGGCCAGGATATCGTGCGCCCACTCAATGATCCGATCAAAGCGGAGAGTCACCTGGCCGTGCTCTACGGCAATCTTGCACCGCAAGGAGCGGTGGCGAAGATATCGGGTAAAGAGGGCGCGCGCTTCAGCGGTAGCGCTAGAGTCTTCCACTCCGAAGAGGAAGCACTTCAGGCGATTCTCGACGGCACAGTGGTAGCCGGAGACGTCGTCGTTATCCGTTACGAAGGCCCGAGTGGCGGCCCAGGAATGCGGGAGATGTTGAGCCCCACGGGCGCCATCGTCGGCCGCGGATTGGGTGACAAGGTTGCACTGATTACGGATGGCCGCTTCTCGGGCGGCAGCCACGGCTTCGTCGTCGGCCACGTCACGCCGGAGGCCGCCGTTGGAGGACCGCTGGCAGTCGTCGAGGACGGCGACCAGATTACGATCGATAGCGAGACCAAGCGCGTCGATGTGGAGATCTCCGACGACGAAATGAATACCCGGCTGCGCAACTGGCGGCCGCAGGCGCCCAAAGCGACGCGTGGACTGCTGGCGAAGTATGCTCGGCTCGTTAGTTCGGCGTCGGAGGGCGCCGTCACGGACATGGATCTCGGCGAAGTTCCTTGACCTCAGCGAAGGTTGGCATTAAGTTGCGCGCCATGGACTACATCGACATCAAACAGACGGCCAGCCTGATGGTCATGCGTAAGCGGATCAGTAGCGGGATCGGTGTGCCCATGTGGTAGCCAGTAGAACACCACAGTCATTGAGAGAAACCCGCTGAGAACATTCCCAGCGGGTTTTTTTTAGGAGCGCGATTTAAATGAGTGAACAGGAACACGCCAGCCTCGGGATCGACGGCGTAGAAACACCGTTCCCCGATTCGCCATTCGTCGTGATGAAGTTCGGCGGCCGCAGCGTCGCGACGGCCGAGAACTGGGCTTCGATCGCTCAGCTGATTCGGCAGCGAATCGACGAAGGCACGATCCCGGTCGTTGTCCACTCGGCATTGGCGGGTATCTCCAATGAACTCGAAGAACTTCTGGTAAAAGCGACGTCCGGCGACGTTGCCGCCGAGCTCAGGGCGATACACGAGCAGCACGAACGGCTCGCGGCGGATCTCGGCGTCGACCCCCTACTGCTGGAGCCCGAGTTTCAGAATCTTCAGCAACTAATCGAGGGTGTCCGGCTGGTAGGCGAAGTCAGCCCGCGAGTTCATGCGCGGGTCATGGCGACGGGCGAACTGGCCGCCACAACGCTCAGCGTCGCTTACCTTCAGAGGCAGGGGCTACCCGCGCGGTGGCAGGATGCACGCGAGCTACTGCAGAGTGAGACCCAGCGCGATCAGACCGAGCGCTCTGGAATTCTCGCCGCCAGCTGTGACTTCGCGCCGACGGCTGAGCTACAGGCGGAGCTGTCCGACACGAACGGCTTCATTCTGACCCAGGGGTTCATTGCGCGTAGCGACAGCGGCGAGACCGTACTGCTGGGCCGCGGTGGCTCGGACACTTCCGGCGCATATCTCGCCGTCAAACTGCAAGCGCGGCGCCTGGAGATCTGGACCGACGTCCCGGGTTTCTTCAGTTCGGACCCGAAAGCCGTGCCATCCGCACGCCTGCTGCGCCGTCTGCACTACCGCGAGGCCCAGGAGATCGCCTCGGCGGGCGGTGGAATCTTGCACCCGCGGAGCATCTCTCCGGTGCGAAGACTCGGGATTCCGTTATTTCTCAAGTGCACGAGCCACCCAGAATGGGAGGGAACGTTAATCTCGAGTGCGGAGGGCGAGGATACACCCCAGCTCAAAGCGATCTCCCAACGCAGTGGGCTGACATTGATCGCTATGGAATCCATGGAGATGTGGCATCAGGTCGGCTTTCTCGCGGACGCGTTTCAGATATTCCGCGCTCACGGATTCTCGGTCGGTCTTATCTCCACCTCGGAGAGCAGCGTCACGGTGTCTATCGATATCGATGCGAACGTCACTGATCAATCGGCGGTGACCGCGCTGGCGGCAGAACTCAGCCGGCTTTGCCGCGTCGTTATCATCGAGGATTGCGCAGCCGTGACACTGGTCGGGCACAGAATTCGTGCAATCCTGCACGAGCTGAGTTCGGTAATGGAAGTCTTCGAGGAACACAAGATCCATCTCGTGACTCAGGCTGCGAATGACCTGAACTTCACGTTCGTCGTCGACTCGGAGCACGCTTACCGGTTAGTGCAACGCGTCCATGCACTCCTCGTGAATCAATTCCAGGAAGGTGGCGTTTTCGGGCCGACCTGGGAGCAGCTCACCGAGCCGCCTCCGGGGTCAATACCGGAATCGCTTCCGGCACCGTGGTGGGACTCCAAACGCGATGAGTTACTCGCCATCGCCGAGCAGCATCACGCGGCCTATGTCTATGACCGAGAAACGGTCGGCGCGGCTCTCTCCGCGCTGAACTCCCTGCAGTCGATCGACGCGGTCTACTACGCCATGAAAGCGAACTCTCATCCGGACATCCTGCGCATCGTCGACGGGCACGGTGTGAACTTCGAGTGCGTCTCACCGGGCGAGATTCAGCGCGTGCTGCAAGTCGCACCCGCTATTCGGCGCAACCGCATCCTTTTCACGCCGAACTTCGCACCAAGACAGGAGTACGAATGGGCCTTGGAGCAGGGTATCTGGGTTACGCTCGACAACCTCCATCCGCTTAGGCATTGGCCGGAAATCTTTGCCGACCGGGAGCTGTTCGTTCGGATCGACACCGGCCAGGGCCGTGGACATCACGAGCACGTGCGAACGGCCGGCGTGCACTCCAAGTTTGGCATTCCGCTGTTCGAACTCGACGAACTCGACGAGCTGATCGGCGCAGCCGGCGCGAAGATCGTCGGCCTTCACGCACACACAGGCAGCGGCATCCTTACCGTCGACAACTGGCGGCAGACCGGCGAGCAATTGAACGGACTCCGCAATCGTTTCCCCGAGGTCAAGTACATCGACCTTGGCGGTGGCATCGGCATCCCCGAGCGACAGGGCCAGAGACCGTTGGACATGGGCAGCCTCGATGAGGCGGTTAACGACGTAAAAGCGGAAGTCGATTCTACGGAGCTATGGTTGGAGCCGGGCCGCTTCATCGTCGCGCAGGCAGGCGTGCTGCTCACGCGCGTTACCCAGATCAAGGGCAAAGACGGCATGCAGTACGTCGGCGTCAATACAGGGATGAATACGTTGATCCGACCCGCACTCTATGGGGCCTATCACGAGATCGTGAATCTATCCCGTCTTCACGAAGCTGTGACGGATGTCGTCACGATCGTCGGCCCCGTCTGCGAGACCGGAGATCGCCTGGGGTCCGACCGGCTCATGCCGGAGACGGAAGAGGGCGATGTGCTCTTGATCGCCAATACCGGCGCCTACGGACACGTCATGAGTTCTCACTACAACCTGCGCGAGCCCGCCGCCGAAATTCTGATCTAGCTGTAGAGGCGGCCGAGCGGCCGTCCTACGGGCTGTGGCGCCGTTCGAGTTCGGCGACGACGTCGGCGAGCCGAAGCTCGCGCAGATTGAGGAGCACGAGAACGTGATAGAGGAGATCTGCGGCTTCCGCCGTGAGACGGGTGTCGTCTTCAGCGGCGGCAGCCACGACGACCTCTACGGCTTCCTCGCCGACTTTCTGTGCTACCTTGAGCCGCCCGCCAGCTGCCAGCTCGGCCGTATAACTACCGGCGGGCAAATTTTCCAAACGGTCCTGAATAACCGCCTCGAGCGTCTCTAAAAAATTGGTGTGATCCACGGCTACTCCTCGTTCTCGGGGGGACGCATCGCGATGCCGACGCCGATCAGATAACGCTTGAGCGCCGGTATCGGGATCGCTGCTGAATGGAAAACGGTGGCTGCGAGTGCGCCGTCGACACGCGTGACCTCGAACACCTCCTTGAAGTGCTCAATCGCTCCCGCGCCGCCGGACGCGATCAATGGAACCTGGCATACGGCGCGCACTCGGCCGAGCTGCTCCAGGTCGTAGCCTTGCCGGACACCATCCTGGTTCATGCAATTAAGCACGACCTCTCCGGCACCTCGTTGCTGCACCTCGCGTATCCAGTCCAGGGTCTTGCGTTGGCTCGACCGACTGCGACCGGGATCGCCGGTGTACTGGTAGACCCAGTAATCGTCACTTTCAGCGGAACTGTCGATCCCGACGACGACGCACTGCGACCCAAACCGCTGTGCAAGCGTCTCGATCAGCGCAGGCTCTCCCAGCGCAGGCGAGTTTATGGATATTTTGTCCGCGCCCAGATTCAGTACGGCTTCGGCCTCGGCAAGACTACGTATGCCGCCGGCGACACAGAACGGGATATCTAACACCGACGCGACTCGATTGACCCAGCTGCGGTCGACCGTACGACCGTCGGGGCTAGCGGTAATGTCGTAGAACACGAGCTCATCGGCGCCCTCGTCACGGTATCGCGCCGCGAGCTCGAGGATGTCGCCCATGACCCGGTGATTGCGGAACTGGACGCCCTTGACGACGACACCATCGCGCACGTCCAGGCAGGGAATTATTCGTTTCGCAAGAATGAGCTTATCTCCGCTGCCGATAGCCGGCCTTCGAGTAGCGCTTTACCCGCGACGGCGCGGGGCATACCGAGTTCAGCGAGTGCGCCGAGATCGTTGACATCGCGTACGCCGCCCGAAGCCTGAAATGCGATCTTCGGCCACCGGCCGATACATTCGCCGTAGAGCGCCAGACTGGGGCCTTCCAAGGCACCGTCCTTGCTGACGTCCGTGCACAGCACGTGCTCGATACCACAGGGCTCGAAACGTTCCAGCGCATCCCAGAGCGTGGTCTCCGATGCACGCTGCCAACCGTGGGTCGTGATGTAGGGTGTGCCGTCGTCAGCCACGCGTACGTCGAGTGCGAGCGTGAACCGTTCCGCGCCGAATTCGCTGAGCCATGCCTGAACCTGCGCGGGCTCGGTGACAGCCAGGCTACCGATGACGACGCGCTGCACGACACCGAGCACTTGCACGAGGCTCGCACGGCTGCGGACGCCGCCGCCGAGCTGGATCTTGGCCCCGGCCTGCTCGTGCATCGACCGGACGAGATCCAGGTTCGCGGGCTCGCCCCGTGCGGCGCCGTCGAGATCCACGACGTGCAACCACCGTGCGCCGAGATCGGCGTACCGCTGGGCGAGTTCTATCGGATCGACGTCGTAATGCGTCTCCTGCCCGAAGTCGCCCTTGAGCAGGCGCACACAGCGACCGGCGCGTATATCGATGGCGGGTAACAGCTGCACGAACTATAACTCCAGGAAGTTGGCCAAGACGCGCGCGCCCAACCGGGCCGAGCGCTCCGGGTGAAATTGCGTACCGTAAAAGTTGTCCCGCTCGACCACGGCCGAGAACGCCCCGCCGTAGTCCGCCGTAGCGCGCGTATAGCTGCCTTCCGGCAGGGTGTAGCTGTGGATGAAATAGGCGTATCCACCGTCCGCGATTCCGCTCAACAAACCCGAGTTCGAGACGAGCCGGAGCTGGTTCCAACCCATCTGCGGTACGGGCAACGCGCTGTTCTGCGGAAAACGGAAAGCCTGGCCAGGGATGATGCCCAGACACTCAACCGCATCCTCATCGGAACCCGTGAACAAGAGCTGCATGCCCAGGCAGATTCCAAGAACCGGCTGACTCAACTGCGGAATCAACGACGTGAGTTCGGCAGCATCCAGACGCGTCATCGCATCGCGTGCCGCACCGACACCGGGAAGCAGGACATGGCTCGCGTCGCGGATTTGCAGCGCATCCTCAGTCACGGGCGCATCGACACCGAGACGTTGCAGCGCGAACTGCAACGACGCGAGATTCGCGCCGCCGCTTGCGATGATTACCGGCGATACATTCATAACACGCCTTTCGTCGACGGAAGATCGTCCCCGTCGCGCACGAACGCCTGACGCAACGCGCGCGCGACGCCCTTGAAACAGACTTCGACCATGTGATGCGCGTTGTCACCCTTAACGCTGATGTGAATGGCGGCGCCGAGCGTCTCGCTCAGCGAGCGAAAGAAATGCGGCACCAACTCCGTCGGCAGCTCGCCGACGCGATCTCGCGGAAACTCGCCGTCGAACTCGATATAGGGTCTGCCTCCGAGATCGATCGCGATCCGCGCCTGCGCCTCGTCCATCGGCAGGACAAACCCGTAGCGCTGAATGCCCCGTTTATCACCCAACGCGCTCTTCAGCGCTTCGCCGAGCGCCAACGCCACGTCTTCGACGGTGTGATGTTCGTCGACCTCGAGATCACCGTCGCAACGGATTCCCAATTCGAAACCCCCGTGCTTCCCGAGTTGTTCTAGCATGTGATCGAAAAAACCGATGCCGGTCTCGACCTGCGGTATCGTGGGCCGATCGAGATCGACGTCGACGCGAATATCCGTCTCATTCGTTCGCCGCGAAACGCTCGCGCGGCGTGGTCGATCCAGCAACACGTGCGCGATCTCCGCCCAGGTCTCGGCGACGCTATCGTCGACTGCGATCTTGAAGCCGCGCAGACCGAGATTCGCCGCAAACTCGAGATCGGTGTCCCGATCGCCGACGACCGCCGAATTCACGCGGTCGAGATCACACGATTCCAGATACGCTCGAAGCAGCCCCGCGCGCGGCTTGCGGCACGCACAGTCATCTTCGATCGTGTGCGGACAGAAAAACTCGGCCGCGAACTCGACACCCTGCGAGTTGAACAACGCGAGAAAATGCCCGTGCGCGGCGTCGAAATCGGCTCGCGGAAACGCCTCGGTCCCGAGGCCGTCCTGATTGCTCACGATGACGAGTTCGTAGCCGGCCGCAAGGAGCGATCGTAACGCCAGGATGACATCCGGTAGCAGGCGAACCTTCGCCGGTGCATCCACCTGGTTGTCTTCCGGCTCCTCGATCAAAGTACCGTCCCGGTCTAGAAACAAGACTTTAGTCGCCATCGCCCAACTCCTCGCTCGAAACAGCCCGCAACAGGCGATCGTTGTCCTCGGGTAGACCGACGGTAATCCTCACACAATCGGCCATCGCAGGATCGTTCGGGAACACCCTGACCAGGATTCCGGCGCGCCGCGCGGCCTCCGTGAAACCTCGACCGTCTGTCGTCGCGACGAGAACGAAGTTGGCGTCGCTCGGCCAGACCGTCGTAACCATTGGACTGGCGGCGAGCGCCTTCTCCAACCGCTCCCGTTCGGCGCGCAGCAGCGCCGTACGTTCCGCCGACACCTGCAGGGCATCCGTGACCAGCGCAGCCGTGACCAACTCGATAGAAGGCGTCGGAAACGTGTATGGCGGCAGGACTTTTTCCAGGAATTCGATTAACTCCGGGCGCCCGATCAGTACACCACAACGTACACCCGCCAGTGACACGAATTTCGACAGCGTGCGTAGCAGGACGACGTGCGCATAGCGGGCCTGTAACTCCCGAAATCCCGGCGTGTCCGAGAACTCCTGGTACGCCTCATCGATGACGACGAGCGAACGACCACCGACCGCGCGGCAGATGGTCTCGACGTCGGCGAGCTTCATCGCGCGACCGGTCGGGTTATTCGGCGTGCAGACGAAGATCAGCTTCGCGCGCGCCGCACTCGCCTCGGTGATACCCGAAACGTCCAGGGCGAAGTCCTGCGCCGGGTCTTCATTTCGAAGCAGCGGCACCGAGAGAACTTCTGCCCCCTGGATTCCGGCGTAGAGCCGATACATGTCGAACGTTGGCGGACAGACCAAGATTCGATCGCGCCCCGCCGCGCAAAAGCCACGAATCAGTACATCGATAGCCTCGCTCGTACCGCGAGTCACAAGAACGGTGTCCGCGGGCATATCGTAGTGCGCGCTGAGTCGCTGTGTAATGGCCAGGGGGCGCGGCGGCGGATAGATGTTCAAGCCGCGCTCGGTAGGATCGCCCGGCGCACGCCACGGCGATTCGTTCGCGTTTAATCGGGTAAAACCCGGTTCGTAGGCGCCGGGGATATAGGGCGGCAGACTCATGAGTTCCGGCCGTGCCAGATCGAGAACACCGCTCATGACGAACTCCCGATCTTGTCGCGGGCGAGACGATCGAGCCGTTGCCTCACGGCCTGGCCGTGTGCATCGAGGCCTTCTAGATCGGCGAGCGTCTCGGCGATCGGCCCAACCGCCTCGAGTCCGGCCGGCGTCAATTCCTGAACCGTCATCGACCGCAGGAAGTCGTTTACGCCAAGACTCGAGTACGAGCGCGCGAAACCGTAGGTCGGCAGAACATGATTCGTTCCGCTGCAATAATCTCCGACGGACTCGGGCGCCCACGGCCCGAGAAATACCGAGCCGGCCGCCTGTACGTCATCGAGCCGGGAGCGGGGATTCTCGATCTGAAGGATCAGATGTTCGGGAGCGTAACGGTTCGCGACTTCCATAGCCGTATCGAGGTCATCGACGAGTACGGCGGCAGAGGACTCGAGCGATACGGAAATGATGTCGCGGCGTGAGAGGCCTGCCTGCTGTTCCGCCAACTGGTTCAACGTCGCGGCGCAGACGGCCTCGCTGGTCGTCACCAACATGACCTGTGAATCCGGCCCGTGCTCCGCCTGTGAGAGCAGGTCGGCGGCTACGAATGCGGGATTTGCAGCGTCATCGGCGATGACGAGCACTTCCGACGGCCCGGCCGGCATATCTCGTGCCGCACCCTGAGGATCCTGAGCGGCCTGCGCTTTGGCCTCGGTAACCCAGGTGTTACCGGGTCCGAAAATCTTCTTCACCTTCGGCACGGTCTCAGTGCCGTAAGCCATCGCCGCCACAGCCTGCGCGCCGCCCAATTTAAATACCCGCTGCACACCGCAGAACCGCGCGGCCAGGAGCACGGATGGATCGGCTCGGCCATCGGTTTGCGGTGGCGTACACAGAATCCGCGTCCGGCAGCCGGCCAGTTCCGCCGGGATCGCGAGCATCAGGGCCGTCGAGGGCAGGGGCACGCTGCCCGCCGGTACATAGAGGCCGACACTCTCGATCGGGCGAATCACACGCTCACAAACGACACCGGGCGCAGTTTCGACGAGGATCGGTCGCGGTACCTGAGCTTTGTGGAACGATCTGATATTCGCCGCAGCAGCGGCTAGGGCTTCGTGTTGCCCCGCGGTTAACGCGCCTTGTGCAGCCGCGAACTCGTCTGCCGTTGCGCTAATCCCAGACGGCCTGACACCGTCGAGTTCCTCGGTAAGCTCCGCGAGCGCTCGATCGCCGTCTCGCCGCACGCGGTCGAGAATACGTGCAACTTCGGCCTGCAGACACTCGTCTTCCACAAGCGCGGGGCGATGCAGTATCGCTTCGCGCGCAGCGGAATTCAGTTCTTGCCAGACGTACTGTTTCATGACCGCAACTAAGCCAACATTTTCTCGACGGGTAACACGAGAATCGAACTCGCACCCGCTTCCTTGAGTTCTTCCAGTGTTTCCCAGAAGACATTCTCACGGCAGACGGCATGCATCGCGACTATATCCCCGCGACCGTCGAGTGGCATGATGGTCGGCGCCTCACTGCCGGGCAGCAGCTCCCGGATAGCTTTCAATGCCGATCGCGGCGCGTGCAACATGATGTACTTGCTCTCGCGCACCTGTTGCACGCCCTCTACACGTTGAATGAGCCGTTGAATCCATGCGGCCTTCTCGTCGGGTACCTCGACCGGCGTCTGGATCAGTGCCGCCCGACTCTCGAGTATCGTTTCGACCTCTGCAAGTTCATGGGCTCGCATTGTCGAGCCACTCGATACGAGATCGCAGATCACGTCCGCCTTTCCCAGACTCGGCGCTATCTCAACGGCACCCGAGAACTCGACAACCACCGCATCGACCTTCTGCCGCTGAAGATAGTCCTCGACAATTCGCGGATAGCTCGTCGCGATTCGCATCCCAGCTAGCGATTCCGGCCCCCCATAATCCACGTCGGCAGCCACGCCGAAGGACAACCGGCAATGCCCGAAGTCGAGCAGGGTGACTTGCCGAAAGAGCGACGGTACTCCCGTCGCGGCGATGCCGAGGCGAGATTCCTCGATGACGTTCAAGCCCACGATGCCAAGATCGCAGGTGTCTTCCTGCACGAGGCGCGGGATGTCGTCATCACGCACGAGAAGCACGTCCACGGGCATATTCTCACCGTAGCAGATCAACTGATCGCGTCCTCTGGAGTAACTCAGGCCGCAACGCGTCAATAACTCCATCGAGTGTTCGGTCAGGCGGCCGGATTTTTGCACGGCTATCTTGATCCGTGCCGGTTGTTCTTGCATTGCCATGTCTCTATCTAAGATGGATCGAGCCGCTCCAGGGCGGTGCTGTAGCCGCCGTTGCCGGCGGTAAGAAAACGGGCCACGCGGCCGATCGTGGTTACGGACACTCCGGTCAGCTTGTGGATCTTCCGGTAGGGTAGACCGTCGTTGAGGTAGGCTACGACGGCCCAGCGATCCACGAGCGCCTCGAGTTCGGCCGGCGTGCAGAGATCCGTGAAGAACCGCCGGCATTCATCCTCGCTACGGAGACTCAAAATAGCCCGATAGAGCCCGGTTTCGGCGGCGGCCGCTTCCCGATCTGTCATTCCACGATGCAATTTCATGACGATGCCTCAACATATTAATGCACTAACGCGTTAATACGTTATCGTAAACCGCCAGCTAGGTCAAGGGCAGGGGTCAGTCTCCGAGTTGACCGAGGACAGCGTCGCCGAAAGCGGCCGTGCCGATAGGTTCCGCGCCCCCCGTAGCGGCGAGATCCGCCGTTCGCGATCCGGCCAGGAGCACGCTGGTTACGGCGGACTCGACGCGGTCAGCCGCCTCCGGGCACGCCAGAGAATGCCGGAGAAGCATCGCGACGCTCAAGATGGCACCGCAGGGATTGGCGATATCCTTGCCGGCAATATCGGGCGCGGAGCCGTGAATGGGTTCATACAGACCCGTCCCGGCTGTGCCGAGCGAGGCCGATGGCAGCACACCCAGAGAGCCCGCGAGCATCGAGGCCTCGTCCGTGAGGATGTCGCCAAACATGTTATCCATGACCATGAGATCGAAATCCGCGGGACGGCTCAGCAGATGCATGGTGGCGGCGTCGATATAGAGGTGTTCAAGTTCGATCTCCGGGTATTCGTCCGTGAATACGCGGGTGGTCGTCTCGCGCCAGAGTCGCGACGTATCCAGTACGTTTGCTTTGTCGACCGAGGTCACCTTCCGCCGCCGCTCCATGGCCAGATCACCGGCAACGCGGCAGATGCGCTCAATCTCGGCGACCGTGTACTCACAGGTGTCGAAGGCCGCCGTGTTGGTCCGGCCCCGTTTGCCGAAGTAGATGCCGCCGGTCAACTCGCGGACGATGATAATGTCCACGCCTTCGAGCCGCTCCGGCCGCAGCGGCGAGGCCGAAAACAGCTCCGGCTGCGTCTTGACCGGCCGAAGGTTGGCGAACAGCCCGAGAGAACTGCGCAACGCAAGCAGGCCACTCTCGGGACGCAGTTCGCCTGCTACGTTGTCCCATCGCGGTCCACCGACGGCGCCGAGAAACAGCGCGTCCGCCTCCCGGCACAAGGCCAGTGTGTCGTCCGGCAGCGGGCGGCCGACCGCATCGATCGCAGCACCTCCGATCAACGCTTCATTGAACTCGAGATCGAGACCTATATCGGCTGCGACCGACTCGAGTACGCGTCTCGCCTGGGCAGTAACCTCGGGCCCGATACCATCGCCGGGCAAAATCGCAATCGAAGAACTCATCGGGACCGCGCTTCGAAAGCATCGATAGCTTCTTTGTGCTGCATCAGGAACCCGAGTTGATCGATACCGTTCAGCAAGCAGTACCGAGCGAAACGGTCAATCACGAACGGAACCGGTTCGTGTTCGGGCAGCGTCACGACCGATGCGTCTATATCAACGCTCACATCGACACCGGGATGATCGAGAAGCCAGCGATGAGTCTCGTCGTCGACAATCACCGGTATCAGACCGTTCTTGAGCGAGTTGTGAAAAAAGATGTCAGCGATCTCCGTGCTGATGACGACTCGGATACCGTAATCGAGCAGCGCCCACGGCGCGTGCTCACGTGAGGAACCGCAACCGAAGTTGCGTCCCGCGACGAGAATGGCCGCGCCGTCATTCTCCGCTCGGTTGAGGATAAACTCACTGTTCTCGCTACCGTCGGTGTTGTAACGCCAATCGGTGAACAGATGCTCGCCGAGCCCCTCCCGGACGGTCGTCGTCAAGAAACGAGCGGGGATGATCTGGTCGGTATCGATATCGTCGAGCGGCAGGATGACGGTCCGGGATTCGATGTGTATGACGGGGTCCATAAATTCAATCCAAGTAGTGTCTGGGGTCACTGACGACACCCGCGAGCGCGGACGCGGCGGCAGTCAATGGGCTCGCGAGAACCGTTCGGGCGCCGGCGCCTTGGCGGCCTTCGAAGTTCCGGTTGCTCGTGCTTACCGACAGCTTACCGGCCGGCACGAAGTCGCCGTTCATGGCCAGGCACATCGAGCAGCCCGGTTCACGCCATTCGGCACCGGCCGCCGTAAAAATCTCGTCGAGTCCATGGGCCTCGGCATCGTTCTTGATCTGCTGCGAGCCCGGCACGACGAGCATGCGCACATCATTCGCGATGTGGCGGCCCTCGAGGAGATCGGCAGCAATCTCGAGATCGCTCAGGCGCGAGTTCGTACAACTGCCGAGGAACACGATGTCCACGGGCGTTCCGGAAATCGGCTTGCCCGATTCAAGTTGCATGTAGCCGAGGGCTTTCGCGAACGCCTCGTCGTTGCCGACCGGAGCAGGTACGGGTTCATCGATCGAGATGACCATTCCGGGGTTCGTGCCAAACGTAACCATCGGCGTCATCTTCGACACGTCGAGGGTCACTTGCTTATCGAAACTTGCGTCGGGGTCGCCCGGAAGCTGCCGCCACTCAGCGATCGCGCGATCCCAGTCCGCGCCGGAGGGAACATAAGGGCGGCCAGCCAGATACTCGTACGTCGTATCGTCGGGCGCGATCATGCCAGCGCGTGCGCCACCCTCGATGGCCATGTTACAGATCGTCATGCGCTCTTCCATTGAGAGCGACGCGATTGCCGAACCGCGGAACTCGATCGCGTGCGCCGTGCCGCCGTCGACACCGATCTCGCCGATGATGCTCAGAATGATGTCCTTGGCCGCTACCCCGGCGGGCAACACGCCCTCGAGATTCACGGCGAAAGTCTTGGGCCGCCGTTGCAGCATGCATTGTGTCGCAAGGACGTGGCCGACCTCGGTCGTCCCGATACCGAACGCCAGAGCACCGAACGCGCCGTGGGTGCTCGTATGAGAGTCGCCGCAGACGATAGTTCTGCCGGGTTGCGTCGCCCCGAGTTCCGGGCCGATGACATGGACGATGCCGCGCTCCGGACTCGAGAACCCACGCAGCGCGATACCGAACTCGTCGCAGTTCTTCTCCATTTGTACGAGTTGCCGCGTGGCGGGCGTATCGCTCACGATAGCGAGATCGGCGAGCGAACTCACGGGTGTCGTCGGCGTGGAATGATCCATCGTCGCGAGCGTCTGCTGGGGCCGTTTGACCGGCAGATTATGGTCGCGAAGCAGATTGAACGCCTGCGGCGACGTTACTTCGTGAACGAGATGCAGGTCTATATAAAGTATTGCGGGAGTATCGTCCGTCTCCGGCACAACGACGTGCGGCTCCCACACCTTCTCGAATAATGATTTCATCATTTCCTCTGTGGTCAGACGGCGAGCGAGCGGTCTGCCTGGTCGTCGCTGCCTTCCTCGATCGGCTCGAGCCAACCCCACTCGTCGGGCGTCGAGCCGTCGAACAGGCCGAAGAATCTTTCTTGCAGACTCGCCGTGACCGGGCCGCGTTTTCCGCTGCCGACCTCGATTTTGTCGACCGAACGAACCGGCGTAATTTCCGCTGCAGTACCCGTGAGGAAGACCTCGTCCGCGATGTACAGGAGTTCCCGCGGAATATCCTGCTCGTGAATCGTCAGCCCCAGCGACTCGGCCAGCGAGAGCACGGAGTTGCGGGTCAGGCCGGGAAGAATCGAGGCCGAGACGGGCGGCGTATAGAGCGTGCCATCACAGACGAGAAAGACGTTCTCACCCGCACCCTCGCTGACGCAGCCCGAAGTGTTGAGCGCAATACCTTCGGTAAAGCCCAGGCGGCGCGCCTCCAGCGTCACGAGAATGCTGGATAGATAGTTGCCGCCCGCCTTCGCTAGCGCCGGTACGGTATTCGGCGCAACGCGCTGCCAGGAAGAGATGCAAACGTCTACGCCGTTTTCCAGGCCGCCGTCGCCGAGATAAGAACCCCATTCCCAAGCCGCGATCGAGCAATTCGCCGGAGCGTCGGGATCCCCGGCAACACCCATCTCGCCATAGCCACGATAGGCGAGCGGACGCACATAGGCACCGTCGAGAAGATCATTCTTCAACACGACGTCCTTGCAGGCCGCCACCAGCGAGTCGAGCGAATAGGGAATCTTCAGATAATAGACCTTGGCCGAATTGAACATGCGCTGCATGTGATCCGTCAGCCGAAAACCCATGGGCCCCGCCGGGCTCTTATAGACCCGGATGCCTTCGAAGACCGAGGAGCCGTAGTGCAACGCGTGCGTCAATACATGCACCGTCGCATCTTCCCACGGTATGAGTTCGCCATCATGCCAGATGTATTTGCTGGTCTTCAAAGGCATCGCTTGAGTCCTTTATCGTTATGGATTATCGAGCGCGACTGTTTCCGTCGCTGCCTGGCCCGTCGCCTCCTGGCGGCGGATCACCCGGTTGATCACCTCGAGATAGGCGAAAGCCGCGGACTCGACTATGTCAGTGCTCACAGCGTGCCCGCGGAAACTCTGCTGATTATATTCGACGGTAACCGTAACCTCACCCTGGGCGTCGTCGCCAACCGTGACGCCGTGAACCTCGAAGTTCTTCAAGGTCAGATTAACGCCAGTCGCCTGCTCGAGGGCACGAAAAGCCGCGGCAACGGGGCCGTCACCCTCGGCAGCTTCGCGCAACTCTCGACCGTCCGAGCGGCTGATGCGTAACGCCGCCGCAGCGATGGTCCCGGTGCCCGCCGTGATGTGCAACTCCTCGATCGCCCACGGCCCCGCCTTACCGACATCGACGTTCATGATGATCGCTTCGATGTCCCGGTCGTACATATCCTTCTTGCGATCTGCGAGTTCTTTGAATTCCTCGAAACAGCGGTTCAGCTCGACGTCGTCGAGTTGGAAACCCAGTTGCTCGACGCGTTCCCGGAAGGCGTGCCGTCCGCTGTGCTTCCCTAGGACGAGATTCGAGCGCGCCAGACCGACATCTTCGGGGCGCATGATCTCGTAGGTCGTGTGATGACGGAGCATGCCATGCTGATGGATACCGGCCTCGTGGGCGAAAGCATTCTCGCCGACGATGGCTTTGTTTCGCGGCGCATGCATTCCGGTGACGTTCGCGACGATACGGCTGGTTGGGTACAAGCGCTGAGTCTGAATACCGGTCTCCAGGCCAAAGTACTCCTCGCGCGTGTGCAGGGCCATGACGACTTCCTCGAGCGCGCAGTTGCCGGCTCGTTCACCGATGCCGTTGATCGTGCACTCGACCTGCCGGGCACCCCCCTGGACCGCCGCCAGACTATTCGCGACCGCTAAGCCCAAATCGTCGTGGCAGTGCGCGCTTAAGCACACACCGTCTATTCCCGCCACGTTTTCCTTGAGATAATGGAAAAGTTCGAAGAACTCGCCCGGCACGGTATAGCCGACGGTAACGGGGATATTGACCGTCGTCGCTCCGGCGTCGATGGCAGCGTGCACCACTTCGGCCAGATACTCCGGCTCGGTCCGAGACGCGTCCTCCGGCGAGAATTCGATGTCCTCGCACAACGACCGCGCCAACGTCACGCTCTCGACCGCCACTCGAATGATCTCTTCCTTGGCCATCTGCAGCTTGTGCTCGCGATGAATCTGACTCGTCGCTACGAAGACGTGAATTCGCGGATGCCGCGCTTCCTTGACGGCATCCCAGGCGCGCCTGATGTCCTTTTCATTACACCGAGCCAACCCACAAATCGTCGGCCCTTCGATTGTCCGGGCGATCGTCTGCACGGACTCGAAATCACCGGGAGAGGCCGCGGGAAAGCCCGCCTCGATAATATCGACCTCGAGTTCCCTGAGCGCGGCGGCAACACGGAGCTTCTCATTGAGAGTCATACTGCATCCTGGGGCTTGCTCCCCATCTCTCAATGTCGTGTCAAAAATGACGACTCGTTTGTCATTCGCTGCGTTCATGATCCGTCTCCTCACCGATCGAGGTAATGCCTCCGTAAAACTACTCCTGCAACCAACTCATTCTGCCTCTAAGCTCTTTTCCGACCGCCTCGATCTGACTATGCAGATCCTCCTCGAGCAGCCGGTTGTACTCGGGTAAACCCGATTCGTACTCGGACACCCAGTTCTTGGCGAATGTGCCGTCCTGGATATCCTTCAACACCTCGCGCATACGCTCGCCCGTGTGGGCGTCAACGACGCGCGGCCCTTGAGTGAGGTCACCGTACTTAGCGGTCTCGCTGACGAACTCGTGCATCTTCTTCAGCCCGCCTTCGTGCAGCAGGTCTACGATCAGCTTCACTTCGTGCATACATTCGAAGTACGCCACCTCGGGCTGATAACCGGCTTCGACCAACGTGCCGAATCCGCGGACGATGAGTTCGGATAGTCCGCCGCAGAGAACGGCCTGCTCGCCGAAGAGATCGGTCTCGGTCTCCTCCCCGAAAGTCGTATCGAGCACGCCGCCGCGCGTACCGCCGATTCCGTCCGCATAGGCCAGCGCGCGCGCATGGGCGTTCCCGGTGGCGTCTTGGGCTACGGCGACGAGACAGGGGACGCCGCGGCCGGCTTCGTACTGGCGGCGCACGAGATCACCCGGCCCCTTGGGCGCGATCAAGACGACGTCCAGATCCTCGCGCGGCTTGACCAGGCCATAGTGAATATTGAACCCATGGGCGAACAACAGCGTGGCGTTCTGCTTCAGTTTCGGCTCGATGAGCTCATAGAGCTTGCCCTGAACCATATCCGGAACCAGAAAGGCGACCAACCCGGCACCATCCACGGCTTGCTCCGGAGGTAGGACGGCGAAGCCGTCGTTTTCGGCCTTCGCGGTCGTCGCACCACCGGGCCGCAGACCGACGACGACTTCGAGCCCGGAATCGCGCAGATTCATCGCATGCGCGCGCCCTTGACTGCCATAGCCGAGCACCGCGACGACCTCTCCGCTGAGTACTTCGGGCCGAACGTCACCTTCCACATAGAGTTTCATGTCAATACTCCTGTCATTCATTATCTATTTATAGATCTGCAAGAATTTTAGCCAAAAAAAACCCCGCAGCCTTTCGGGTGCGGGGTCTACGTGGTTTATCGTCGTCAACACACGCGCCCGCACCTGCCGTCGCTAAGCAGTACGGGAAGGAGCAGCGCGTGGTGGTTTTGGGTCATCTCAGTCAACTACGTTGTGAATCTTGCATCATCTAGAAAAGACCGGTTGATGTCAACGCCGTAGGCCATAAATTAGAAATCGTATCAAATATCAATCGTAACCCTTTATTTTAATTTGATTATAAGCAAAAAATGGCAGCAGGTGGCCTGGCAGCGGAACAAGATGCCCAAATCGGCAGGCGATGGGGGAGTCGAGCGATATTATTTCGTCTATCATTGCACGGCTGTAGCACGCATCTGGCGTTTTGCGCTATCCTCTCGCCCGGGCACCCCGTGCCCGGAGAGAGAAGCTCCAGGAGGAGCGCATAGACGTTCCAGATGCGGAGCATTATTAGAAAAATTGATTGTCCTGAAGAAGGATCTCGGGGGGTAATCTCGAGACTAGACCGGTCGGCGCAGTATCACGCGGTCCATGTTTATTAGGATCGGTGTTGACTATTGGCGCTTCAAGGATGCTCGATGAGAGCGCCTGCACCGGACGGCCTCGACGTTGCCGCGATGTCGCAAGGAAACCCGAATTTTTTTGTTATTAAAACGATGAATTGAGGAGTGGGCATGAGAGCGAAACGTAACGGAGTGCTTCTGATTAGCACGCTCGGCGCGATCTTCACTGCGGAAATGGTCGCGGGCCAGGCAGTCGATCGGATCGTTGCAGCCGAGGAACGTCGCATTCAGCAGGCGCAAGCATCTCAGGATGTAATCGATGGCATCGTGGAAGAAACGCGGTCGATCGTCGAAGAATACCGCGCGGTCATGAAAGAGGTCGACGGGCTGATTGTTTATAACACGCTGCTCGATCGACAGATCGCCGATCAGGAACAGGAACTCAGCAACCTGCGTACGTCGATCGACAGTGTCACGGTCATCGAGCGCCAGATTCTGCCGTTACTCACGAGGATGATCGAAGGTCTGGAAAGATTCGTTGCCGCCGACGTGCCCTTCCTGGCCGAAGAGCGCAGCGAACGCGTCACGGGTCTGCGCGATCTGCTCGGCCGCGCTGATGTCTCGAGATCCGAGATGTTCCGCGTCGTCATGGAAGCCTGGCAGATCGAGAACGATTATGGCCGGACGATCTTCGCCTACACCGGCGAACTGGAAATAGACGGCACGAACCGTGAAGTCGACTTTCTGCAGATCGGCCGCGTCGCGTTCATCTACCAGACACCCGACGGCGTGAACTCGGGTGCCTGGGACCAGGTGAACCGCGAATGGGTCCCGCTGGGCAGTGAGTACCGTAATTCGATTCGGCAGGGACTGAGATTGGCTCGTAACCAGGTCGGTCCGTCCCTGTTGCTGTTACCGATCGCCGCGCCGGAGGAAGGCTAATGAAGATCTATCGCGTATTGCCCGCCGCCGCGCTGGCAACTCTTGTCCTCACCGCTCCGGCGGCGGCGCAGAATGACGAGCTAACTCTCGACCAACTTCTGCAACGCGTCGCATCGGGTAGCGCCAGCGACAATCAAGCGGAGCAAGAGCGTCTGCGCCGCTTCGAACAGAATCAGGACGAGCAGGAAAATCTGCTGCAACAGGCTCGAACGCAGCAGGCGAACGAAGAAGCCCGCAGTGATCGTCTGGAAACCACCTTCGAAAACAACGAACTGCTGATCGCCGACGTCACGGCCCAGCTCGATGCTCGACTGGGTTCGTTGCGCGAACTGTTCGGCGTGCTGCAGCAGGTTGCGGGCGACGCTAGGGCGCAGTTCGATAACTCCTTCACGAATGTCGAATACCCCGACCGGTCCCAGTTCCTCACGGATCTGGCCGCGAAGATGGGTTCCAGCAGCCAGCTCGCCTCGGTCGAGGAGATCGAGCGCCTCTGGTTCGAGCTGCAGCGCGAAGCCACGGAGCAGGGTAAGGTCAAGCGGATTCCGAACTACCGCGTCATCACTACCGATGGCCAGGAAAGCTTCGAAGACGTTATCCGCATCGGCACTTTCAACGTCGTCGCCAACGGTCGCTATCTGAGCCATAACCCCGAAACCAACACGCTGTCCGAGTTGCAGCGCCAGCCCGAGGGCGGGCGTTTCGTGGGCAGCACATCCGAACTCGTCGCTGCGGCGCCCGGAAGTGGCGTCGTGCGTTTCGGTCTCGATCCCACGAGCGGCATCATCCTCTCGGCACTGGTCGAGACGCCGAATCTGCAGGAACGAGTGAGTCAGGGTGGCATCGTCGGTTACGTCATCATCAGTCTCGGCATACTGGGCGTCCTGCTGTCGTTGGAACGCCTCATCAGCCTGACGATCGCCGAACGCAAGGTGAAGGCGCAGCTCAAGCGCGATATTCCGTCCGACGGCAATGCTCTGGGCCGTGTGCTGCGGGTTTTCCACAGCAACCGCGAAGCCGACACAGAGACGCTGGAACTCAAGCTCGGCGAAGCGATTCTCAAGGAAATGCCGCCGTTGCAGCGCGGTATCCTGTTCATCAAGGTCATCTCAGTCGTCGCGCCGCTGCTGGGCCTCCTGGGAACGGTCACCGGTATGATTCAAACGTTCCAGGCCATCACGCTGTTCGGTACGGGAGACCCGAAGACCATGGCCGGCGGCATCTCGCAAGCGCTGGTCACGACCGTACTCGGTCTGACGGTCGCGATTCCCACAGTCTTGCTGCATACGATCGTGAGCGGCCGCAGCAAAGCCATCACGCAGGTCCTTCAGGAGCAGACCGCAGGTATCGTCGCGGAGCAATCCGAGAAGGCTCAATAGGCAAACTTGCAGCAACAAGGCATTGAGTCCCGGCGGCCACCCGCCGGGGCGATCCTTGTGGAGAACTAGCCAATGCAGTTTTTGATAGATGCCTTCGAAGCCATTCGGGATTTCCTGGAGTTGGGCGGACCCGTGCTGCGCGTGATCGGCATCAATATTCTTTTCTTGTGGATCCTGATCCTGGAACGGCTGATCTATTTCCGTACCGGGCTCAGATCCTTGATACAGGAATCGCTGGACGAGTGGGAGCGACGCCCGGAGCGAAAATCATGGCACGCCCATCAAGTGCGAGACGCGATTATCTCGCGCGCCAAGATGGCGGCTGACAATGGCCTGCCGATGATCCAGACGCTCGTCGCACTGTGCCCGCTGTTGGGCCTGATGGGTACCGTCACGGGCATGATCCAGGTCTTTGAAGTCATGGCGATCTCGGGAACGAGCAACGCCCGGGCGATGGCCGCCGGCGTATCCAGGGCGACAGTACCGACGATGGCCGGCATGGTCGGCGCGTTATCCGGAGTATTCCTCGTGACGATTCTGACACGCGCGGCTAAGCGGAATACCGGCTTGCTCGAAGACGAACTGACTATGGATCACTAGCCTGTACATACCTTGAACAACGAGGTATAATGGATTCTTGGCAACCCCGTGCGGAGGACACTGCCTTGAGAAAGCACATTGCCAACATAAAGACCGAACAGGACGAGAACGAGATCAATCTCACGCCCATGCTGGACGTGGTATTCATCATGCTGATCTTTTTTATCGTCACGGCGACGTTCATTCGCGAGACGGGATTGGACGTCAACCGTCCCGATGACCAGCAAGCCCAGGTCGTGCAGGAGGAGGGTGCTATCCTCGTCATTATCGACTCCACGGACGATATCTGGATCGATAACCGCATCATCGATACCCGCGCCGTCCGTGCCAACGTCGAACGACTCCACGCCGAAGACCCGGATCGGCCCGTGGTCATTCAGACGGCAAAGGCCTCCAGTGCGGAGACGCTCGTGGCCGTCATGGACGCGGCACGTCAAGCCAATGTATTCGATATCTCGATTGCGTCGGCGCTGGAATAGTGTGCGACCGACGCAGCACGAACTAAGGACACAGCGATGAAAGAATCTATAGCCGAACAACTGCAAGGGGAAGAGGAAACAGAGATCAACCTCACGCCCATGCTGGACGTGGTGTTTATCATGCTGATTTTCTTCATCGTCACCGCCGTATTCGTCAAGGATCCGGGCGTCGAGGTGGCGCGACCCGAGGCGACGACGGCCTTTATTCCGGAAAAGGGCAGCATCTTCATCGCCGTTACGGCCGCCAATGAAATCTGGGTCGACAAACGCAGTGTCGGGACCGACGGCGTCAGAGCCGCGATAGAACGCCTGCACACGGAGAACCCGGAGGGTGGCGTGGTCATTCAGGCGGACGGTGCCGCTGCCAACGAATTCGTAATTAACGTAATGGATGCCGCGAAGGCCGCGGGCATTGAAGACGTTACGATCGCCGCCGCGATTCCCTGAGAGGCCGTGCATTCATGTTAGAATTTACATTCCGTGGTGTGCTGTCGCGGCTGACGGACACGCTACGGGCTGGCATTTAAACATCGGGGAGAATTCATGTTTGCTCGATACGCTACGTCCATTGGCATAGGCGCCGCCGTTACCTTCGGGCTGCTTTTTATCATGCAGCTGTTGATAGCCACCGGCCGCGGGGCACTCACCGAAGGTTCAAGCTTTCGAATCACCGATTTCGTGCGTGTAGAGCGCAACGAGATCATCGAGACCAAGAAAGACAAGCCCGAGAAGCCGCCGGAGCCCGAGACTCCGCCCGAGATGCCGGCGCCGAGCAGTGCCGACACGTTCGACAACTCGATGGTCGTGTCGATGTCAGCTCCGATTCTCGACGCAAGTATCTCCATTGGCGGCGTCGGCTTCGGCGTCAGTGACGGCGAGTATCTACCGATCGTGAAAGTCGCGCCCGTGTACCCCTCACGCGCCTTATCGAGAGGGCTGGAAGGCTACGTCATCGTCGAGTTCACGGTTACGCGCACCGGTACCGTGCGCGACGTAGTCGTCGTCGAATCCACGAGCACGTTATTCGAACGTGCCGCGACCGTGGCCGCGCTCAAGTTCAAATATAAGCCACGGGTAATCGACGGCGAGGCGGTCGAGGTTCCGGGCGTTCGCAATAAGATCACGTTCGAGATCGCCAGGTAATTTAGGAGCGCCCGCATGCCAGGCACACGATTTTTCATTTTGGCCGCCGCCGTATTGGTCTTAGGCAGTCTGTTTCCCGATGTGACGCCGACCTACGCCCAGGGCATGGGCATGGGCACGGGCGACGGTACGGCGAACACGCAACCGACCCGCAAGACGCCCGCCATGCGCGAGAGAGTCTATACGCGTCTTTCCGAGGCTCAGGAATGCTCGGAGATGGACGATATCGTATGCGCGCAGGAACTGCTGGCCGAGGTCCGCGAAATGAGCGACCTGAATAGCTACGAAACGGCGCAGATGTGGAATTTCTACGCGTTCATCGCCTTCGCGCAAGACAACTACCGCGAGGCGATCAATGCCTACGAGATGGTACTGGCCCAGCCGGACTTGCCGTTAGGAATGGAGACTACGACCCGATTCACGCTGACGCAGCTCTATTTCCAGCAGGAGCGGTACCAGGATTCTCTGGATATGCTCGCCCAATGGTTTGCGGTCGCGCAAAATCCGGGCCCCGATCCCTATATTCTCCGGGCCCAGATCTTATATCAGTTACAGCGCTACCGCGAAGGCATCGAACCCGTCCTACAGGCCATAGAGGTGGCGCAGATCCAGGGCAAGACGCTGCGGGAAAACTGGTATCGCCTGCTCAACGTCTTTTATTACGAACTCGAGGACTACCCGAACGTCATCAGCGTCCTTCGAACGATCATCGACACCTGGCCGAAACGCGAGTATTTCCTCCAGCTATCGGCGATGTACGGGCAGGAGGGCGACGACATGCGGCAGTTAGCGCTCTACGAGACTGCCTACGAAGCCGGCTGGCTCGAACGTAGCAACGAATTCGTTCAGCTGTCCCAGCTGCTGCTACAAGCCGACGTACCCGTGAAGGCTGCCTTGATCATGCGGGCGGGTCTCGACGATGGTGTCATCGAGTCGACCGAGAATAACTGGCGCGTGCTGGCGCAGTCGTGGCAACTCGCTCAGGAAGACGAAAACGCCATTCCGGCACTCAGCCGTGCCGCCGGTTTGGCCGACGACGGAGAACTCGATGTCCGCTTGGCGCAATCCCATCAGAATCTCTCTCAATGGCAGGACTGTGTGGACGCTGCGCGAGAGGGCCTGCGTAAAGGTGACCTGAGACGAGAAGACCAGGGCAGCATGATCCTGGGCGCGTGCCTGTTCGAACTCGAAGAATACGGCGCAGCTAGAACGGCTTTCCGTGTCGCGGAAGACGATTCGCGTAGTCGCGGGGCCGCGCAGAGCTGGATTCAATACGTCAACGCCGAAGAAGAGCGAGAGCGCCAACTTCAAGCGGCGCTAGCCCGGTAGTACCCGGTCCTACGCACGCGCCTCGAACTCGCATGGCTGCGTGAAGCAGGCAACCACATGAGCACGACTGCGCTGGAACGGTTGAGGTAATCATCACGGGCCCACTTGTCGACGCTGAAACGCTGGCGGCACATCTCGCCGAGCCAGACTGGATCGTCGTCGATTGCCGCTTTCGGCTCACGGACCCCGGCGCGGGCTTGGCCGCCTATCACCAGGGGCACATTTCGAACGCGCGTTACGCGCACCTGGATCTCGACCTCGCGGCCGAACCCACCGCTCACGATGGCCGGCACCCGCTACCCGATCCAGACCGCCTGGCAATGACACTAGGCACCTGGGGTATCGATGACTCATCTTATGTCGTCGCTTACGACGACGCTTCGGGTGCGATAGCTGCACGACTATGGTGGCTGCTGCGTTGGCTCGGTCATGAGCGCGTCGCGGTGCTCGATGGCGGCCTGGATAGCTGGCTCGCTTCCGGCCAGCCACTCGAGACCTCGTCACGCGAGTGGCAAGCGACTCGATATGTCCCCGTCACGATTCACGGTGACTGGGTCGTACCGACCGAAGCGCTTCAGCAACGTCTAGACTCCGGGGCGCTGCTTCTCGATGCGCGCAGCAGCCCCCGATTTCGGGGCGTCGAGGAGCCGATCGACCCGATAGCCGGTCACGTGCCCGGAGCCCTCAACCTGCCGTTTACGGAAGTTCTGGCGGAGGATGGGCACATGCTCGGTTCTACCGTACTCAAGGAAAAATTCGCGACCGTTCTCGAAGGTCACCCAGCCGAAGACGCCATCGCCATGTGCGGCTCCGGTGTAACAGCCTGTCATCTGCTCCTGGCGCTGGATGCCGCCGGTCTGGGGAACGGCCGGCTGTACGCCGGCTCCTGGAGTGAATGGATCTGCGATTCTGACCGCGAGATAGCTACCGGAGAGGCGTAATGCGCTACAGACCATCGATTTTCGTCACCATCGCGGCGAGCGTTGTGGCGGGTTGCGATCCGGCTACCGATCCGGCCGCTCGCGATACGGAAGCAACGGGTGGGGCTACCATCGAGGCCGCTGCGTTGATCGACGCAGCAGGCCTCCGGCAAACGGTGGCGACACTCGCTAGCGACGAATTCGGGGGGCGCGGGCCCGCATCGGCCGGTGACGTCATGACCCAGAACTACCTGAGCACGGCGCTCGAGAACCTGGGCTATGTACCCGCCGGCGATCAGGGAACCTGGCTGCAGCCGTTCGATATCGTCAGCATTACGACGACGTCACCGGATACCTGGCACTTCACGCGTGACGGTGACACGCTCGATCTCGAGTACTGGGATGACTTCATCGCGGCATCCGGGATTCAGGCGCCCACCGCGGGAATCGACGGCGCCGAGATCGTCTTCGCGGGTTTTGGGATTCGCGCTCCCGAGTACGACTGGGACGATTACAAAGGCATGGATGTCGACGGCAAGGTACTGCTTATTCTCAACAACGATCCGGATTGGGATCCCGATCTTTTCGAAGGCGAGAGGCGGCTCTATTACGGCCGTTGGACCTACAAGTACGAGGTCGCCGCAGAACTCGGCGCGGCCGGCGCAATCATCATCCACACGACGCCGTCGGCAGGTTATCCCTATCAGGTCGTGCAGACGTCGTGGAGTGGCCCACAGTACGCGCTCCCCGCCGGGAGTGAGCCGACGACCGCGATCGAGTCCTGGGTCACGGAGGAGGGCGCGCAGCAGCTGGTCGCGCTCGCCGGTTACGACCTCGCCGAGTTAACCGAGAGCGCGCGAAGTCGGGATTTTGTGCCGGTCCCACTCGGTGTGACGACTTCGCTACGGCTGGTTAACGAGTTGTCTCGCGTACAGACGGCGAACATCGCCGGGCTGCTCGAGGGCAGCGATCCCGAACTCAGGGAGGAAGTCGTCGTATTCACGGCGCATCACGACCACTTGGGAATAGGCGAACCGAACGCGGATGGCGATGCCATCTACAACGGCGCGCTTGACAACGCCAGCGGCGTCGCTCAGGTCCTGTCGATCGCCAACGCCATTCAATCCTTACCCGTACGCCCACGACGGTCCATTCTGATGCTGTTCGTTGCGGCAGAAGAGCAGGGCTTACTGGGGTCGGCGTTCTATGCGCGCCAACCCACATTCGCGCCGGGTAGAATCGCGGCGAACATCAACCTCGACGGCGGCAACATCTGGGGCCGGACTCGCGACATTACCTTTATAGGCTATGGAAAATCGACCCTGGATGGCGTGGTCGAACAGGCTGCAATGCTCCAGGGACGCACGGTACAGGGCGATCAGTTCCCCGACCGCGGCTATTTCTACCGCTCGGATCAGTTCAACTTCGCGAAGATCGGCGTGCCGGCAGTTTATCTCAACGTGGGCACGAATTTCGTCGGCCAGCCCAAAGGCTGGGGCGTGGAGCAGATCGAGAACTGGGTCAGCGTTTACTACCACCAGCCCAGCGACGAGCTCGAGGACGGCTGGAACTTCGACGGGATGATCGAGGACGTGCAGCTTGCGTACTACATCGGCTTGGACGTGGCCAACGCCGATGAGATGCCGGCGTGGAACGCCGGCGATGAATTCGAAGCCGCGCGGCTAGCTTCGATCGCGGCCCGCTAGAGATTCCCGAAGATCCAAACGAGGCCGTCGCTCTCACGGAGACCGGGGTCCATTTTCTGCCGCTGTGGGAACGGCCGTAGCGCAACTCACATCTGGTCCTCACGCTGAGAGTCGCCAACGACGCGGGCGATGAGAAGCTGAGGAATGTCGAGGGGTGGCAATCGGCAAATTCGCTTCTGCGGTAGGGGCTGACGGGCGACGTGTTCACGGTCGGCGCCCGCGTCAGGGCGACTGTACAGGCCTCTAGCCGCCGAGAAGCCACATGCTGGGGTACCCGCGTAGCTCTCGGTAATGGGACTCAGGCCCTGCTGCGACCCGGCTACGAGCCGTTCTGGCCCGCCGAAGCCGAAATCGGTAGAATTCAACAAGGGTCTAGCCTGCTGGTATCCATCTGACGGGAGCAAAGAAGAATGATTAGGGCAACAACTTGGCGTATTTCTCTGGTCATCGCCTGCGGCACGCTCGCTTCGAGCGTCATCGCGGAACCAATGACCTACATCATCGATCCGAGTCACACGTACCCGGCTTTCGAGGCGGACCACCAGGGCGGGCTCTCGATCTGGCGCGGCAAGGTTGAAAGATCTTCCGGTACCGTCGTCTTAGACAAGGAAGCGGAGACGGGGACTGTCGAGGTCACGATGGAGATGTCTTCCATCGACTTCGGTCACGCGGGCATGAATGAGCACGCGATGAACGCCGACATACTCGACGTGGAAGTATTTCCGACCGCAACCTACGTAGGTCAACTGGTCGACTTCGAGCACAGTTCGCCGACCGCGGTCGAAGGCACCTTAACAATGCATGGCGTCAGTCAGCCCGTGACCCTCGCTGTCAATCGCTTCCGCTGTCAGCCGCACTTCAGGCACGGTCGCGAAGTCTGTGGCGCGGACGCTTCCGCAACGATCGATCGTGAGCTGTTCGGCGTCGACTACGACAAAGAAGCCGGGTTCTTCATGGATGTGAATCTGTTGATCACGATCGAGGCGCAGATCCCGCCGCCCCCGGAGTGACATGCACGATCACCGCTGCCTCTCAGCGGCGCATCGTCATCGCATCGTCCGCATGGACGGCAAGCCCCGCGGCTACCGGTGGGCTATCGAGCGGTAGGAACGACTGCTCGCGAACGAGCGCGCGGCCGTGACGCCGATCTAGAGTCCGACTAAGGCGAGCAACTCGGGACTGTATTGCTCGCGCGCTTCCGCGTACAGCGACGCTACGGCCGCCTGAAATTCCGCGAGCCGATCCGCTTCGAGCTGCAGGATCTCACCACCAGCCGCCTGGATGGCCGCCGCGGCATCGATCTCTTCCTGCTCGTGCATCTTACGCTGAACTTCCACAGCGTCCTCGACGGCGGCCCGCATCTCCAACTGCAACTCTTCGGGCCAGGCATCGAACGTCGGCCGGTGCAGGAATATCGGTCGCGATAGATAGAAGTGATTCGTCTCTGTATGGAAGCGATGATAATTATGGACACCGTAGGTCACAGTGTTCGCGAACGGGTTTTCCTGTGCATCGAGAGTACCGGCCACAACACCCGCAATCGCCTCCGACAGATCCATGATCTGCGGGTCGGCGCCGAGAAGCTCAAATGTTCGCGCCTGAACTTCACTCGGTAGGACACGCATCTTTAGTCCAGCAAGATCCATGGGTGTCCGCACGGGCCGTACGCGATTGGAGATATGGCGAAAGCCGTTCTCGAAGTAGCCGAGAATTCGATAGTTCATGCTCGACTCGATACTCTCCGCCAGCCGACGCCCGAATTCCCCGTCCATGGCCGCTCGCGCTTCTTCGTTCGTGGAGAACAGGAACGGCAGGTCCGCGAGACCGAGTTCGTGAACTCGATTCGTCATGTAGCTGCTGGACTGATAGCCGAGCGAGAGGACGCCATCCTCGACGAGCGACAGAATCTCAAGACCACGGTAGCCGACATCCATGATGTTGTAGACGTACCGAACGTCGACCGCGTCGCCGAACCGGGCCGTCAGGCGATCGCCGATGCGCTTGAGCGCGAGGCTGAAACTCGTCGTCGGCGGGCCATACCCGCCCATCAATATCCGAATGGGTCCGCCAGCCGTGGCAGCGGACTGCTGGGCGGCGGCTGCAGACCAACGACCCACTATCGCAGTGGCTCCCAGCCATGTCGAGGTCTTCAGAAATCGTCGTCTGGACATCGTTGTTCCTCTCTTACTCGCCGGGAAGTCTCCCACCGCCGCTCGGACGGTGTCAAACAGCGAGGGATCACGGCCGTCGAGACGCCCGAACCGAAGTCTTCGAATGGCACTACGCACCGGATCTCGACTCGATTCCGCACAGCTGCGACTTCGATGTCGCCAAGCGTTATCTCGAGATCGAGCAGCCGTAGTCGTGTCCTCGGAGCCCGGATACCGGTAGAATCGACTGACAGCAGGCGAGCCTCGAGGGATAACTGGGCGTGATGAAAATCACAATACCCACTGTATCAGCGTCGAGTAACACCGTAACCGATCGATGGACCTTCTAAGCGGACTCTTATTAACCGGCATCATTGTCTGGATAATCGCTATCGTTATCCGGGAACTGTTCGACGAGTCGATCTCGGCCGGCCTGACGAGATATTTCCGCAAGGCGCCACACCCTGTCCAGGACAGTCTCGTCGGATCGATCGGCAAAGTCATCGAGACACCCGTGGACGGCGCCGAGCAACTGCGCGTTCGTGTCGGTATTGAGATCTGGAGCGCCAGACTGGGCTCTTCGGATCAGCGGACATTGTCTGTAGGCTCCGAAGTCAGAGTCACGGCCGTGGACGGAATGATCCTCGATGTCGAGAAGTATGCGGTAGCCTGAGATCCCATCCCGGATTTCACGACTGGGATTGAATCGCTTTATTAATTTTTCGTTTCGGGCTAGCCTGCGTCCGAAATGCCGTATTGTTCATCGAGCAAAGTTGTGACCAAGTCAGTATCCATCGAGCCCAGTCGACAGCTGAAGGATGTCCGCTACGAGATTCGCGGGCAGCTCGCCCGACGCGCGCAGGAAATGGAGCGCCAGGGCTACGAGATTCTCTCCCTGAACATCGGCAATCCCGGACTCTTCGGCTTTCGAACACCAGAGACCATGCGGCTTGCCATAATCGAGAACCTGGGCGGCAGCGAGGCCTATTGCAATCAGAAAGGGATATTCCCGGCGCGTGAAGCTGTCGTTATGCAGCACCAGGACCGTGGCATCATGGACGTTAAGGTCGAGCAGGTCTTTATCGGCAACGGCGTCAGCGAACTCATCGACCTAACGCTCCGGGCACTCCTCAATCCCGGCGACGAGGTGTTGATACCGAGCCCCGACTATCCGCTCTGGACCGCAGCCACAATCCTCAACGGCGGGTGCGCGATCTATTATCCATGCCTCGAAGACAACGGCTTCATGCCTGATCCGGACGCGGTAGAGGCCCTCATTACGCCGAACACGCGCGCGATCGTCGTCATCAATCCGAATAACCCCACGGGCGCGGTCTACAGTCGCGATTGCCTCACTCGGCTTGCCGGTCTTGCCGATCGGCGCGACCTCGTCATTTTGAGCGACGAAATCTACGACCAGATGGTCTATCCGGGCGCCGACTTCGTACCCATGGCGACACTGTGCCGTAGTGCGCTGTGCGCCACGTTTAGCGGGCTCTCGAAAGTCTATCGCGCCTGCGGCTATCGGGTCGGCTGGGTTGCCTTCAGCGGCGCGCTCGATCGTGCCGGCGACTTCGTCAATGCCCTGGATCTGCTCGCTGCACTTCGCCTCTGCAGCAACGTTCCCGGTCAATGGGCCGTGCAAACGGCGCTCGGCGGTTATCAGAGCGTCAAGAAGCTCTGTTCGCCCGGAGGACGACTGTACGAGTCCCGCCAGGCGGTCATCGACGGTGTAGCGGCAAGCAAGTATCTGAATGCCGTCACGCCGATGGGTTCGATGTACGCGTTCCTCGGTGTCAATACGGAGGCAATGCCGCAGTTCGACGACGAGGCCTTCGCTTTGGAACTGCTTGAGCAACAGCATGTGCTCGTGGCGCCCGGCTCCAGTTTCAATACCTCGTATCGGGATCACTTCAGAATCACGACGTTACCAGACAAGGAGATGTTTGCGGCAGTCTTCGAACGCATGGAGGAAGTCTTGGGGTATATGGCCAACCGACCTCCTAAGCTAGAATCCGCCTGATATAATTATTATAATTATCTGATTATAAATGATAAATAATCTGCCGAGCCGCCTGGCCGATGGTGCCCTCGTGGTCGTCGGCAGCGGCCTGGCCGCGCGGCAGCTCGAACCTTTCCTCGAGCGCACGGCGAAGAGCGATCGCTCCTCGGCCTGGGTCAGTGCCCCGATTAGCACGTATGAGAGTTGGGTGGCGTCTCTCTGGGCGGACGGCGTCGACGACTCGCGTCAACTCTTGACCCCGGCCCAGACGCGGGCCCTGTGGAAACGCGTCGTCGAGGAGTCGGCCGAAGCTGGCCGGTTGATCGGCAGTGATGCTGCCAGCCACTGGGCCGCGGATGCCTGGCAGCGGCTCTGGAACTGGCAAGTGGACCCGCAGGAACTCAGGGCCAGTGACGGCGATCTCGAATTCGCGAGCTTTCTGCGTTGGACGCAGCGGTACCGCCGGACGCTCGAGGACAACGGATGGATCGACGCAGCTTTGGCCACGGCGGCGTTTTCGAGCAGCAACCGACTCGCCGAAGCGCCAGCGAGCGACGTCATTTGGGCGGATATCGCCGAACCGACGCCGGCCCAGCAAAGCCTGTATCGCCGTCTGGATCGTGCGGGTTGGAAAATGACGGCCTGGCGCCCGCGCGCGGCGGCGCGTGCGGCCAGCCGAGTCAGGATGCCTGACCGATCGAGCGAACTCGCCGCTGCGGCGCAGTGGGCGGCCGAAAAACTGGCGCGAGCGCCAGACCAACGACTGGCCCTCGTCATTCCCGACTTCGATTCACGGCGCAGCGAGGTACGGCGCGTACTGGACGACACTCTCGATCCCGGCAGCGTATTGCTCGGCAGGGCACGGCCCCCTGCTTGCTATCACCCGCGCGGCGAGTCCTGTGACCGCGAACCGCCAGTCGGTGCCGCAATGACATCACTCGAACTGCTCTCATCGCGGGGCACCTTCCATACCCTTAGCCGCTGGCTCAGAAGCCCATACCTGTCAGCGGGATCGGACGATGAAGGCGACCGCGGTATTTTGGAGATGAGGCTTCGTCCGAAGCTGAGCTCACAGCTCCGCTTCCTCGAAGCCTATTCGACGGGTGGCCTCGAGCGCCGGCTGCGTGATACGAACCCCGGTCTGGCGGAACGCTTGTCGCGGGCCCTGAAGATCCTGGAAACGGCCCCACGGTACGCGACGCCCACGAAATGGGCGCGAGTTTGGCAGGAGATCCTGACCGTGCTGGGCTGGCCGGCCGGAATACCGGACCCAGGGGTGACGGTCTTGCCGGCGTGGGAGGGGGCACTCAACGAGTTGTGCCTCCTCACCCCGATCGTGGGAGCCGTGCCCATGACGGAAGCGTTGGCCGAGCTGGAGCGAATCCTCGCTCAGCCACGCTCGGTCGGCCCCGTGCGGCTCAGCGGCCTCGCCATACTCGAGCGGCCCGAAGACCTAGGCCCAGGATACGACGCGGCATGGCTCATAGGACTCACGGACACGCAGTGGCCGAGGCCGGCCCGGCCGAATCCCTTGTTACCGTTACGCCTGCAACTCGAGCATCGGATGCCGGGCGCGTCGCCGCGAGATGCGCTGGAACGGTGCGAGCGCGCCACGAAGCGAGCCCTCGAGCGCTCAACCGAACTCGTTCTGAGCTGGCCCGGTACGGTACACGAGTATCCGGCGGAACCGAGCCCGTTACTCGCAACGCTGCCCGACGTGGAATACGAGAACCTGATCTCGCATCCGACACCACGTCTCGCAGTGCGACTGCGTGGATCGCGGAATAAAGAACTGCGAAAGGATCCGGCCCCGGCATTCGCCGCGAAGGACATTCCAGGCGGCGCCAACACACTCTCCGTTCAGGCTAAATGCCCGCTGCGTGCGTTCCTCGAGAGCCGGTTGGGAGCGCGGCCGCTCGAGCCCCTGACCCGTGGGTTGAATGCACGTCAACGCGGCATCATTACCCATCGAACCCTCGGACTCTTTCTGCAACACCTACCCAGTCGAACCGACCTCGAGGAATGGGATGCCGCGAATCGAGCCGAGTGGGCTGAAACGTGCGTAGCCCGAGCACTGAGCGAGACCTTCGGCCGAGTCCAGGGGCCATTGCAGGTGCTTCACGACCTCGAACGAGAGCGATTGCTTTCACTGACAGCATCCCTGGTCGCCAACGATATCGAGCGATTGGATTTTCAAGTCGAGTCGGTCGAGGAACGCCGCGTCGCCGACGTCAGCGGCTTTCGACTGACCTGCCAACTCGACCGCGTCGACGCGCTGGCAGCGGGGGGCCTTGCCGTCATCGACTACAAGACCGGACGAAATGCGCGCATGGCGGATTGGTTCAAGGATCGACTCCGTGATACGCAGTTGCCGCTCTATGCACAAGCGCTCGAGACGGACGTTACAGCAACCGTCATCGCTGCCGCACATACGGACGGCATCACGTACCGCGGCGTATGGTCAAGGCAGGAAGAGTTTCCCGGGCGCCCCGCAAAGCTTCCTGAAGGGCGTGACTGGCCCGATCAACTGACAGTCTGGCGAGGTCAACTCGAACTACTGGTTATGGAGTATACGGCGGGCGATACGCGAATATTACTCACCGACGTGGCCGAGTCCTTCGGCGCTCTCGCACCGCTGACGAGAGTTTACGAGCAGCTCGCCCTGTCGCGGGGCTGGATCGGCTCCTGGAGTGGCCCATGAGCGACCCGGCCGCACGACAGACCGCGCTCGACCCGGGCCGGTCATTCATCGTCCAGGCGCCGGCTGGGTCGGGCAAAACCGAGCTGCTGATCCAGCGTTATCTCGCACTGCTCGCTAAGGTCGAGCTACCGGAACAGATTGTCGCCATTACATTTACGCGCAAGGCGGCCGCCGAAATGCGTGGCCGCATACTGCAGGCGCTTCGGGCTGCAGCGGCGGGTGGCACCGTCGCCGAATCGCACCGGCACAAGACGCGTGAACTCGCAACGGCCGTACTCTCGCATGCGGAACATCGGGATTGGGATCTGCTGATGCAACCGCAGCGGCTCAGAATCGATACGCTCGATGCGCTGAACGCCTGGCTCGCACAGCGCCTGCCGCTGCTGTCCGGCGGCGTGGCAGGTGCAGACGTTGCCGAAGACGCGCGCGAGTTCTATCTCCATGCCACGCGGCGAGTCATTCAAGAACTCGGTCAACCCGGAGCACTCGGCGAGGCATTACATCCGCTCTTACACCGTCTCGACAACCGTTACGACCGGCTGGAGACGCTACTGGCAGAGCTACTACCGAGTCGGGATCAGTGGCTACCCTACGTCGTTCGCGGCAGCGACGCGGAGCTCCGTGAAGCACTCGAGCTCGCATTGCAACGCCTCGTCGGCGAGCAGCTCGCGCGCGTCGCCACCGATCTCCCCGAAGAGGCCTCGGGCGCACTCGTTGCGTTGTTGCATCACGCGGCCAGATCGGCAACGAACAGTTCGCTCGCCGCAATATTCGCCCCCTGGCAAGGACTCGACGAGGTGCCTGAGCCGGCCGCAGAGTCACTGGATGCATGGCGTGCGCTACCCGAGCTCCTGCTCGTGAAGAGCGGTACCTGGCGAAAGAGATTGAGTGCGGATATCGGCTTCGGATCCGATCACGCCGCGGAACAGGAAGCGCTGCGTGAACTGATCGTGGTTCTCCAAGAACAACCCGGACTGCAGGAAGAACTGGCGAGTATCAGAAAACTCCCATCACCGCACTACGATAACGACCAGTGGCAAGTCCTCGCGGCACTACGAACCGTGCTGCGATTCCTGGCGGCGGAGCTGCGCGTCGTTTTCTCGGAACGCAATACCATCGATTTCATCGAACTCGCTCAGTCTGCGCAGAATGCACTCGGCGAGTCCGATGCGCCGTCCGAATTGCTGCTGGCACTCGATCGCCGCATTCAGCACATACTCGTCGATGAGTTTCAGGATACTTCCCACGCCCAACTGCGCTTGTTGAAACTGCTGACGGCCGGCTGGCAACGAGGAGACGGTAGAACATTGTTCCTCGTTGGCGATCCAATGCAATCGATCTACCGGTTTCGCAACGCCGACATGTCCTTGTTCCTGCGAACTAAAGCTCAGGGTATTGGCGACGTGCACTGCGAGCCGCTGACGTTGGAGCGGAACTTTCGCAGCAGCCCGGTGATCATCGATTGGGTAAACACGACCTTTCCGCGGATCTTTCCGAGCGAAGACGAGTTGGGCGCCAGTGCCGCTCGTTTTCATCCCTGCATCGTGGCCCGCGAAGTCTCGGACGATGCGACTGTCGAAGTGCACGCACTGCGCAATAACGATCCGCAGACCGAGATCGATCGAGTCGTCGAGATCCTACTCGGCGAACGCCGTCGATATTCAGATCGATCCGTCGCAATCCTCGTGCAGAGCCGCAGCCATCTCGTGGGACTTCATGAGCAACTTCGCGCACGCCGGTTGGATGTCCATGCCGTGGAAATCGAAGCCCCGAATCAGCGCCAGCTTATCCAGGATCTCCTTGGACTGACCCGGGCGCTGACGCATAGTGCCGACCGAATCGCGTGGCTGGGGATACTCAAGGCGCCATGGTGTGGCCTGACGTGGGCAGATCTGCATGAGCTGGTCTCGAACGATCGTGAACGGACAGTCTGGGCACTCATGAGCGGCACCGAGGGCCTCGAGCGGCTTTCTGACGATGGTCGTCGCCGGCTTCTACACTGCCGCGAGATTCTGCAACGGGCCTTCGACTGCCGTGCAGAGCAACCGCTCGCGCGCTGGGTGGAGCGAACCTGGGTGACCCTCGGCGGCCCTGTGTGCCTGGGTTCCGAGGAGGAACTCGAGCAGGCAGACCAGTTTTTCTCGAAGCTGGACGAACTCGATCGTCACGGTGATCTCGACGACCCGGCCGCGCTCGAAACACACTACTCGGACCCGCGGGGTCAGCGTGAACCGCCGCGCGAATCCGGGATCGAGATCATGACGATCCATCGCGCGAAGGGTCTGGAGTTCGATACGGTACTGCTGCTCGGTCTTGGCCGACCACCGCCACCCGATCAGGGCAGGGGACTCTATTGGGTCGAAAGGGTGGCCACCACCGGCGACGACGACTTCCTACTCGCGCCGTTGACCGCAACCGCCGACACGGAAGACGCGCTCGCCGATCTCCTGCGCCAGATCAACCGTGACAGGGATCGCGCCGAACGAGCGCGGCTACTGTACGTCGCGACGACTCGCGCAAGGAACCGGCTGCACCTGATCGGGCGGCTCAAACCCGGGGAGAAGCGCCCGGACCCCAGGAGCCTGCTCATGCAGTTATGGCCACAGGTCGAACACCGATTCGATGCCGTCGATGCTGGAACGGACGAACCTACGGAAATTCCCGACGCGATCGAGCCGGTTCTGCGCAGGCTTGCCGACGGTTTCGAACAGTCATTCGAGTCAAACGCCGAGGCGAGCGACGCAGCGGGAACCGTCGCACCGATGCGGCCGGAATTTGCGTGGGCCGGGCCCGCCGCACTTCAGATCGGAATCGTCGTACACGACGCACTGCAGGACATTGCCGATACGGGGCCCGATAATTGGAGTATTGATCTGATCCATGACCGTACGACGTTATTGCGCGGAGAATTGCACTTACTTGGCGTTGACGAAGAGGATCTCGATAGGGCAACGGAACGCGTGATCGAAGCACTCTGTAGTGTGCTGGACGATGCGACCGGCCGCTGGATATTGCAGGAGCATTCGGAGGCGGCCTCCGAATTACCGCTGACGATTCATTCTGCAGCCGGTCTCGAGCACGTATGCCTCGACAGGACGTTTGTCGACGACGGTACGCGCTGGATTATCGACTTCAAGACCAGTGCGCATGAAGGTGGCGAGAGGTCGGCGTTCCTGGACTCCGAGGTCGAGAGATATCGTGCGCAACTCGATCGCTACGCCGATGCGATGGCCGCGCTAGACGACCGCCCGATCAGAGTGGGTCTTTATTTTCCGCTCTTGCAGGCTTTTCGGGACTGGGTACCCGTGCCGCTACGTCACGGACGCGGCGATCATCACTGAGGGCCGGTCGTGACGGCGGTAGCAGTAGCGTCCGATACCCGAGCGATCACCAGGTGCTCCATCAGGTCATACAGCTGCCGCAGATGCGGCCTGCGCTCGTCGCTCGGGTAGCTCGAGGATGTCGTGACGATGACGAGATCCAGCTCGGGCACCAGGACGATAAATTGGCCGCCGTATCCCCACGCGAACGATGTCATGAAACCCGCCATCTCCCGGAGCCACCAGCCGTAACCGTAATAACGGCCGCTCTCACGCGTCGATACGGCACGAGCCTGCAATGATTCATCGACCCACTCCGCCGGTATGATCTGCCGGCCGTTCCCGCGGCCGCCATTCAGATACAGTTCACCAAACGCCAGCATTTGCCTCGGCGTGAACTCCATATCGTTACCGCCAAAGAATATTCCCTGTGGATCTTGCGGCCATTGTGCCAAGTGGAAGCCGAGCGGCTCGCCCAACGTTTCCCGCGCAAAGGCCAAAGTACTCTTGCCTGTTGCAATCGTCAGTATCGCCGAGAGCAGATGAGTGTTACCCGTGCTGTACTCCATGAGGGCACCGGGCGGATACTCGACGGGTTGTGCAAGCGCAAAACCGACCCAATCGCGACTCTGAACCCACGCGCCGTAGTTACGATTACTCGTCGTCTCCAGACCGGACTGCATCGTCAGAAGATCGCCGATCGTGATATCCGCTTTGCGCTCATTCGCATCGCCGGCCAGCGCTTCACCGAAGAAATCTCCAATAGGTTGATCGACACTCTGAATGTGGCCCGCCTCGATCGCGATACCGACGAGACCCGAGATCACGCTCTTCGAGGCGGACTTCACATTGGCGATACTCGAAGGACCCTTACCATTGAAATATTCTTCCACAAGCAGTGCGCCGTCTCGGCTCACGAGCAGGCTGTACAGGCGCGGCAGGGTGTTCGCTATCTCGACGGCGGCCTCGAGCTGAATCGACGTAGTGATGGCGCCGCCGGCAGTATCCTGCGCTCGAGCAGCGGACGGAGCAGAGGCGCCGGCGAGGACGACCGCAACCGCCGCAATGAATCCACGCAGCACGTCTTTTCCCCTCACCGTCACACTCGCTCTGGCTCGATAGATGCTCATTCTATTAGAGGCTGCCGGCGAGGTTGAAGGCCCGTAGTCCCGAGGCGTCGGGCGGTGCCGTCATGATTTCGAGTCCCTGGGTAAGCGCCGGAGGCGCATTGGGCCGCGCCCGCGCAGCGCCTCCGATGACGTAGGACCGATCAGGGCTCAACAGCACCGAGCCCGAAACCTCGAGCGGCCCTCCCTGATCCTCGAAGTTACCGAGGAGTTCGGAGCCGGACGAAGCGGCGAAACGAACCCGGTAATTGCCCAATGGGATCAGTGCCCCGCCGGCCGGCGCAAGCATGGGCGGCACGACGAGTTCGCCGACACGGATCTCACCTACAGCCTGAACAGGCCACTCATCCCGAATGTGGAGTTCCGAAAAATCGGCACTGACGAACCCTTCGATTCCGCCGAGCGGCAACAAATCTCGCAATCCGCCTAGACTGGCGCTGGCCTGCAGATTTCGCAGCGTTGTCTCGGAGGGCGTCGCCTCAATGTCGGTCCGCAAATGCCCGTCTCCGAAGCGCGTTTCTACCTCGCCCGCGACCCGGGCTAGAAACAACGACCCGGGCTGCAGGCGCCACTGTAGTTCGTGCAGGCCTATGTCGCCGACCGAGCCGAGCACGGCGCGGCCCGACCATACCGTCCCCTCGATACCGGCAAGTCTCACGGTGTCCGGGGCAAACCACCGATACGCCGTACCCGCGGGAAACATCGTCAAGGCGAATGCCAGATAGGCTCCCACCCCCAAGGCTATCCAGGAGAATTTGCTGGGCATGCTCGCGAGCGGCGCTACGACCGGCGCAGAACGAGTGTCGCGCTGACGAGGCCGGCTTGACTAGAGCCGTCGAAATTCGCCGACTCGACCGCGACGCCATGACCGCGTTGCAGGTCGACCAGCCAGTTCACGAGAGAATCGAAAGACGCGGCCTGAAAGGTCACGCGGATTCCATCCGTGCCGTCCGGTTGATTACGTGACAGCGTCCCTGCCAACCCGTGAGCGCGATGCGTCTGATCGACGATCAGAACCAACGACTGCGCCGCGGCGGCCGGAGCGCCGGCCGACGGCGACCCACTCAAGGCCTGGGCACGCTGCAGCGTCGCGAGCAGGTCGGTTTTTTCGGCGACGGCATCGTCGAGTTCCACGGCGCCGCTGCGTAATGGCGTCCAGACGAATACCCAAAGGACAATCAGAACTACTAGCACGGCGCCGATCGAAACAATCAATCTCTCGCGTTGCTCCAGACTGTCGAACCATTCCCTCATCGATCCGCCTCCATGACCTGTAGCCTGCCTTCAACACCATCCGTTCCCGGATTCGCCGATTGGATATTGACCTGGAATCGACCGCCGCTCGCCATCTCACGCGCCAAGCCATCCAGCGTCGGAACGTCCGGCGCGACTACTCTCAGATCCGTGACACCATTTCGAAAGCTCAGCGCTTCGATCCGACTGGTTGAATCGCGCGCCTCCGCAACCGCTACGAGCGTCTCGAGAAATAGTGGACCGGCTATTGCGGCCGATGTGGCGCCTGCTGAGGACAAGCGCCGTTGGATCTCACTCCGGCAGGCTGAGATCTGTGTCGATTGAAAGGAATTCCGGCAGTCTGTCTCAAGGCGCGCCGTCAACGCCTGGTTTTCCTGGCTGAGCGCATAATAACGTGCGCCCTCGGTCAGCGTAGCGAGGATCCCCAGACTCAACAACAATGCAGCAACCAGCCGCCAAGGCCGGACCAGATTCCCCCAGTTCGATTTCGGCGCGTAGGCGCCCTGGCGTAGATTGCTTCCGGGATCGTTGATCAACGTTGCACCGAAGCGTGGCAGCGGGCCTTCCGGCAATACCTGCAGATCCAGGCTTGCGACCTGCTCGCGAAGGGCGTCGATCTCGGCCTCGCAACCCGCATATCCCGTTTCGTCCGCGTAGATCAAGACATGCCGGCTGCCCGGGTCATCCTCGTCTGCCGGCGATAAGAGCTGGAGAACGTCACCGAGACCGAAGTCTTCGAGCACAAACGCCGGGCAACCGGGCGGTCTACCGTATACCCGTTCGCCTTCGACAACGAGGGTCAGGTTCCCGGGCGTATCGGGTACACCTTCGGTATCGGCATAGACGAAATTCGCGGCGAGTCCGGCTTCTTCGCATCGGGTGAGCCATGCATCCAGCTTCTCTCGCTCGACGATGGCAACAGCTACCGCGCCGTCGTCGTTACGCGGGCCCGGGCAGAACAAGAATTTCTCGACCTCCTCAACAACGACGTCCTCGAGAGCGTAGGGCAGCATCTTCAGTAGTCGCGCAGGTCCCTTGGCCGGGAGATTCGCCGTCGTCGTGATGACTTGCAAGCCATCCACGAGCAGCATGACTCGACGGCCGTCAGTCTGGGCAGCCGCTTCCTCGAGCGACCCGGACTCTGCCTGAGCCAGGCGATGACCATCGCCGTCGAGAGCCACCCAGGCAGCCTCGGAACCCGCTTCCATCAGTCGTACAACGAGGTATTCAGACACGCCTATAGAACTCCCAGGCTCCTGAAGATCGCGCGGACGATCCCACTGTTATCGCGCTGCAGCACAGAGTACATGGTGAACTGGTTAGTGCCAATAGCGACTGTCGCCGTCAGGAGAAAGTACTGACTCACACCATCGATTCTGAGCAGGACATCGGGCTCGACATCACCCTCGAAGGTCGCGGCGATGTCGGGAAAATCGGCGGCACCGCGCTCTTCGACCAACGCCGTGCCGCGCGCGCCGTCGATGTCGTCGGAAAGTGACGCGAGCAACACGGCCGAAGCCGTATTGACGTTTAGCCTCGTTCCATAGGGTAACGCGGTGACATAAGGCAATAGCAGCCGGTAGGACTCGGCCTCGAAACCGGACATTGCGAGTAGCTCGCTCGGGCTCGTGATAATCGTATTCGGCGTCCGGTAGGGCGGATCGAAGCTCGAGTAGGCCGAGTCCTCGGCGCCGACCGGAAATCCAGTCTCGACGTCCGGATCGATCCAGTCCACCGCGACACCCGCGAGGCTCGGATCGAGTTCCAGAGTGTCGAGCAGGCGCTCGAACTGGCGACGCGAGATCTCATCTTCTTCACCTTGCGGCGTCACGAGATTGTTGAGATTGAATCGTCCCTGCAGATCCTCCACGCGCCCGCTGATCACACCACCGTCAACGGGCATCGGCGGTAACTCGGCCGCCCAGAGTTCGCCGAGGTGATCGCTCTCGAAAGAATCGACCTGATCCTGCCGCAGTACATCGCCGACCCACGCTTCAGCACCCTGCAGGTACATCAACCCTTGATCGGCAGCGAGCGCCGAAGCCGTTCGTCGCTGGTCCAGGCTGGCGTTCCACATGAGGTTGACCGCGATCATCGTCCCGATCGCCACCACGAGCATGGCGGTCAGAATGGCGACGCCACGTTGCTGCTGCACGAAAGCGATCATCCACCCGTCTCCAGAGCACGCCAGATCCAACCGAAGTCTTCAAGGTTGATGCGGAATTCGACGACTCGCGGTCGGGCGACCAGTCTATCCAACCCGCTCATCGTCAGGGGCGGCCAGATAGAATGCTGCTCGCCGTTCGCATCCAGCATCTGGACTTCGATCGCCTCGACGCCGGTTAGAAGCTCAGTGCGAATCGGCGGCGTCGCGGTCGTCCGGTCCATCACGCTCCAATGGAATCGCACCAGCATGTCGTCCTCGGCGAGGTAAGCGACCCGGAGTACCGTTCCACGCGGCAACGCAGCCGGGTTCACCCAGCCGCCACGACTGAGTTCGATATCGTACTGTGCGCTGGGGTCGTAAAGGAGACTGGGTTGCCAGCTCTCGCCGAATTCCTCGCGCATGGGACGCGGATGGATCTGGGCCAGGTCCTGCGAGATGATCCGCATCGCGAATTGAATCTCGCGCCAACGGTCGGCGCGTTCCTGCGCGATCGTCTGCTGGCGAATCACTTCGTTTAGACCACCCAGTGCCATGACGCCGATGACTGCGACGATAGCCATGGCGACGAGCAGCTCGAACAGCGTAAAACCTTTGCTGAACCTCATCCACCACCGCCCATGCCGCCGGCACGCATGCCACCAGCGCCAATGCCGAGAACCCCTGGGCCGGTGAATCCCGCGCCTTCGGAAAGCCAGCTCACGGGGACGAATCCTCGCGGTGCCGGAGGCTCCAGGAAACCCGATACCCGGTGGATCTCAACGTCGAGGTCGTCAGTGAGAAATACCGAGACATCGACGCGACGCAGATTTTCGATAGGCGTCTCCGAAACCACCGCCTGCCAGGTCCACTGCCGTTGCGCGAAATCCACTTCGCCTTCGGTTTCGCCGATCGCGGGCCACTGCGGATCGATGCTGAGCTCGGTTAATCTATTCGAGGCGATCCAGCTTGCCAGCGTTTTCTGTTCGATGAAAACAGCGCTTACGGCATAGCGGTTGAGTTGAGTATTGACCGCCATCATGCCGAGCGCAACGATCGTCAAGGCGACCATCGCCTCAAGCAGCGTAAAGCCGGCTTGACGGATGTTACGGCGCATCGAAGCCCACCTCCGAAACCTCGAACGTACCATCGAGTTCGGCAGTCAACAGATACTGCCCACCGTTTAAGTCACGGTAAATAGCCGCTTCGAACGGTGTCATCTCCCCACTTGCGAGCAAGACGACTTGCGGCTCCGGCTGCTCGAGCAACTCGGGATCGAATTCGATATCCAACCTGATGTCACGATCCTCGAGCTTGAGCCCCAGACTGAGATCACCCAATGCTCTCTCGCTCAGGAAACGATCGTTGACGGGCTCGAACCACAGCAGGCTCTCGGTATTGTAGATATAGAAACGATAGCCGCTCTCGCTGAAGAGCACACCGTAATCCCGATTCTGCATGACCGCTTCCTCGCGAAGCAGTTCGAGCAGCGTACGCAGCCGGAAGACCTCTCTCTCCGCTTCGCGATCACTGCCGACGACGCCGATGGACAAGACCGCAACACCGGCGAATACACCGATGATGACGACGACCACGAGGAGCTCCAGGAGCGAGAAACCACCGCGATAGCGGCGCAGGGGCGGGCGTCTAGTCGAGATTCCAGTTGCCAATATCGGCATCGATATCTGCGCCACCTTCCTGACCGTCGGCACCGAAGGAGAAGACGTCGAAGTCGCGCTGCTGGCCGGGGTAGACGTAATGATAGTCATTGTTCCAGGGATCCGACGGAGCGCTGTCCAGATAGCGCTTCCAGTTCGGAGCGCTGGTTTCGCCAGGACTCGTTACGAGCGCGCTTAATCCCTCCTCCGTACTTGGATAGCGGAAGTTGTCCAGCCGATACAGGTTCAATGCGGTCTCGATACTGCGAATATCGCTCTGAGCACGAGTCACGAGTGCTCTGTCGATATTCCCGATCACGTTTGGTGCGATAATGGCGGCCAATAGCCCTATGATCACGACCACGACCATGATTTCGATGAGGCTAAATCCTCGTTGGGAAAACCCCGCCGTCGATCTAGCTAGTGACATGCATCCACCTTTGTCTGACCCATTCGGGTGAAGGCTCGAAGATAGCACAAACTCATTGGCGTATCCGTGAACCGAGAATCACTATGGAATTCGAGTCGAATGCGCCGTGAGGCGCTAATTCATTGGGCTCCGGTGCTCGTCATGGTCGCCTTGAGCATACTGCTCGGGCTGGGTGAAGAACAACTCAGACAGTGGGGACGCTACGACCGGGTGGCACTCGACGCGGGCGAGTTCTGGCGTCTGATCACCGGCCATCTGGTGCACCTGAGCTGGGGCCACCTGTGGCTGAATATCGCTGCGCTCGTGATGATGGCCGTTCTCTTTGACGGGCTCATGAGCGCGAGCGACTGGATACTCGCGAGTATCATCTCGGCAGCCAGCATCGACATCGGCCTCTATCTTCTCGAACCCGATGTCGTATGGTATGTCGGACTCTCGGGATCGCTCCACGGCATGATGATCGTCGGCGCCTTCGGCCTCCTTCGTAGCTATCCACCATTGGGCTATATTCTGCTGTTCGGGGTCGGGGTCAAATTGATCTGGGAACAACTGATCGGCCCGATTCCGTTTTCCGAGTCGACCTCGGGTGGCCCCGTTCTCGTCGCGGCTCATCTTTATGGTGCGGCCGGCGGACTGATCACACAGATCATTCTCAAGCGGCGGCGCGCTTAATCACGAGTCCGCTATACTCTCGCTCTCGCGCTCGCGGACGTCCGGAGAACACTATGGATATAGCAGAGCTCAAACCCTGGCCCGGGATCGACGGACAAGTTGCGCTCGTGACGGGCGCGTCGCGAGGAATCGGCAGAGCGATTGCGCAGGCCCTGGGTTTGCAGGGCGCCGTCGTCGTCGGCACGGCGACGACACAGCAGGGCGCCGACGGCATCTCGGCCTATCTCGAGGATCGGAGCTCTGAGGGTCGCGGACTGGTGCTCGACGTCAGCGACCCCGCCTCGATCGACGCGCTCCTAAGTGAGATAGGCGAGGCCGAACGTGCGCCGGGCATTCTCGTAAATAACGCTGGCATTACTCGCGACAATCTACTGATGCGGATGAAGGCTGACGAGTGGGATCAGGTTCTCTCGACGAATCTGTCCTCGATCTACCGTCTCTGCAAAGCGACGCTGCGCGGCATGATGAAAGCGCGCAATGGCAGAATCATCAATATCACCTCGGTCGTCGGTCTCACCGGAAATCCCGGCCAGACGAACTACGCTGCCGCTAAGGCGGGAATGATCGGATTCACCAAATCCCTCGCCCAGGAAGTCGCATCGCGAAACATCACGGTCAACGCCATCGCCCCCGGCTTCATCGACACCGATATGACCAGCAAGCTCGATCCCGCGCAGACTGATGCGTTGCGCCAACAAATTCCAGCTGGCAGGCTGGGGGCACCCGCGGATATTGCCGCCGCTGTTGTTTTTCTCGCATCGGATGCGGGTGCTTATATAACGGGGGAAACGCTGAATATCAACGGCGGCCTGACCATGGTTTGAATCCGGAGAATATCGTATAACCTTTTGTTTTTATAGATGTTAACAGAGTATTAACCCATCCTTGTAGATTGCCCCAGTTGATTCCCATACAATACGCGCCACATCGGACCGCCCCAAGGCGCAGCCTGTAGGTTCACGAAGAGGTACCACACACATGAGTAGTGTCGAAGACCAAGTCAGAGCAATCATCGCAGAACAGCTCGGCATTAAAACCGAAGAGATTAAGAACGATGCTTCGTTCGTGGATGATCTAGGAGCTGACTCCCTGGATACCGTAGAACTGGTGATGGCTCTGGAAGAAGAGTTCGATACAGAGATCCCCGATGAAGAGGCCGAGAAAATCACCACGGTCCAAAACGCCATTGACTACGTCACCGCCAGCAAGAAAGAAGCTTAGCCTGCGGCGGCGCTGCGGCCAGTCACCCTTTTTTCTTATTCTGATCACGCCGGGAAGCGCTTGTGTCTAGGCGACGCGTCGTCGTAACGGGACTAGGACTCGTCTCGCCGGTCGGTAATAACACCGCGGACAGCTGGCGCAATGTGCGCGACGGCATCAGCGGAATCACTCTCATCGACACGTTCGATACCGAAGGTTTCGCTGCACGCATCGGCGGGCAGATCAAAGATTTCGATGTCAGCCCGTACATGGAACCGAAGCACGCCCGCAATTCCGATCTGTTCATGCACTACGGAATTGCCAGCTGCAAGCAGGCGATCGACGCGTCCGGCCTGGATGTCCCGGAAGGCGAGGCGCATCGCTTCGGTGTGTTCATGGGCTCGGGAATCGGTGGACTCGGCACGATCGAGAAAAACTACGAGCGCTACATGAAGGGTGGGCCGCGGCGAATATCACCATTCTTCGTGCCCGGCAGCATCGTCAACATGGTCTCCGGTCATATCTCGATCGACTACGGTATGACGGGGCCGAATCTCGCGCTGGTCACAGCTTGCGCGACGGCGACGCATTGCATCGGGCTCGCGGCGAGATTAATCGCTTACGGCGACGCGGACGTCATGCTGGCCGGCGGCTCCGACTATGCAACCACGCCACTCGGAATCGGCGGCTTCTCCTCTGCCCGAGCGCTCTCGACGCGCAACGACGATCCCGAGTGCGCGAGCCGTCCGTGGGATCGGGATCGAGACGGATTCGTGCTGAGTGACGGAGCGGGCTGCCTGGTGCTCGAGGAATACGAGCGAGCCAAGAAGCGCGGTGCCCCCACCTGTGCCGAAATCGTCGGCTTCGGCATGAGCGGCGATGCGAATCACATTACGGCCCCCGCTACGGATGGTGCGGGGGCGGATCAGTGCATGCGCGACGCCATGCGTGACGCGAAGTTGAACGCGGAGCAAATCGGCTACGTCAACGCCCATGGCACATCGACGCCACTTGGCGACATCGCCGAAACGACCGCCATCAAACAATCATTCGGCGACCATGCGAAACGGCTGGCCGTTAGCTCCACGAAATCGACTACGGGCCACATGGTCGGGGCGGCGGGCGCCGCAGAGGCGATCTTTACGATCCTGGCGCTCGAGAATCAGATCCTGCCGCCGACCATCAACCTCGACAATCAAGATCCCGAGTGCGATCTGGATTACACGCCGAATACCGCACGAGACGTCGATCTCGAGTATGCGTTGTCGAACTCCTTCGGCTTCGGCGGCACGAACGGGACCGTCATTTTCAAGCGCCTGGGCTGAGCGCCCGCGCAACACTTCGCGCCGCGGAAGCTAGCCTGGCGCCGCGACTCAGACTTGTTATTCTGCGCAATCCACCAGCAAACAGCACACGACTGATGGCATCGACCTGGCTCGTAAACGGCGCGGCAACGGCAGTAGATCCCGGCGATCGTGGCCTAGCTTATGGGGACGGCTTGTTCGAAACGATGGCCGTCCTCGACGGGGAAATCCGGCGGTTCGATCTGCATCTGGAGCGTTTGATAGCGGGCTGCCATCGATTGGGAATCGAGCCACCCCCATCGGAAGCGATCCGCACCGATCTCGAGAAACTGCGAACCCGCGACGATCGCATGGTTGCGAAACTTATCGTCACGCGCGGCTCCGGTACGCGCGGTTACCTAGCCGCGATCGATACGCAATCGACCCGAATCTTCGGGATACACGGCTGGCCGGATTATCCTTCATCGAATTACACTGACGGCGTGGCCGTGAGAAACTGCGAGTTGCGTCTCGGCGAGAACCCGGCACTCGCAGGCCTCAAGCATCTAAACCGGCTCGAACAGGTCCTCGCGCGCCAGGAATGGGCTGATGGCCCCTGGGACGAGGGAATAGTGAGAGGCACGAGCGGAGCGGTTGTGAGCGGTACCATGAGTAATGTGTTTGCCGTGCAAGGCGATACACTACGAACGCCTAGCTTACGGCGCTGCGGCGTAGCGGGGGTCATGCGGCGGATCGTTATGGAACTGGCAGCAGAGCAGAGACTCGAGGTCGTTCAGACGGATCTCGTACCCACTGAGTTCATGGAGAGCGACGAGATCTTCTTGACCAATGCGATCTTCGGAATCTGGCCGCTGCGCCAACTGGACCGGCAGCAGTTCGAACCAGGCCCGATCACGAGATCGCTCATGGGCTCGCTCGAGGCGCTCTCGCATGCCTAGACGCGTTGTAATCGCCGTCTCTGCTGCGATCGTCGTCGGCATGGGCGCGACAGGCACCCTCGGCTGGCAGCGGCTCAGCTCGCCGATGGAGATCCTATCGTCAGGCGTGACGCTGGATATTCCGTCAGGCACGCCGCTGTCCAGCGTTACCGATGACCTCGCGCAAAGAGAGGTTCTGGATGCGCCTGGGTTACTGACGCTCTACGCGCGGCTTCTCGGCGATGCGAAGCGAATCCACGCCGGCGAGTATGAAATCCGGCCCGGGACGAGCCCGCGGGAGTTGTTGCGCCAACTCGTCGATGGCAACGTCGTGTTGCACACGCTGACGGTCGTGGAGGGCTGGCGCTTCGATGAATTCTTGACGGCATTGCGCAAGCACCCGGCGATTGTCTCGGGCAATGACGATGCGGAGACCATCATGCGAAAGCTGGGCTCCGAAGGCGTCCATCCGGAAGGCCAGTTCTTTCCCGACACCTATAGTTTTCCGCGTGGAACGGCCGATCTGGCGATTCTGCGACAGGCGCACGAGGCCATGATCGAGTCACTGTCGACCGTATGGGATCAACGCCGGACTCTGGTGCTGAACGACCGGTACGAAGCGCTCATATTGGCGTCGATCATCGAAAAAGAGACCGCGTTGAGCAGCGAGCGGCAGCGGATTGCGGGCGTATTCAGCCGGCGACTGCAACTCGGCATGCGGCTGCAGACCGATCCAACGGTGATATACGGCCTCGGCGCCGGCTTCGATGGCAACCTTCGACGGGACGACCTCGATACGGACACGCCTTACAACACATATATACGCGCAGGGCTTCCACCGACTCCGATCGCACTTCCGGGCGCTGCGGCGCTGCGCGCCGCGATCGAGCCCGATGACGGCGAAGCGTTGTACTTCGTCGCAACCGGAGATCCGGACGGCGGTCATTATTTCTCCACGACGTTGGAGGAGCACAATGAGGCCGTCGCGCGCTACGTGGAACAACTGCGTAGCCCGGAGACGCGCTGACAGTCGCGGCCGAATCGAGTGGATCGTCTCAATGGGTAACGCATTCATTACGCTGGAAGGCATCGAGGGTGTCGGTAAGTCCACGAATCTCGCTTATATAGAGGACATACTCGTGGCAGCCGGCCAGGACGTCGTCGTTACGCGCGAGCCTGGCGGTACACCACTCGGCGAACAAATTCGCCGGTGGGTGCTCGATGGAGATCATGGCGGCCTGTCCGCGGAGGTCGAGGCGATGCTGATGTTCGCGGCGCGCGCTCAACACCTGGATGAGGTCATCCGGCCTGCACTTGCTAGTGGGGCATGGGTCATCTGTGATCGCTTCACCGACGCGACGATCGCTTATCAAGGCGGCGGGCGGGGTGTGGCACCGGGCCTGCTGGAAGCGTTGAAACGGGCCGTTCAGTGCGATCTAGAGCCTGACCTCACGCTGCTCTTTGACGCGCCGGTCGAGGTCGGATTCGAGCGGATCGCCAACCGTGAACCCGACAATTTCGAGCGCGAGGGTCGCGCGTTCTTCGATAAGGTTCGCGCGAGTTACCTTGCGCTCGCTGCGAGCAATCCCGATAGAATCAAGCGAATCGACGCTGCCCAGCCGCTGGAGGCCGTCAAACAGGAGCTAAGGAACCATCTTGGCGCGCTGCTACAAAGAGTCATAACCGATGCATAGTCACGAAGTCTTCGGTCCGCAGCTTTGTCCATGGCTCCGCGACCCCTATGAACTGCTGGTAAGCAGTCACCGGCAGGGTCGTCTCGGGCATGGCTGGCTGCTGACGGGTCCCGCGGGGATCGGTAAGATCAACCTGGCGCTCTCGATGGCTGAGCGACTCCTGAATCCATCCGTTCCGCCGCCTGACGAGTTGACCGCGGTCGCGGCCGGCGAAGCCATGTCAACGCGGCACGAACCATCGAATCATCATCCGGACCTGCAGTGGATCTTTCCGGATGCCGGTAAGCGATCGATCTCGGTTGATCAGATCCGCGAGACCACCATGGCGTTGACGCTGACGAGCCTGCACGGCCAGACTAAAGTCGTCATCCTGGACCCCGCGGACGTGCTTACCCATGCGGCGGCGGACGCATTCCTCAAAACGCTCGAAGAGCCTACCGAAGATACCTTTCTTTTCCTCGTCAGCCACCAGCCCGGCCGGCTGGCGGCGACCATCAGAAGCCGCTGCCAGACGCTGGCGCTGCCACGGCCGCCGTTGGAGCGCTCGCTCGCTTGGCTCAACGCATCGCCCGGCGGCCCGTCGTCTTCCGACTGGGCCCAACTACTCGCGCTCGCCGACGGATCACCATTCCAAGCTCTGGCACTGTTTGAGAACGGATATCATAATAAAAACATCCAGTTTGAGGATAATTTTGAACTAATTTCTAGTAACAAGCTCGACCCGCAAACGGTCGCGGATGAATGGCTGAAGGAGGGTATTGAGCTTCCGCTGACCTGGCTCGCGATGCGGCTGCAGCGCGTGATACGGGCTCGCATGGCGCCCGAGGCTTCGAACCCGGTCACAGATCTGGGTCCAGATCGCTTGCATAATGCCTGGCGGGCACTAACACTAAAGGGTCTGTTTCGCAGGCTGGAAGCTGCTGAGACGTTACTTGATCGGCTAGGCAGAGGGACGAACGCGGAGCTGGCATTACGAGTGCTGTTGTTGGCTTTTCATCCACAACGAGAGCGATCATGACGAAACCCGGGCTTCTGACGCTGACGATCAAGGACAAGAGCGCCCTGTATCTAGCCTATATGCCGTTCGTGACGAACGGTGGCCTGTTCATCCCGACGAATTCCAGCTACAAGCTCGGCGACGAAGTCTTCATGCTCCTAAGCATCATGGGCGAGGAGGAGAAGATCCCGGTCGCCGGACAGGTGATCTGGATTACGCCGAAGGGCGCGCAGGGAAAGCGCACGGCAGGAATCGGCGTGCAATTCAGCGATCAGGACCAGGGTAATACGCAGAAACGCATCGAAAACTATCTCGCCGGCACGCTGGGCGGCGATAAGGCTACACACACCCTTTAGTGTGCAGCGCTCTCCAGTTCGCCCTGATTCAGCCCACCCTTTAGCACACCCGTCTGATAATCCCTCTCGTTGAGGATAAATGCAGCCGCCGAGCTGCGGCGACCCGTATCGCAACACACGACGTACTTGGTTTCCGGATCGAGCGTGTTGAGCTTCAAGCGAAGAAAATACAGCGGAACGTTGATGGCACCATCCTTGTGGAACGCATCGAATTCGCTCGGCAGGCGAACGTCGAGCCATTGACCGCCGTCGGCGATAACCTTCTCGGCTTCTTCGTAATCGAGCCAGTCGAGCATCGGTTCGTTCAGAAGGCTATGAAAATCCTCGATGCCTAGACGCATCAGGGTACCGTCCGTCATCATCGATACCGTAGCATTGCGCTTGGCCTCCGAGATCAACGCTTCTTCGCCAAAGGAGTCGCCAGCAACCAGCTCCGCCAGTTTGATGCCTTCTTTATTAAACGGCGTCTCGCGCGTGACTACACAGCGGCCGCGAGTGATCACGTAGAAGTAATCACCTTCGTCCCCCTGCCTAATTACCGTATCTCCCACCTGATAGCGGACCTGCTGCAGGCGCATGAAGATTGCCTGAATATTCGCGGGCGGAATCTTGTGGAACGCTCTGGTCTGAAGGAGGGTGGTCATCCAATCGTCGTTCTCCTTTTCTTCCTCTTCCTGGAGTTCGCCGGCCTCATAGGAACTGGTCTGATCCCACGTCAACATGACATCCAGGAGCTCACTATCGATAGTGATGTATTCGACGACATTCGCCGCCGTCGCGGTATGATGGCGCGGAAGTATTGGCGAGATGGGATTTCGCGCAGCGTCCGAACCTCCTTTGATCGATTCGGTGACTTCGCCGCCTTCTTTCAACTCGATCGTTCCCGTCAGCACATAAACCGTGCGCTTCTCCGTATCGCCTTCCGTGAATAGCGCCTCGCCAGGCTGTGCTTCGCGCAACTTGACCTTCTTGAGCAACGCGTGAAGGTTGTCATTTTTCAAGCCGTCCAGTGGCGAGAAAACCTTAAGTCGTGTGATGTCGAGTTTCTGTGCCATCGAGTGTGGGATCGCCCAGCCGCCCCAATGCTCCTCCGTGGAAGGCGTCGGAGTCTAGCATGGCGGGCCGCACTCAAGACATGGCTTTTGTCACTAGCGGGCAGCCAATTTCTGCCAGCCTGGCCGAGGTGTGAACTGTGTCCCAAAACGTCCGGTGAGAAACTCGAGCCGCGCCACCACATCGTCGACGCCGCGCTCGATGACGTAGTGAATCGGACCGCCCGTGAATGGAGCGAATCCCGTGCCAAAGATCACGCCGGCATCCAGGAGATCCGTATCTTCCACGACGCCGTCCTCGTAACAAGCCATCGCCTCATTGACGAGAATGAGAATCAGCCGATCCTGCAGTTCCTGATCGGGCTGCACATAATGAGATAACTTCTGCGGCTTATTGTTCTTGAACTCATAGAACCCCTTGCCGGTCTTGGCGCCGAGCTCACCTGCCTCGACCTTGGCTCGCAGTGACTCGGGTGACGCCGAGCACAGGCCTTCGGTGACATGAAGCGCAATATCGAGGCCGACACGATCGGCGAGTTCTACGGGTCCGGTCGGCATACCGAAATTTCTGGCAGCCCTATCGATAGTCTCGATCGCGGCGCCTTCTTCATGGGCGCGGAGCGCCTCCAACATGTACGGCGCGAGAATCCGATTTACCACGAATCCCGGTGCGCTGCGGCACGGCAGTGGAAGCTTGCCGATCCGAGTCGCAAAAGACATCGCACGACGCAGAACCGCCTCGTCGGTTCCGGTTCCCCGAACGACCTCTACGAGCGGCAACTGAGCAACCGGATTGAAAAAATGGAACCCGACGAATCGGCTTGGATCGACCAGATCTGCCACGATGTCCTCGAGCCTGATGCTCGACGTGTTGGTCGCAAGAATGGCGTCGGCGGAAGCCTCGGACTCGAGCTTACGGAAGAGGGCTTGTTTCGCCGCGAGCTTTTCGATAATCGCTTCGATGACGACGTCGGCCGTCCCGATCTGCTCACCGTCGAGATCGACCGTCAAGCGCGTCTCCGCTTCCGCCGCTTCACCCGGCCCCCTTAGGTGTCGCGCGAAGAGTTTCTTCGCGCGATCGAGCGCGGGTGTAACGTACTTCAATTCACGATCCTGCAGCGAGACGGTCAGGCCGCGCAGTGCGCACCAACCCGCAATATCGCCGCCCATTACGCCCGCACCGACCACATGCACGCGCTCGACGTCGGCTTCTTTAGGCGCCAGCGTGCGTAAGCGCTCGCGAAGAAAGTAAACGCGGACGAGATTCCGGCTCGTGTTACCGACAAGCAACTCGCCGATCGATCTCGCTTCCGCCGCGTATGCTGCCGTGCCGGTCGCGCCATAACGCTGCCACAAATTTATCATCGCGAACGGTGCAGGGTAGTGGGCCGGATTCGCGCGCCGGCGGACTCGCGACCGGATGCTACGCGCCAGTAACCGCCGCGCGGGAGCAAGATTCAGCACTCGCAGATATATCGGCGGTCGATGGCGTGGCGGCCGCTCCTTGAGAATTGCCGCGGCAGCTTCGTCCAGAGAGTCGGCGTCGACCACTCGATCTACGAGCCCCATTTTCCTGGCTTCAACGGGCGATACGGACCGGCCGGTGATCATGAGATCGAGCGCCATGGGCGCTCCCAGAAGCTGCACGCTGCGCACCGTGCCGCCCCATCCCGGGTTGAACCCAAGCTGCACTTCCGGCAGGCCGAGACAGCGCTTATAGCTTTCAATTGCGACCCGGTAATCGCAGGCCAGCGCGATCTCCAGGCCGCCACCCAGGGTGAAGCCGTTGATGGCCGCTACGGTAGGGCAGGGGAGATCCGCGATGCGCTGACACAGCTCCTGCCCCCGCGTCGCGCCGGCGGTCACCTGTTCCGCGCTGTGCAGATCCCCGAACTCGTTGATGTCTGCTCCGGCGATAAATCCCGATGATTTCGCGGAGCCGATGACGAGCCCGTTGGGTGGGTCTGCAAGGAGAGTGCTCAACTCCGTTTCGAGTTCTCGCAAAACGTCCCGGGACATCACATTCGCGGAGCTGTTTTGCTTATCAAGGCGTAGCCAACACAAGCCATTGCGATCGATAGACTTATGCCAATGGCGGAGGATTGCTTCGGGCATCGGCATCAACTCGGCTGGTCAGCCCTGTGCGCTTGAGCGTCGATCTCAAAATCACAGACGAGTGGGAGATGATCCGAGAACTCGACTTGAGGGATGAAGAAGTCCTTTACCTCGACACCGCTGCCGTAGAGCACGAAATCCAGTTCCTTGCGCGGCGCGCGGCTCGGATAGGAAGGCAGACTTCTAACGTTAGCACTCTGCAAGTTTGCGGCTTTCATGAACAGATAGATCTCGTGCTCCCCCCAGAACGCGTTGAAGTCACCGGCAACGATAACCGGCTTTCGGGAAGTGACGACAAGGTCATGCAAATGATGGAGTTGGGCCTGGCGATGGCGGTACTTGAGCGACAGATGAACGAGAAAGACAGCGCAGTTCTCCAACTCGAGTTCGATGATCAGCCGCTTGATGCCCGTATGAAAATAATGGAATCGCTCACCGTGAACGCGTGGAGCCGCGAGAAACGCATTACCCTGCTTACGGACAATGGGTACGTGAGTATTCAACGAGGTCTCACCGTACTTACACTGATAAGCCGAATAATGGCCCATCGCCTGCGCGATCGTTTCCGCCTGGTTAACCCAGCGGCTGCGTATCGAGCCCGTATCGACTTCGACGAGTCCCACGATATCGGGATCCTGCGACCTGATGAACTCCGTTATCCGCCGCAGATTAATGCGATTACCCAATAGGTAGGCCGCTCCGGGCACCGGCCAGTGTATCGCTGGCCCGAGACCCAGGCCATAGCGAATGTTATAAAGAAGGAGCCTCATTCAGGCTAGTGTACCGAACTGGCTGCAAATTCGTTGCAATAATCGGTGCCTCGCAGTAGTGTCGAAATTAAGTCATTCAACCGCCGCAGGACTGCCATCATGTCAGAAGACAATCCGTTCCGGATATTCGTAACACACTGTTTTTCGGACGATCCCGATTACGTGCGAGTATTCGAGTATCTGGAGAGTTCCTCGAACTTTTTCTATAGAAACTGCAGCAACCCTAGCAACGTTCCCTCAGCGGGCGGCAAGGAAGCGCTGAAGGATGAGTTGCGCGCACAGATCGAAGAAGCGGAGATCGTGCTCATTCCCGGCCGGATGTTTATTCAGAACGAGGACTGGATCAGGTATCAAATGATCGCGGCCGAGGCCATGGGGCTTCCGATGGTAGCCCTGGAGATCTTTGGCGGTGTCGGGGAAGTTCACCCCGAGGTTGCCAAGCGGGTCAAAGGCACCGTCGGCTGGAACGAATGCCTGATCGTCGATGCCATTCGCCAACACGCGCGTGGTGAGGACGCAAACCGATTCGAGACGATCGAGTTCGAGATGCCTTAGCGCGAGCATCGAGGATGACCGAAAGCCGATATGCGCTTACTGACGCTCTATTTGGTACTCGCCGTTGCAGGCTGCGCGACGTCGGCAACGAACTCCGGTCAGGCACCCGTCCGGGCGGCCTGCGATCAGCGTACGAATTGTTTCAATCAGCGGACGGTCCGCGCATTCCAGGTATTGGACGACACGACAATGATCGTATTCGTCGGTGCCGAGCGCTGCCCCTTCCGGCTCAAGGTCGATGGTTTTTTTTGTAGTTTACGGAGTTCGGCATTTCTCAGTTTCCAGGATCTCGACGGCGAGATCTGCAATCTCGACCGGTCTTACATCGTCGGAGGGCCGTTTGCCAGGGATGGTGAAGACTGCCGCATTCGCGAGGTCGAACCGTTGAACGACGATGAATTAGTCGAAACTTTCGCGGCCTACGGGCTCGTCGAGCCGTTACCGACGAGCGGGTCCGGCGAACTGGAAGTCGTCGAGGAGGCCTCTGAAGGGGAGGCAGTGGAAGGGGAGGCCGCCCCGGCCGTCGAAAACGAGCAGGCAGCGACGACGCCCGCGTCTCCGGTGCCCTAGATCCAGCGGTCCAGGCTCCGAGCGCGAGTTCGGCTGCGCCCTAGAGGCAGCGCGGTCGACCCTTCGTCTCGAGCGTCTCGTTATAGGCGATCAACGCGGGTGTCAGGGAGCGAGCGAGAGCCGCCATACGTGTGTCGTCCGACGGATGCGTCGACAGCCACTCCGGTGGCGCGCCCTGACTCAGATCGGACATGTTTCGCCAGAGCTTGAGGCTCTCGCGCGGGTCGAAGCCCGCCTCCGCCATGTAGTCGAGACCGACGATATCGGCGTCGCTTTCCTGACGGCGATCGAACGGCAGGCCTATAAAGATCGCGGTTCCCTGACGAATGGAGTCGCCACCGTATCCGTAGGTCGCCGAAGAGAGTATCCCCGAAAGCAAATCGGTCCCGAACTGCTTTCTCGCGCGTTCGACGACGTGATCCTCCGTCAGATGTGCAATCTCGTGACCGATGACCGTGGCCAGCGCATCCGGCGTCGTCGCGACCTTGAAGATGCCCGTAAACACGCCGATCTTCCCGCCGGGCATCGCGAAAGCGTTCGTTGCTTCGTCATCGAAGACGATGATCTCCCAGTCCATGCTCGCGAAGGGTTCTTCAAGCGTCGCAAGGATGCCGTTCGTAATACATTCGACGAAGGGCTGAATTCGCGGGTCCGCCGGCCGCGACAGCGAGCGCTTCATATTGAGCCACTCGAGGCGCGACTGACGCTCGACCTCGCTTCTAGACATCGAGAACTGCGCCTGGGCGGTTCCCACGGCGAGAACAGCCAGACAAGCCGTCACCAGCGTGAGAATCAATCTAGCTCCCATAGGGATATGCCGCATCACTGTCACCGTAGGTCCGACTCCATAGAGCATTAGATCGCTTTGAACACCAGAGGTTCGCATGTGTCGAGCAGAAAAACCATAGCCCACACGCCCTCCGAATCCCGGCATTCGGCCGAAACAATTCATTACTGAAAGTATCGCGTGAGGCGCCGTTTCGTTGACTCGCTGGACAGGGCCGGTTCACCCGAAAACCATAACGTCTTAGCAACGTAGACTGGGTCTTTTCGGGCGAGACTCACGATCCGCTCCCCTGGCTGCTCCATCTAGATATGCGCATAATGTATATTATGTTAAATTATGATGATCAGTCGCGATCGGGCCGTTCGGCAGGCGTCTGTTCGCGCCGGGCGACACCCTACTCGACGGATTTGCTCGGCAGCGGCTCGGGACCGTGCCCATACCTTCTCGCAACCGGCTATTTCCCGTACGCTCACGGCCCATGTCCGCTTTGATCCGCTTCGATGAAGTGTCGCTGGCCTTCGGCGATCAGATCATTCTTCGCCATGCGTCCTTTCAGCTCGAGGCCGGGGAACGCGTGTGCCTGATCGGCCGGAACGGCGCGGGCAAATCGTCGACATTGGGGCTACTGACGGGCGCCCTGGAACCCGACAAAGGTGAAGTCGATCGCCCCAGCAACCTGCGTATCGGCATTCTCGACCAGACCCTGGCGGAGAGCTCGGCGCAAACCGCCCGCGAGTTCGTCGCCGACGGCATGCGGGGGCACTCGGTCCATATCGAGGCCTACCAGAAGCTCGCGGCCACGCCTTCGCCGAGCGCGGCTGTCTTACGCGAGATGGAGGCGTTGGAGCGCGTCATCGAGGCTGGCGGCGGTTGGTCCATCGATACCCCGGTCGACTCCATAATCACGACGCTCGGAGTGCCCACGGACGACAGGATGGACGAACTTTCGGGCGGTTGGCGCCGCCGGGTCGCGCTCGCGCAGGCAATGGTTGCGCATCCCGACATTCTGCTCCTGGACGAACCGACCAATCACCTCGATATCAGCACGATCGAGTGGCTGGAGCGCGAAGTCCAGTTCTTTGCCGGGTCCGTGCTGTTCGTCACGCACGACCGGGGCTTCGTAGACCGAGTCGCGACTCGTATCGTCGAAATCGACCGGGGTCAACTGCGCAGCTGGCCGGGCGCGTACAGCGACTATATGGGCCAGAAAGCGAAAGCGAATATCGAGGAAGATCGCCGCAACGCGCTATTCGACAAGAAACTCGCCGAGGAGGAAGCCTGGATTCGCCAGGGCATTAAAGCCCGCGAGAGCCGCAACGAGGGGCGTGTACGGGCCCTGGAACTTATGCGAGAAGAGCGCGCCGCACGGGTCGCTCGACCCCGCAGCGCGCGGATCCACGTCAATGAGTCGGAGCAGCTTTCCGGACGCAAGGTCATCGAGGCTCGCAACATCTCGCACGGGTATGGCGAGAAGCAACTACTGGATGGCTTCTCCTTGCGTGTCATGCGCGGCGAACGGATTGGCATTATCGGTAACAACGGAGTCGGCAAGACCACCCTCCTCCACATCCTGCTCGGCGAGCTCAAGCCGAATTCGGGCTCCGTCAAACTGGGGACCAATCTCGAGATCGCCTACTTCGATCAACTTCGCCGCGAACTCGACACGAGCAAGACCGTCGCAGAAATCGTCGGCGAAGGCCGCGACTACGTCAACCTGTTCGGAAAGAAGAAACACGTCGTCGGTTATCTCACCGACTTTCTATTCTCCGCCAAGCGCGCGATGACACGAGTTGCGGCGCTTTCCGGCGGCGAGCGCAACCGGGTCATCCTGGCGAAGCTGTTTACGCAGTCGGCCAATCTGCTCGTCCTGGACGAGCCGACAAACGATCTCGACGTAGAGACGCTGGAAGCGCTCGAATCTAGGCTCGTCGATTATTCCGGGACGCTCATCGTCGTCAGTCACGATCGGCACTTCCTCGATCGGGTGGTCACGACTACGCTCGTCTTCGAACGAGACGGCTCCGTAAAACGCTATGCCGGCGGCTACAGCGATTGGGCCCGGCTGCATCACAGCCTCGCCACACCGGATGAAGAGGAGGATGCGTCTGGGGCGAGCGACGGCGACCTCGAAGATCAGCGAGCGGAGCAGCGGCGACCGGCCAAGAAGCTGAGTTACAAGCTCCAGCGTGAGCTGGATTCACTACCGGAAAAGATCGAGCGCCTCGAACAGGAACTCGCCGGGAAACAGGCGCAGATCAACTCACCCGAATTCTACGAACAGCCCCACGACGCGATTCGAGACGAGTTACACGATCTGGCCGCATTGCAGCGCGACCTGGAAGCAGCGATCGACCGCTGGGCGGAACTCGAAAACCTCGTCCCCACCCCACCCCCGGTAAATTAGCGGTAAATTAGGGCCAGATCCCTTTTTCAGCTGAAAAAGGGATCTGGCCCTAATTCCAGGTGTGTTGTGGGCGTGTCACGTGCCCACAGGCTACAACGGCAGCGGCTCGTACCCTTCCGGCGGCCACCACGCATCGAAATCGTCCGGTTCGGGGAGATCGAGTTCGTCGGCGGTCTTCGCGCCCGGGATACCGAGCGTCTCGAAGGTATCCGCGGAAATCACCTCGAGTTGTGCCGCTCGCCGGTCGGCATCCTCGCCGACGAGCACGTCGATGACGAAATTCCGCCGCTCGAACAACGTTCTGAAGTTCTGAGAATCCACGGCAACCAGAAACGCGCGCTGCAACTCACGAACGATCTCGACCGGCGTATCGCGGCGGATACCGATGTCGTAGGTACCGTTTGGCGGCAACAGATCTCTGATCTCCGGGATATAGTTAGCTAGCGAGGGCATGATCTTGCCGGCGGGCGTAACGATATCGGCCGCGCTGGTCTGTTGCAGCGAGTTCAGTCGACCCGAGTCGACGAATTGCATGTGCTCGTGCACGCCGCCGCCGGCGATTTCGACCTCACCGTTGAGTCCCGCGAGCGTGGCGGACTGACCGCTGTTATAGGGGACGTAACGCAACTCGATTCCCGCGGCCTGAGCAACAGAAGCCGCCATCTCGTGCCAAAGACCGCCCGTGCCGGAGGTCGAGATCGTGATCTCGCCCGGGCTGGCGCGCGCCGCCGCGACGACGTCGGCGAACGATTTGAAGCGTGAATCGGGGTGCACCGCCCAACTCGCCAGATTCGTGCCGGCCTGCATGTAATACCAGTCCGTCCAGGATCTTGACTCGCCGTCACCGCTGATCCGCGCGAACTTCCCGAAACTCGACGAGCCGAGCAGCGTGTAGCCGTCGTTACGTTTATTCAGAACATAGTTGGTGGCCAGCGAGCCCGACGCCCCGGCCCTATTGACCACGTTGATCCGCCACCCCATGGCGTCGGACATCTCCGCCGCCAATGCCCGCAACACGACGTCCGTGCCGCCGCCGGCCCCGTACATGACGACCAGAGTGATCGGACGCTCCGGCCATTGCGCGGCAGCAGGCATCGCGCCGAGCACGCCTGATGCGAGCGAGAGATAAACGAGAAACGCCGCGGTTTTTTTCATGGGGGCTACGTCCGTTCGGTGTCCTACGCTTCAATACTATACGCGCCCGGCTATCGGCCCACGCAAGCCCCGCAAAGTGGACTTGTCGAGGCGCTTTTAGCAGAATACGCCGGGCCGTCGGTTCGCGTCAGAATAAAAAAAAAAGGTTCAACCATGTGGCAGCAAGTCTATCTACCCGTCGCGAATAACCTCGCATTATCAGCGTTCATTGCAGCCCTTCCGATCGCAGTGATGCTGGTGATGATCGGCGTCATTCGCAAACCGCCCTGGGCCGCGGCGTTGGGCGGACTCGGCACCGCGTTTGTCATCGCGATCGGCGTCTATGGAATGCCCACCGGACTCGCCGTCAATTCGGTCGCCTACGGCGCAGCGTTCGGGTTATTTCCCATCTGCTGGATCGTGTTCTGGGCGATCGTGCTCTACCGCCTCACGCTCGAATCGGGCAAGTTCGAGATCATCAAAGACAATATCGGAGGGCTCACGGGGGATCGTCGCATGCAGGCGATGCTCATCGCGTTCGCGCTCGGCGCCTTCATCGAAGGCTCCGCCGGGTTCGGCACACCCGTTGCGGTCGCCGCGACGATGCTCGTGGGGCTCGGCTTCACGCGGTTCTACGCCGCGGGTATCTGTCTGTTAGCCAATACGGCGCCGGTCGCGTTCGGCTCGATCGGCATTCCCATCATCGCGCTCTCCGGCCTGACGGGTTATCCCGTCATGGAACTCAGCGGCTGGGTCGGAAGCCTCTGCGCCCCCATCTCGCTGTTCATCCCTGCCTATCTGATCTGGGTCATGGGCGGGTTCCGCGCCGTGGGCGGCGTGCTTCCCGCGGTCGCCGCTTGTGGTATCGCCTACGCAGCCACGCAATACGGCGTTTCCAACTTCATCGGTCCGGAACTCGTGGACATCTCCTCGGGACTCGCGGGCATCGTGGCCCTCGTGCTGCTGCTTCTGGTATGGAAGCCCGCCGACGAGTTCCACCTCGAGGGCGAAACCGGCGCGACGCTCCAACTGACATCGCATGGCTTCAAGCCTTCGCTGCACGCGTGGTCGCCCTATCTGTTTCTCGTCGTGCTCGTGCTGCTGTGGACCACGCCCTGGTTCAAGGGGACCGTGCTCGAGACCATGACCATGCGAATCGAGTGGCCGGGGCTGCACAACCTAGTCGCGCGCATGCCGCCGGTCGTCGGCGAGCCGACCCCATATCCCGCCGTCTTCAACGGCAACTGGGCCTCCGCGGCGGGCACGGCCTGCATGTTCGCGACGATGTGTTCGGCAGCCGTGCTCCGCGTATCGCCGGGTGCGTACATTCGCCTGCTGGGCTCCGTTTTTCAGCAACTGTTTCTTGCGATCGTGACGGTCGCCTCGATCCTCGGATTTGCATTCCTCATGAACTACTCGGGTGCCGCGGCAACACTCGGCCTCGCATTCGCAGCGACCGGCGTCGTGTTTCCCTTCTTCAGTGCGATCCTGGGCTGGCTCGGCGTATTCATGACCGGTAGCGATGTCTCATCCAATGCGCTGTTTGCAAACCTGCAGGTCATCACGGCGAATCAGCTCAATCTTGACGCCGCCCTACTCGCCTCGGCCAACTCGGCCGGTGGCGTCATGGGCAAGATGATCAGCCTGCAGAGCATCGCCGTAGCCGGCGCCGCAACGCTGATGACGTCGGCTGAGCAGGTACAGCTCTTCCGGTTTACGCTCAAGCACAGCATTTTCCTGGCTTCGATGATGGGCCTGCTCACGATGGCGTACGCGTATCTGTTATAGCTGCCCTGAGCCGCGGGCCCTGAGGTCCGCGGCCTGGACGGTGCCGCCATGCACGCAAGCGCCGCGCGGGTAGCTGCAACGGCGCAAGGATCGTCGATATTTCACCTTCGAGAGGTGGCGCGCTGCGCTGCCCAACGGTTTATAATGAGCGGTTCTATTTACTGTTTAGTGAGTTGAATTCTCGAGGATTTTCGAACATGAGCGAACACCCCTGGAAAAGCGATAACTGGTTCAGCAGTGCCTGGAATTTCAATAATGAAGTCACGGCCGATCTGAATTTCACAAAAAATATCAAGATCCATGACGTGACCCTGCGTGATGGCGAGCAACAGACCGGCGTCGCATTCACGTTCGACGATAAGCTCCGGATCGCGGAAGGGCTGGCCGAGGCCGGTATCCACCGCATCGAGGCGGGCCTGCCGGCCGTATCGCCCGATGACTTCAAAGCGATCGCCGAGATCGTCAAGCGCGACCTGGGCCCCGAGATCTACTCCTTCTGCCGCTGCATGAAAGCCGATATCGACGCCTCGGTCGATACCGGCGTCAAGGGTCTCATCATGGAAGTCCCCGCCAGCACCCACCTGATCGAGCACGCCTACAAATGGCCGCTCGAGAAAGCCATCGACCTGTCTATCGAAGCGACGTCCTACGCGCACGAGCAGGGCCTCGAAGTTGTCTTCTTCCCGATCGATTTTTCCCGCTCGGAGATCGACTGGGTACTCGACCTCATCGACAAGGTCGCGACCGAAGGTCACATGGATGCGCTGGCGCTCGTAGACACGTTCGGCGTCGTGTCGCCACACGCCATGAAGTACTTCGTACGCGAGGTCAAGAAACGCTTCGACACACGACTGGAGACGCATTTCCATCAAGACTTCGGCGTTGGCGTGGCCAATACCCTCCTCGCTCTGGGCGAAGGGGCGGAAGTGGTCCACTCGACGGTTCTCGGTCTCGGCGAACGCGCCGGCAATGCGCCAACGGAAGATACGGTCATGGCATTGCTCACGATGTACGGTATCGATATCGGCATTAACTACGACAAGCTTTATCCGCTCGCGAAGATGGTCCAGGAGATCTCCGGCGTCGAGGTTCCGAGTAACCGCTCAGTGGTCGGCGATCAACTGTTCCAGGTGGAGTCCGGCATTATCGCGAACTGGTTCAAGAACTGCGGCACCGAACATCAGACCGAGCTTTTCCCATTCCGCCCCGAATTCGTCGGCCAACCCGAGGCGGATGTCGTCATGGGCAAGGGCAGCGGCATCGATTCGGTCCGTATCTGGCTCGAGAAGATCGGCGCCGAAGCGACGGATGAAGAAGCGCTGGCGATCCTGCGGGAAGTCAAGGCACAGGGCGGCTCGACCAAGCAACTCTTGACCGTCGAGCAGTTCAAGGACATCGCCAATCGAACGATCTCACAGAAGGTCGCCTGATAACAGGCAACGACCCCGATGCGACCATTCGAATACGTTGCGCCGTCGTCCGCGCAAGAGGCCATCGCGCTGCTTGCGGAGAACGGCGAGAGCGCGCGCCCACTGGCCGGCGGAACCGATCTCATCGTCGATCTGAAGCACGATGCAGGCAACGTTAGCCTGCTCGTCGACGTCTCCGGTATCCCGGAGTTCCGCGGTATCGAAGAAACGCTGGCTGGCCTGCGCATCGGCAGCACGGTCACGTTCGGCGAGATCATGGCCGACCCCGTGTGTCAGGAGATGACGCCCGCGATCGTCGCGGCGGCGCATACCGTTGGCGCCGTACAGACGCGTAATCTGGGCACGGTCGGCGGGAACCTCGTCACCTGCGTCCCTTCGGCCGACAGTGCGCCGTCGCTCATGGTGCTCGACGCGCGAGTAACGGTTACGGGGCCGGACGGCTCACGAGAGATGCCGATAGAGGAGTTCTTCGTCGGCCCGCGCAAGACGGCGCTGAAACCGCACGAACTCCTCGAGAGCATCCTCATTCCCAAAGATTCGCTCGGCAAACCGTCGGGGTTCTTGAAGCACGGACTGCGGAAAGGCCAGGCACTCGCACTCGTCAACGCGGCCGCCGCGCTCCGGCTGGCTGATGGCGGCGAGACGATCGTCGAGCCGCGACTCGCCGTCGGCGCCGTCGCCCCGACGCCCCTGCGCTGCGTCGAGGCAGAGGCGTTCCTAGCAGGCAAGCCGGCGACCGATGAGGTCATCGATGAGGCGGCGGCGATTGCGGTAACGGAAACCAAGCCGATAGACGACTTCCGCGCCTCGGCGAAATATCGTCGTCACATTATTCGAGTATTTTCTCAACGCGTGCTGAAACGATCCGCTGAGATCGCACGCGAAGGCTAGGTGGAGACCGGAGGCTATGCTTGTTGAATTAAACGTAAATGGCGAGTTGAGATCCGCGGATTGCGCTCCCGAGACGACGCTGCTCAAGTTTCTTCGCGAGCATCTGGAGCTCACGGGCGCGAAGCTCGGTTGCGATGTCGGCGATTGCGGCACCTGCACCGTACTCGTCGATGGCGAGTCCGTGAATTCCTGCCTGATGCTGGCCGCGCGCGCCGACGGACACGACGTCACGACGATCGAGGGTCTCGCGACCTCACAACAGCTACACCCAATCCAACAGGCGTTCGAGGAGCTGGGAGCCTTGCAATGCGGCTTCTGCGGCCCCGGGATGATCATGTCGACCAAGAACCTGCTCGACAAGAATCCCGAACCAACGGTCCCCGAGATTCGCGATGCTTTGTCGGGGAATCTTTGTCGTTGTACGGGCTATACGAAGATTATCGAAGCCGTAGTTGACGCCGGGCAGGCAATGAATGCCGGCGATTCGCACGCATAGATGCCACCTGCTGACAAACTTCCGACGGAGAACAAACGGATGGCAACCAGGACGAAGGGCGTTCAAACAGACGCCGAGGAACTTGTCACATCGACCGAGTCCAAAGCGCCTGCCAAGCAACCGTTGACACTGCCGGCCGTCTACCCGCTGCAGCTGCCGGAATCCGAGTCCCGCCTGCAGACACCGGCCGTCGGCCAGCGCGCGACACGGCCCGATGGCCGTCTTCACGGACTCGGTCAGACGCAGTACATCGACGACCTCACCTTCCCGCATATGATCCATGCGAAGGTGCTGCGCAGCGCTCACGCCCACGCGCGTATCATCAGCGTCGATACGCGCGAGGCCGAGGCGATGCCGGGCGTGCTCGCAACACTGACCGGTAAAGAGATCCCGACTAATTCATTCGGCCCAACGCTTCAGGATCAACCGGTACTGGCGGACGACGTCGTGCGGCATCGCGGCGACGGCGTAGCCGCGGTTGCGGCCGTCACCGAACAAATCGCGGTCGACGCGCTCGAGAAGATCAAAGTCGAGTACGAGCCACTGCAGCCGGTATTCGATCCCCTCGAGGCGCTCGAGGACGACTCGCCCAAGATTCATGGCGGCGATACCAACATCTACACGAGCAAGGTCATCAAGAAGGGCGACGTCGAGAAGGCGTTGGCCGAGTCTGATCATGTCTTTCACCGGCAATTCAAGACGCAGATGGTGGAACATGTTCCTCTGGAGCCGCACGCCTCCATCGCTTCCTGGGACGGCAACGGGCGCGTATCGATCTGGTCGAGCCTGGGCAGGATTACGCTCGGCCGTGAGGATCTCGCGCGCACGCTCAATCTCCCGCAGGCCAAGATTCGATTGATCGGCACGATCGTCGGCGGCAACTTCGGCGGGAAAAACGAGATCACGAGCGAACCGATTCTCGCGCTGCTCTCGCTCAAAGCCGGCAGGCCGGTCAAATCGGTCTTCACGCGAGGCGACGAGTTCGTCTCCTCGACGATCCGGCATCCGTTCACGATGGACTACACGAGCGGCGTGACGAGCGACGGCACGATCATCGCACGCAAGATACGCTTGGTTCTCGATGGCGGCGCCTACTGTTCGTGGACGGGCACGACGATCGGCAAGGGCTCGATCCTCGCGCCGGGCCCGTACAACATCGACAACATTCTCGTCGAGGCCCACGCCGTCTATACGAACAAGACGACGACGGGCGCCATGCGCGGCTTTGGCGCGCCGCAGGTCTGCTTCGCGTACGAGTCGCAGATGGATGACATCGCGCATAAGCTGGGCATGGATCCGCTGGAGATTCGCCTCAAGAACGCGTTCAGCGAAGGCTCGTCGAGCCCGACAAGCCAGACCCTGCAGAGCGTCGCCGTCAAGGAGTCGCTGACTCAGGCCAGCCAGCGTTTCGGCTGGAAGGAGTGGCAGGCATGATCAAGCGCGGACGTGGCATGGCCTGCATGTGGTACCCGATCGGTTTCACGGTGGCGGCCAACCCGAGCGCGGCAACCGTCAAGGTCAATACAGACGGCACGGCGACCGTCCTGACCGGAACCGTCGAAACCGGCCAGGGTTCGCTGACCGTGCTCGGCCAAATCGCGGCCGAGGCCTTAGGCATAGCGACCGGTGACGTGCACGTCGTCTCGGCCGATACGGACGCGACGCCGATGGACACGGGCGCGATCGCGAGCCGGACGACCTACGTGACCGGCAACGCAGTCAAGCTGGCCGCCGAGAAAGCCCGCGACATCCTGTTCGAGGCGGCTGCCCCGCTGCTCGAGGTCCCCACGGATCAGCTCGAAGCACGCGACCACAAAATCCAGGTGCTCGGTTTCCCGTCGAAATCTGTCAGCATCAGCGAAGTCGCGCAGCACAGCGAAACCGGTCTCGGCCAACCTTCGATCGGCAGCGCCTCCTATAACCCGCCGACCGTGCCCATGGATCTGGAGACGGGCCAGGGCAAGCCCTTCAATACCTACGTCTACGCGACGCAGATCGCCGACGTCGAAGTCGACGACGAGACGGGCGAGGTCGAAGTCAAACGCATCGTCGCGGTCCACGACTGCGGCACGCCGATCAACCCCATGCTGGTCGAGGGCCAGATACAGGGCGGCATCTCGATGGGGGTCGGCTTCGCGCTGCAGGAAGAGATCCTGTTCAAGGACGGCGCGCAGATTAACCCGAATCTCACGAACTACATCATGCCGACGAGCCTCGATATGCCGGATATCGAGGTCGAACTCGTCGACAACTACGATCCGACCGGACCCTTCGGCGCGAAAGGCGCAGGCGAGCCGACGGCCGTACCGACGGCTGCCGCGATCACCAACGCGATCTACGACGCCGTCGGCGTCCGCATTACCTCGCTGCCCGCGACGGCCGAGAGAGTACTCGAAGCGATACAAGAACAAAGGGAAGCATCGTAGGTAAACTCAACATTCCCGAGATGATGAAGGCCTGGGTCCTGGGTGACCCCGGCGAAGTCTTTCTCGTCACGAAGCCCGTGCCCCACCCGGGCAACGCCGAAGTCCTGATCCGAATCGACGCCGTCGCGATCTGCGCGACGGACCTCGAGATCATCGGTCACGGCGCGCCCGCGCTCATCGATGGCGAACTGCCATTCAACAAGAACTTCACGCCCGGCCACGAATTCATGGGGACGATCGTCGAGCTCGGAGACAGTGTCGACGAGTACGCGGTCGGCGATCGAGTCGCCGTCGAGATCCATGCCGGTTGCGGCCGCTGCCCGCGTTGCCGCGAAGGCATGTACACCTCCTGCCACAACTACGGCATGAATTACGGCACGCACCGAAAAGGCCACCGCGCGAACGGCTACACGACCGACGGTGCGTTTACCGAATACGCCGTCAATCACGTCAACACGCTCGTGCGCGTCCCCGATTTCATGAGCGACGAAGTCGCGACGCTGATCGTCACGGCCGGCACCGCAATCTACGGCCTCGACGTTCTGGGCGGGCTCGTCGCCGGCCAGAGCCTGGCCGTGACGGGCGCGGGACCGATCGGGCTGCTCGGGGTCGCGGCCGCGAAAGCGCTCGGTGCGGCCCCCGTGATTCTCACGGACATCATCGACGAGCGCCTGGAGATCGGTACGCGGCTCGGCGCCGATCACGTCGTCAACGTCGCCGAGCAACCGGCGCGTGATGCGATATTCGAGATTAACGGCGGTCGTGGCGTCGACTTCGTTCTCGAGTGCTCCGGCGCACCGAACGGTGTCAATGAAGCGATCGAACTCGTGAATCGGGGCGGCCGGATCTGCCTCACCGCATTCGCGCACGAGCCGCAGCTCGTGGACGTCTGCGCAATCGTTACCAACAACATTTATCTGTTCGGGATCCGGGGCGAGGGCAAGAGTGCCGTGCGCCGCGCTGCATCGCTCATGACGCAGAATAAACTGGACGCATCCCCGATCCACACGCACACGTTCCCGCTCGAGGAACTCGAGACGGGCTTGCGCTATGCGCGCGAGAAGCTCGACGGAGTGATTAAGGTCGTTATCAAGAATAATTGAATCGTTCGCCGGGTAGCCCGGCGGACGATACCAACGAGAGGAGACAAACACGATGCCCGCATACTGGCTCGCGAGAGCGAAAGTCAACGATCCCATCGAGTACAAGAAATACACCGATCTCGTCCCGACCGTTCTCGATAAGTTCGGCGGCAAGGTGCTGGCGCGCGGCGGCAAGCAGCGGCAGCTCGAAGGCCCGGAGTATTTTCTGCGCCATATCGTCGTCGAGTTCCCATCGCTCGAGCAGGCCGTTGCCTGCCACCAGTCGCCCGAATATCAGGAAGCTCGGCTATTCCGCTTGAATGGCGTCGGCGACAACGAACTTATCATTGTCGAAGGTGGCGACGCGACGCCTCGATGATCGACTCGGCAATCGTCGGCCTCGGTTGGTGGGGCCGGCGCATCATCAGCAGTCTTCACGGCCACAGCGACAAACTCCGCGTCGTACTCGGGGTGGACCCGTGCGCCGACGCGCTGGATGAGGTTCCGCGGGAACAACGTCCGCGGCCGGCTACGGATCTCGATACAGCGCTTGCCGATCCAGGCATCGACGCAATTATTCTCGCGACGCCCCACTCGCTGCACGAAGAGCAGATCGTCCGATGCGCCGCGGCCGGTAAACACGTCTTCGCCGAGAAACCGTTAACGCTGGACAAAGCCGGTGCGAGACGTGCGATCGATGCCTGCGAGAACGCCAACGTCGTCCTCGGAGTCGGCCATATGCGGCGTTACGAACCCGCACTCGTCGAGATCAAACGTCTCGTCGAGGCGGGTGAACTCGGCACGCTGATGCACGTGGAGTCGAACTTCAGTCACGACCTGCTCGCGAACGTAGATCCGAAAGATTGGCGCGCCTCGGAATCGGAGCCACCGATCCCCGCGCTCAGCGCCATGGCCATACATCTGACCGATGCGTACCTGCATCTATTCGGCCCGATTGCCGAAGTCTATGCCCATTCGACGAATCGCTGCGGCCGCTTGGGCGACGCCCTCGCCGTACAGCTCCGGTTCGAGTCCGGCATGACGGGGTCGTTGAGCACGATCCTCGTCACGCCGATGTACGTACGCTTCCAGGTTTTCGGCGCCGAGGCCTGGGTCGAGTCGCTGAGCGACGCTCATCCGGGACAGGAAGGCATCACGCGACTGACCGTCGCGCGTACGGGCGAGGATCGACAGACGCAGGAACTCGACTATGTCGACACCGTGCTGGCGAATCTCGAGGCGTTCGCCGACGCGGCCGAGGGGCGGGCGCCCTACCCGTTCACGTCCGCGGAAAAACTCGGCAACATCGCCGTCATGGAGGCGATCGTCGAGTCGGCCCGCACCGCCCAACCCGTCGCCCCCTAAGATAAAAGGGGCCGCAAAAAGGGGCCAGATCCCTTTAATTACGGGACGATCTGATCGATGACGAGCTCCGCAACCCCGGATCCGTCACCCGGGCGGTACTGGAGCTCACCGAACAGGTCGCCCGACTGCGCGTTCGCCTGTCCGGAGGCCGAGACGCGCGCTACCAGCGTCAACGAGTCGAACTCCGCCAACGAACGGCCGGGTATCATCGCATTTGCATCGCTCAGCGCGAACTCGCCCGGGATCGCGGCTGCGGACCCACGAATCACGGCGAGCGGCGGCCCCGCTCCGGACCCGCGCGCAAAGATAAACAGCGCCGCCGCCGGATCGATCTCGACGCCAGCGATGTCGTTACCCAGCGTTACGCTGAGCTTGATCGCGAACGTCGCTGCAACCTGGGCCGCCCCAGCACCGCCGGGATCGGATTCGGTCACCGTGCCCGGCACCAGGGCGGTAAGCTGCTCGCGCATGATCTGGGCCATCTGCTCCGGGACCCCGATCTCGAGCAGCGACGTCCAGCGCTGCCGGACGAGATCGTTTTTACCCACCTGCAACGCGGCCAGACCACCGTACCAGAGCGCCTTCTCATTGGCGGGCTCAACGGCCAGCACTTCCTCGAACAGTTGCCCCGCTTCGCCGCTGAGCGCAGCGGGATCGCTCAGCACATCTGCCTCGGCCAGCGCAAGCTTGAGTTCCGTGGCCGGCAAGGGCGTCCGGGCCCAGGCTTCGCGGAGCGCATCGCGGGCTTCCGGGTAACGCCCCGTGGCGATATAGCTTCGGCCGAGCATGTACCAGCCCTCTGCATCGTCGGGATTCTGACGCAGGCGCTCGGCGAGGCCCGTCACCATCTCCTCGACCGCGGGCAGCGACGGGTCCGGAGTGACATCGGCGGTCCAGGTCGACACGGACAGATAGACTGCGAGCGTCAACGGTGGGAACATGCCGGCGGCCGCGAGCCCGGCGAGCGACCACCGGCCGCTGTGCCGCCGTTGACGCCAGAGCGGCACGAGCACGAAACCCAACGCTCCCAGCGTCAGTACGCTGGCGGCGATCCAGAAACCGATCACGATGCGTCGTCCTCGGTCAGCGCCTGGTTCATGCGGGAACGGAGTATGCGTACGAAGACCGCGCCACCGATCAGTAGCAGTATCGCAGGTGCGCCCCAAAGCGCCCACGTCGTCGGCCGCAGCGGCGGGCGATAGAGCACGAAATCGCCGTAACGCGCCACGAGGAACTCAACGACCTCCTCGCGGTCCGCGCCGTCCGCCATCATCGCGCGAATCTCACGACGTAGATCAGCCGCCAGCCCGGCCGACGAATCCGCGATCGTCTGGTTCTGACAGACCAGACAGCGCACCTCTCGAACGATCGACTGATACTCGGCCTCCAGCGCCGGGTCTTCGAAGGCGGGCTCGGGATCGATCGCCCATGCTGCTGCGGCGACGCACAGTAACGCCACGGCGCTTACGATCCGCTTCACGGCCCACCCGCCGCGGAGCACGGCAGTTTGCCACACTCCTCCGCGATCCTCGGCAGGAATTCCCGCGCCCAGACATCCCGTGTCAGTGGCGCGATGTGTTTATAGAGCACGGTGCCATCGCGCCCGACGAGGAACGTCTCCGGCGCGGCGTAGACCCCCCAATCGATCGCAACCTCCCCAGTGATGTCGATCGCCGTAGACACGTATGGATCCCCGAGCACGTCGAGCCACTCACGCGCCGAGTCTCCATTGTCTTTCCAGTTCAGACCGTAGATCGGCACGCCGCTGCTGCGCGACAACTCGACGAGGAACGGATGTTCCTGCCGGCAACCGACACACCAGGTCGCCCAGACATTGATCAGCGCGACCTGGCCCGAATAATCCGCGGAGCCGACCATCGTCGACGGATCCTTGAGCCGCGGCAGTTCGTATTGCGGTCCGAGCTTGCCGATCAGCGGCGACGGCACGTAGCCTGGCGACAGGTCGAGGCCGCGGTAGAAGAACCCGGCCAGAACCACGAAGATCCCCACGGGTAATAGATAGCGCCACATCAGACGGACTCCGGCGAGGCCGCGGCGCCGATCGGCACCTGATGGGTAACCTTCTTACGCCGATAACGCGGGTCCGTTGCCGCGAGCAGGCCGCCGAACACCATGACCAGAGGCCCGAACCAGATAAAGCGGATCAGCGGTTTAACCTGGACCCTGAGACTCCAGGCACCGGTGCCGAGTGAGTCACCGAGCGCGACGAACAGGTGCCGACTCCAGCCAGCGTCTATGGCCGCCTCGGTCATCGGATTCTGCTGCACGCGGTAGGTACGCTTCTGCGGGGTCAACACGGTCACAAGACTACCATCGCGGCGAACCTCGAACTCCCCTTCGGTCGCGCGGTAATTAACGCCGTCCAGGCTGCGAATACCGCGGAATACGAACTCGTAGCCCAATACCTCCCAGCGATCGCCGGGTGTTGCGGCGCGATCCGTCTCGATGGTGTAACTGGAGGTAATCGTGGCGCCGAGAATAAAGACGCCTATGCCGAGATGCGCCAGCGCCATACCCCACTGAGCCCTCGACAGCGGCGTGACGGAACGACCCGGCGACAACACGCGCTTGATGGGCTCCAGCAACGCGGTAATGCAAACCCACAGACCAAGGACGACACCGATCATCGTGAGCGCGCTTGCAGAGCGGAACACGATCCACGGCAGGAGCATACCGAGGAGGACCGCAACCCCGGCCGGGATCGTCAGCTTACACAGCAGCGTCTCGCCGGCCATGCTCTTCCACGTGGCGTGCGTGCCCGCACCCATGAACAGCGCCAACGGCAAGGTCGGAATCAAAAACACCGTGTTGAAATACGGCGGGCCAACCGAAATCTTGCCCATACCCAGTGCATCCAGGAACAACGGATACAGCGTTCCGAACAAAACGGCGGCCACGGTGACGACCAACAGGATATTGTTGAGCAACAGAAAAGACTCGCGTGAAACGAGACGAAATCCGCCTTCGGAACTCATCCGTCCGGCACGCAACCCGTACAGCACCAGTGCCCCACCGGTAATCGTGCTGAGCAGCGCGAGAATGAAAAGCCCCCGTGCGGGATCGGCTGCGAACGAGTGCACGGAGATCAGTACGCCGGAACGCACGAGGAACGTTCCCAGAAGGCTCAAAGAGAAAGCCAAGATCGCCAGCAGGATGGTCCAATTCTTGAAGATCCCACGCCGCTCGGTCACGGCGAGAGAATGAATCAACGCCGTCCCCGCAAGCCACGGCATGAACGACGCGTTCTCCACCGGATCCCAGAACCACCAGCCGCCCCAGCCGAGCTCGTAAAAGGCCCACCAACTGCCCAGTGCAATTCCTCCGGTCAGGAACATCCACGCGGAGATGACCCAGGGTCGTGTCCAACGCGCCCAGCCTCTGCTCAGGCAACCGCTCAGAAGCGCCGCGACGGCGAATGCGAACGGCACGGCAAAACCGACATAGCCGACGTACAGGATCGGCGGATGCAGCGCCATCGCCGGATCCTGCAGCAGCGGATTCAGGTCATTGCCGTCGACAGCGGCCGGTAGCAGCCGATCGAAGGGATTCGAGGTCAGCAGTATGAACAACAACAGTCCGACACTGACGATTCCCAGGACGCCGAGGACGCGGGCAGCGAGCTCCTCCGGCAACGAACGGCTCGCGATAGCGACGAGCATCGTCCAGATTGCCAGAATCAACACCCACAGCAAAAACGAACCTTCGTGACCGCCCCAGATCGCGGCAAACTTGTAGACGGGCGGAAGTGCCGAATTCGAGTGATAGGCGACATAGAGCACACTGAAATCATTGCCGAAAAAAGCGCTCGCCAGCACAGCGAACGCAAGCCCAACGAAAACGAACTGGCCGATTGCCGTGGGGCGTGCGAGCGCCATCCAGCCCGCCCGCTGCAAAGCGGCTCCCGCAATCGGCAGCGTCGCCTGCACCAGGGCGAGACAGAGCGCGAGTATCAGCGCAAGCTGCCCGAGTTCTGGAATCATTCCGCCTCGGCCTCGCCGGCACGTGCCAGCGCGTCGGCTACCTCCGGCGACATATAGTTCTCGTCATGCTTGGCCAGCACTTCCTCGGCAAGGAACTCGCCATCAGGCTGCAGACGGCCGCGCACGACGACACCCTGCCCTTCGCCGAACAGATCCGGCAATACACCCGTGTAGCTCACCGGCAACGAGTGCACGTAGTCCGTCACGACGAAACTCAGCGTCAGACTGCCCGGCTCACGCTCGACACTGTCCTCCACGACCATGCCGCCCATCCGGAAGGTGCGGCTGTCCGGAGCCTCTCCGGCGGCCACTTGAGTCGGGCTTAAGAAGAACAGCAGGTTCTCCTGGAAGGCTCTTAGAGCGAGTCCCGCCGAGACGGCGACGCCCGTGACCACGAGACCGACGAGTAGCGTGCGCTGGCGCCGTGGCGTCATGGGCTCCTCCTGACCGTCGGTGTTCGCTCAATCGTCTCAGATCTGCCCATCTGTCTCACCTTATCTAATGACCGTGCATGCCGGCGGGTGGCCAACCAGGCATTCAGCAGAATAACGACTAGCGTAATACCGTAAGCCGTCCAGACGTAGGGAGCATATCCCCCCATATCGAGAAACTCGCTCACTCCGCGCGCTCCGCGGCCAGGCTTTGAACCCAGCGTGTCGATCGCTCGCGCTCCAGCACCTCGCCCTGCAGCCGGCACATGACCAGCCAGGCGAAATAGAGGGAAAAACCGACGATCATGATCAGTAACGGCACGAGCATGTCCACGGTGATGGACGGCGCATCGAGCCGCCCGATCGTCGGGCCCTGATGGAGCGTGCTCCACCATTCCACGGAATAATGAATGATGGGGACGTTGATCACGCCGACGGCGGCGAGTATGGCGCTGACGCGATCTGCCTTGTCGCGGTCATCGAACGAGGTGCGCAGAACCATGTATCCCAGAAAAAGAAACAGCAGCAGCAGCTCGAACACGAGCCGCGCATCCGCCCATTCCCAATACGTGCCCCACATCGGCTTGCCCCAGATCGCGCCGGTCACGAGCGCCAGAAATGTGAACGATGCACCGACGGGCGCGACGCTCATGGCCACGGCATGTGCGAGCTTGATCCGCCAGATAAAACCGATCCCAGCGGCACCGGCCATCACGACATAGGCCAACATGCCGACGTAGGCACTCGGTACGTGAACGTAGATGATCCTGAAGCCGTCACCCTGCAGGTAGTCGGGTGGCGCGAGCACCAGACCGCCATAGGTACCCACCACGATCAGCACGACACTCAACACCGCAAGCCACGGAGAAATCCGCTGCGCGAAACGGTAGCAATGCGGCGGCGATGCCAGCGAGTGAAACCAACGAACAAAACCCACTAGACGGTCCTTATTCCAGGTCGACCCGCAGTGCGGCGGCACAGGCTAATGGCCCCAGAGAGACCGCGAGTACCGCGAACGCCGCGAGCAGATAGAGCGGCCCCTGGGTCGACTCACCGTGGATCACGAGGTCCGTCGCCCGCGCACCGAAGATCAGCACGGGTGAAGTCAGCGGCAGAACGAGTAAGCCGACGATGGCGCTCCCACCGCGGAGGCTCACGGTGAGGGCGGCTCCGAGAGCCGCCAGGACACTCAGTGTCGGTGTCGCTAGCACGAGCGCAGCAATCAATACGGGCAGCGCATCGACGGGCAGATAGAATGACAAAGCCAAGAACGGTGCGAGTATGATCAATGGCACTCCGCTGACGAGCCAATGTGCGAGTATCTTTGCGAGTACGATGAGCGACAACGGTGCGGGGCTCAAGGCCAGTTGCTCCATGCTGCCGTCCTGCACATCACCGTGAAACAGCCCATCCAGAGCCAACAACGAGGATAACAACGCCGCAATCCATAGAAAACCCGTGCCCGCGTCTCTGAGCTGAGATTCTTCGGGTGACAGCGCGAGTGGAAACAGCGACGCAACGATGATGAAAAAGATCAGCGGCGTCGCGCGCTCGCCCCAGCGACGCGCCGCGAGTGTTAAGTCCCGATTCAGGATGAGCAGTATCGCGTCCATCTATAACTCGATCTCGAGCGCCGCGCTGCTAGTCAATCGGTCGGCTTGATGCGTGGCGAGAACAGCGCAGCCGCCCGAAAAGGTGTGCTCGCGCAGCCACGCAACGACGACGTCGGCGCCCGCAGCATCGAGATTCGTCAACGGTTCATCGAGCAGCCAAAGACGGGCACGCCGGAGCCGCATGCAGCCCAGCGCAACGCGTCGCCTTTGACCGGCTGAGAGATAGCGCACCCGCCGATCCGCAAAGTCCGTGAGCCGGAGTTCATCGAGCAACGGTCTCACGATACCCTGCCCGCCCCAGAGCGATCGATAGAACGCCAGGTTCTCCGTGACGGTCAGATTCCTCTTCAAACCGTCCAGATGTCCGAGATAGGCAATCGTCGCGCGCACAGCCGGTACGAGATGGCGCACGGCTGTCCCCTCCCAGGTGACGGCACCCCGCGCAGGAACGCCCAGACCGGCGAGGATACGCAACAGTGTTGTCTTGCCCGCGCCGTTGGGTCCGGTCACGAACGCCACCTCGCCCGGAGGTAACTCGAAACTGAGATTGCTGAACAGATGGCGCGCACCCCGCCAGACCTCGAGCGAGGAAACGATCAGGCCTGCGCTGGAATCTAGGGGCAAACTGGAATCCTGGCGGATGAGGAGCACGCGGCGGCCATTTTCGCCTCTGGCCGCGCAATTGCAAGCGTGTACTAGTTTACATAACGGCCAAGCTGTCATAGACTGTCCCCACTTCGATAAAAACTATAAAGAAATACATATAACTATATGAAATATAAGAAAGTGATATGGGGGGTATAGATAGATGGCTCTATCTCCGGCGAAGATATTTGGACGACCAACGGCGGATCGCATCTGGCGAGGCCCGGCACAGCGCCGGGCTCAAGCCTTTCTCGAGGATTCCATCCCGGGCGCAACCAAGCTGATACTCGGACCGCGGTCCTGCGGGAAGAGCATCGTTTTGGATCACTACCTGGCGGGGCTCGAGGATAAGATCTATTTCCGCAGCCGCGACGGCTGGCACAGCCCGTCAGAGCTCTTGCTCGCGCTGCTCCAGAGCGCTGAAATCGATCCGGTCAGAGGCTCGGACGACGACTGGCGGGAACAATTCCGCTGCTATCTCAGCGACGAGCGTGACGCCGGCAATGATCTATTGTTCGTCATAGACGGCGCAGAACAAATCACCCCGTCGGTATGGCTGGAATTCCATCGGCTAAGCTCGTTCATCTGCGATGACGGTTACACTCCCGAGCTACTGATCGCCGGACAACCGCAGGCCTACGAATATCTGAAATCGCCGATGGCGCGAGACTGGAGCAGTCGCCAGTTTACCGTCCACCGTATACCGCCACTCGAGCCGCTCGATGTCTGCGTATATATAAAGGAGAGACTGAACTCGGCCGGACTGCCGGAAGCCGTGTTTACGCCCCCCGCACGCGTGCTCATGGGTAAGCTCGCAGGAGGCTCGTTTGTAACGACAAACCTACTCTGCCAGGTATCGCTCGTCCTGGCCCGGCGCCGTGAGGCGACATTTGTCGATGAAGAACTCGTACACGCCGCCTATGCCCAGCTCGGCAAAGGGCAGGAACAAGCCGTAGCCCGGGAGATCCCCTCCAGGAACCAGGCTACCGGTAGACTTGGTGTCGTACCAGTCAGTGTGCCATTTGCCTTCGATTAATAAACCCGCGCCTCACTAATTTCAATATAAATTTCAGTATATTAGAAGTACTTTTTAAAGTATCGCTATAATGTATATTCCCCTATTTTTCAAGGGGTTGCTTGGATCGCAGTTCTTGAATCTACACGTGAATCTATGCCTGATCGTCGCTGAGAAGGCTTGTGGCGGTATCTCATAAACGGGTCCGAACCGTAGTCTCAAACGTTGAGGCGCGGTTTTCTTGTCCTTCATCCACAGTCAACAAGGGGGGTACCCTCATATTGCTAGACGCCAGTTGAATCGTACCTGTAGTCGCGCGCCAGAAGAGAAAAAGTAGGCTAGTGGGTCCTCCACCCACTTTGCGCCTGAAAAAAATAAGCGCATGGCCGGCGGCCGACGACACTCACCTCCAGATACACTAGCAGCTAGAGCATCCTAGAGGCTAACAGTTAATATGCACGGCGGCGCGTACCAACAACTTCTTCCAATTTTTTAACGATCGACGAAGGTGGGGAAGTAAAATGCGAACACTTAGACGAGCAGCCTGTATCAGCATTGCTGCCATCTGTATGAGTTTTTCGGGGCAGAACTGGGCAGCCTGTCTCAACAGCGGTGTGCAGGTACAGATCCTCGGTTCCGGAGGGCCGGGTCCGTCAGCAGGCCGGGCATCCGCAGGCTACGTCGTCTGGATTGATGGCGTGGGCCGTATCTTGGTCGATGCCGGTAGCGGTACCAAAGATCAGTTTCACGCGGCGGACGCTAGCCTGGAAGATATCGAACTGCTCGCGCTCAGCCATTTTCACCCGGATCATTCGGCGGAACTCCCGGCCATTCTGTGGCCGGCGGGCTCGCAGGCGCGATTATCAGGACCAACGGGAGATGACGGTTTTCCCTCGGTATCCGATTTCTTGGAGCGGCTGTTTGGCCAGGACGGTGCCTTTCCCGTGCTCGCCGATCGTGTTCAATTCGACGTGCTTACCGTCGACACAGCCAGTCGCAATATCGTCGAAATCTGGAACGCCAACGATGTCCTGGTTCGCGGCATCGGTGTTCCTCATGCGAACGTTCCGACAATCGGATACCGAGTCGACATCGGTGATGCGAGTATCGCGTTCAGTAGCGACCAGAACGGATCAGATCCTTCGTTCATCGAATTTATCGAAGGCGTTGATGTTCTCGTTATTCATATGACGGTGGGCGAAGATGCCGGTGGATTCGGAGCGGAATTACACGCGAAACCGAGTGTCTGGGGCCAGATGGCGACGCAGGGTGGGGTTGGGTGGGTACTCGTGAGCCATATTTCAGCGCCCTCACCTCAGGTGTTGCAGACGAGACTGGATGTGCTGCAAGATAACTACAGCGGACCTGTGACCGTTGGTGAAGATCTACTTTGCTTAGAAGTTCACTAGACGGCGTATCTTGAGGCTATCGATGCTAAATGTCGGACGACCACTCCTGGCCGTAAGCAGCCATCGACTCGTCCTGCTGGGCGCAGGCCGTTTTGGTGCCCAGGGCCGGACTCGAACCGACACGGCCTTGCGGCCAGCGGATTTTAAGTCCGCTGCGTCTACCAATTCCGCCACCCGGGCAGGCGATTTCAGCATTCTCGCAGCGACGGCAGAACGACTCGTTGCGAGGATGACAGCGGACATGCTATCAGAACGCGGAATTTCATTTTTTCAGCAACCGTTTCTACTGTCCAGTCAGGAGCAAAGCCTCATGAAACGCACCAAAAAAAACATCTCACGAATCCCGTAACTTGCAGACATAGATTACGTACACAGAGAATCGCTCAAGAAACGCAAGTTTGCCGAGCGCCGATTCAAAACCACTCCAAATACTTTTCGGCAGATAATTATAAAAAGATTTATCCAGAAGATTTACCCCAACCCTGTCGACAATCTCGCATCCATGCCGTTGAACCAGGCATTTTACATCGGACACGCTCATATCGCTGTTTTGCCGCCCGTGTAACTTATCAAACGCGACGACCGACCATCATGAACTATATCTATTGCCGTGGATATTAAAAATAAGAATTGAATTTCGATCCCGCAGTTTTTCGGAAAGTACATGCATAGCTTCATATCGAAGAGACTGCTGGGAATGAAGAAAGAAACGGAAAGCGGTGATGCAATCATACTTCCCGTTCACGAGGTTCGGGTCGCGAGTAAGATCTCCACAAATTAGCGTTGACGATGATACTGAACTACTAGCGCATTTCAGCATATCTTCCGAAATGTCTATGCCCGTACTTTCTGTGAATCGTTTTTCCAAATGAGACAAAACCCGGCCTGTTCCACAGGCAAAATCCAGATAGCACTTTCGGCTGTCTAACCAATGAGAAATTAGCGCATCAAGAATCTGTTTTTCCTTCTCCCATATCAACAGATCGTAGCTACCCAGCTTAAACAGGCTCTCATCATATTCCTTTGCCCACGACTCCGGCCCCTGATGCGTATCTCGATGGTCATCATCCCGACACCGAGAAAAGGCTTGCTCTGATGAAAATGCCCGTACGTCGGGACAACAATAGGCAATGGATGCACCAAGTGCGGCGCAAGTCTCAGCAGCACACTTCTCTCGTAGCGCGAGGCACGCAAGCGCCTAATATCGACATACTGAAGGTACCGAATACCGCCGTGAATCATTTTGAACGAGTTCACAGACACACCGGCCGCGAAGTCCTGCCGTTCGATCAGAGCTACCTTCAACCCGCCGAGGGCAGCGTCCCAGGCCGCACATGCACCGAAGATTCCCCCTCCAATGATCACTACATCGAATTCTCTCGAGGCCAGTGCATCAGGATTACGTTGCGCTTATTTCCGCCGAAACTGCTGGCAACGGGAGACTGCTTGATACCGAACGATGATACTCGGGTGCTTTCGAACGGTAGGATTACGGTTATTGGAGGCTAGGACCGGAATCGAACCGGTGTCCGCGGCTTTGCAGGCCGCTGCATAACCACTCTGCCACCTAGCCATAGGCGCGGGAATGTAGCACAGGTCGATAATCTTCGCCCGTGCCTACGTGCCGTAGCGACATCTCGTCGCGATTGCGTGAGCGGGAATATCGTGGCCCGGCGGCCGCTCCCAAAGAAATCTGTCGTGGACGTTAACCGGTTGAGGTCTGCTCCAGAGCAGGCGCTTCTCTCACGGATGTTTCTATCGTGGGCGCTTCTCGGCCGCGATCGGCGGCACCCGCCCGCTGGGGACCGCGACGATCTGGCGCGCCGGTTCGCCGGCCCGTGCCCGGCGTGTCGCGACCGTCCAGTTTGCCCATCAGCCTTCCGAGGAGGAAGCAAAAGGCACACGAAATCGCGAAAATTACGAAGCCCGTAAAGGCAAAGATTACAAATGGCGTGCTGATCCAGTCCATATTCATAGCGATCCTCAGAACTCCCCTTCGCTCTTTACATAACCTGGTTCTCTATGCCGAGGTCTGATGTGAGCAATGTCTCCAGAGCTCTTGATCTACCTCCCTAATTTACGGTAATTTCTTATTCTTACGGACGGGCGCAATTTAACAGAACGTAGGCCATTCATCCAGCCCGAGCGGCTTATCGCGGCCGGACGGCCGCTTCCCGAATCAATCGACCGGGCTAGTTCAGTGTATCTGCAACCCAGAACCTCGTACCGGCGACATCAGCGATGGCGATCAGGCCCTTATCGGTAATCTGGTAGAACGCAACGCCATCGATGAAGCTCGACGTCAGGTTGATGCCCTCCTGACCGGCGGCGGCCTGGGCCGTGGCGCTCGAATCCCAGCCGCCATCCATGAAGCGTTCCAGATACGGGACGTCTTCGAACATGACGACGAGGTTGTACCGCTGGGCACCGAGACCGAAACCAACGCCGCCGCTGCCCATACGCATATAGACGCGGCTGCCCGTGCCCTTGTTGACGGCGACGCCGGATCCCCCGGCCCCCGTAATGAGGAATCCGCCGGCTTTCGTCACGGCAAACACGGCATAGCCTGCTGCCTGGTCGAACAAGCTCTTCGCGGTCTCGTTCGTTGCGAACAGGTCGTCCAACACCACCTGAGACCTCGCGTCGATCTCCATCTGACGAGCCTGCAATTCAGGATCGGCAGTCGGTGCGTGCTCATCCTGAGCGCTGACCAGACCTGCCCCACTGAGCAACATCCCCACCGAAATGATCCCCACGAATGAATGCCGTATAGCCTAAAACCTCTCCTTGCATTAGCTAAGTAACCCAATAACCAGTGATCTGGTAACCCATGAGAACGAACCCCGCCGACATGATCGCCAGATTCGTGGCAAAGGCGCAGCGCAGGAAACTGCCCGACGCCCGCCAGATATTCAGCGCAATCAGAATGACACTAAGCGCCAAAAACTGCCCGATTTCAACGCCGACGTTGAAGGACAGCATGTTGGCGATTAGCCCGTCCTCGGAGATCGCGAAATCCTGCAGTTTCGTCGCGAGGCCGAAGCCATGGAAAAAACCGAAGATCAGAACGGCAAGCTTCATATTCGGCTCATAGCCCAACTTGCGGAAGCCGCCGAGGTTCTCGAACGCCTTATAGACCACCGACAGCCCGATAATCGCGTCGACGATATAGGCGTTGACGTGCAACCCACCGAGGACACCCAAAAGCAGCGTCGTACTGTGCCCCACGGCGAACAGCGTGACATAGAACGCGACTTCCTTGAGGCGGTACAGAAAGAAGATGACGCCCGCGAGAAAGAGAAGATGGTCGTAGCCCGTGACCATATGCTTGGCGCCGAGATAGATATAGGGCCCGATCTGTGTGCCAACATTGTTGATTACGAACACCTGATCGGCACCCGTGATGCCATGGGCCAGCGCCGCCGGGGCCAGCACACACGCTGCTCCAAGGCCGGCGAGGGTCTTGAGAGTCCGCATGGGGCCGGATTGTAGCCGATATAGCTATAATCGCGTCACTATGCAGACACTCTTAGAAAAAATCAGCTGCCACCACCGTCTGGCTAAGGCCCTGCTCCTCGCGGCGTCGTTGAGCGGTGTTACCCACGCGCAAACCGTGTTGCGCGCCTCCCATCAATGGCCCGGCGGTACCGGAGACGTCCGCGACGAGATGGTACAGATTATCGCCCGCGAGGTCGACGCAGCCGACGTCGACCTGTCGATGCGCGTCTATCCCGGACAGTCGTTGCTCAAAGCGGCCGATCAGTGGTCGGCCGTCGTTCGCGGCCAACTCGACATGACCGCATTACCCCTGGACTACGCGAGCGGGCGGCATCCACAGTTCAATGCCACTCTGATGCCGGGCCTCGTCAAGAACCACGATCACGCACGCCGGCTGAACGACTCCGAATTCATGGACTCGATCAGGCAGATCATCGTGGATGCCGGCGCGATCGTACTTGCCGATGCCTGGCTCGCCGGCGGCTTCGTCTCCGCGAAGAACTGCATTCTCGCGCCCGACGATATTCGCGGTCAGGTTACTCGTGCCGCGGGGCCCGCGTTCGAGAGGATGTTGGCTGCCGCCGGTGCCTCCATCGCATCGATGCCGAGTTCGGAAATCTACACGGCCATGCAAACAGGCGTGCTCGATGCAGCGAATACGAGTTCGGCAAGCTTCATCTCCTATCGCATCTACGAGCACACCGAGTGCCTGACGGCGCCTGGCGACTACGCGTTGTGGTTCATGTACGAGCCGGTGCTCTTCTCGAAACGGCGTTGGGACCGACTCAGCGCCGAGCAACAGGCCGCACTGCTCGACGCCGGACAGCTTGCCGAGGATTATTTTTTCGAGGAAGCGAAACAACTCGACAGCTCGATGGAGGAGTTGTTCGAGCAGGCCGGTGTAGAAATTGTACACATGAACAGCGAACAGGCCGACACGTGGCGGCAGATCGCAGTTGCTACGTCTTACCGGGTGTTCGCGGACGAAGTGCCGGGCGGGGCCCTGCTCATCGAGCAAGCACTAGCCGTCGAGTGAACGACGGCCTTCCCATCGACGCCTTGATCCGCGGTGTCCATGCGCTATCGCGCGCATGCGGAACGCTGGCGGCTCTGTGCTTGGCCAGCGCCTGCATCGTGGTTTGCCAGATGGTCGTCGCGCGTTATGTGCTCGGAGCCTCCACAATCTGGCAAAACGAGTTCGTGACTTTCGCAGTAGTCGCGGCGACGCTGCTCGGCAGCCCCTACGTGCTCCTAACGAGGGGCCATGTCAACGTCGACCTGCTGCCGCATTACCTCGGCCCCAAAGGCCGACTGTGGCTGGCACTGGTCGCCTCCCTGCTCGGGTGGATCGCCTGCGCCACGCTAGCCTGGACGAGCTGGCAGTATTTTGTGGAGGCGTGGACAGCCGGCTGGGTGACGCCGTCTCTCTGGGCGCCGCCCCTGTGGATCCCGCTGCTCCCGCTGCCGGTCGGTCTCGGACTGTTGACGCTGCAGTACACAGCCGACATCTACTGCCTCGCGACCGGGCGCGAAATGCCATTCGGCCCCGCAGCCGGCATGGAAACGGAGCCGTGAGCCCGCTTGCCATCGGCGTATTGATCGGCATTACGACGATTGCAGTTCTCGCGACCGGGATCCCGGTGGCGTTCGGGCTCGCGATCGTCGCGATGGGGTTTCTCGTGTTCTTCGAAGGCTTCTTCAGCCTCGGCTTTGTCGGCGAACTGTTTTACTCCGGGCTCGCCGATTTCACGCTCGTGTCCATCCCGATGTTCATCGCGATGGGCGCCGCTGTGGCCTCCTCTCCGGCCGGCGGCGACCTGTACGGCGCACTCGACCGTTGGCTCAATCGGATACCCGCGGGCCTCGCAATCTCGAATCTCGGCGCTTGTTCGATTTTTGCAGCGCTCAGCGGCTCGTCTCCCGCTACCTGCGCGGCGATCGGCAAGATGGGTATTCCCGAGATGCGCAAACGCGGCTATCCGGATGGCCTCGCGACGGGTTCGATCGCCGCCGGCGGTACACTCGGGATACTGATTCCGCCCAGCGTGACGATGATCGTCTACGGGATATCCACCGGGACGTCCATCGGCCGGCTATTCATTGCCGGCATCGTTCCCGGCCTCATGCTGACCCTGATGTTCATCGCCTGGTCGGTCTTCTATGCCGCAAGAAGCGGGTCTCTGCAGATGCGCGACCGCCGCACCTACACGCTGAAGGAAAAACTCGAGCTCGCACCACGCGTGTTGCCTTTCCTGCTGCTCGTCGCCGGCATCCTGTACGTCCTCTATGGCGGAGTCGCGACGCCTTCCGAGGCGGCCGGCGTCGGCGCGATGATGTGCTTCCTACTGGTCGCGGTCATCTATCGGGTCTGGCAGCCACGCCGCATCTGGGGGATCTTGAAGAGCAGCACGCGCGAGAGTGTCATGATCATGATGATCATCGGCGCGGCGGCGCTCTTCAGTTACACGCTATCGAGCCTGTTCGTCACCCAATCGATCGCGGAATGGATCGCGGCGCTTGACGTCAATCGCTGGGTTCTCCTGGGTGCGATCAATATATTCCTGCTCGTCGCCGGCTTCTTCCTGCCCCCCGTAGCCGTGATCGTCATGACGGCGCCCATCTTGTTGCCGCTCATCACTCAAGCGGGTTTCGATCCCTACTGGTTCGCCGTGGTACTGACGATCAACATGGAAATCGGCCTCATCACGCCTCCCGTGGGACTCAATCTTTACGTTATCAACGGCATCGTCCCGGACGTGGGGCTCCCGAAAATACTGGCCGGCGCACTACCGTTCGTCCTGCTGATGGTGATCGGTATTTTGCTATTATGCGTTTTTCCGCAAATCGTCACCTGGCTTCCGGATCTTCTGATGGGCACCGGCAGTTGAATGGCCTGCTACGCGTGAAACGCGTCGTGCAACACGCTCAGGAGGTCGACTCCTATGAATGAGAAACCACCGAACGCCGATACTCAGCCGGCGTCATCCCAACACCTGGTCGTGGGGTCGCTCGCGGCAATCGTCGTCGCGATTGTGCTGCTCGTGACGGTCGTACTTCCCGCACAATACGGTATCGATCCGACCGGCCTAGGGGACGCCATGGGCCTGACCGCGTTAAGCACGCCCAGTACACAGAGTTTCGAGGTCACAGACGTCATCGGTGGCAACGAAGTCATACGCACGGTCGAAATTCCCGATGCCGGCGAACCGACGCCGTTACCCAATCCCGCCGTCTTTCAACGAGGCTCGGGGCCTGCCCATACCGAGACACTGCAGGTACCCATCGGCCCTTACGAGGAAACCGAGATCAAGGTCGTCATGACCGCGGGCAAGATGATCCTGTTCTCGTGGGAAGTCGACCGCGGCGACATCTATTCCGACTATCATGGCCACGATTCTGCACTGGGCCCACAGTTCTGGGTACGATATCGCGAGCAGATGGAAGGCTCCGACGGTCAGGGCTCGCTCGTCGCGCCGTTCGATGGCGAGCATGGCTGGTACTGGGTCAACTACAACGAGTATCCGGTTGTCGTATCGCTGACGGTTACGGGCTACTTCGAACGCTTCGTCGACTACGGGATCTTCTGAATCGAACAACGTGACGTCGGGCTCCGAGCGAGAATAACAACAATGACAATGGGTGCTGGACAGTTTCCTCCGGCCCGACGGACGGAGCGTCACCAGGAAAATTTCAAAGGCTGAATAACATGTTGGTTGAGCAGATCTGGACGGGCAACGCCTACCGAAACTTCAATTACCTGATCGCATGCGAAGAAACGGGCGAAGCGCTGGCCGTGGACCCGCTGGACCACGATAAATGCCTGGCAGCTGCCAAGAACAGGGGCTGGGAAATCACACATATCGTCAACACGCACGAGCACCCTGATCATACGGGCGGCAACAAGGCGATGGTCGCGGCGACAGGCGCCAGACTTCTCGCTCACGAAAACGCGACAGGCCGAATTCCCGGCGTCGACCACGGGCTGGCTGCCGGCGATGTGATCGAGATCGGTAAGACCGTAGAACTTGAGACGCTGGACACG
>PVBE010195410.1_pt1 | contig 90258 bp, 82 predicted proteins | sample 1631181 | NCBI WGS metagenome assembly PVBE01 (sample SAMN08397723, study PRJNA350692) | Marine metagenome, whole genome shotgun sequencing project. | isolation source: water | place: Pacific Ocean | collected 2012-04 | reverse complement strand
TGCGATACCGGAACTTTAGGGGTGTGCTGACGGCTTTGGTGAGAGCTCCGAAAGTTCAACAGGTGTCGTTGATTGGCTCCCTGATCTTCGTCAACTGGTGGCGTGTGATGGCGAAGCATCATGGGCGTGAAGTTAAGACAGGCGGGCCAGGTGGGTGGGGTCCGCTAAATCGTGCCGAATGGGAGTTTGTGCAGGGGAGTGTCGCAATCGCCTGCCAGGGCACCGATTTCCATGTGTCAGAAGCTCTCGTCCGGTCCATCGCACCTGAGCTGTTCAGGCCCGTGCGTGGCGGGGGCCCTGGCGATGAGGCGTCGAGGGCCATGGACGTCATGGCCACCTTCCTGCTACTAACCATCGGTTCGGAGTCCGACCAGCTGCCAACGCCTGAAGGCGGAGCTGCCGACGCCTACCTCTCCAACCGATTAGCACTAGAACTCAGACGGATGAGTTATCCGTTGGAGAGACGAAAACTCGCACGAGCGAGCTTCACAGATAGCATGTCAGACATCCTTGCGGCTGACGTCATACGAGCCGATGAGCTGTTGGTGCAGAAGGAACTCATCGCGTTGGCCATGGCCGATCTACTCGCAATCGCGAAGAACGAGCCGGAGAGCAAAACGATCCGCGCCTGGGCTCAAGGGGCCGCGTCTTGGAGCTCCGCCGCCCGCGAGGCGGGCCTGGCCCCTGGGAAGCTCCGTGCCCTCCAAGACCGTATTCGGCGACGATTCCCCCTGGACGTCTAGGCTCGGAACTTTCCGGAAAAATCCCCCCAGGCACTCCAAGACCAGTGCTCCCAGCCGGATAGGTATGGGGGCGGATGGTCCCCATGTGCCAAAAAGGGGGTTGTCCGAATGACTTTTCACGTCGCTCTTTTCGCCACCACGCCCGACGGGGGTATCAACCTACTTGGAAGAACCGACGAATTCTGCCTCGTAGAACCCGTTCGGGCGCGCCTGATCGAAATCCGCAATGAGCAGCTTCACTACCTCGATCCCAGTAATCCAGACCCCTTCGAAGAGTCCAACGAGCCTCAGACGGCGTTCTAGAGGTACTTCGTGCGGAAACACGGCGAGCAGTATCCTAGTGATCATCGGAGATGGTTCAGAGTCACGGAGGACATCCTCGACGACCCGAAGCTCGACGACGAATTGCCCGCGGACGTTTTCCGGGCGTTCATTCGCATCCTCGCAACGCTCAACAGAACGAAGTCGCGGGATGGGAGACTTGCCCTCAGCCGACGCGTTGCCAGCCTGGTAGCAGGCCGTGAACGCTTCGGTGCCGCGTTGGCGCGACTCCGGCTCGGAGCCGACGCCGGCCTCTACACGCTCCAGTGCGAGGACGGCAAGACAGTGATAGAGGTCTCTAAGTGGCCGAAACATCAGGGATTCGCCCCGACCGATCCCCAACCTGAGCCCGCCGAGACCCCGGCTCCTACCCCTACCCCTAAGACTACCCCTACCACTAAGAGAGAGTGTGGATCTCAGAGCGCGCCATCTGACGGTCTACGTCGGGGATCCAATTCGAAATCAGCTCGGGCAAACGAGCGAGTCCTCGCCGCATGGCCCGCCATCCGATCCGCATTCGCCGAGCATGGATGCGAGCTGAGCGAGAAGCCAGGTGCGGACCGAATCGCGCTGATTTCGAAGCGGCTCGACGAAGGCCGTAGCGAAGCCGAGCTTGTCGCCGCTGTGCACGGCTACGTGTTTTTGCACGGCGGCCTCGAACCCGACCAACGCGGTTACAACCCTCGGCAGTATTTCCGAGTCCAGACGATCTTCAAAGCCGAGGGATTCAGCGATCGGGTCGATCTCGGCATGGATCCGAGAGACGCGATCCCGCCTCGACGCTCTGGCGCGCAGCGCCCGACACCCATAGCAGCACGAGGGATAGGCCACTGGAAGCATGGATGACCCATCACTGAATTCTAAACAAAGGAGAGAACGAGATGGCGATTCAAGAACTCGAGGGCAACGGACACGGACCCCTGGACGACATCACCAAAGTCACGGCCGGCTCACTGAACGCGGAAAAACGGTGAAGCTCACCTGGGACGACACGGAAAAGCCGGTGGAGCTTCACACTGCAATCCAGTTGCAGCTGGCGCGCCTGACCCAACTCGAGTCGAAGCTCTAGAGAGGGTCTGAACCGATGAGTAAGTCGAGCCGCATCCGGCCGATCGAGCAGTACTCCGAAGGGAACGAGCTCAGCGAAGATCAACTGCTAACGCTTGGTCTGGACGATGAGCTGACAGAGCGACACGGTGCTGGAGGCGGTGGATGAATGATCCGAAGACCAAGGTCGATCTTGGCACGCGCCTCGCTCTTCGCATTCCCGAGGCTGCCGCAGTGCTGGGGCTGTCAGAGGGTTGCTTCAGAAAGGTGCTTCCCGAGATCGAGAAGCTTCACGCGGGAAAGGCCGTGCTGATTCCAGTAGCGAGTCTCGAAAAGTGGCTGCGGAAGCGGGCGCAGGCCGAGGATTCAGCCGATGAACGGATCGTCCATGAGCTTCTCGACGGGATGGGGTAGGGTGCCGGGGGATGGGTGCAAAGGTAAAGCAGATCAAGGGCTCATGGACCGTCGTGGTGCACCACAACGGCCGACGCCAGATGCGTGCGATTGGCCCGAAGGCTGAGGACAAGCGTCGAGCCGTCAAGCTGGCCCGCAAGGTCAACGCTCAGATCGAATTGGGAACCCTCCAGCTCAACAATTCTGAGCAAGCTGAGTTGCCGACGGGCCGCGAACTCGATCGTTGGCTCGAGGCGTATCGGCCCACGCTAAAGCCCGCGACCCGCAAGCTTTACCACGGCCTCGTCGAGAACCATCTCAAACCGCACTTTGGCGACCGTGATCTTCGTGACATGCGAGAAGTCGATATTCTCGAGTTCGTTGCGGCGATGCAGGCGAAGGGATTGGGACCAAGCGCCATCGAGAACTGCCTCTCTTGCTTGCGTCGCGTGTGCACGCTCCTTGTTGCCGACGACCGACTGAGCCGAAATCCAGCGGCCAACGTGGGGGCGATTGTCCGCCGCGTGAGAAATGCGTCCGCCAAGGAGACAGAGGAGCGCGAAGCGTGGACGCGCGAGGAGGCGAGGGTGCTGCTGTCGGTTGCAGGCGAGCATGTTCCGGGATTCGCTCCCTTCCTGGACCTGCTCTTCGCGACCGGGATGCGTCGGGGTGAAGCTCTGGGGCTGAAATGGCAGGATGTGGACTTCGAGCAGCGCATCATTTCTGTGCGTCGATCCGTCACCTCGGCTGGGGTGTCTACGCCGAAGAGTGGCCGGGCTCGCCGTGTACCGATGACCAACTCGCTCGCCGAAATTCTGTTTGATCTCCTGGCCGAGAGGCAGCGCCAGCGCGTGGCAAACGGTTGGCCAGACACGCCCGAGTGGGTGTTCTGCACGTCGGTCGGGACGGGATTCAATCCCCGGAATCTGCAGCGGACCTTCGAGCAGGTGCGGCGCCGCGCTTTGAAGCTGGGCGTGCGGCCGCTTTCGCTGCATTCGTGTCGTCACTCCTGGGCGACCTGGGCTTTGCAGGCCGGGAAGAGTGTGAAGTGGGTGGCTCAGGTACTCGGCCATGCCGACGCGACTATGACACTCCGAGTGTACGCACATGCAATGCCCGAAGACGAAACGGATCTGTCGTTTGCCGAGTTGGACGGCGACAAACGGCGATATACGGCGACCGATGACATCGCGGCAATCGCAGAGTCTCGTAACTATGCGGAAACACTGGCACGCCGGGAGGGATTCGAACCCCCGACCCTCAGGTTCGAAGCCTGATGCTCTATCCAGCTGAGCTACCGGCGCGCGGAGGTGGGAACCGTGCTTGGCACGGCAACCTGAAGGCCCGCGCAGGCTAGCGCAGAAGGGGTATGTCGTCCCCGGCTGTGCGCGACTCTGCCTCATTCCGGCCGAACCCAGCGCGCCTCCGATGTGCCTTGCGCAGCCTCCATTCGGGGAATTCGCTCCTCGAGAGATCCGCCATCGCGTGGACGCGTGGCTCATCGCGATTGCTTCTGGGGTAGACGAGATGCATTTCGGCCGGGGGTGCCGGTTCCGAGATCGATCTCGACAAGGTCCGCGATTGCTGTGTCAGGTATGAGGATGGTCGAGGATCATCGCGCCGAGTCCCGCGATGACGGCACTGCGCAGAAACAGTAAAGCTGTTGGATGCGAAGCTGGCGTGAAGTGATCGATGGCGCGTTCGAGTGTGGGTCGCGGTGTGAGGCGTTCGTCGGAGCAGGGCGCCCTTCTCGTCGCGGCTCGCGATCAAAGGTTGGAGCGGGGGAGACTCCCCGTGGGCGTAGGTCCTATCTCCTCGATAGCTTGCGAGCGTATGACCTAGATCATCACGCCGCCTGTTTTCCGCGTCTTAGACTAACCAATAGTCATGCTGGAGCGAAAGACAGAAATTCCGGCCATCGTGGTCTCACGAGCGGACGGAGTAGTCGTTTCTCAGAATGGGCACGCTCAAAGCCTGATGGGAGCCGGCTGCGGTCGATGCTGCCGGGACGTGGTCGGCTCTATCGACGACGCTGAGGGATTTCCGTGTTCGGAGACTTGTCTGGGCGAGCTACGGGCCGGCGGACTCGACCGGCCGCAGCACAGCCGCGTTTCGGTCAAAGGTCGACTCCACCATCTCACCTGCGTTCCGCTGGACGACGTCGTGGTCTCCGTCCTCAGTAGCAGCGCCGGGTCGGCGCCGACGCAATGGCAGCAGCTGACGCCGCGCGAAATGGAGATACTGCGCCTGCTGGCCGACGGCGAGACCATCCCTTCCGTGGCGGTTCAACTCGAGATCAGCGAATCGACCGTGCGCACCCACGTCGAGCACATGCGCGACAAGCTCGGAGTGAGCACGCAGGCTGCCCTGGTGGCGCTTGGCTTTCTGCACGGATACCTGAGCTGAGCCACTCGCCCCGCCGGGCCCCTACTCCTTTTGGTAAGTCTTTCTGCTAAGGCATCGGCTGATCGGCCGACGCGGATGTCGTACGCCTATCCGATAATGATCTCAACTATTCAGAACCCATACGGAGCCTTCGGCTTAGAGCAGGGAAGGCAAAGGAGATCTGAAATGAGTGAAGGCCTCGTCGTCGCAGTCGCAGTCGCTGGCACTTTCTTCGTCCTATCCAACATCATGCTGAGGTGGTTCGAGGCCTGAGCGGACTCGCCCGCTCGAGGTCGTTCTCCGCGTTCAGCGCGTCCCGATGGCGTCCGAGTTCGCTCAAGCCCGTCGGGAGAGCGCGTTGGAGATGTGCGTTGGGCGGGCAGCCAGGCAGAGGTTCTGGCAAGTGACTGGCTCGCGCTCGCGAACTCGCGAAGCGGCTGGCGCCGATATCGACCGAAGCGCCGGCTCCGCGCCGAGGCCCCGTCTCGGCTCGCCGGGCAGACGCCGGGTCGTCTCCCAGATTCCGTCGCAAGGCGGCGATCGATAGATTTTACTCGCTGTCGGAAATCGCACGGCGGTCGAAGCTGAATCTGGAAGCGCTCACGTGCGATGGGCTCGCCGCGATCCGCTGTGTCCAGGCGGATCTCGTCGAACACCCCGCGTCGATTTCAGTTCTCTTGCTATGCACAGAACGACCGTTCGAGCCGAGATGCTGCGAGGGGTTCTGATCCACGCCGTCGAACGCGCCAAAGCTGCGTCCTGGGTGTAGGGAAACCTCAGCTCGCTCGGCCCCAAACACCCGGTAAGTGGAGTCACGCGCGAGATGTGCGGCTGGCTCGTGGACTGCCCGATCCGGGCCTTCGCGGATCTTTCGGGACTGCAATGCGGTGCGGCGATCGCAGAGAGTTGGTGGGTCTCGCGCGCAAAACCATCGGCCCGACCGTTCGAGCAATAGCGTGCACCCGGGGCGCAGGGTTGCGCGCCGGGGCGATCTGGGGTCCGATAGTGGTGAACGAATAGCGGTGAACGAAAAGGAGACTCGGCATGCCCGAGGCACGCGTCGTATCCGCCGATTCCCACGTGATGGAGCCCGCTGAGCTCTGGACCGAGGGCCTGGACAGGCGCTTCCGCGATCGCGCGCCGCGTGTGGTGCAGCAGGAGGAGGGCGCTCCCTACCTATTCGTCGCGGAGGGGACGAACCCCTTTCCCGTAGCCGCGGGCTTCGCCGCCGGTCGTTCGGGGGAGGAGCTGCTCGAATTCATGGACAGCGGCTACGAAGCCGCTCGCCCCAGCGGATGGGATCCAGTGGAGCGGATCAAGGACCAGGAGATCGACGGCGTGGTGGCGGAGGTGCTCTATCCCACCCTGGGCATGCCGCTATTTGGGATGGTCGATGGGCCGCTCCAGCGCGCCTGCTTCCGCACCTACAACGACTGGGTCGCGGACTACTGTTCCCACGACCCCCGGCGCCTCTATGGCATCGCGCTCATCTCCCTCGAGGACATCGCCGAGGGGGTGGCGGAGGTCGAGCGCTGTGCAAAGCGCGGTATGCGCGGGACCATGGTCTGGGCCTCGCCCCCCGAGGATCGCCCCTACAGCAGCGCCATCTACGATCCGTTCTGGAGTGCGACGGCCGAGGCGGGTCTGCCGGTCTCTCTGCACGTGATCACCGGGCGCGGTCGGGAGACCCAGAGCCTGATCGGAGGCGGAGTGGATCCCGGGGTCTGGTATCTGACCGCTATTCACGAGGTGCAGCGCTCGCTGGCCACCCTGATATTCAGCGAGGTGCTGGAGCGGCATCCCCAGCTGCGCATCGTCTCGGCCGAGAACGACGCGGGTTGGATGCCCCATTTCATGTACCGCATGGACCACTCTCACGAGAAGTTTGGCGCCGTGCGGGAGACGATCCTGCCGCGTCCGCCCAGTGAGTATGTGCGCAGGCAGATCTGGGCCACCTTCCAGGATGATCCCACCGGACCCCAGACCCACCAGCTCTTCGGCGCTGACAACTACATGTGGGCATCGGATTTTCCGCACACCGATTCCACCTTTCCCGATTCGCGAGAGTGGATCGACAAGAACTTCGACGGGGTGGATGCTGCGGTGCGAGAGAAGATCGTCTTCCACAACGCGGCGCGGCTGTATCGGATGGAGCTGGACTGAAGCAGACGGCTTCAGCACCGGGTCCTGGCGTTGAGAGTCCCGGCGTTGGTGTGGGCTCTTGCGGTCAGGGCTCCGGCCGGACCACCGGCTCTTCGAAGGTCCCGAACAGCTTGTCGTAGAACATCGTCAGGGTCGCAAAGTTGCCGTGGCTGATGTCGATGTGGTGCGCCGCGTGGACCCCGGTGATGTAGTTGAGGATCTTGAAGGGGAAGTAGGGCAGGTTCACGTAGGTGTGATTGATGGTGTTCAGCTGCGTGAAGAGCAGCGTCGTGATCGCCATCGAGAAGGTGTTCAGCGGGGCGCCGGAGACCAGCGCAACGATGGGGATCGAGAGCAGGAAGAGCGAGAGGCCGAGGGTGGTCTCCAGCGGATGCACGTAGAGGGCGTCGATGAAGGTTGGCTTGTGAGCCTGATGGTGCAGGGCATGGACCTTTTTCAGGAATCCATCGTGGAAGATGAAGCGGTGGGTCAGGTAGTACATGAAGTCGAATACCAGTAGGACGGCGACTATTTCGATCGCGTGCTGCCAGAGGGGTCGCGACTCGAAGCCCACACAGAAGGGTAGAATGGCGAAGTAGAAGACGAGATTGGTGTAGAGGCCCGCCTTGTTGTTGACCTTCACCGCGTCGTGAAATTGCTTTCGAGACATCTTGATCTTGTCTTGCTCGCTGTTGAGTCTGCGCATCTCTGCGAGCGCGGGGATCTTGAATGCGAGAATTTTTCCGCCGATTGTCATCGCCGCGAGCAAGGCGACGAAAGTGACAGCCGCAAACCAGTGATAAGTCATGTCGCTATCCTTTTTCTTCGAGGCTCGAGCAGCGCGGCCAGGCGCGCGGAATCCCTCGTGCCGAGCTGACGCCGCAGCTTCGCTGCTAGCTGTTGAATATCGCGTCCGCCGGTCGCCTTCTTCTGGCCCTTTTCCCGGCCGTTGGCGGCGATCCTGGTGGCTTCCCGTTCGATGCCCGCCTCGAAGATCTCCTCCTCGAGGTGCAGGGACTGGTAGAGATCGCGCGCGACCCGCTGCAGGTGCTCGAACCCTCGGTCGCCCAGGATATCGCGGAAGGACTGGTCGAGATCGTCGAGCGCGGCGACGGAATCGCGGATGAGTCGCACGCCGCGGTCGGTCAGCTGGAGCACGACTCCGCGGCGGTCGCGCGAATCGGGATCCCGGCGCAGATAGTCCAGGTCTTCGAGGTCCCGGGCGGTCGCGCTGATGGCCTGCCGGCTCACCCGCTGGATGCGAGCGATTTCATGGACCCGGGCGCCGTCGGGTCCGACCAGCGGCAAGATCTGGCCGTAGGACATCTTGAGCCCTTTGTGGCCGCGAGCGGCCGTCGCCTCCATCAGGTCCTGCTGAATCCGCACGGTGATCATCGGCAGTACGCCAACGGATCGGACCGTGGTCGTGATGGGCGTGGGGGTCCGCATGGGTCGGGAGGCCCAGGTCCTTGTTCAGGGCGGACAAGGCCGCCGTGAAACGTCGGTAGGGCGCCCGGCCCACGAGCTCTGTGTATTCGGACTCGATTTCGCGGATGATCCCGACTGCGTGCTCGACCAGGCTTCGGCCCTGCGGCGTGAACCCCACGACCTTGGAGCGCCCGTCCTGGGGGTCGGGCTTGCGCTCAAGATAGCCGGCGCCTTCGGCGAGATTCACCAGCTGGCTGCAGGCCTGCGGGCTGATCGCGAGCTGGCTGGCGATGGCGTTCAGCCCGCGCCCTTCGAGCCAGACGAGCGAGAGCAGCGGCCCGAGGCTCGGGCGAAGGCCGCCATAGCCCCGATCGTCGCTCAGATGGCTCATCACGCGACCTTGGAAGTCGCGCGCGATCCCGATCAGGTGGCGAGCCACGTTGTCGCGATAGCGCGACCACGCCTGGGTCGGGTCGGCACTATGATCGACGCTCTGATTGGCACTCTGATTGGCGCACTGACTGGCACTCTCGTTGGCCCTGTCATTGGCACCATGAGATGCCGCGGCTTTCGGGGGGCCCGCTCGCATCGCGGGAGAATACGCTGGTCGGCCAATTTGATCAAGTCAATTTGACAATTTTGTACACGTGGGTTTATCACCAGCATTCGGCACGCTCAGAGCCGTGCTGGCGCCGGTCGAGGCCCTGCGCAGGCGTCGTGCGAGATCTCGGAGCCGCTCGCCCGTGGCTTCCGTCTCGAGCTCTCTCTGGAGCCCTGATCCCGCGACCTGCGTTCGCCAGGATCGGGAATTCGGGAATTGTCCGACGCTCTCGAACGGGAACCGACGAGATATTCGCGTCATCCCGGAGCACGCCCACCGCCTCGATGGCGATGAAAACCGTCGTATCGTGGTTCGACCAGCCCCCGATTGGGGCAAACTCGACCGCTCAGCGCGCGCCGGCTGGCTAATCAGTACGGCTTCGGAGCACGCTGCCCGGTGACTCGCCCTGGAACTCACCGTTCTTCATGAAGACCCGACCGTTGACCAGTGTGCAGTCGTATCCCGACGCTTTCTGGATGTATCGAAATGCCCCGGCCGGAAGGTCATCGACGTACTGCGGTGGATGCACGCGCAACGCGTCCAGGTCGATGACGTTGATGTCCGCGAAGGCGCCCTCTCGGAGCACCCCCCGGTCCGTGATTCCCAGAAACTCTGCGGGTTCCGACGTGAGCTTTCGAATCCCTTCGCCGAGCGGCAGCAGTCCGCGTTCCTGGATCCAGTAGTGCAGGAAATAGGTCGAGAAGCTCGTGTCGCAGATCTGGCCGACGTGGGCACCAGAGTCCGCGAGTCCGAGCAGCATATGGGGATCGGCCAGCATGCGTCCGACTTCCTAGATGTCGTAGTTCGCGAAGGGGAAGATGAAGCACGCCTCCCCGTCGGACTCGACAACGGAATCGACGAAGGCATCCGCCGGACTCACACCGCGGTGCTTGGCGATCGCCCACAGGCTGTTGTCCTCGGAGAAGTCGTATCGCGCGTCTCCGTCGTTCACGACCAGCCGGTAGATCATCGAGAGCCGCGCCTCGTCCGCCACCTTGTTTCCAGCGCGCACCAGCTCGGCGCGACGTTCGGGGTCGCGCAGTGCCGCGAGCCGCTCCTCGATGCTCAGCTTCTTGAGGGCCAGCCACGCGTCGCTCTGGTCGAAGGGCGTGATGTTCTGCAATCCCACGACGACGCCCACGGAGCGCACCTCGGTCTGGGGGCTCAGCCGCGCGCCCCCCGCGTTCGCCTCACTGATCTGGTCGAGGAGCTCCCGATACAGCTTCGGATTGTCCCGGATCTGGACCACGGCGAAGGTGAAGGCGCAGCCGGTTTCGAGTGAGATGCGTCGCATCATCTCGATATCGCGGCGGTGGGGCTCGGGGTCGGCACTCTCGACCGCCGAGACCCAGCCGAAGATCCCATGACCGGCCTGCTCGATGACCTGGCCGAAGGCCATCAGCTCGTCGAGCCCGGCGAAAGTGCCGGGCACCTTGCGTCCGTCGGGCGTCGAGTGGAGCAGCGAGCGGGAGGTCGAGAACCCGAAGGCGCCATTGCGCATCGCCTCGCGCACCGACTCACACATCACCTGGAGCTCTTCTTCGGTCGGGTCGGCTGCTTCCTCCATGCTGCGTTCGCCCATGGCGAGGTAGCGCACGGCGGTGTGCCCGACGAGTGAGGCCACATTGATTCCCATCGGGAGGCCATCGAGGGTATCGAGGTAATCGCCGAAGCTTCCGCCCGTGAAGCGAGTGCCCGCCAGGATCGCCTTCGCGGGGATGTCCTCGACGCTCTCGAGCAGCTTCACGAGGAACGACGCTTCTTCGGGCCTGACCGGGGCGAGACTCAGCCCACAGTTGCCGTTGAGCATCGTCGTGATGCCATGCCAGCAGGGAGACGAGGCCATCGGATCCCACATGACCTGGGCATCCATGTGGGCGTGGATGTCGACGAAGCCCGGGGTCACGATCCTGCCGCTGGCATCGATGACCAGCGCGGCGTCTTCCGAGACGTCCCCGACGAGCGCGATGCGATCTCCCTGGATCGCCACGTCTGCGCGCCGCGGCCCGCTACCGGTTCCGTCTACGATCTCGCCCCCTCTGATCACGACGTCGTAGGTCATCTCCACTCCCCTTTCGGTATTACACTCAGTACTGCACTCGGTATTGAATTCAGTATCGAACTCAGTCTTGCATTCGTTCTTCATTGCCGCCGTTGCCGGTCGGCGAGTAGTCGGCTTCGGGCCCGCGCAGCAGCCGAACGAGAGCACGAAGCGTCTCCAGGTGCTGGCCTTCCGCAGCCCCGCACTTCCGCAGCCGCGCAGAAGTGCGTAACGAGCGGGCTTCGGCCTGTGCGGTCACGGTGTCTGCCTCGAATCGATCTGCCGCAGCATCATTGCCTCATCTCGACTTCGCGTTTCTGCTCGATGCCCCAGCGATGAAGGCCGCCGGCCTGATAGGCCACGACGAATACACGGCGGCTGGATGCGGTGCGGTTCGTCTGGGAGCCGTGTACGAGATCGCGATGGAAGTAGAGTACGCTGCCAGCGGCCAGCTCGACCGGGACCGCCTCGCCATCGAGGAGAGCCACGTCGGTGTAGAGGGCGCCGAGAACGCCGCGATCCTCGAGCCCCTTCAGATTGCCGTGCTTGTGGCTGCCCGGGATCACCCAGAGGCATCCGTTTTCCTTCGTAGCGTCGTCGAGGTAGGTCAGCGTACTCACGATGGAGGCGAGATCCTCGGCGCCGTGCTGCCAATACAGGCCTTCCTGGTGCCAGGGAAAGGGGGCTCCACCCGGGCGTTTCACGTTGAGCTTGTCGCTGAAGACGCTGAGGGCGGTGCATCCGTTGATCGAGGCGACGGGCCGAACCAGGCGTGGGTCGTCGATCACGGCCTCCAGACGTGGGTCCAGATGGCCAGTGGGCTCCATCGAGCGGACGGCGCGCAATTCGTCGTCCCACTCCCATTTGATCGCAGAGCCGAGCACGCGCTGATATTTCTGGTTGTCCACCTGCTCGACAGGATCCACACCGGGCCGATCCGCCGCTTCGAGGATCTGCGCATGGACGTTGTCCGCACCCGCTCGCATCGCCTCGACCTCGTCGCCAGAGAAGACGTCCCCGCGAACGAAGAAGCCAAGCTCCTCGTATTGTTTCCGCTCTGCCTCGTCCGCTCGGTACATCGTGGATCGTTCGCCGTTCGAGCTCTCGAGAATCGGGTTGCAGGGGATAGGCTGCCCTGCGTAGGCAGATCCCCGTCTCTGATCAGCATGACCGTGAGCTTGTGAGCGACACGCTAGCGAACCCGATGCCCACCGGCCGGCGAGACGGCTCGAGCCTCCCGGACGTCCGATCGCGACGCGCCCGAACCCGGCCGGTGGGACTTTCTGCCTCGCGGTCGGTGACAGATCAACCGATTTCTCGTCTACGCCGCTGCGCGAGTGTTCCCGCAGATCGAGATCGATGGGGGTCATCGGGGTCTCGTCGCGCGAGACGGCGTGCGGGCTTCGAAGCCGAACGAACGCTGGCTCCCGAGTTCGCGTGACCTTCGCCAGATCGCGCGATCGGGTCTCGCAAATCCGTTCTGGTCGCCAGCAAGAGCAGCGGAGCAGGCAGGAGAGCTCGATGATCGTCGCAGTGGCCGAACTCGAAGTCGATCCGGATGCTGTCGAGGCCAAAGGATGTGGTCTGCGAGCTCGGGACGGCCAGCATCCACGAGATCGCGGCCGAGCACTCTTCCCGGGGCGCGCGCGGCTGATTCGGGCCGCGTTGCCGTAGCCGAGGAAAGTATCCGGGAGCCCATCCAGGCTGCGTCGAATAAGGGTCGCGCGGGGCCGCCAGCTTCGCCGCAGCTCTCGCGATACCATTTCGCCATGTGCGATTCTCTCGTCGCCCGCGGCGCCCGAACGGCAGATGGGGCGACGCTCTTCGCGAAGAACAGCGATCGTCGTGGCCGCGAGTCGCAGCCTTTCGTCCAGTACCCGGCTGCGTTCCATGCGCGTGGCTCTAGAGTTTGCTGCACGCATGTCGAAATCGATCAAGTGGCCGAGACCTATCGATTCATGGGCCACTCGCCCGCTTGGTGCTGGGGCCTCGAACACGGAGTCAACGAATTCGGCGTCGCGATCGGCAATCACGCGACCTGGTCCCGGGAGCCCGTCGAATTGCGGCCAGGCATGATCGGGATGGACCTCGTCCGGCTCGGGCTCGAGCGGGGTCGCAACGCGCGTGAGGCCCTCGAAGTGATCGCGGCGCTCGTCGAGCTGCACGGGCAGGGCGGCTCGGCCTTCGCGCCCGAAGGCGACGACGGCCACCAGAACAGCTTCAGTATCGCCGACGGCCTTTCGGCATGGGTCCTCGAGACGACCGCGCGCGGCTGGGCGGCGAGAGAGGTCGAAGGGGCGTCACTGACCAACGCATTGACCCTCGGTGCGAACTGGCAGATCGGATCGCGCGATCTCGAACGGCGCGCGCTGCAGCAGGGCTTTTGGCGGAGCAACCGGCGGCTCGACTTCAAGGCTGCCTATTCGCCCGCGGATTGGCCGCTCCACCTGACGAAGCGCCGACAGCAGGCGGCTGCTCGAAGACTCGAGGGGCCAGCGCTTTCGATCTCCGACTTGAAGGTATGGCTGCGCGATCACGGAGAAGAGGGCGCGTCGCCCAACGTGGATTGCGAGCTGAGCGACCCCGACCGTTTCAGCGTGTGCATGCATACGGATCCGCTTGTGACGACGACCGCGAGCATCGCCGTTCGGCTGCCCGAGGTGCCCGAGGTCCGACCCTGGCCCGTCTGGATCTCCTTCGCGACACCCTGCACCGGGATTTTCGTCCCCGTCTATCTCGACGGTGCGATTCCGGCGTGTTTTGCATCGGCGGAGCTGGGGGAGGACGGCTCGGGGGTGCCGTCGATCTGGTCTTCGATGCGCCAGCTCCAGGAGAAGGCCGCGCAGGATTTCGAGCGCACGCTGCCGATCCTGCGAGCGGGTTGGCGGGAGGTCGAGTCGATGCTGGACGACGATCGGTTGCGAGTCGAATCGGAGGTGTCTGCGCTCTACGTGGAGGGGGACTTCGACGCGGGCGCCAATCTCTTGAGCCGGTTCATGGAGACGACTGCCGAACGGGTGCTCGCCGCTTCGCGGCGTCTGTGCGAATCCATCTGAGCGCGACGATGGCGGAATGGACAGCCGGGTTACGCCCTCTGCGCTTCTTCTTCCATGGCCGGAGAGATGCGGCGCACGCTGAGGGCGTGCACGAAATACTCGTTGCGGAGTTCCCACGGCACGCCCAGGGCATTCAGGATGTGACGCTTGGTCGCCTGTCGGCAGGCGCGCCCTTTTTCGACGGCGTGAATGGTGCGCGGCGAAACGTTGGCCTTCCTCGCGAGCTCGTTCTGGGTCCATCCAAGGGCTTGTCGGGCAGCGCGAATGCGGTTCATGTGGGTCGTCTCGGATTGCGGGGTCCACTTCTGAAGTCGCCATTCAGGATAGCGCTCGGTGGCCGCCCCGGCGCCTGGGATTCGCCGTAAGTACTTGAATCCCTTGGGGGTTTCACGACATGGTTGGAGTGTCTCGGCTCGCTCCCCCAGGGCGTTGACCTTTGAGCCAGCAGACATCGCTTCCCATCGCTGCAGGGACCGGGGGTGGCCCAGCCCGACACCGCAGATGCCTTGCGGGCGGTCGGTCACGGCTGGTCCGCGGTCTCGGGACTCTCGACGCCGGAAATCTCGCGCACGTCTCGCAGCAGTGCTTCGACGTCGGCCTGCGTCGTATTCCATGGGCACATGAATCGCGCGCCGCCCGTGCCGATGAAGGTGTAGAAATGCCAGCCCCGCTCTCGAAGCCTTTCGGTTGTCTGGGGCGGCAGCTTGGCAAATACCGCGTTCGCTTCGGTCGGCGCGACGAGCTCGATCGCGTCGATCTCGCCCAGCCCGGTCGCAAGGCGACTCGCGCACGCGTTGGCGTTGCCGGCGTGTCTTATCCAGGCATCCTCTTCGAGCATCCCCAGCCACGGTGCCGATATGAATCGCATCTTGGACGCGAGTTGCCCGGCCTGCTTGCAGCGATACGCGAAGTCCTCGGCGAGTCGTCGATCGAAGTAGACGACGGCCTCGCCCATCGGCAGTCCGTTCTTCGTCCCACCCAGGCACAGGACGTCGACTCCCGCCTGCCAGCTGATCTGCTTGGGAGACACGTTCAACGACGCAAGCGCGTTGGCAAAGCGCGCTCCATCCATGTGAAGACGCAGGCCGAGATGCCTTGCCGTCTCCCCGACAGCCTCGACCTCCTGCGCGGTGTAGACCGTCCCGAGCTCGGTGGCCTGGGTCATGCTCAAGACCCGAGGCTTCGGAAAGTGGATGTCCGATCGCCTTCCCACGACCGCGCTCACCTCGTCGAGGTCCAGCTTCCCCGCAGCGCCGCCGACGAGCAGGACCTTCGTGCCATTGGAGAAGAACTCTGGCCCGCCGCACTCGTCGGTCTCGACATGTGCGCCCTCGTGACAGATGATGCTGTGGTAGGACTCGCACAGCGATGCCAAACTCATGGAGTTGGCTGCGGTGCCGTTGAAGCAGAAGAAGACCTCACAATCGGCTTCGAAGACCTCGCGAATCCGGTCCGACGCCTTGGCGGTCCAGAGGTCGTCTCCGTACGCGGGGACGTGGTCTGCATTGGCGTCGGCGAGCGCCGCCCAGGCCTCCGGGCAGATGCCCGCTGTGTTGTCGCTGGCAAAAATGTACTTGTCGATGCCACCTTCGGACCGGGCAGATCGAGCAATCGGCATTGCGAGATGGCCTCTTGTTATTCAGGACCGGTGTTCGGGGCCGGCATTCAGGACCGGATTGGTCGATTCGACTCGAATAGGGCAAAATGGCTCCGGGTCATCAGACGGTTGGCCGCGTATGCTGTCCGACCCGAAGCTCAGTACGCGGGATGAAAGCACGATCTGGAAGTCTGCGCCCGCGCGAGTCGGGGCAGTTCTGGCTCGACTCACGCGGATTCGGCCGCTTATTGTGTGGGCATCGCCAGCGCGATGCATCGAGCGTCGCCCTTCGAAGGGCTGTTGATCTCGTGACCACCGACGGAGAAGACGGAGAAGTAGATGGGTGCACTTGACGGAATCCGTGTCATCGAATGGGCGTCGTGGTTGAGCGTCCCGTCGACCGCTGCCATGCTCGGTGATCTTGGCGCCGATGTGGTGAAGATCGAGGACCCGATCCGAGGCGATTCCTCCCGTGGCATGGCGTCCGGGGAATTGCCCGGTGGACGCCGCATTGGCTATGAGACGGTGAATCGCAACAAACGCGGGATGACGCTCAACCTCAGCGATCCAGAGGGACAACGTCTGCTCCACACTCTCGTGTCGGGAGCCGATGTGTTCCTGACCAGCTACAGCCGGCGGCTGACGCGGACGCTGGCGGCGGATTTCGACACGCTTCGGCAGCACAACGATCAGCTCGTATACGGTTACGGAGGCTCGGGTTGGGGGCCCAAGGGACCGGACTCGGAGCGCCGCGCCTATGATGTCTTGATGCAGGGGATCTCCGGCATGATGTGGGGTACCGGCGACGATCGTTCGGGAATCCCGGAGACGGTGACCGGTGGACCCATCGATATGGCGTCCGGGATGAGCCTTGGTTATGCGGTGCTCGCGGCGCTCCTGGCTCGTGAGCGCGGGGGCGGCGGGCAGGAGGTCACCTCTTCGCTGCTCGGGATCGCGATGCATCTTCAAGCGCTCAACGTCAATACGACCCTCTGGACTGGCAAGCCAATCGATCGATTCACGGATACCTTTGGAAGTCCGCTTCTCGCCTACTACCGATGCGCAGACTCGCAATGGATCATCTTCTGTGAGCCGCAGCTGGAACGCTACTGGCCGGAGTTCTGCGAGGCGCTGGGCCTCGATCGCGCCGAAGCCGACGAGTCGCTGGTTCAGGGCACGACGAGGGCGCTGCTCGACGAACATCTCTTGCGCCGGTCGCGCAGCGACTGGTTGGAGCATTTCAAGGAGCTGGATTGCAAATTCGCCCATGGGCCCGTGAATACCATGCAGGAGGCCACTTCGATGCTTCAGGTGCTGGAGAACGACTACGTCACCGACCTCGATCACCCAACCCTCGGGCCCGTTCGAACCCTCGGTTTCCCCATGTCATTCAGCGCCTCCGAGTGCTCGATCCGGCGGCCCGCATGTGATTTTGGACAGCATACCGAGGAGATTCTTCTCGAGTCGTGCGATGTGACCTGGGATGGCATCGCCGACCTGAAGAAGCGGGGTGTGATCGGATGAATTCATTGATGGAGGCCATGTCATGACGATTGGTTATGAGCTGAAGGATCATCTCGCCGAGATCGAGATCCAGGGGATCGGAGAACACAACCTGTACAGCCCGGAGGAGGTGTACCTGCCGCTGACCGAGACGTTTCGGGTTTTTCGAGACGATCCCGATGCCTGGGTCGCCCTGGTGCACGCAGCCGAAGAAAAGCATGCCTTCACCTACGGTGGGCACCTGAAGGCGATGGACAACGTCTGGAACGAAGACGATGAGTCGAAGAATCGCGGCTACAAGCTGCCGAGCGGCGTCGATCGGGTGTTCCGACCGGAGGCTCCCGCCGACGACATCTTCCAGTGGTCCCATCTGCTGGAGGTCGATGGTTCGAAGATCTACAAGCCGATGGTCTTCGCGGTTTCGGGTCCCTGCTACGGGGCGGGGATGTTGCTGGTCGACGCCAATGCAGACTACGTCGTGGCGGCGCCCGAGGCGCGCTTCGGTCTCGTCGAGATGCGCTGGGGGCAGGGCAGCTTTGCGAGCGGTGTGGTCCGGTCGCTGCCCTGGCGAATCGCCATGGACATGGCGTTGCGCGGCCGCATCATGGAGTCCGAGGAGGCGCTTCGCCTGGGCTTCGTCAACGATGTCGTGCCGCGTGCCGACGTCCTGACGGAGGCACGTCGCATCGCCGCGGATTTTGCGAGCGTGCCGCCGCTGCATGCGCAGATGTCCAAGCGCCTCGCCGTCCTTGGACGCGAGCATCCGGACCACTTGATGCGATCGATGCGCGACCTCTACTACGCGGCGCAATTCTCCGACTCGGATGCGAAGGAGGGTGTTCGAGCCTTCGTCGAGAAGCGCAAGCCGGTCTACACCGGCAAGCCCTAGCCCGCTGAGAGTGGGCTGAGAGTGAAGCTGAGAGTGGAGTAGAGAGTGAAGTGGAGATCGGAGTCGAGAATTTCGAGCAGCCCGGAGAGCTGAGAGTGGAGAGCCGATCGTGAGCCGCATCCGTTTTGGTGTGATCTATGACTTCCGCAGAGTGCCGGGCAGCGAGATCGCGATGCCCGATCTCTATGCCCAGTCCCTCGATCAAGCGGCGTGGGTCGACGAGCTCGGCTTCGATCACATCTGGCTCACCGAACACCATTTTGTCGACGACGGATACCTTCCCTCCCCGCTCACTGTCTCCGGCGCACTCGCGGCGAGGACCCGGAATGTGATGATCGGGCAGGACGTGCTGCTTCTGCCCCACTACCACCCGGTCCGACTTGCGGAAGATCTGGCGGTGCTCGACAACCTGAGCCGCGGGCGAATGATGTTGGGCGTCGGGATGGGTTATGTGCCCGGGGAGTTCGCGGCGCTCGGAAGCGACCGCAAGCAGCGCCTTTCGCGCATGGAAGAAGGACTCGATATTCTCGAGCTGGCCTGGAAGGAGGACCGCTTCGACTACCAGGGCAAGCGCTATCAGTTGAGAGACGTCCGCGTCCGCCCGCGACCCGTCCAGGCGGACGGCCCAGCGACCTGGATTGCGGCGATGAGTGAGGCGGGGGCTCTGCGTGCTGCGGGCAGAGCAGCGCATCTGCTGCCCCAGGGCGACCGGGCGGTGGTCCTCGACCCCTACCTCGATGCGGTCGACCAGGCGGAGGGCGAACGACGTATCGGCATCGTGCGGCATTTCCTCGTGACCGAGGATGCGGGGCTGCGCGCGGCCTTTCAGGGGCGCCCCAATGTCTTCAAGGACGACTCCTACATCTCGAAGAAGTAACAGGAGTGGTTCGCCCAGATCGACGATGCGATGACTCGCCAGCTCGCCGAAGGCGAGGCGAGCGGACGAATGATCCCCCAGAGTCTGTTTGCGGGGGATCCCGACGAATGCATCCGCGAGATCGAGTCCTTCACCAGCGAGTTTGGCATCACGGATGTCATCCTCGCGGGCTGGGGAACCGCCGCCGGAGACGATCCGAAGCAGAGTACGGAAAATCTCGAGCGCTTTGCACGCGAGATCCTGCCCCATTTCGCGTAATCTCTCCTCGGAGGTTTCGACCATGGCGTTCCGGCTCGAGACGCGATCGATAGGCGAAGCGGGGGGCGTCGAAGTCCTCGGCTTCGATGCGAGCCTGCGCCCGGAAGCGGAGACGAGAACCGCATTGCGGGCGGCTCTGGACGAACATCAGCTGCTGCTCTTCCGTGACCAGTCTCTCGACGCCGATGCGCAGGTCGAGCTGCTCGAGACCTTCGGAACGCCGCTAGTCGAGAACGACGAAGGGCGGCGCTTCCAATACATCTCGAATACGCGCCTGGACGGCATCCTCGGCGACGGGCGCTTCGCTTTCCACTCCGACCACGCGTTCATGCGAGATCCGATCGATGTGATCTCGCTCCATGCTCTGGAGATCGCGGTGGGCTGTGGCCGCACCCATTTCATCAACGGCGTGCGCGCCGCGAGCGAGCTCCCGGAGCCGCTGCGAGCCCGCGTCGGCGATCTTCGCGCCCGGCACATCATCGACCCCGAGGGCGATTCGAAAACCGTCGTCGCCCGTGGAGCCAGGCTTCCCGACCAGCTGCCGCATGCGTTTCATCCGATCCTCTGGGAGCATCCACGCACCCGCGAGCCGATCCTCTACGTGAGCGAGCAGCAGACCGACTCGGTCGAGTCACTGGGCGACACCGAGAGTGCCGCCCTGCTCGAGGATCTCTTCGCACACCTCTACTCATCGCCGCTCGTCTACGTGCACGAATGGCGCGAAGGCGATCTCGTCATCTTCGACAACCGCGCCCTTCAACACGCTCGCGATGCACCGGGTCGCGAGGCGACGCGAACGCTGCGCCGCGTGGTGGTCGGCGGCAGCTCCGTGATCGAGTTCTTCCGGATGAAGAATGGAAGGGTCGTGGGGTCGAATCGCGACGCCCGGTGAAAGTCCCAGACATCTTGCAGCAGTCGCCCCCGGGCCTCTACCTCTACCTCTAGATAGTGCTCTTCAGGTAGTGCCTCACCAGCTCGAAACGGTCGTTGCCCCAGAACATCTGGTCGTCGACGAAGATCGTCGGTACGCCGAATACGCCGCGCTCGATCGCTTCCCGGGTCTCGCTCTCCAGCCGGGCCGTGAGCTCGTCCGATTCGGCCCGGGCCAACGCGGCATCCGCGTCGAGGCCAGCGGACGAGAGGAGTTGCCGCACGACCTCACGCTCCGCGAGGTCGTGCGGCTCCGCCCAGCGCGCCCGGTACGTCGGATGGTGATACTCAGCGAATCGCCCCTCGTCCTTGGCGACCAGCGCTCCTCGCAGCGCAAGGCTGGTATCGGACTTCATGAAGTTCTTCGCATCGGGGGACATCTTCGCGTCACATAGCTCCGACCAGTGCTGGATGCTGTTCTGGTAGTCGGCACTTTTGCGCGGACCCAGCTTTGGGCGCGTGGGGCGTGTCTCTGCGCCGTCCGGGACCTCGATCAGGTCGCGGAGCTTCACGGGTCGAAAATCGATCTCGACGTTCAAGTCCTGGAAGTAGGCATCGACTCGGCAACTGCCGAAGTAGGCCCAGGGTCAGGCGTAGTCGAAGTAGAAGGGGATCTCTCGCATCGATTCCTCCGATCGCCGTCGCAGTGCGGCGTGATGCGCTCGTGTTTCGTGACAGTCTAGCGAAGGTCCTACTGCGGCGGCACGTCTCCGCGCTCTGGCTGAAGAAATCGGCGTCCGGCTGCTCGACGTAGGGTAGACTACAAGCCGCGGCCGAACGCCGATTTCTTCAGCCAGAACACGAATCCGCACTACTCGCTCTACTCCGCAGAGCTCCCGCTACGGACCTTCATGAATAGGGGCTAGCCCGCCGGGTGCGAAGATGAACCGAATCGAGTATGCCGGCAGCGTTCACGACGAAGAGGAGATCGAGGCCGTCGTCTCCGTGCTACGCGGTGGAGCCACGGCGCTTCGCCTCGGCAAGCACACTCGCGAGATGGAGAGGCTCGTCGCAGCGGCCTTTGGCAAGCAGCGCGGCGTGATGGTGAACTCCGGATCTTCTGCGCTCTATCTTGCGGTCGAGCTGCTCGCGCTTTCGCCCGGCGACGAGATCATCACCCCGGCGCTCACCTTCTCGACCGATATCGCCGCGATCCTCCGCGCGGGCCTGATTCCCGTACTGGTCGATGTCACCGAAGACACCTATCAGATCGACGTCGAACAGATCGAATCCGCCATCGGCCCTCGCACACGCGCTGTGCTCGTGCCCAACCTGATTGGAAACTGTCCGGACTGGGACGAGATCCGTGCGATCGCGGACCGCTACGGCCTGCAGGTCATCGAAGATTCCTGCGACTGTCTCGGCGCGAGCTTGAAGGGAACGCCGACCGGCACCCGCTCGGATATCACCGTCACCAGCTTCGCTCTATCCCATATCATCACGGCAGCCGGCACGGGGGGCATGCTGTGTCTCGACGATGTCGCGCTCGTCGACCGCGCCCTTGCGCTGCGACGCTGGGGCCGCCGCAGCGAGCCTAAACTCTTCGGCTCGAAACGGGGCACGCGCAGGTTCTTCAGCGACCTCGACGGAATGGAATACGACGATCTCTTCATCTTCGATGAGGTCGGCTGGAACTTTGAACCGAGCGAGCTCTCGGCGGCCTTCGGCTGCGTTCAGATGCGAAAGCTGCCGACGAACCTGGCCCGACGTCGACGCAACTTCGCTGGTCTCGGCTCGATCCTCGAGAAACGCCCGAAGGTCTTCGCGCTCCCCCGCCTGACGGCCGGCGTCGAGACGGTTTGGCATATGTTCCCCTTCATGATCCGACCGGAATCCGGCATCGAGCGCAGCGCCTTTCAGCAGCACATGGAGTCGAACGGCGTCGACACGCGGATGGTCTGGAGCGGCAACGTGGCGCGTCAGCCCGCCTTCAAGGACAAGCCCCATCGCATCGCTCCGGGAGGGCTTGCCAATTGTGATCGCGTGATGGAGACAGGGCTGATCCTCCCCTGCAACCACGGGATCGACGACGAAGGCATCGCGTATATGGGCGAGGTGATCGAGCGCTTCTTCGCGTGAAGGCGGACATCGGCGCGCGTTTCTGCCGTTGGTCGACGCTCGCGCATCGAGTCGCGACAATCGTCGTCTGGCTCGCGAGTCGTTCGTCAAGCGCTCCCGCTCGACCAGTCTTCTGAGCCCCGTTGCGTCGCGACGGCGCCGGCTCCCAGCAGATCGTCGATTTCCGGGCTGTCGTATCCGCACTCTTCGAGGATCTGTCGAGTCTGGGAACCGGGGATCGGCGCCGCCGAATGCAGCACTGTGGGCGTCTCGGAGAATGTGACCGGATGCCGCAACAGCGCCACGGGGCCGTCGGTCGCGTGGTCGACGGTCCGGGTCAGCTTCAAATGCTCGACCTGTGGGTCGGCAAAGACTTCGTCCATCGAATAGATTGGCCCGCACGGGAACCCGGCGGCATTCAGGATCGCGACCCATTCCGCCGTGGGTCGTGCGGAAAGCTTGTCTTCGATCGCGTCCTGCAGCGCGGCCCGGTTCTCGAGCCGGGACTCGTGGTCGGCAAAGCGTGGATCCTTCTCGATCTCGTCCGCATCGATCGCCGTCAGGAATCGGTTCCAGCCCATGATGGCCGCAATATTGACGTGACTGTCCCGGGTCTTGAACGTGCCCATCGGAAAGATCGTCGGATGATCATTGCCAGCCTGCGGGGGCACCTCGCCGTCGATCAACCAGCGGGTCGCCTGAAAATCCATGAAGTTCACCATCGATTCGAGCAGCGACGTGTGGACCCACTGCCCACGGCCGGTGCGCTCGCGCACGAATAGTGCGGCGAGGACGCCCTGGGTCAGGAAGGTTCCGCTCGCGGTATCCGAGATCGCGATGCCCGCCCGCCAGGGACCGGTGCCCGGCGGCCCGGTCACGGACATCAAGCCCCCCATTCCCTGGGCGACCTGATCGAGTCCGCGACGATCGCGATAGGGTCCCTGCTGTCCAAAGCCCGAGATCGAGGCGTAGATGATTCGCCGATTGCGCGCGCTGACGGCGGCGTAGTCGATCCCGAGGCGCTCTTTCACGCCGGCGCGGAAGTTTTCGACGAGGACATCGGCGCGTTCGACCAGACGAAAGAAGACTTCGAGACCGCGTTCGTGTTTGAGATCGATCAGGATCGAGCGTTTGTTGCGATGCAGATTGTGGTAGTCGGAGCCAATCAGATCGGCGCGGGCCGGACTCCCCAGCTGGATCACCTCGGCTCCCATGTCGGCCAGTTGTCTCGAGCAGGTGGGGCCGGCGCGGGCCAGGGTCAGGTCGAGCACGCGGATGCCTTCGAGGGCGCCCTTCGAGTTCGAGCGGGGCGCGTACAGACTTTCGGTCGAGGTATCGGACATCGAGTGGGGTCTCCTGGCGAAACGATGATCAGCGACCTTTGAACTCCGGCCTGCGCTTTTCCATGAACGCCTCGACCCCTTCCGAAAAGTCTTCGCTCTCGAAGCACGCCGCGATTGCGGCGTCGACGCTTGCGTGATCGCGCTCTTCTCTGGGCTTGCCGAGCTCTCCGGAAATCAGTTTCACGCTGCGTACGGTCAGAGGGGCGTTGCTGGCGATCTGGTCCGCCACCTCACGCACGTGGTCTTCCAGCTCGTTCTTGTGCAGTACGCGATTGACCAGCCCCATCTGCAGGGCTTCGTCGGCGTCGTAACGCCGCGCCGTGAACAGGATCTCCTTCGCGTTGCAGAGGCCGACCAGGTCGGCCAGAGCCTCGACGCCCCCGAGCGCGTAGCCGACGCCGAGGCGTGCGGCCGGAATGCCGAAGCGCGCGTCGTCGGCGGCGTATCGCAGGTCGGCGGCGAGCGAGACCGCGACCCCGCCACCGATGCAGAAGCCGTGAATCATCGCGATCACGGGTTTTTGGATGCTCCCGAGCAGGGCGAAGGCGTTGCCGCCCTGGCTCTGCACGGCGTCACCCGTCTGTGCGCCGGTGTCTCGCTTGAATTGTGAGATGTCGGCCCCAGAGATGAAGGCCTTCTCACCGGCACCACGCAGGACGACCACCCGGATCAGGGGGTCGGCGTCGAGTTCGCGACTGGCGGCCGCCAGCTCGGCCCACATGTTCTCGGAAATCGCGTTGCGCCGTTCGGGGTGATCGAAAATGATCCAACCCGTGCGGCCTTCGCGTTCGATATGGACCCTGCCCGGCATCGCTCGGAGTCTACCAGAGACCTGGAGCCCTACGCGCCAGCCTCCGATGAGGCGCACATCCATCCACTGGGCATCCGAGTCCGGGATCTGGTGTATGTCGCGCCATGACGATGACAACGACGGTGACGCTGTCCAGTTCGCGTCGAGACATCCCGAGCTCTTCTCTTCACGCACGGGGCCGAATGGACCGGGCGTCCCCATCTCCGAGCTCGGCCCGATCCAGCGAGTGATCGCGATTGCGCGCCCGCTCCGGGGTGGGAGCTGAGGGTCAGACCGTGGACGGCGTTGGGCTCGCGAATGCTGATCCAGCAAGACGGCGAAGTACACCGACACGACGGGCTGCGCGGAATCGTGAATCGCGGCTTCACCCCGCGGCGAATCCGCCTGGGAGGTCGGTCTCGACAAGCTGGTCGAGGAGTGCCTCGAGCGAGTGCAAAGCGACCAGAGCTTCGACCTGGTGCAGGGTCTGGCGATCCCGATTCCGCTAACGGCGATCGCGGAGATGCTCGGCGTCGAGTCGCGACCCATGCACCGCTTCGAGGACAATCGATGAGCTGGTTCGGAGTGTCCCCCCGCTCCAGTTCGATCTCGGCCCCTCTCAAGCCCTGGGTCCGCCGGACGATGACTAGATGGGGCCAGAGAATCGATACCCCCGAGGTGAAATGTTCCAGCTGTCCGAGATGCGCCTTCCCTGGCCGAATTGTCCAAGCCCTGGCGCGGGCCTGCGCAGCAGCCTGGGCCGATCTGCGTTCGCGCTGCTGGCCGTGGTCGCCGCAACCGGCTGCGCATCGCCGAGCTCGACCTCCAGCGGCGATGTCCCGCCGCTCGAGGACATCGTCGTCTATCACCGTGCAGAATCCGATCTTGCGAAGCAACTCGGCGTCGAGGTGGATCGCCTACGTGCGGATCTGCGCCGCGCCGAAGAGGCGTTGGTCGAGGTCGAATCGGGCCTACGCGGCTCCCACACCCGTGCCAATGCGGTGTCCGCGATCGCAGAAACGCGCATTCTGGTCAAGCGGACCGCGCGACAAGCGCCCTGGCGGATCGAAGAATCTCGCGAGGCCGAGAGCAAGCTCGCCGAAGCCGATCGCCAGGTCCAGCAGAACAATCCGGGTGCCGCCCTCTTCTTCGTCTACCGCGCCCGACGCATCGCCGAACTCGGGTTGCTCGAGGCCAAGTTCGTCAACGAGCAACGCGATACCTATTTCGTCCAGGGCAACCAGGTTCGCTTGCGCGCCGGACCGACGACCGAGGGTCGCGTCATTCGCCTACTCGGAAAGGCAACGCCGGTCTTCCCCGAGCGCAGCCAGAATGATTGGATGCTGGTCCGCGTGATCTCGGGATCTGCGGGTTGGATCCACAAGAGTATGATTCGTCGCTAGCGGCCCAGCAGTGGCGCGTGAATCCCGGGCGGGTCGCGCCACGACGAGAATCAGTCTGGCTCCTCCGCAGCCACCACACAGTTCCGTCCCCCGTCCTTGGTACGGTAGAGGGCCTGGTCGGCGTCCTCGCGGCCGTGATGCCTCTCGATGCGAGAAGGGATGATCTGCACGAACTGCTCCCGGGCGGTAGTCAGCGTGGGCCTGGGCGTGTCTCCGGTTGCGAGAAGCTGGTCCGTCGTCTCGCGGGAGAAATCGAAAACGCTCCCGACCGAAATCAGGATCTCGCCATCGGGCCGCAGGATGAACAGCGAATCGAAGTGCGCGAAACGATCGCGGACGAAGGTCGGATACTCCGCGACATCGCGGGAGGTCCTCAACTCTTCATCGAGGCGATCGCCCAGGCTCATCCGGCCGACGTTCTGGGTGAGAATATCGCTCGTGGCCAACACGCCGAGATTGAGGATCTGCTGGGTGTACCACGCGTCGAGCTGCCGCCCGGCCTGATCCGCGATTTCGGGAAACTTCAGCTCGATCTTCGCACGCAGGAAGGTATCGATCGCCTGGACGGAGATCCCCGTCACGAAGAGCGAGGCACCAGGGTGGTGGTCAAGACCAGAAGACTGATGCGAGCGGGCAGGCTGCGAAAGGGGTTCACTCGCTGGGAGGAGCCGAGGCGCAGCTGCGGAAACCGCTTCTTTCCGATCGACACTGGACACCCCTCGTCGGCGAGATCCCGATCCGAATCCTTCGTTTCATCCCGCTGGGCAGGAATTCGGCCGATCACTTGACGTCGTGCTTTTCGGCCTTCTCGGCTCATGGCTTGATAGATAGGGTTTCACCAGGACTGGTCGGGTGCAGCCGTCGTTCGAGCCATGGCGCGAGCGCGCTCAGCGAGCGGGGCCTCGTCCATTCTGGGCTGGAGCGACGCAGCCGGCGTGGAGTTGCACCTCATCTGCCGCCTGCTCGGAGCCCGGGTCCTGGCTATGGCGCGAGAAGGCACGAGAAGGCACGAGAAGGCACGAGAAGACTGATCGAGTTCCCGAGGCGCACGAGGGCGATGTCTGCGATTCCGAGCGCAGATGACTCCGTCGGTGTCGTCCCCGCGACTTCGGGTTCTGGGATAATCTCGGCGCGTAGCGCGCGTCGCGAGGCGAATCATCGACTCTGGGCCCCGTGGCGCGTCTTCCTCTGGGCGACGATGCGGACCGATGACTGAACTCACAGACCGACTTCACAGTGGAGTCGGATGAGGCATCCGAATCATGGTAGCGACAGACGAGACTCGATCCGGTCGAGATGGGGCGCGACGCACGAAGCAGAAGCGGTCGGTGGTTTCGAAGCCGGTCGATTCCGAGCACGGCTGGACGAGACGTGCGCTGCTTCGCGCCGGGGCGATCTCGCTTGCGGCCGGCGCCACCGGTCTCGGTTCGAGTCTCGGCTGTAGTGCAGCCGGTCCGCGAGCCCACGCGGCAGCGGGTCGATCTGCCCACGGCATTCGTTTTGATGAGTACGTCGAGCGCGATGGCGTCGCACTCGCACAGCTCGTCAAGCGTCGCGAGGTCACGCCCGCGGAGCTGCTCGAGATCGCCGTGGCTCGCATGGAAGAGGTCGATGGACGTCTCAATGCCGTCGTGGTCGAACACGTCGAGCATGCAGAGGCGCGCGCCGCCGCGGCGGATCTCTCGGGACCCTTCCAGGGTGTGCCCTTCCTGCTCAAGGATCTGCACATGGAGCTGGCGGGCACTCGAACGACGAACGGCTCTCGGCTCTTTGCAGATCGCGTCGCGACACGTTCGAGTGTCTTGACCGAACGCTACGAAGCTGCCGGGCTCATGATCTTCGGCAAGACAGCCAGTCCGGAGTTCGGCCTGCTGCCGACGACGGAGTCCGCCCTGTACGGCGCGACTCGCAATCCGTGGAATCTTGGCCACACACCGGGTGGATCCTCCGGCGGCAGCGCGGCCAGCGTGGCGGCGGGTGTCGTGCCGATGGCAAACGCCAGCGACGGCGGCGGCTCCATCCGGATTCCGGCTTCCTGCTGTGGGCTCTTCGGCCTCAAGCCCTCCCGCGGACGGACGCCTCTGGGCCCGTCGCGCGGCGAGGGCTGGAACGGCCTGACACACGTTCATGCCGTTACGCGCAGCGTGCGCGACAGCGCGGCTCTGCTCGACGCGACCAGCACCCGAGAGCCGGGCAACAGCTATGTCGCGCCGCGCCCCGAACGCCCCTTTGTGGAAGAGGTGGGTCGAACGCCAAGCCGGCTGCGGATCGCGCTCATGCGTGTCCCGATCGGGGGTGCTCCGATCGACCCCGATTGCCTCGAAGCCGTCGATGAAGCCGCGCGTCTCGCCGAATCCCTGGGACATAGCGTCGAGGAAACGACGCCGCAATTGCCGTCGATCGTCGAGCTGCAGCGAGCGACTAGCGCGACCATCCAGCCCGGCATCGCGATGCTCGTCGAGGCCCGACTCAAAGATCTCGGAAGGCAGCTCCGGAACGAAGATCTCGAGCCCTTCACCCATCAAATGCTGGAGACGGGACGAGACTTCAGTGCGCAGGCCAGCGTTCGCGCCCGTCGACTCTTCTACCGAATCGGGATGGAGATGGCGACCTTCCAGCAGCACTTCGATGTGCTGCTCTCGCCAACTCTTGGCCTGCCTCCGCTCGAGATCGGGGTCCTGACCCTGCAGGACCCCACCGCGATGGCGACGATCGCGCCGCGCTTCACTCCCTTTACCATGTTGTTCAACGCGACCGGCCAGCCCTCGATGTCCGTACCGCTGTATTGGAATGCCGACGGCCTGCCGATCGGGACCTTGTGGACCGGTCGCTACGGAGATGAAGCCACTCTGCTGCGGCTCGCCGGACAGCTCGAGCAGGCCCGGCCCTGGTGGAATCGCCGGCCGCCGATCTAGCAGCCCGCCGGCTCTACCCGCTGCAGCTCGGCTGCTGGGCTTCGAGTCGGGCGCCTGGTCGCGACCAGGAGGCCGAGGCCGAGCAGAAGGGCGGTCGAGGGTTCGGGGATGGGTACCGCGGTGATCAGAATGTCGCCGCTCGCGAACACTTCCAGGGCTCCGGTCAGCGGGCCCAGGATCGAGAGCCGGAAGGGAGCGGCGCCGAACTCGGGAATCTCGGTCGCGAAGGGGTCGCAGCCGATCGTGCAAAGGCTGACGACGACGCCGACCACGCTGAGGCTCGGCAGCGGATTGATGACGATGCTTCCCGCAGTTCGCAGGTCGATGGCGTCGGCCATCAGGGTTCCCGACGGAACGTGTATCACCAGATCCCCGGCTACGTTGTAGGGACCACCCGCATCACCAGCGGTGAGTACCAGGCCGGAGATCCCTATCGTGGACAGATCCGGCAGGTCCAGCGGATCGACCGGGGTGGTCGGGGTGGGCTCCACGATCGGTCCGCACGGACTGATACAGATCGTCAGCGCAGAGGCCGAGCCAGCTGCTAGTAGCAGCACGACTGCCAAGGAGATCCAGGTCAAGAGGGGAAGCAGTCTCATACTCGGTACGTGGTTCCACAATCTCGTTTGTGTCACGGCGAAGCGCAGAAGGTCAGCGGCGCTGAGGAGGTGCCCTTTGATCTCGTTCCACCAGCCGCGGCGGCGGCGGATGGGCGAATTCTAGAAGATCCAGCCCTCGCTGCCCTCGGCGGGAAATTCGTGGACCCAATGAAACTCGAAGCCGTGCTTCAGGGCGTACACCTCGTCGGCGTTGCCGTCGCCGACGTGGATCCATCGCTGGATCCCGGGAAAGCGAAGCTTTACCTCGTCGAGCTTGTGCTTGTGGCCGATGAAGTCGAGCTCGATCTGGTGGGTTTGCCAGAGCTTTCGTTGGTCGCTGATGGTGCGGTCGGATGAGCTCCCGACGATGTATCCCAGACGCAGGGCTCGACGCACCAGCTCCAGGGAGATCTCTCCGGGCGGATCTCCGATTTCGAGAGTTCCATCGATGTCGAAGCTGATCAGGACCACTCACTCTTCCTTCATCAATTGCCGGCTCCGAGGAGTCGGCGTGGGTTTGAAATTTAATCTCCGGCGGTCGTCGCGGGCTCAGCCTTCTTCTGCGATGTAGCTCTTGATTCCATCGCTCGAGTCGGTGTGTATCGGAAACGAACGTTCGCTGTCGATGCGATCCAGAAAGCCGCCGTAGGTGAAGCCCGTCTGGGCGGGGCTCGAGAACATATCATGCGGCCAGGCGAGAGGCTTGCGGCTGGTGATTTCGAGTCGATCGAATAGCTCTTCGGGAATCTGCACGTCGACGGCACCGAGATTGTCGCGCAGCTGGTCGAGGGTCCGGGCACCGACGATGGGGATCGCGCGAGGCGAGCGCTGTCGCAGCCAGCGCAGTGCGACCTGGGCGGGACTGCAAGCGAGCTCTTCAGCAACCTTTTCGACCTCGGCTACGATGGCCCCCTTCTCGTCGGAGACGCGCCCCCCGTGTAGCTGGCTGCGCTGTGACTCGTCCCCCCCGCGGCTGCCCTTCGAGTACTTGCCGGTCAGGATTCCCTGATCGAGCGGCGACCAGCAACACACGGCGAGATCGAGTGTCTCTGCCATGGGAAGGAACTCGCCCTCGACGCCGCGTTCGGTGAGGCTGTAGAGGATCTGCATGGCCGCTAGCCGCGTCGAACCTCGAAGTTCGGCGAGCGTCTGGGCTCGAGACATCACCCAGGCCGGTGCATCGGAGAGCCCGACGTAGAGAACCTTTCCCTCTCGCACGAGATCGTCGAAGGACTGCATCACCTCCTCGATGGGAGTCAGAAAGTCCCAGACGTGGACCCAGTAGACGTCCACATAGTCGGTCCCGAGGCGCTTCAGGCTCGCCTCGAGGCAGCGCCGCATGTGCTTGCGCGAGTTGCCTGCGGCGTTGGGATCGGTCGCCTGGGGTCCTGCGGTGAATTTGGTGGCGACGACATAGCGATCTCGCTCCGAGGCGATGAACTCACCCAATAGGCGCTCGCTGGTGCCGCCGGTGTAGACGTCGGCGGTATCGATGAAGTTGCCTCCGGCTTCAGCGAAGGCATCGAAGACGGCGCGGCTCTGTTTGGCGGAGCTGCCCCAGCCCCAGTCCTCGCCGAAGGTCATGGCCCCGAGGCAGAACTCGGAGACCTTGAGACCGGTATTTCCGAAGACCTGGTATCGCATCGCTCAAACCTCCGCCGAAGCGTATCACGCTGGAACCCAGCTGGGGCTCAGAGGCCGTCCGACTCTGGAACCCGGGCCGCAGCCGCCCGCCCGGCCAGCCTGCCGAAGAAGGTCGCGTCGCCGATACAGGTCCCGCTGGCATAGCCCTCGGCCGAGCGAGCGATGCCGCAGCTGTTCCGACCCGCGGCGTAGAGACCTTCGACCCGCTCACCGTCTTCACTCAGGACCTCGCCCGTGGCCAGCGTCCAGAGTCCACCGAGGGAGAACACCATGTAGGGTGCCTTGCCGAGGGAACATTCCAGCGCTGCGAAGGGCGCGTCCTGGATCGGGCTCAGCCAGGCCGGCTGCTTGCGGAAGAGCGGGTCTGCGCCCTCGGCCGCATGGCGGTTGTAGAAGTCGACGCTAGTAACTAGAGAGCTTTGAGGCAGCTCGAGGGCGCGCTCGAGATCCGCGATGCTGCCCTCGGTGGCTGCGAGCTCGAAGCCCTCCATCTCCGGCCGATCGAAGTGGGGCTCGTCGATGATCAGGTAGACCGTGCCTCCCGGCTGCCGGGACGCCAGCTCCCCGATGCGCCCGTGATAGGCGTCCTCGGCGACGAAGCGCTGTCCTTGAGCGTTGACGAAAATTCCGTAGGTCAGGCTCGCCGGTGGGTAGAAGGGCAGGGTGATGTGGTAGTCAGACAGATGGAGGCCGGCGCCTCGAGCGCCGAGACCCATGCGCAGACCCGCGCCGTCGTCGTAGGGGTTGCCGATCGGGATGACCTGGCCCGCCAGCCTGGGGATGTGTCGCTTGAACATCGCGTCGTCCATGGCGAATCCACCAGCACACAGGATCACCCCGCGCCGCGCTCGGAACGCACGATCTTTGCCAGCCTGGCGTGCCATGAGGCCCGCGACGCTGCCGTCGTCTTCCACGATCAGCGTGAGGACGCGCGTGTCGTATCGGATCCGGGTACCCGCCTCGCGGGCGGCCTCGTGTAGCTTCGAGAAAAGTAGCGGGCCGGCATCGCCCTCGTCCGCAACCTTGTGCCCACGCGGCACCGGTGTCGCGATCTCGCAAAATGGCCATGCCTTCTCGTTCCCGGACCACAACAGGCACTCGTCTGTGTGTGCCTGATTGGTGCGTATTTCGTGGATCGAGTCGTTGAAAGGAACGCCCAGGCCGACGAGCCAGTCGAAGTGTTCGACGCAGCCTTCGGCATAGATCCGGAACATCTCGGGATCGGGATCATTCGTGGAGGCCTCGAGGTAGCGGAGCAGGTTTTCTGCCGAGTCATCAAAGCCGCAAGCGCGTTGCACGCGAGTGCCACCACCCAGGTACAGGTAGCCCCCCGCCATGGCTGTCGTGCCGCCGCCGCCGCTGGCCCTTTCCAGCACCAGGGTGTCGGCCGAACTGCGGGCCGCCTCGATGGCAGCACACACTCCCGCGCCGCCGTAGCCCACGATCAGAACGTCCGCCTCGTCGTGCCAGAGCTCGACAGAGGCCCGCGGTACGGGATGCGCCGCGTGAAATGTCGAGGAGTGTTCACTCACCAGGACCAGCATCGCACGGCGGCGCGTGCAGGTCCATCTACCGTGTTCACTGTCAGATATCGCTGGCGCGATCCGCCCAGTAGGGGTCCCTCAGGATCCGTTTGTACAGCTTTCCGTTGGGATCCCGCGGCAGGGCGTCCAGCAGATCGATGCTGCGCGGACATTTGTATCGCGCGAGCTTCTCGGCGCAGTAGGCCGCCAGGCGCAGCGGCAGACCCTCGCGATCCAGGGCACCCCGGCCGGGCTCGACCACCGCCTTGACCTCCTCGCCCCACTCGTCGTGGGGGATGCCGAAGACGGCGACATCCCCGACCTCCGGGTGGCCCAGCAATGCGGCCTCGATCTCCGCCGGATAGATGTTCACGCCCCCACTGATGATCATGTCGATCTTGCGATCGCGCAGAAAGAGGTAGCCGTCGGCATCGAGCTCGCCCACGTCTCCAACCGTGAAGTAGTCGCCGAGTCGTCCGGCGCGGGTCTTTTCCGGATCGTCCTTGTATTCGAAGGGCATGGAGAGCTTCATGTAGACCGTCCCCACCTCTCCCGCCGGTCGCTCGTTGCCTTCGTCGTCGAAGATCTTCACGTCCGCTCCGGGCCACGGGCGACCCACCGTGCCCGGATGCTCCAGCCATTCGGCGGGACGCACCATGGTTCCGCCGCCCTCGGTGGCGCCGTAGTACTCGTAGATGACTGGCCCCCACCACTCGAGCAGCTCGCGCTTCAGATCCACTGGGCACGGCGCGGCGGCGTGCATGACGTTGCGCAGTGACGAGATGTCGTAGCGGCGCTTGACCTCCGGGGGGAGCTGCGAGAGGCGATGGAATTGCGTCGGCACCATATGACTGGTCGTGACCCGATGTGCTTCGATCAGCGCCAGTGCATTTTCCGCGTCCCACTTTTCCATCAACACGATGCTGTGCTCGAAATGCATGGAAAAGTAGGAGAAGGAGAGGGGGGCCATGTGATACATGGGTGAGGTCACCAGGTGAACGTGATCTCCACCGGGCTCGATGTCGTAGCGCGTGAGGTTGGGTGCGAGTGCGGCGACGAAGGCATCTGCATCCATGGGTGGGATGTCGCGACGCACCGCCTTGGGCCTGCCTGTGGTGCCGGAGGTGTACTGCATGAACTGCCCGGCCGTGCGATCCTCGGGGCGATCTTCGGACTGCCCCTGGCGCACCTCTGCCAACCCCTGGAAGCCCGGAAGCGAGCCCACCACATAGCAATGCTCGCTCGACAGACCCGCTTCCTCGACCGCGGCGCGGGCGAGATCCCCATAGCGCTGGTGGGTGATGAAAGCACGCGCACGCGAGTCCTGGATGATGTGTGCGACCTCGCCCGGCGTCAAATGCGAATTGATCGCCGTGAAGTGCCAGCCGGCCTGCATGGCGGCCAGCAGAACTTCGAGCATCTCGCGACAGTTGGGGAGCAGGGTCGCGACGACGTCGCCCTGGGAGAATCCACGCGCCCGCAGACCGTGGATCAGCTGATTGACGGAAGCCGCGATTTCACCTGCGCTGTGGCTCGTCCCGTCCGCATCGATCAGTGCAACCCTCTGGGGATTCTTCTCTGCGCCAACCCAAAAACCCTGAAGCATGTGTGCCCTCCTCGGCGACTTTCCACAATACACGACGCGATCGAATTGGCACCTCGGAGCTGACTCGGGCAGCTCGGGCCGTTCGGGCGCTCGGCGGCAGGGTCGTCGCGTCGAAGCGATGCGAGCAGTCGATCGAGGCACACGAGTTCGCGGGCGACAAGCTGGAGGCATGCAACTCGGAGTCTTTCAGCGTGTCTCGGTCGGGCCGGGTCCTGCCGGCGCAAGGGGTTGGGGGAGAACGCGCTGCGATTCTGCGGATTGTCAGCTCGACGGCGAACGCAGTGGCTCGAATTGACGTCACGGCACCTGGCGATAAGATTTTCCATCCGCGTCAGGGCCTCGTTCTCAGTAGGTCGTGCGCAGGTCGTCGGCAGATAAGGAAGAACCCATGAGCCAGAGCGGCAAAGAGCGAGTTCCCATCGAGCCCGGCTACTTCACGGTTCCGGACGATGCGGCCGAGACGCCCCGCCTGCTGGGCTCCCGCTGCCGGTCCTGTGGCGAGTATTTCTTCCCGCGGCGCCCCGTATGTGCGAAATGCTGCCAGCGCGGCACCGACGACGTCGAGTTCTCGCCGCACGGCACGCTCTACACCTACACGTATATTCATGTTCCGCTCTTCAACTCGCAGCGCGCGACGGACGGCGGCTACGGCGTGGGTCAGATCGACCTGCCGGAGGGCCCGCGGATTCAATCTGTGCTCGAGGGTGGGCCGGGGGACTTCCAGATCGGGATGCCGATGGACCTGGAGCTCGAGACGTTGCGAGAGAACGAGCAAGGGCAGCAGATCGTGACCTTTCGCTTCTGCCGAAGCGAAAGCAGCCGTGAAGGAGTGCAGTCGTGAAGCTCGAGGATGTCGCGGTACTCGGTGTGGGCATGACGCGCTTTGGGGTCTACCCGGACAAGTCGGTGGCGGACCTCGCTCGGGAGGCGGGCTTTCTCGCTCTCGATGATGCGGGTGTGAGCTTTCCCGAGGTATCCGAGGCCTTCACGGGCTATCTCTTCAGCGGCGTGATGACGGGTGTGCGCGTCATGAAGGAGTTCGGGCTCACGGGCTTGCCCGTGACCCACGTAGAGAACGCCTCGGCGACGGGGCTGGTATGCTTCCGCGACGCCGCCTACGCGGTGGCGAGCGGCCGCGCGCGGATCGCCATGGCGCTCGGCTTCGACAAGATGACCGAGGCGGCGGGCGGCGGGCCGCGCTCGATGTCAACGAGCGGCGCCATCGACAACGTCATCATGCCGATCGCCTTCTTCGCGCTCTGGGCCATGCGTCGCATGCACGAGCGCGGCACGAAGCCTGAGCACCTGGCCCGCATTGCGGCGAAGAACTGGAACAACGGCGCACTCACACCGGGCAGCCACCGGCAGAGCGACCACCAGATCAGCGTCGAAGAGGTGCTCGCCGCGAAGATGATCGCCGAGCCCCATACCGCGATGATGGCCTGCCCCGTCGACGATGGCGCGGCCTGTGCGATCCTCGGCCCGGTCGAGCTCGCAAAAAAGCTCAATCCCGGCCGCCCCGTCGTGCGCGTGCGCGCCTCGGCATTGCAGTCCGAGCGTTACACCCCCGGCCATACATTCCTGGGCCCGGTGGTCGGCCCCGCAACGATGACGCGCGACACCGCCAATCAGGCCTACCAGGAATCGGGCATCGACCCCGCCGACGTGAATCTCGCGCTCTGCCACGATGCCTTCGCGATCGAAGAGCTGCAGTACTACGAGCTGCTCGGCTTCTGCGGTGAGGGTGAGGCCGAGAAATTGCTCGAGCAGGGCGAGACCGAGATCGGCGGGCGCATCCCCTTCAACACCGACGGCGGCCTGATCGCGCGGGGCCACCCGGGTGGACCGACGGGCCTCGCACAGATCCACGAATTGGTCGTGCAGCTGCGCGGTGAGGCGGGCAAACGACAGGTCGAGAACGCCCGCACGGGCCTCGCGCACCTGGTGGGCGGTGGCAGCGTGTGTTCGGTGAGCCTGCTGCAGAGAGACTGAGCCGATGACTTCGCGACGGAATCCAACCGACTCGAAACAAATCAGGGTCAAATCAGGCTAAGGGAGCTCTAGATGGCGGACGAGAACGAACTACTCGAGCGTGGGATGGCAGTCACGAAGCAGCTCTGGGGTGAGCGCACAGGCGGGGGCGGCATGCCCGCCCAGAAGCTCGCACCCGATTTCTTCAAAATGGTGACCGAGTTCTGCTTTGGCGGATTCTGGTCGCGCCCGGGCCTGGACCTTCGCAGCCGCAGCCTGTGCACGGTGGCCCAGCTCGCGGCCTTGGGAAAGACCAACGAGCTCAAAGGTCACCTGATGGGCGCCCTCAATCTGGGCATCGAGCGCGAGCAGCTGATCGAGGTGTTGATGCAGACCTCGCAGTACGCGGGGATCCCCGCCGCTGTGCAGGCGCTGACCGCGGCGGCCGAGGTGCTCGGCGAGGGCGACTGAGTGAGTCTCCGCGCCGATCGGCGATGAGCAGGGCGCACGAGCGCCGTCGGCCAGTCCAATCAATCCTTGGCGGGCGCGATCTCGAGCTTGATTCCGGCCTCTCGCTCGGCGTGCTCCACCAGATCGCTCCAGTCGCGATCACCCAATCCCGCGTCGACGGCGGACGCCAGGATGCGTCGGAGCTGGGAACCGATCGGTGCCGGTACCCCCGTGGCCTCGGAGAGGCCCTCGATCAGCCCCGCGTCTTTGAGGGCGAGAGCCAGCGCGAATTGCGTCGGGCGTCCCCGCTCGTTGATGCCTTCGACCATGCGGTCGGTGAAGAAGTTGCCCGCGCCGCCGGTGCGAATGACGTCCACCATGCTGCGCACGTCGATGCCCGCCTTGGCGGCGAGCGCGAGGCCTTCGAGCGACACCCAGGTCGATGTGAAGGCCAGCAGGCTGTTGACGAGCTTGGCGGTGTTGCCGAGGCCGAGTGCCCCCATGTAGAAGACCGCCCGAGAGAGCTTTTCGAGCACGGGCTCGCAGCGCTCGAAGGCTTCCTGGTCGCCGCCTACCATGAATACCAGCATGCGCGCCTCCGCACCCGGTGCGCCGCCGGTGAGCGGCGCGTCGAGCAGCTCGCAGCCCGCAGCGCGGATGCGCTCGCCCAGCTCTCGCACCGCTTCCGGTGAGTTGGTGGAGATGTCGATCAGGATATCGCCCTTGGACGCGCCCTTCAGCCAGGCGTTCGCGACGGCGTTTACGACTTCGGGGGTCGGGAGGGAGAGCAGCGTGATCTCACTCGCTCCTGCGACTTCAGCGGGCCCGGGGGCCGCCGTCGCGCCGGCTTCCGCGAGCGGCTTGCTGCGCGTCTCGTCGGTGTCGAAGACCGTGAGCGCATGTCCGTCGGCGACGAGGTTCGCCGCGACGTGTCCGCCGATGTTGCCGAGTCCAATCATTCCGACGCGCATGGGGCTCTCCTGTGTGATTGACCAGTCTCTGTCGTCGCTCAGTCGTATCAGTCGTATCAGTAGTAGATGATCGTACCGCTGCCGATCCGAACGAGCTCGCCGTGCTGGTTGGTCCAGTGGGTCTCGTTGATCAGGAATAGCATGGTGCCGAGCTTGCCCTCGCGCTCGTACGCGTTGGCCAGCGACGCCTGTGATGTGATGACGTCGCCGGGTCGGATCGGCGCGAAGTAGCGACTGTGCTGGCCGCCGTTCAAGACGCGGGTGCCGGGCTCCGTTCCCATTCCGCGCAGCCAGGGCGCGGAGCTCGGCAGGTCGAGCATCCAGGCGAAGGGGTTGAAGTCGGGCGGCGCCACCAATCCGCTCCAGGGTCCCTTCTCGGCGAGCTTCTCGTCGTAATACTCCAGCGGCGGTCGCGCCGGGTAGTAGGTCGCGATCGCCCAACGCCGGATGTCGTTGGCGCCGACGGGCAGCGCCACCACCGGATCCGTTGCGCGGCCGAGCCAGCCAATCGTCTCTGCGTCCAGATAGACGCCGGGTTCGGGCTTCTCGGGGGCCGCCGTCGCCGCCGGCGCGGCAAGCGTGTGGCCCTTGTCGGAGTCGAAGAGCAGCAGCGTGGCGCTGCCGGGCGTGGTGTTCTCGTCGCGCTGATTGAAGACACCGATCTCGAGAAGGGCGAGCTTCGCCGCGTCTCGTTCTTCTTTCGCCGTCACCGTTCCCTTCGCGGCCAGTCGGTCGCCCTTGAAATTGAAGCCGCGAAACTGACACGAGAGCTCGACGATCGCGCCGCGACCAGCGAGCCAGTCGTAGAGGACGTTGTGGAGATACGCGAGGCGCAGGTTTCCCATGCCGAAGACGTCGGTCTGTCCGACGGCCTGTGCGTCGGCGGGGTCCATATGGATGGGGATGAATTCGTCGTTGACGGCGGCATAGCGGTTCCAATGCGCCAGGTCGGTGGTGCGCACGAAGGCCTCGATTTCGTCACCCACCTCGAGCTCGTTCCAATCCGCTCTCGCCGACATTCGCTCACCCCTGCGTTTCGCTTCGCGTCGCCCGATTGTTTCACATCGCGGCCCCTTCGTCTGCCCCGGATTGCTGTCACGAGCCAGATAGATGCCCCTCGAATCCCCCCCGGAATGTCACGCCTCGGCGGTGCTTTGCCTATCGAAGAGTCTCCGCGCTGGTCGATCACCGCAGAAACTTCCTGGAGGGAGCCGCCCGTGTCAGGCGATGACCACGTCCTCGCCGACAGCGATCTCTACGTCTTCGAGCTGCCGGATCTCTGGCAGCGTCATATCGATCCCATCTTCGAGCACGCGGTGCCCGGCTGGAAGGCAGCGGAGGCTGAGATACCCAGCGTCAAAGACATCCGCGACTACCTCGAGGCCATCCGCTGGACCGAAGGGTTCGAGATTCCGACGAACGCCGCCCAAGCCTGAGCAGGGGACACCTCGTCGCCGTCCGGTCGACGACCCGACGCCGAGTCTGCTGAGAGGGCGCCGATCCCCGCGAGAGGCGAGACCCGATGCGTCGTCAATCCTCATCCTTCTCCGCCCGCTCGATCAGCATGGCGGTCAGGATCTTCTTGGGCATTTTTCCGCTGTCGGTGAAGGGCAGCTCGTCGCGCTCGAAGAAGAAGAAGTGTCGGGGGATCTTGTAGGCCGATAGCTCCTCGCGCAGCCGACCCCGCAACTCGTCCGTCGTGAGCTTCGCGCCTTCGTTCAGCACCACGGCGGCCGCGACGTTCTGCCCTCGAACGGGATGCGGAATGCCCACGACGAAGGACGACTGGACCTCGTCCATCATGTCCATGACGATCTCGACCTCGCGCGGCGTCACGTTGGCGCCGCCGGTCTTGATCATCTCACCGAGGCGCGCCTTGAAGAAGAGGTGCCCCGCCTCGTCAAAATGTCCGCCGTCGCCGGTGTGGTAGAAGCCGTCTTCGTCGAAGACGTCCTCGCGCTCGAATTTGTAGAGGCCCTGCATCAGGTTGTAGCCGCGCACACAGATCTCTCCGTGCTCGCCGGTCGGGAGGCGCTCGCCCGTCTTCGGGTCGATGACCTTGTGGCTGACGCCGTCCAGCGCTTTGCCGAAGGAGCCCCGCAGGCTCTCGGGCAGGTCGACATCCATGCGGCCGAAGGTGTGCGGGCCGCAGGTCTCGGTCATGCCGAGGGAATTCGAGCGCAGTTGCGGGTCGATCGGCCCCTCGTCCTGGGGCAGCATGCCGAGCATCGAACCCGACTCGATGGACGACAGGTCGCGGCTCTGGAAGTCGGGATGGTCACACATGGCCTGGGTGTACTGAGGCCAGCCCATCACCGAGGTCGCGCGCTCGCGCTCGAGGAGCTCGAGAGTGGCACCGGGCTCGAAGGCCTCCTGACACAGTATCAGGTAGCCTTCGTGCATCGACTGGCAGAGCCCGATCAGGACGCCCCCCGTCCAGAAGAAGGGCATGGGGGTCCAGACCACCCCGCGCGGGTGTGGGTCGCGGTAGCAGGTCAGGTTGAAGGACTGTCGGATCAGTGTGCCCTGAGTGTGGACGGCTCCCTTCGGCTCGGCGGTGCTGCCCGAGCTGTAGACGACGATCAGCGGGTCCGACGCGCTGACGCAACCCTCGATCTCGCGCAGGAACGCCTCGTCGATCTGCGGCGTTGGCGCGAGCTCGTCTGCGGACCGCGCCCAGGGCCGGGGCTCGCCGCCGAAGACGAATACCTGGCGCAGATAGGGGAGCTCCGGGCAGAAGAGCGACCCCCTGGCGCCGGGATCCTGGTCCAGCAGGGTCGGTGCGCACTGCTCGAGTCGCTGCTGGTAGTCATGGCCGAGCAGCGACGGCGTCGTGAGCAGGGTGTCGACGTCCGCGTGGCGGAGGGTCCAGCCCAGCTCACGCGCCTTCGAGAAGGTGTTGATGGGGATCGTTAGGGCTCCGATGCGGGCTGCCGCCAGCCACGCGATCGTCCACTCGGGCCCGTTGGGGAAGAGGATCCCCACGCGCGTCCCCTTGCCGACCCCCTGGGCGAGCAGTCCGCGGGCCAGCTGCGCCGACTCGGTCTCCGCCTCGGCGTAGGTGATGCGCCGATCGCCGAGCAGGATCAGGGGCCGCTCGCCGTACTGTGTCACGCAGTGCTCGAGGAAGTTCGGAACCGTGGGCTCGTAGTCGGGGAAGGGCATGGTCCAGTCATTTCTACACCACCCCGGCCCGGGATGCGACGCCGAGCCCGCACCGCGACCTGGCGCCACGTGGCGTGGCTCATCCGCTGGCGGTCTGGGGGCCATAGCTGGGAGCCTGTAGGTGTATACTGCCCCAATTCGGGAGCAACGGTGAGTGAAGCGAGTGAGGTGAGTGCATGAGTGATCGAGCGTTCGTGGTCGGGGTGGGGATGACGGATTTCGTGAAGCCGTCCTCCCGACCCGACTGGGACTACCCCGCCATGGCGCGCGAGGCGGCCAGCAGTGCGCTGTCTGATGCAGGTCTTTGCTACGAAAATGTCGAGCAGGTGGCGGTCGGCTACTGCTTCGGCGACACGACGACGGGGCAGCGCGCGGTCTACGAGATCGGGCTCACTGGCGTTCCCATCATCAACGTGAACAACGCCTGTGCGACTGGATCCACGGCGCTCTACATCGCGCGAAACTTCGTCGTCGGCGGCATCGCCGACTGCGTGCTGGCACTCGGCTTCGACAAGATGGGAAAGGTCTTGAGCTACGACGATCGCGCGTATCCACTCGAGCGGCACCTCTCCGGAATGACCCGGCGCCGCGGGGTCAGCGATGCACTCGTGACGGCGCAGATGTTTGGCAACGCCGGGCGCGAGCACATGGAGCGCTACGGAACGAAAGCGGAATCCTTTGCTCGCATCGCGGTCAAGAATCACCGCCACTCGGTCCACAACCCGCGCGCGCAGTTTCAGCGTGAGTTCAGTCTCGACGAGGTCCAGGCTTCGCCGATGATGTACGAGCCCCTCACGCTGCTGCAGTGTTGTCCGACGTCGAACGGTGCGGCAGCCGCCCTCGTGGCGAGCGAAGATTTCGTCCGCGAGAACGGTCTTGGGGAGCGAGCCATCGAGATCGCGGGTCAGGCGATGGCGACGGATTTCCCGAGCAGCTTCGAAGACAGCGACATCAAGATGATCGGCGCGGATCTCAGTCGCGCTGCTGCACGCACGGCCTACGAGCAGGCGGGCCTGGGACCGGAGGACGTGGACGTGATCGAGCTCCACGACTGCTTCTCCGTCAACGAGCTCATCACCTACGAGGCACTCGGCCTGTGTGCGGAGGGCAAGGGCGGCGAGCTGATCGATTCCGGTGCTACGACCTACGGAGGTGAATGGGTTGTCAATCCTTCGGGCGGCCTGATTTCGAAGGGCCATCCCATCGGCGCCACGGGACTGGCGCAATGCGCCGAGCTCTGCTGGCAGCTTCGCGGCGACGCCGGCGAACGGCAGGTCGAGGGCGCGAGCGCCGCGCTGCAGCACAACCTGGGTCTCGGCGGCGCTGCGGTCGTCACGCTCTACCGCAGAGATCCGACTTGAACCCGCCGCAACCGCCGCTGGGTGGCGCCCTCGTTCTCTCCGTGGGACACACGCTGCCGGGGCTCTACTGCATCGCGCAGCTGCGCGATCTCGGTGCCGAAGTGGTGCGTGTCGAGCGCATCGTGCCGCCCGGCGCGGCCGGTCCCTACACGGCCGTCTCCGAGAGTTTTCCGACGCGCTCACTCACCGCGGGGACCAGTGCGGTGAGTCTCGATCTGAAGCGGGAGGATGGCCGCGCCGCCTACCTGCGCATGGCCGGCCGCGCGGCCGCAGTCCTCGAGGGGTTTCGTCCCGGTGTGTCCTCGCGACTCGGAATCGACTACGACACGCTGGCCGTCGAGCATCCGGAACTCGTCTACGCAGCGATCTCGGGCTACGGACAAGAGGGGCCATTGCGTGATCGCGTCGGACACGACGTGAACTACCTGGCCGAGACCGGGATACTCGGACTATCAAATCCGCAGGGGTTGCCCGGCACGACCTTCGCCGACGGTCTGGCGGGAGTCGCCGCCGCCCTGAACGTCGTCGCCGCACTGTTCGCCGCTTCGCGTTCGGGGCGCGGTCAGTTCCTCGACCTTGCGATCGTCGACGGTCCCCTGTTCCTGATGGCGAGCGAGTTCGAGCAGCTCTGGCGCAGCGGGTGCGAGCGGGGTCCGGGGGACACGCATCTCACGGGGCGCTACCCGTGGTACGGCGTGCACGAGACAAAGGACGGTGGGGCCATGGCGGTGGGCGCGGTCGAGCCCGCCTTTCATGCGGCGCTCTGCCGTCGACTCGGACATCCTCGGCTCGCCGCGTCTCAGTTCCCGGAAGGATCGGAGCTCGAAGGGACGCGTGAAGCCTTCGCCGGGGCTTTCGGGTCGCAGACACGCTCAGAGGCGGAATCGTTGTTCGAAGGCGAAGACACGTGTGTCACACCGGTGCTCTCGACGGCTGAGGTCGCCGCATCTGCGATCATGGAACGCGCACAGCGAAGCGAGGCGGGCGAAAAGCTGGTGCGTTCCCCCGTACGCCTCGACCCCGCAAAGCTCGCGCAAGAGCGCAGCGCCGGCGCGCTGCTCGCTCGTTTCGGATTCTCGAGGGAGGAGATCGAGGCGCTCGGTCGATCGGGCGCGATGGGCGGGGAGGACTGATCTGTGGACCCGTTCGTCGCAGTGCGCCCGATCCACACGCGGACCCTCGACGTCGAGGTGTCTGACACCGGCGATGGCGCCTGGCTGGCGCGTGGAGAGCTGGTCGATCTGCGCAAGTCCGGCTTCGTCCCGGTGGCGGGCGACCTTCAGATGTCGGGCCTCCTGCACCATATGCGCGTTCGCGCCCGTTTCGACCCCGGCACGGGTGTCGTCGAAGAGATCGGCGCCGAGCAGCCGGCGGTCGCCTTCGAGTCTTCGAGTCTCAGCTGCGGCGAGAGCTGCCGCGATCCCGTGGAGCGCATTCGCGCACTCACGGGAACGACGCTAGGGAGCGGCTTCTCGGGGCGTTTGAACGAGGCCATCGGGGGACCCCGGGGCTGCACGCACGTGCTGACCCTCTCGCACCTCGTGGGAACGACCCTGTCCGATCTGGTGGCTGGCGAGCACTCCCCGCCCGCAATGGAGCGACGTGCGTCGGAGCGCATCTTTGCGCGGAGCCTGAGCTTCGACGCAAGCCTACGCAGCGATTCGGAACTCGAGATTGCGGTCCAGCTCACGGACTTGCACTTCGCACCCGCGGCGCAGATCGCCCGGCCCATGGAACGCTTCGCGAAACAGGTCGAAGTGCGCGCCGCGGCGACCGTCGAGCTCGGCGACCTCGCGCTGCGCGGGTTGCAGGTCGCGCAGCGTCAGCGCGCGCTCGCCGAGCTGGAGAGCGCCCGGTGGATCTCGCTGGCAGAAGAAGTCGCCCCCTTCGTCGGTCAGCCCGTCGCACGCGGGATGCGCAAACGCGTCCTCGAGCGATTCGAGGGTACGGCCGAGGGGGCACCGGTGGTCGCCGTGCTACTCAACCTGGCGCCCGCGGTGTTTCAGTGCGTGGCCTCTCTCTCCAAGCCGTGGCCGGCCCTGGCCGCGCGCGACTCCAGCTTGATCTTTGCCGGTGGGCCTGTGGACTCGTGCTTCATGTGGCGCAGGGAAGGCGCGCTCGCTCGCGTCAAAGAGCGCGAGCTAGACTCATCTCGCGAAGCGTGCACTACGATGCGCTCGCCCGATGCTTCGCCACCGAACCCCGGCCCGCGTGCGGCTGGCACTCGACACAGCTGAAGAAGGAGCAGGGGGAGGGGACTGACGAGATGAGTGCCATCTACATCCTCGATCGAGTGCGGCTCGCGCCGGAAAAGATCCAGCTGTACCAGCAGGCGTTCCGCGAACGCTACGTTCCGGGAGCGCGTGAACGTGGCATGGAGCTGATTGGGAGCTGGATCACGCCCCCGGTCGAGGTCGAGGAGGGCAACGAGCTCGTGACGCTCTGGTCGCTGCCCAGCATCGAGGCGTTCTGGGCGATGCGCGCCGGCAGCTCCGCTCCGGAGATCGCCGCCTGGTGGGCCGAAAGCGATCGGCTGACGCTGAGCCGCGAGCGTAGGATCATGTCCCGAGCGGAGATCTCGTGATGCGCCTGGTGACTCTCGTTCATCTCCGACCCGACAGCGCGCCAGCTCGGGTGGCCGAGTTCGAGGCCGTTGTGAAGGGCTTGCCGGATGCAGTGGCCTGCGTGCGCCGCGTGCACCTGGGCAGGCACATCCCCGGCCAGGTCGGCGCGGGCCACTACACCTGGGACACGCTGATCGAGGACGGCGAGGCGCGCGCCGTCCTGGAGGCGCCGAGCCTGCTGGCTCTGCTCGAGGCAGCCGACGTGATCGAACGACTCGACCCGGTGGCCTTCGAGCCCCAGAAGCTGGAGATCGCGGAGCCTGGTATCTCGAGCTGTCTGAAGCGCACCTTGCTGGTTCGAGTGCTGCCGGAGACGCCCTCGGAAGTCGTTGCGCAATTCGAGCGCGACATCCTCGGCATGCCCGCGCATATCGACGGCATCCGCAACTGGGCGTTCAGTCGCGCAGATCCGTCGCTGTGCCCCACATCGTGGACGCATGTGTGGGAGCAGGAATACCTCGACCAGAGCGGCTTCGACGCCGACTATATGATGCACCCCTATCATTGGGGTGTGGTCGACGGCTGGTTCGATCCAGAGTGCCCGCAGCGTATCGTCGATCTGCATTTCGCACACGCCTTGTGTCCCGCTGCGGCGACGATCCTGGGCTGGAAGTAATCGCGCCGGTTTAGCCGGCGTCAGGTAGGAGACCTCCATGTCCGTGTCCACGCCCACTGCAACCATCCCGAGCGACATCGAGATCGCCCAGGCCGCGGAGATCGAGCCGATCGGCGAGATCGCGAAGCAGATCGGGCTGGGAGACGAGGATTTCGATTGTTACGGGCGCTATATCGCCAAGCTCAGTCTGGAGAAGTGCAAGTCGCTGGCGGCTGAAGAGAAGGGCTGTGGGAAGCTCATCCTGGTGACCGCCATGAGCCCGACGCCCGCTGGCGAAGGCAAGACCACGACTTGCGTCGGACTCGCGGATAGTCTGCGCGCGATCGGCCAGGACACGATGCTGTGTCTGCGCGAGCCCTCTCTCGGCCCGTGCTTTGGAATGAAGGGTGGCGCTGCGGGGGGAGGCTATTCCCAGGTTCTGCCGATGGAGGAGATCAATCTCCACTTCACCGGCGACTTTCACGCGATCGGTCTCGCGAACAACCTCCTGTCCGCAGCCATCGACAACCACATTCATTTCGGCAATCAGCTGGGGATCGACCCGCGGCGCGTCACGTGGACGCGCGTCGTCGACATGAATGACCGCGCCCTGCGCGGCCTCGTCGTGGGGTTGGGCGGTGTCGGCAATTCCGTACCGCGTGAGGATTCGTTTCAGATCACGGTGGCCTCGGAAGTCATGGCGTGTTTTTGCCTGTGCGACGACCTCGCCGACCTCAAGCGACGCATCGGCAACATCGTGATCGGTCATACCTACGACAGGCTGCCGGTCACGGCGCGAGACCTGAGGGTCGACGGTGCCATGACGGCGCTTCTCAAGGATGCGATCCGCCCGAACCTCGTCCAGACCATCGAGCACACCCCCACGTTCATTCACGGTGGACCCTTTGCGAATATCGCCCACGGTGCGAATTCGATCATTGCGACCCGCGCGGCGCTGCAGCTGGCGGACTACGTCGTGACCGAGGCCGGCTTCGGTTCAGATCTCGGGGCCGAGAAGTTCATGAACATCGTATGCCGTAAGGCCGGTTTCAGTCCCGACGTCGTCGTCATGGTCGCGACCATCCGGGCTCTGAAGATGAACGGTGGGGTCCCGAAGGCCGACCTTCGCAGCGAGAATCTGAAAGCACTTTCCAAGGGGCTCGCCAATTTGAAGCGCCACATCGAGAACATTCGCTCCTTCGGTCTGCCGGTCGTCGTTGCGCTGAACCGATTCGAGCACGACAGCGCCGCCGAGGTGACTTCGACGATGGAAAAATGCGCACACCTCGGCGTCGAGGTGATCGAGAGTACGGTTTGGCAGCAGGGCTCGAAGGGCGGCGCCGAGCTCGCCGAAGCCGTGATCCACGTCGGCGAAAATGTGCCCTCGGATTTTCGCTACCTGTATCCGGACGATCTACCGCTGTGGCGCAAGGTCGAGGCGATCGCACGGAATATCTACGGTGAACGCGACCTCGAAGCCGACAAGCGCGTTCGAAACAAATTCCGGCGCCTGGACGAGGACGGCTACGGCCAGCTGCCGGTCTGCATGGCCAAGACGCAGTACTCGTTCTCCTCCGATCCCAAGCTGCTCGGCGCACCCAAGAATTTCGATCTGACCGTGCGCGACGTCCGCCTGGCGGCTGGGGCGGAATTCGTGGTCGTCTACTGCGGCGAAATCATGACGATGCCAGGCCTGCCGCGGGTGCCCTCGGCCGAGAAGATCGACGTGGATGACGACGGCCGGATCACGGGACTCTTCTAGCGGGGTCAGCCGGGTGAGTGCGAGCCGACCTTCGCGCGGGTCGATGCGAGCGGGCTGCCTGCGAGGCGGCGACTTGCGAGCGTGTCGATGAGTAGTCAATCAGTAGTCGATCAGTAGTAGACGTTCGGACTGCCGCCGCCGACACTGATCGACTCACCGGTCAGTGCGGCCGAAAGCGGCGACGCGATGAAGGCCGCCACCTCCGCAATGTCGCTGGTCGTTACGATCCGGCCGATCGCGTTGCCGCCGGCGAATCGCTCGAGCAGCGTGTCGACATCGACGCCCTGGGAATCGGCCATGGCCTCGATCCGAGCTCGAAAGGTTTCGGTCTCGACGGCGCCGGGCTGGAGCGTATTCACGGTGATGCCATGGGGACCGAGCTCGTTCGCCAGCACCGCGCTCAGATTCGTCACGGCGGCGTTGCGCATTCCTCCGCTCACGCCTGCCGCCATGCGGGTTGCGAGTCCACTGATCTGGATGATTCGGCCCCAACCCTGTTCGACCATGAGTCGCGCCGCCGCGCGCGAGGCCCTCACATAACCCAACACCTTGGTATCGAAGTCGGAGTGCAGCAGTGAATCATCACCCCCTAGAAGCGTATCCGCTGCGCCCCGCCCCCCGACGGCCGCCGCGTTGTTGACCAGGATGTCGACGCCTCCGAGAGTGCGCGCCGCAAACTCGATCATCGCGTCGACGTCTTCGGCCTTCGAGGTGTCGGCGACGAAAGCAATGACCCGGCTCCCCGTCTGCGCTGCGATCTCTGCGGCAGCTTCGACCAGAGCCTCTTCGTTGCGTGCACAGACGACTACGTCACAGCCCTCGCGAGCGAGGACGCGGGCAATCGCGCGACCGATGCCCCGGCTTCCGCCAGTCACGACGGCCCTTCTTCCAGAGAGCTGAAGATCCATTCTGCGTTTTCCCTCGTGCCCGATCCGCCGATGAATGACCGGATCTGCCCGTGGAATATAGACTCTTCGTTGTCAAAACCCGTCGGTCCGCTCCGATTCGGCGAAGCCGTTGCTGGCGGGTACGGATCGCAAGCACGGCGACGACTCCGAGAGCCGTGATTTGAAGCGAGGCGGTGGGCGGTTCGGGGACGCGGAATACGTCACCCCCGAGTGTCACGATGTAGAGGTTGCCCGCAGCGTCTTCACCGAAGGACGAGATGTCGGTCAGACTGCCCTGGTCGGGTGTGAAGGCCTGCGTGTCGGTCCAGTCGGTGAAGGAAGTGGTGTTCGTGCCGTCGAAGCTGGAGGGATCCGAGCCGTCCCAGCGCACGGACCACAGGCCGTCGCTGACATAGTCGGCGAAGAAGTAGCGGCCCTGCAGCGCTGTCGCCGCACCCCGGTAGACGTAGCCTCCGGTGACCGATCGCCCCTGGCCGGGTCCGAAGCCGTGGGTGTAGTCGTAGATGGGGTCGATGGCGCCGGCCGGGGCCGGTCCCCCACGCCGCCCATGGGCGGCGTCGCGATGGTGCCTTCGCGCAGCCGCCAGCCGTAGTTCTCCCCGCCGCTGCCGTTCGCGGGCTCGACATCGATCTCCTCGCGGGCGCCCTGGCCTACGTCCGCGATGTAGAGGTCACCTGTCGCGCGGTCGAAGCTCGGCCGCCAGGGATTGCGCAGACCGAGAGCCCAGATCTCGTCGTCAAGGGCCTCTCCGACGAAGGGGTTGTCGTCCGGAATCGCGTAGCGCCGCGTGGCATCTCCGGGAAAGTCGTCTCCGTCGACGTCGAGTCGCAGGATCTTCCCCAGCAGGTTGTCGGTCCCGTCCTGGGCGTTGCCGATCTCCGGGGTGTGGCCCACACCGTTGTCGTTGCCGCCGCCGCCGTCTCCGGTTGCGACATAGAGGTATCGATCGGGGCCGAAGGCCATCCACCCGCCGTTGTGGTTGGACTGGGGCTGCGAGATGGAGAGGACCATCGTCGCGCTGGCCGGGTCGGCGGTGGGCGGGTCGCCGTCGGCGTGGTAGCGGACGATCCGGGTGTCGCCCGCGGCGTCGGTGAAGTTCACGTAGAAGTAGCCATTGGTCGCGAAGTCGGGGTGGAACGCGAGACCGAGCAGACCCTGCTCGCTACCCGTTGCGACCGGGGAGATGGAGAGGAACGTCGTCGCTGAGCCCGAGGGAAGCGGAAGGAGCTGAATCCGCCCCGTGCTGCCGCTGCACTGCTCGACGATAAAGACGCGGCTCGTGTCCGCGGGCGGTGCGGTCAGGAAGACCGGCCTCGACAGCCCGGTCGCGATTCGCTCGACGCTGAAGTCTTGCGCGAGAGTGCTCGTCGCGGCCCCGAACGCAAGCGGCAAGCGCGACACTTGCGAAAGATCTCGAAATCCGCTGCTTCCGTAGTCGGCTTCGCTCACCCACTCATTCACTCATTCGCTAGCTCACTGGATCCATGGATCGGAGTTGAAGGCCGGGCTTTCAAGACCGTCTCTAGAGATCATTTTGTCAGATGGGTCCCGAGCCGTGCAACCTCACCCCGTCTTGGGCCGATTCGCGAGGGCGGAGCCGCCGAGTCAGCGACGCTGGTTGCTACCGATTCTTGCCGGATTCTCTGACCAGCCGTCCCTATATAGCCCGAAGTATTGAACTCGTCGTAGCCGATCAACGGGGTGGGAGTCGCGAAATTCTCCAACTCCGTGGCCCAGCAGACCGCTCACGCGCTGGCTTCGATGCTTCGCGCCCCACTATTGCAGCTTGACTTCGAACCACCAGCCGCCTTGTTTCTTGCGCACATACCCTGCAGTGGGTGGGGCAAAGTGAGTGCCGATGATCAGGGTGTCGGTATCGCAGTAGCGATCACGGATTCTACGGCGAACCTCGATGGCTCGATTCAGATCGTGGTCGACTTCGGGATTGCCCCACTCGGCTTCGGCCCATTGCACCGGATGCACAATGGCATCCCCGGTGATGAACGCCTCCTCACCATTGGATGCTATTCTCACCGACACATGACCCGGTGTATGGCCTGGGCTTGGCTCGAGCCCGACTTCATCGGTGATGCGATGATCCATCTCGACAAATGAGGCAAGCCCTGCATCAATGATCGGTTGCACGCACTCCCCCAGAGTCATGGGGAAGCCCGTAGCCTTTGCCTGCACCCAATGCTGCCATTCCTTCTTCGCAAAGAGATACTCTGCATTGGGGAATGTGGGGATTCGTCGAGCGCCATCCAATATGGTGTTCCAGCCGATATGGTCATAGTGAAGGTGGGTACAGAGGACGACATCGACATCTTTTCGATCCATGCCCGCCTCCTGCAGGCTATCCATGAACGCGGTGCCCGCGTCGGGGAATACACCAAAATCGAAACCCTCACCCAGACAGGTATCGACGAGAATATTCTTCCCGCCCGAGCGGATCAAAAGAGAATGGATGGAAAGTAGTAGTTTGCCGTCTTTATCGACGAAGTGGGGACAAAGCCAACGGCTGTGGCCATCCAAAGTCGCCTGGTCTGAGTTCTGGCAAAGAAACTCTCGATCAATGGGAACGCAGCACTCCGCAATCTGGACAATGGACACCTCACCAATCTGCCAGCGAAGTTGTGACAACCGTTCATCCCTCTGATCGATTCACTTCTGTATAGCAATCCCGGAGCGATTCGAGTCTGCAAGCACCCGACTGCAGCGCGCGGGTCAGGATGGGTGTGGGCTCATTGCGCCGCGGTCATGTCCGCCGACGACAGCGCGCACCCCGTCTGGCCAATGCGGCCACGGCGAGGAGCGCGGCCAGCTGTCCGGCGGTGGCGCTGGGCTCGGGAACGGTGAGGGTGACGGCCCATGCCTCCTCGATCTCGCGCGGGTTGATGCCGGTCCCTACGACCACGATTGCGTCTGGCGCCCTCACCACACCGGTCGCGCTCACGAGCCGCCAGCCCTCGAGATCGAGGCCCGCACTTTCGAGCACCTCGATGATCGAGCCGTGAGAAGAGACGTCACGCGCCTCACTCGAGAACTAGCCGCCCGCCAGCGACCCGAGGCCCAGCATCCCGCCGTCCTCAGACCAGCGGAACGCCTCGCTCGAATTTGCGCCCGAGCCACGCGAGCTGCTGGACCCGACCACGTAGTCACCTCTGTGCGAGACATCGAAGGCTTCACTGCGGTACTGGCCACCCGGCAGATCGCCCAGGGTCGCCGCACCGCGCTCGTCGAGCAGGAAGGCCTCGGCCGCGTTCGAGCCGGTGAACGCCGAGCTGCTCGCACCGACGATCGCCTTGCCGTCATCGGAGATCGCGCGCGCGCGGCTCTGAAAGGAGCCACCTTTGAGCGACCCGAGACCTATCATCCCCTCCTGCTCGGTCCACGCAAACGCCTCGCGCGCATTCGAGCCCGTCTCCGCCGAGCTGCTGTCGCCTACGATCAGCGCCTCCAACTCGTGGTCGGGGTCGTCGGAGGCCACCCGCAGTACAGCCCCTTCGTCCGCCTTCCCATCGTCCAGCTCCGCAGCGATCGCCTCGTCGGGAACGAAGTCGACGACCGCCACACCCAGCGCAGAACTAACTGCCTGGCCACCGGGCAGATCGCCCAGCGGGATGAAGGCCGCCTCACCGGTCTCGAGCTGGCCTACGGCCGTAAGAGGAATGACCACCAGCGCAACAAGCACACCGATGGAGATCACGAGTCGCAGCATCTCCGAATCTCCGCATTTCCAGCTTCAGCAGTCACTCATTCTACGCAAGGGGGTGTGAATGGAAAGTACCAAGCGGTGTTGGGCGTGCGATTCCGGACCGGCGGGACGCAACGCATGCGAATGCGATGTGCAACACACAGGCAAGCCACGCATTTACTTCCCGAGAACGGCTGACGAATCGAGATAATGTGTCGAGGGGGGCGAAGAGTCGCCGGATCGAGACTGCCCGACTGCAGGGCGCAGCCTTCGAGCGGGCCTCGAGCGGGCCTCTGGTTGTTCTGGATCGACTCGTTCTAGATCGACATCCCGCCGTCGACGAGCAGTGCCGCGCCGTTTGTACGACGCGGCGGGCAAGGCGAACTAACGTGGCGTGCGCGATCTCTTTCGGCTCGCCGCAGCGACCGATCGGGATCCGTCGCCGCGCGAACTTCTGCCTTCGCAGTTCTCCGCATCGACGGGTGCGGGTCGGTGGCTCCCGGCGTCGTCGACGAGGATGTCGAGGGCGCCAAAGGAGTCGGGATGAACACGGGCTGCTAGGGCGGAAGTTGGGTCAGTCCGCTCAGTCCGGCAGCCAGCGAAAGCGGATTCCCATCGCACTGCGAAACAGCCATGGGTCGGGCCGGAAGTGCCAGCTGGCTGTTTCCGTTCCAATCGCGTCCGTGTGGGAGTCAGAGAAGTCCACGTCGCGGTCCCCCAGCAGCGCGTAGGCCTGGCCGGAGAGGAATACGGTGATGGCGAAGTTCTCGATCTGGGCCGCATCGAGCTCGATCTCGAGACCCGGCCCGATCCCGTGGAAGGTCTTCGTCTTGCTCCCAGCGAGATCGATGAGGCGAAAATTGGTGGTCGCCCCGGGCGGAGGAGGGATCGGGGGCAGGGTGACGGCCCGGTTGACGACCCCCTTCACCTCGATCTCCTCACGGATGTACTCGAAGGAGGGCTTGATGCGAAAGTGCCAATCTCCCAGCTTCACGGCGAAGGCGATGCCGGCACCGCTGGTCAGGATCGCCGATTCGACCTGCGCCTCCGTCGTGCTGCCCTGACCCGCTACCTCGGCTTCCGGAACCGGGAAGCTGGGGGGAATCAGCTGGCTCGCATCGCCCTCCTTGGAGACGTCGTAGGAGAAGCCCATTGCGGCCGTGCCATCGATGTGGGCGAAGAGCCTGGGCTGACCGCCGGACTCGAAGAGTCGCGGTGACATCAGCTCGAAGGAGCCGCCGGCGAAAGGGGCGAGCAGGATCTGCGATCCGGATGTCGCAGGACGCACCGGCTCCGGCGGATTCGAGCCGGTGAGGGTGCTGGCGACGGAGGACGCGTCGGAGTCCTGCCCGAAGAGCCCCCAGATGATTCCGACCGATGGCACCCAGCGTTGGGCCTCGTCGAGAGCTGACGCATCGTCGGCCGACGCAGCCCACGACGGCGCGATCCATGCGGCGAGCACGGAGGCCAGGAAGAGATGCCGAAGGGGTGATCCGCCGCGCATGCGCGCGGATCATGCCAGACCTCGGCGGTCCGCCGCAAGCGCAGTGCGGGTACAGACATTGATGTCGCGCCCACATAATGCGTGCTATCAGACGGGGTCCCCGCGACTGCGGGCAACTCGATGAATCCCGGTCTGGTTGACGCTGGAGGAGAGTCGCCCGTCAGAATCCGCCCTGGCCCGAAGGGTGTCCGTCTGTTGATCCCCGTCTTGTCCATGCATACCGCCTTGCGACGCACCCGAGCCAGGAACTGTGCTCTGGCTGCGCTCTTGTGGATGCTTGCGATTGCCGCAATCGCGCTCCCGCACAGCGCTAGCGCGCAGGAATCTGAACGGAATCTGAATCTGGATGCGGAGCTCGATCTCGACGAGGACGCGGAGCCGGCTCTGGAGACGGATGTGGATCCGGAGACCGACGCGGAACTGGATCTGGACTCGGATGCGGAATCGGCCGCGGGCGATCTCGATCCCTGGACTGGCGTCGAGGAGTTCATCATCCGCGGCGAGGGCATGGGCGCGCTCAGCATCGAGCAGACCGTCTCGGTCACGGCCTTCGACGCCGCGACCCTGGAAGCCCTCGGCGTCGAGGACATCTCCGACCTGGCGGCAGTGACGCCCAACCTGTCGATCAACACGATCTCCGCCAGCACACCGACCTTCTTCATCCGGGGCGTGGGCCTGAACGACTTCGCCTCGAACGCCACCGGCGCCGTGGCGGTCTACCAGGACGGCATTCCGATCAGCTCACCGGCGCTCCAGCTGGGTCAGCTCTTCGACTCGAGTGTCGAGGTGTTCCGTGGCCCCCAGGCCTTCGGAAACGAGCGAAACGCCTCTGCGGGGGTGATCGCCGCAACCTCGCGCCTGCCCACCGGCGACGTCGAAGCGAGGCTCCGTGTGGATATGGGCAACTGGAACTTTCGCGACTACGAGGGTGCGCTCGCGGCGCCGGTCAGTCCGGATGGCACGCTCTCAGCGCGCGTGGCATTTCGCTTCACGGAGCGGGACCCCTACGTGCGCAATCGCTGTGGCGGGTACGCCAGGCCGGAGGATGTCGAGTGCGGGACGAACGAGAGGTTCCAAACCGACCCCGTTCCGGCAGGACTTCCGGACGAGGTCGGCGACCAGGAGCGCTGGGCCGTGCGCGGCCTGCTTCGCTTCGAGCCGAATACCGACATGGACTGGATCCTCAACATTCACGGGTCTTCGATCGATCAGCAGTCGGCCCTGGGGCAGGTGATCGGGACGCGCTTCCCAGACGTGTTGACCGTCGCAGACTACATCGATCCGGCGATCTCGAAGATCTTCGAAACGCACGTCCAGAGATTTCGCGACGCAGGCTTGTCACGCCGCGACGCGCGGTTGAACTCGTACCTCCCCACCCTCAAGGAGGTCACGAAGAACATCAGGCGCGCGAAACCGCTGAAGGGCGCCTACGACATGGTGGGCAAGGAGAAGCTCGACGCCGTCGGCGGCTCGCTGCGGGGACGGCTCTTGCTCGGAGACATCGAGGTCGAGACGATCAGCGGCATGGAGTCGTACGACCGGGAGCGGCAAACGGATTTCGACTTCAGCGCCGACCGCACCCTGAACAGCGACGCCGACGATAAAGCCTGGCAGGTCACCCAGTCGCTCGAGCTGAACGGGGAGCTCGAGCAGCTCGGCGTCACGTGGAACGCGGGGGGGTTCTTCCTGTTCGAGAGGCTCGACTCGGACACCGACTTCCTCTTCAACTTCAACCCGGGAGTCCGTCCCCCGCCGCGAGAGATCCGGCAGTCCTACGACCAGGACAACACCAGCTTCGGCGTCTTCGGCAACTTCGAGTGGGAATTCGCCGAGGTCTTCAGCCTCCAGGCAGGAGCCCGTTTCAACTCCGACAAGAAGGAGTTCGAGCTCTCCGTCCGGCGCATCGGGCGCGGTGGAAACCCAAGCTCTTCGGATACCGCCAAGACCTGGACGGCTCCCACCGGCGCAATTGCGCTCCGCTACAGACCCACCGAAGACGTCTCCTTCTACGCCAAGTTCAGTCGCGGCTGGAAGCCAGGCGTCTTCAACGCCGCGGTGCTCTTCAACGACCAAACGACCGAAGGCTTCGCGCCCCTGATCAAGAAGACCGACCCGGAAGAGATCAACGCCTTCGAGATCGGCCTCAACGCCAGCTGGCTCGACGGGGCGGTGGAGACCCGAGCGGCGCTCTTCTACTACAAGTACAGCGACTACCAGGTCTTCATCTTCCGCAACAGCTTCGGGACTCCCCCCCAGTTCGAGATCGTGAATGCGAACGACGCCCAGATCTACGGGGCGGAAGTCGACATCTACGCCGAGCCACTGGCGGGGCGCGTCCCGTCGTTCTTCGAGCGCCTGATCCTGGAAGCCCGCTTCAGCTGGCTCGAGAGCGAGTTCCTCGACTTCACCGACACCAACACGATCCCCACCGGGGCAGGATTCTTCACCGAGCAGGTGGACTTCAGCGGCAATCGTCTGCCCAACTCCCCGCGCTTCAAGGTCAGCGTCTCGGCTCGCTACGCCTTCGATCTGGGACGCTTCGGGACGATCACCCCGCGCTACGACATGGTCTACACGGGCGAAATCTTCTTCGATCCGTCCGAGGGCCGTGGAAGACTCAGGAGCCCCGAGCTGGGACTCGCGCCCACGCTGCCCAAGTACTCGGTCGGCCAGCGGGCGTACCTGCTGCACGACGTACGGCTGTCGTATCTGCTGCCGGGAGACCAGATCGAGATTGCCGGCTGGGTCCGCAATCTGACCGACGAGCGCTACAAGGCCTACGCTGCAGAAGCGACCGGAGTCCAATCCCTGCTCAACTGGATCGGCGCTCCTCGTACCTACGGAGGATCGCTGAGCTTCACCTGGTAGCCATCGGCGCCGACCGGACTCAGGGCACCGCGTAGCCCAGGGCGCGCAGCTGGTTGGCCTCCATCTCGTCGATCTCGACGGTGGGGACGTCCTCCCAGGGCGGAGTCGATTCGAGGTAGTGCTCGACCTCTGCACGCAGGCGGTCCGCGACCTCGGGCTGCTCCGCGAGCACGTTGCGCGTCTCGAAGCGATCGCCCCGCCGGTCGAAGAGCTCCTCGACGCTCTGGGGACCCGCCGTCGAGACGAAGCGGTGCACTCCTTGGGCTACGGCCACCTGGGGCTGTGGCTCTCGCTGTCCCTGCCCCCAGGTCCGATCCAGATGTGTGATGGCCAGCCCAGCCGGCTGCGACTCGAGCTTCTCGTCGCGCGCCGCTGCCAGGATCTGCGGCACGAGCGATCTCCCGTCCGTCGGTTCGAGGGGCGGCAGGCCGAGCAGATCCAGCACGGTCGGCCACAGGTCTACGTTCTGCGTGCGCTCCTCGACCACGATACCGGGCTCGAGACGGAAAGGCAGCGCGATGATCAGGGGAACCTCCGTCACCTCGGGATACACGTTGCGGGCGTGCCCCTCGTAGCCACGCTCGTCAAAGGCCTCTCCGTGATCCGAAGCCACGATGATCAGCGTGCGGGCGGCGAGATCAGGGTCCCGCCACACGTATTGGATCAGCTGGTCGAGCACTCGATTGAGGCGCAGGATGGACTGGTCGTAGACGTCGGAGTAGCTGTTCCCGAACTGTGCAGAATCCTCGTCGTAGACGTACTCGTGGACATCCATCAGGTGCAGGTAGAGGAACCAGCGCTGCTCGCGGTAAGCGCGCAGGAAGGCGGTCGCGCTCTCCACCGCGCTCAGATCCGTTCCCTCGATCGAGAGCGTCGCATTCACCCGCTTTTCGGACGGCAGCAGGGGACGGGGCTTCGGCTTGTGGTAGACCTCGAAGCCCTGGCTGAAGCCGAAGTTGGGCGCCACCCAGCCATTGCGATAGACCCCTGCAGTCCGGTACCCGGCCGCTCGAAACAGCTCGGCGGGAAGTGCCGCTTCTGGGGATATCACGTGATCGAAGCGCGTCACGCCGGTGCGGGCGGGATACAGGCTCGTCCACAGCGATGCCATCGAACACTTCGTCCACGAGGACTGCGACAGATTGCGCCCAAACCGGATACCGGTCGCAGCGAGACGGTCCAGGGTCGGGCTCGTGTCCCTTTCGTATCCCCAGCTGCCGAGGCGATCTGCGCGCAACGTATCGATCAGCACGAAGAGCACGTTGAGATCCGTCCGCTGTGACAAGGCCGCCAGATCGTCGACGGTCCCGACGCGTCGGCGATCCCCGTCGGTCCGAATCTCGACGACGCGAGAGAGAAAGGCCAGCACCAGCAGGACGCCGGCGAGCCAGGGCCAGTACCGGCGCAGTCTCTTGGAGTTCATAATCCGTTAGACTAGCCAGTCGATTCGAGACGGCACCTTTTTTGGCCGAAGCGGAGCGAGGTAGACGGATTGCGCACGGCGACTCACAGACTCACGAGATTATTCCGGAGCGTGCGAGTGAGGACGGGTCTGGTCGTCGCGCTGGGCGCTGCGCTGCTGCTCGGCTGCCCGGACGACTCGCTGGAGACGCTCCATGGTCTGCTGAAGCAAGGTCGGCACATCGAGTCGCTCGAGCTTCTGGAGGCTCTGCTCGAGGAGCGACCCGACGATCCGGAGCTGCAATACCTCTACGGGACCACCAGCGTGGTTGCGGGGCGCGCCAGTCAGGGCATCTGGGCGTTGCGACGGGCCCGGGAGTTCGAGGGCTGGGAGATTCGCGCCGGCGTCGAGCTGGCGCGCGCCGGGATCCACACCGGCGACAACGCCTTGAGCATCGAGGCCGCAACTCGCGTGCTCGAGCTGGAGCCCGACCAGCGCCCCGCGCTGGACATCCGCGCCGAGGCGCTGGTCCGCGCGGGAGACTACGAGGGCGCACTCGTCGACGTGGCGCGCCTGCGCGAGCTTGCTCAGGACGACGGAGAAGTGGAGATCCTCGCGCTGCGCACGCTCATCGGGCTCCGGCGCATCGAGGACGCCGAAGCGCTCTTCACGGATCTCGAAGAGCGGCGGGCGGCCGGAAACATCGAGCTGCCGGCCGAGCGCTACTGCACCGCACAGGCGGTCTTCGCGTCCGAGCGCGGCGAGATCGACCTCGCGCGACAGACCTTCGATGCGTGTCTCGAGTCCCATCCCGCGAACGCGATGGTCCTGGAATCGGCACTCGAGTTCTTCGATGCGCAGCGAGACTTCGCCCACAGTCTTGAGATTCTGGAGCAGGCAGTCGCGGAGCAGCCCGACTCGCCACAGATTCGGCAATATCTCGCGCAGCGACTGCGCGGCGGGGGACGATCCGACGAAGCAGAGCGCGTGCTGCTCGAGGGGACCAGGCTCGAGCCCGATGCACTGGCGGCGAACAGCTGGGGCGCGCTCGGGGCTCACTACTTCGAGCTGGAGGACTTCGCCGCAGCGGCGGCTGCCTGGTCGCGATTCATCGATCTCGTACCGGAGCCAGGCACGGAGATCCTGGCGACCTACGGCGAGGCGCTGGTGCTGGCGGGCGAGCACGACCGCGCGCTCGAGATCGCGGCTGGGCTGCCCGACTCCCAGCGCCACCTGCTCGAGGGACGTGTGCTGCTCGAGCAGCGACGCGCCGAGCCGGCACTCGAGGCCTTCGATGCCGCGATCCGGCTGTGGCCCGACAACGCGGTGGCGCGCTACTTCGCCGCTCGCGCCGCCGAGCACACCGGTGACTTCGAGCGCGCGATCTCCGAGTATCGCGCCTCCGTCCGCACGGATGCCGGAGCCACCGATGCAGGGCTCCGCCTGGCTCGCCTGCATCTCTCAGAGGGCCGCCTCGAGCCGGCGCGAGTGGCGCTGAGCCACCACCTGCGCACTCACCCAACCGATCCCGAGGCGCTGGTGCCCTATTTCCGGCTGAACCTGAGGCTCGGACAGCGGAGTGTGGCGAACCAAACGCTGATGCGCCTCGCGCAGCTCCCGGGCGAGCGCGGGCGAGCCCTCGCCGAGGCGGCGCAGTCCCTGGCCCGCATCCAGGGCGAAGCCGAGGCCGCAGACCTGCTGCTTCGCGAAAGCCGGGAATTCGACCTGACCCACCCAACACAGGATCCCCTGCTCCGGGGGCTGATCGATCACCTCACGCGTTCCGGGCACCCGGAGCAGGCGGTCTCCAAGCTGAAGTCACTCGTCGACGCGGACCCCGACAATGCGCGGCTGCACGAGATCTACGCGTTGGCGCTCGAGCAAGACGGCAGCCCAGCGACCGAGGTCCTGGCCAGTCTCACGCGCAGCCTCGAGCTCGACCCCGACCACGCGCCCGCCTGGCGCGCCATCGCGCGCCTGCGGGCGCAGGCAGGCGATGTGAAGAGTGCGTCGGAGGCCTGCGAGCGGGCGAGGTCTGGCTCGGCGCCCGACTCGCGGGAGGCAGCGGAGATCGGAGTCGAGTGCGCAGGGTGGCTCGTGGCGGGCAAACGCGCGGCCGAAGCGGGGCGGCTGCTCGAGGACGTTCTCTGGTGGCACCCCCTCGACGCCCAGGTCGCCGCGCTGCTCTCGAGGCCACCCATCGCGCAGGACCCCAGCTCGGAACGCGCGCTCGAGCTCGCGCGCCGCGCGAATCGCTTTGGACGCGGGTCGTGAGACGGCTCTAGCCGTCCGCGGCGGTGTCCGCACTGGGCCGTGCAGCTCGGCCCTTGCCACGCCTCCGGCTGCGTCGCTGCTCGAGCCGGTCTTCGAGCTCGTCGTCGAGCCCCAGCTCACGGATCCGAGGACCCGCCGCCTCGGGATCCTCGTGCTGCCAGACATCGGCCACATCGAGCAGCACTTCACGGCGAACCGATGCATCCCCGATCCCGAGCGCCCAGGCGATGGCGGCCTGCGGATCGCTGCGCGCGAGCGCGGTCGCGTGCATGTCCAAGATGGGAGAGAGGTCGCCGAGGTCGGCCTGGTCGGCCATCCAGGCCAGCGCGGCAGGTCGGTCGCGGGCCACCCAGCGCCGATAGACCTCGCGCATCACCGCCCCGCGCTGCGGCTTCGGCGGCCGTGTCCTGAGCCATGCCATCGCGGCGGGTCCGTCCTGGGTCACCCAGTTGACCGCGACCCGGCGAACGAGCGAGTCGCGCCCCGCGCCGTCCGGATGCGCCTCGACCACAGAGATCGCTCGCTCGGGCTCGATCCGCGCCACCAGCCCCACCGCGGTGCGCAGCACCCGCTGCTTGAATGCACCCAGGGGCGGCTCTTCCGGAAGCTCCTCGATCTCCCGCAGGGTCGCCTCGGCACCGCTGCGAAGGACGAGGTGATAGACCGCGACCTGAGAGCCACGCTCGCGATCCCCGTCGCTCTGGAGCTCCGCCAGGTATTGCCACACCCCGGCGGTGTGACCGGACTCGAGCCAGCCCCCGATCAACGCGGGGAAGGCCGCATTCCGGGTCTCGGAGTCGGAGATCTCGTTCAGGACCTCCAGGGCCGTGCGCGGATCGACTCGCGCCCAGCTCCGGAGCAGGGTCGGAAGAGCCTCGCTCCTGCGCTCGCGTGGCCAGCTGAGGATCCGGTCGCGTGTGAGCAGCGGATCGAGCGCGGCACAGCGCTCGACGAAGAGCTCGAGCGGCAGCCCACCGCCGCCGCCAGACCGAAACGACGCCTCGAAGACCCGCGCAATGCCATCGACCTGGTCGGGACCCATGGCGAGCAGGAGCGGGGTGAGCACCGCCACCTGAGCGAGCGGATCGGGACTGGCGAGCGCGCTCTCGATCTGCGGCAGATCCTCGAGCGCAGGCGTGGGGCGGGCTGCCACACGCGCCCCGAGCGTGAAGAGTGCCGCGCACCACAGGCCCGCGCAGATCAACAGGAACATCCGCCTCAACGGAGTTTCCCCAGGGGTGGCGCGATTTTCATTGACATTTTGCTCGCTGCGCCATTAGTGTAGAGGCTCATCCCAAGGAAGGTAGCCAATGATGATCATGAAGTCGGCCCAGAAGTTCTTATTGTTGTCCGCAACGTTAGGTCTGTTGCTTTCGCTTGCTCCGTCAGAGGCGAACGCGCAGTCGTTTGCCATATTCGGGAAGTTAAGGCAGTTCTGTTGCAACAAGATCCCGGCCGCCGTCGTCAACAGCTTCCCCTTCGCCGGCGGTGGCGGTGGCGTCCAAATCGAAACACCCAACGGGGGGTGGGGCATCCCGGTGGGTCTCGGCGCGGGGCCCGACTACGACCTGAGCGTCGCCGCGGACGCGTTCGGGTTCTCGGGGAACTTCACGAATACCCAGCCCGGCTTCCCGGGGTGGATCACGATCGCCACCGCGGTGAACTTCGCGAACGGGGCGGGCGTCATGGCGGCCGGCGGCCAGATCGGTACGCGCTCCTACTGCATCGACCAAGCTGGCAACCCGAACTGCACCGGTCCGTCAAACGTTGGCGGCGGGACAAACTTTGGCGGCGTGCTCAACGGGCGGCTCGCGTACAAGGCGGGAGTCAAGAACTTCGGTGGCACGATGCGGATCCTCGGGGGCACGCCCGGATTCTTGCTGCGGACCACCGGCGGTCCCTCGGTGCGGCGCAAGGGATACTTCGCGGCTCCGCTGTCGCAGATAGGCGGGCCCTTCAGCGAGTACAGGCCCGAGTCGAACTTTCGCTACTTCTACGCAACGCCGTTCACCCCCAACAACACCCTCCCCACCAGCACGACCACGCAGATGATCGTGTTCGCGGGTCTTCCGTGGGGTACCGGCACGGTCTACGGAGCGGGCACCGGTGGCGCCGGGTTTTTTGCCACCCAGAGCTTCTCCCACATGGGGGGCGACGCCCGCGTCAGCGGGCTCGGCAACATCAGCCTGGTCTCCGCCAGCATGGTGGCGGGGCTGGCCACCGACACCTTCCCGGTCGCGGCGGTGCTCAGCCTGGCGGTGCCCGAGCCGAGCAGCATCGCGATGTTCGCCGGCGGCATGGCTGGCATCGTGCTGCTCGGGATGCGGGGTCGCCGCTCCTAAGCTGGCGGGAACGCTCCAGTTCGGTGTGCTCGACAGTGTCCTCGAAGCAGGAGAGTGACGGAGGGTGACCCACAGGGGTCACCCTCCTCGCGTATCCGCTATCGCTCGCGCCGCTTCTGGATCTCCACACCGCTGCTCTCGAGCCAGCCAGCGGCGGCGGCGGGGTCGCTGCGCTGCCAGACCCTGCCGATCGCACGCAGCGAACGCTGTCGCAGCGCCGATTCGGGGAGAGCACTCGCCCACGCGATGGCAGCCTCGGGATCCTCGCGTGCGAGGGCAGCGGCATGCGTCACCGCGATGTGGGCGAGATCCGAATCGAGCGTCCCATCCCCGATCCACTGCGTCGCTGCCGCCCGGTCGGCCTCGAGCCAGCTCCGGTAGGCAGCGGCCAGCAGCAGGTCGCGCAAGTCGCCGGCGGGCCGCGACCGGAGCCAGGCGATGGCGGCGGGCCCGTCGTTCGAGGCCCAGTGCGTCGCCACCCGGCGTGAGGTCTCACGGCCATGAGGCGTGTTCCACTGCGTCTCGGCGAAGGCGACGGCCTCCGGCAGGTCGGTTTGCGCCAGTGCCGCCGCGAGCGAGGCGAGAGCCACGCCCTCGAGCTGCTGCCCCGCCTCGGTGTCCGGCAGCGCCTCGATCTCTCGCAGCATGGCCTCCCAGCGTCCGCGCGCCAGGCGCCGCTGGACGACGAGGGGGGTGAGCTCACGACGTCGCTTCGAATCCGGGAGCTCCGACAGGACCTGCCAGACACCCGGATCGCCGGACGCGCCCCAGCTCTCGATCAGGGGTTGGAGCGCCCGTCTTCGCACCGCGGGGTACGCAATCTCGTTCAGGGCATCGAATGCGGCCCGCGGATCGGAGTGCGCCCAGCTGCCCAGCAGCGCCGGCCACGCCTCACGTCGCATGTCGGCGCGCCAGCTCGAGATCCCCGAACGCGCCCCCTCCGGATCGAAACGCCCCCAGCTCGCCACGAAGAGCTCGAGCGGGAATTCACCAACGACCGGCACGAAGCTCGACTCGAAGGCGTCGGACAGCGCCTCCACGTTCTCCGGGCCCAGCGTCTGCAGAACCGGGAGCAGGAGCGACGTCTGCTCGAGCCGGCTGGTCGAGAGCGCGGCGCTGCGGATTCGCGAGCGGCTCTCGTGCAGGTCGGGATCGCCAGCGTCGCTCGAGACGCCGAGCATGTACCCGACCCCAAAGCACAGCGCGCCGAGCCCCAATATGGCGACGAATACTCTTCCTGATGTCATGGCGGGCGGAGACTAGCGGAACTTCGCAAGGATCCGCTTCCCGGCCGGGGGCAGCGACGTGAGCGAGAGCTCGTCGGATGCGGGCCCCCAGCCGATGATGGGAATCAAGACGAGCCGATCGAAGCCCACCTCGCGGTGGCTCGACGGCGCGAATCACGTCGTCGGGACTGCCGGCGCAGATGTCGTTTCGAAGCGGGAAGGCCCGGGTGACCTTCCCGGTCGCGATCGGGCCCGGAGCCCGGCCCGAGGCGGCCTTCCCGATCCGCTCGCGGATGTGCCCGACTGGATCCTGGGGCGCGGCTCGTCTGCGAGCTTCTCGGCGTCGTGCAGGATCGGGGTCGGTGCGCCCGCTGTACGTCTATCGAGGATCTGACTCCAGCCCCTTCATGCCACCTTCGGCTCGCCAGTCCTCGAGGATCTTCTTGAACTCTGTCGGCTCACCGAAAAAGAAGCCGTTCTGGCGAAATTGCTTACGATGACCCCCTTCGTTGTTGATGTAGCCGGGCGTGCAGAGCTCGAAGAAGTCTTCTCGATCATTCGAGTGTTGGAGCACGTTGTCGACCCATTCGGCTTCGGCTTCTTCCGAGACTTCGAGCGTCTTCGTGTCGTCGTTGAGTGCTCGAGAGATGATGTACGCGAGGTTCTTGCTCTGCTCATTCAATATGTAGGTGAAGTTCATGGTCACACCGGATTGCGCAATGCTCATCATGAAGCAGTTGGGAAAGCCGTGAATGTGCATGCCGTGAAGGGTCGTTATGCCGTCTTGCCATTTCTGAGATAGGCTCAAGCCATCGCGCCCGTAGGTTTCGTAACCAACTCGGCGTTTGTATTCCGTCCACACCTCGAAGCCTGTGGCGTAGACGAGGCAATCCAGCTCGTACTCCTCGCCATCGACTACGACCCCCTTCTCCGTCACTCGTTCCACTCCAGCACCGTGGGTATCGACCAGGGTGACGTTGGGGCGATTGAATGTCTGCAGGTATTCGTCGTGAAAGCAAGGACGCTTACAGAAGGGCCGGTAGTAGGGCTTCAGGGCTTCCGCGGTGGCGGGGTCTTCGACGAGGGTGTCCACTCGCGCCCGAATCTCTTCCATCTTGATGAAGTCGGCTGTCTCCAAGCATTCATCTTCGCTCAGTGCAGACTGACCCGCCTTCGCGTTTTCTTGCATGACGGCCAAGCGCTTGTGGACGATGTCAGTCCAACCATCATTGACCAGGTCCTCCTCCTGGGAGCCTCCTGCGGTGTAAAACTGGAAGTTGTCCATTCGTTGCTGGTGCCAACCGGGCTCGAGGCTGCGGCTCCAGTCAGGATCCGTTGGATGGTTGTTTCTCACATCGACGGGTGACGGGGTACGCTGGAAGACGTAGAGATGCTGAGCACTTTCTCCCAGATGCGGGACTGTCTGAATCGCCGAGGCACCGGTGCCGATGATGCCCACGCGCTTGTCCTTCAGACCTGATAGATTGCCTTGCGCGTCGCCGCCGGTGTATTCGAAGTCCCAGCGGCAAGTGTGGAAGACATGCCCTTTGAAGGTCTCCACTCCCGGAATCCCGGGCAGTTTGGGTCGCTCCAGGAAGCCATTCGCCATGCAGACGAATCTGGCTTTCATCGCGTCGCCACGATCGGTCGAAATGATCCAGCGTGAGCTGTCTTCATCCCAACGCAGCTCGGTGACTACAGTCTGGAAGTAGACGTCGCGGTGGAGGTCGTATTTCTCGGCGATCGCCTTGGCGTGAGAAAAAATCTCCGACCCGCTGGCGTATTTTTCCTTTGGCATGTAGTCCATCTCTTCGAGCATGGGCAGGTAGACATACGATTCGATGTCACAGGACACACCCGGATAACGGTTCCAGTACCAGGTGCCGCCGAAGTCGCCAGCCTTCTCGATGATGCGGAAGTTCTCGATGCCAGCCTGGCGGAGGCGTGCGCCGGTTAATATTCCGCCGAATCCACCACCGATCAACACCAGGTCGACTTCGTCCGTCAGCGGCTCGCGTGTGTAGCCGGGCTCGACGTAGGGATCGTCGACGAAGTGTGCGAACTCGCCGGTGACCTGTATGTATTGGTCGATGCCGTCGGGGCGAAGCCGCTTGTCCCGCTCTTCGCGGTATTTCTTGCGCAGCGCATCGGCGTCAAAGCCAAGGTCAGCCGCTGCAGATTTTGTTTGGCCAGGGCCGTGGGTTGCATTCGTCATCTTCGATCCTCCGTTCGATACGGCACAGGGGGCGCAGCAACTCGATGAGGCCCGGCCGGGTATGCCAGCGGTCGTGATCCAGTGATCGGTGACGGAGTGTATAGCTGTCCGTCCTCAGAACGCATCCGCAGCCTGTCGGCGACACGGATGTCCCTTCACCAATCCAGGGCGAAAGGCTTGATGTGGCGCGGGTGGGTCGAGGTCGGATGCGATCAGCGGAGCGATTCGAGTTCTTTCGCGCGATCGCGATCAGCGGAAGCGGGGAATGACTTCGCGCGCGAAGCGCTCGAGGTAGGGGATCATCCTGGCGGCCGGCATGCCCGAGGGCGTGGTGTTCCCGCCGCCGAAGACGAGATGCGTGTACGGCGCTTCCTGGAGTTTGGCCTCGACGGCGCGGATGCTCTCGGATGAGTCCGCCACGACTGCGTTGGCTGCAGGTGGGGGTGTCATGCCCTCGCCCTGGCGCATCGCTTCGAGCAGAACCGGGTCGTGGCCGCTCTCGGCAGACTCCTCGTACCAGCCGGCCATCGCCGTCTGCTCCCACTCGAGGTAGGGACGAATCTCTGCCCGCGTCCGCTCCGGGTCGTCGGAGATGAAGAAGGACCCCAGCAGCATTCCGTGTACGCCGAAGTCCTCGGGGTCGCGACCCCGCTCGCGCAGCCCGGATGCGTAGACCTCGTAGGTATCGCGTGCGTTGCCCCCGACGTCGATCAACATGAGTGAGGCGTCGTGCCTCGCAGCGCGCGCCGCAGCGGGTGCGCTGCGGGCACCGACCCAGATCGGCAGCGGGCGCTGGATGGGCTTTGGGAAGATCTCGGCATCCTTCACGCTGTAGTGGCGACCCTCGAAGCTGAAGGGTGCGTCACCGAGTGCCCCGCGCAGGACAGTGAGCCCTTCTTCCATGCGCGATGCGCGGTGGCGACGGTCGATCCCGTAGGCCTCGTACTCCTGCTTGCGGTAGCCGAGCCCCATTCCGAGCAGGAAACGGCCCTGCGACAGGTTATCGATCAGCGCCGCATCTTCGGCGATGCGCAGGGCGTTGTGGAGCGGCAGCAGAACCAGCCAGGTGCCGATCTTGATCTTGCTCGTGCGCGAGGCAATCGCCGCGGCGAGCGTCAGCGGATTCGGGTTGTAGCCGTCCTCGGGAGAAAAGTGGTGCTCGGGTAGCCACACCGTGTCGAAGCCGAGCCCCTCGGCGGCGACGATCTGCTCGATCATCTCCTCGTAGAACTGCGGGAAGGGGACCTCGAAGGGCTTCGGGTTGCGGAAGTTGTAACAGAGACCGAAGTCGATGTGGGGCATGTCGATTGTCTAGGCAATGCGGCGGAGCTCTACAAGAGGACCGCCGTCGTGCGCGGGCACCCGCCGGGAGATCGGGCTGGACGTCGCGGTCGGCGTCAGCGCCGCCGGCGCCCGCTCGAGTGCTGTCGACGCGCCTGCATTTCTGTCAGACTCGACCCACTACCAGACACACCACCAGGGAGGATCCCCCAGATGAAGTTGGTCGTAACGGGACATGATGAGACCGGAAAATCCATCTTTTCACATGCTGGCGAGCCGCCGAAGGAGACTTCGCCCGGGAGCTTCGAGCTCTGGTCCACGCGTGGTGCGCTCGAGGTGCCCGACGCCACCGATGCGCAGAAGCCCGTCGAGCTCGGGTATTTCCCGATGCATGGCGAGTCGGCCTTCAAGATCGTGAGCGTACCGGGCAGGACCGCGCGGGCCGCGATGGGCGACATGCGTGTGCAGATGCCCGAAGACATCGCGCACTACTTCGACCCGGACGACCCCGAGATGCACACGACGGATACGATCGACTACGTCGTCATCCTCGGCGGCCAGGCCGAGCTCGAGCTCGACGACGGGAAATCCGAGACCGTGCGCCAGGGCGATTGCGTCGTGCAGCGGGGGACGCGGCATGCGTGGCGCGTGACCAGCGACGAGCCGCTGATCCTCGCCGCGACGTTGATCGGCGCCAAGCGGCTATAGCGTTTCTCTGCGCATTGGAATCGGACTCCCAGAAGAGGACCGATGGCACTCCGAACGCGCTCCGGTGCTGAGCGCCCAGATCCCCACTGACCCGCCGCTCGACCCGACGGCTCGGGCGCGCACGACTTCCTCCCCGACCACATAGAATGCGTTGCGCGGGCGGTCCATGAAACGCGCTTCGTCTTCGTGCAGTGGCTGCCCTGCATCCGATGCGAGGAACTCGAAGATCCGCTCGGCGGCATCCGCGTCCGCAAAGCAGAACTCCGACAGACAGTCGAAAGGAGAGTCGTCCGGCCAGACGACATGGTTGCGCCGGTACGCCGCAAAAGGCACCGGGAGAAGGCGCAGCGCCAAGACTGCATGACGCTGGTCGTAGTGTTGCGCGAAGGCGCCGCGATCGAGGTCGGGCCGGCGCACGATCAAGGAGATGATCTTCATACGCTGATAAGGTTATACACGAACCTCATTCCAAGCCCACTCGTCAGCTACTATCGGCGCTGGAAAGAACGCCGCCGATATGGAACGACCGTTCCGTTCACCGAGGGCCCGCGATTGTTCCCCCAAACCCGGATGTTCGGCAGCCTCGCTCTTCTCGGACTGGCCATTCGGTCGCTCCGCTACCCGATGGTCTTCTCCACGGTCGGCGTGCAGCTCCCCCATCCGGGGGACTCGTACTACCATTTGCGCCGCATCTGGTTTTCGGTCGCACGCTTTCCGGAAAGCCTCGCATTCGATCGCTATTCGAGCTTTCCGGAGGGATCGCAGATCCCCTGGCCGGTGGCCTTCGATTGGACGATTGCGGCCGTGATCCGCCCCTTCGTCGACCCGGGTGATCAATCCGCCGTGGAGGCCCTCGCGGTCTGGGTCCCGGCCCTGCTCGGTGCCGCGAATACCGGGCTGATCGCGCTCTTTGCCGCGCGCTTCTACGGGCTCGCGGCTGGCTGGCTCGCGGGTCTCGTCTACAGCGCGATGCCAATCGGCTTCGTCTTCTCACAACTCGGCGTGATCGACCATCACGTGGCCGTGGCGTTGCTCAGCACGTCGATGCTCTGGCTCGCCGCCGAGCTCTTCTCCAGCAGCGATCGAGCCGAGAGCCTGGCCGAGTCGAGACGGGCACCCGCCGTGGGCCTGAGCTGCGCGCTGGGTCTCTCGATGGCGATCACGCTGCTCGTCTGGCCGGGGTCGCTATTGCACGCCGGCGTCTTGCAGGTCGCCCTCGGGCTGCGATGGCTGATGGCGGAGAACCCTGCAGCCGCGCGGCCGAGGGCCGTCGAGTTCTCGATCAGCCAATTCGTTCTCGCGATCGGCATCGCGCCCTTTGCGCTGGGCAACGAATGGACCGAGTTCGGTGACTGGTCGCCCCTGGTTCTATCGCATTTCCAGCCCGCCTATTTCGGATGCGCAGCCGCTTTGATCTTCGCGGTCCAGCTCCTTCACGAGCGTGCATCGGTCGGCGATACGCGCAGGCGTCGATTCATCTCCGCGCTCGTCGCTGCGCTGATCGGTGGACTGACCGCGCTCGTCGTGTTGCCGTCTCTGCGGGATTCGCTGCTCTTGGCCAGCGGATGGTTCACCGGCGACGAAGGGCTGCTCGCCCAGATCAGCGAGATGCAGCCCCTCTTCTGGCGATGGGGGCTCTTTGATCTGCGATTCGCGATCATGAGCTTCGGTGCCGGATTCCTGGTGCTTCCATTCATCTGGGTCCATCTGATTCGGCGAGCTGCACGCGAGCGAAGCCAGACACAGGGTCTGATTCTTCTCTGGTCCCTCGTCTTTTGCGGCCTGACACTCGATCAGTGGCGATTCGGCAATACCTTTGCCGGCGTCTACGCGGTGTTGATCGGCGCGGTCACGGCGCAATGGCTGCCCGGCCTCCGGCGTCGACTTCGCTTGCGCCCGCTGCGTCCGGCGCTCGAGGCTCTCGTCTTCGTGGCGCTCGTTTCGTGGAGCGCCCTGGCCTTTCACGACTACTATCGGCACATCGTGGAATCGAGCCTCGACGCGCTTGCGAATGAGCGGGTGAGGGCGCTCGGGCCGCCTCACCCTTCGATGCGGATCTACGACGAGGCGGGTCGTTGGCTCGCGCGGACGACGCCCGACACGGTCGGTTATCTCGATCCCAGCGCAGAGCCCGAGTATGCCGTGCTCTGCGATTGGGCGATGGGTCATCTGCTCCGCTATCGCTCGGAGCGCCCGATGGTGCAGGACAACTTCGGTCCCTATGCCGGCCGAGATCGATTCGAGTCCGCCTGGGCCTATTTCGCCGAGGGCGACGAGGCTGCGGCTGTCGAGATCCTGGATCGGCTGGGTGTGCGCTACGTGGTCGCTGGGCCCACGGGCGCGGGGTCGGTCGACGGACTCGCGGCGGACGCCATGGCGCATCGTCTGGGCACGGCCTTCGGGTCGGTCTCTGGCGAGCTGCCAGGCAAGAGGATACCGGGATTGAGCCGGCATCGGATCATCTTCTTCGCCCACGCACGCCCAGCGGGTGGATCGCGGTCCGTTGCGAGGCTGGGGATCTGGGAGACGGTGAGGGGGGCGCAGATCGAAGGGGACGCCGCACCCGGCACCCGGGTCGTGCTGTCGCTCGAGCTCGCGACGAGTTCGCGGGCGAGGCATGTCTATCGCCGGGACGCGATCGCTGACGACGAGGGCCGCTACCGATTCGTCGTGCCCTATCCGACCGACGTGCGCTTCAGTCCGGACGTGACAGTGCCGCGGGGCTATCGGATCATCAGTTCGAATGCCTCGGGAACCCTCGATGTTCGGGAGCAGGACGTGATCGGCGGCGCGACGGTCCGCGGTCCAGATCTCTAGATGCCGTTGCTCGTTCTCGAATTCGCCGGCCTGCTCCGATGCGCATTCCGGTGGTCGGAGCAAACCAATCGGGTGGCGGGGACTCCTGACGAGTAGACTTCGGAGGTGGCATTGGCGCCGTTTCGGACGACGAGGCTTCGGGGGCGTGATCCGCGCTCGGGGATTCGGCGCCGGGATTCCGAGCGGCCGATCGGCGTCCGAATTGCGGGGGTATCGCGACCTGGATTGGTCTAGATTGCTTTCTTCTCGTCTGCACTCATGGAGGTTCGCGTTGGCGGTCTCAACATATCCGAGGCGCTTCCTCTGGGCCTGTCTCCTCGTCGCTTCCGGATGCAGCAGGATGTCGCTGCCGTCGGTCGAATTCAGTTCCCCATTCGGGCAGTCCAATTGGGTCGAGCTGCTGGAAGCTCGGGTGATCGAGGGCGCCACACCAGCTCTCGCCGTGACCGTTGCGAACCTGAAGAAGAAGCCGGTCTGGGTCCGGGTGGAGGTCGAAGGAATCGACGGCGGGAACAATTGCATGAACTCGTTCAAGCTGGATCCGGGAACGAGTCATCGCTACGCCTGTCCTCAAACTTCGATTTCGGCTGGTAATCGCTATCGAGCCGAGCTCGTCGTCTACAAGGATCAGGGCAATACTCGGGTCAGCGAGCGAATCCGCCGGCTCATCGAGGTGAGGCGAAGTGAGAGCGGTGCGCTCGTGCTGGATGGGCGCCCCGCCGATTGACCGGAGTTCGAGTCGAGCGCGTTCCCATCGCACGGCGGGCCGATCGCGGCGTGCGATGCTTCCCGACTACTTCGCCTTCTTCTCCCTGTCCTGGCGCGCTTGTTCGATCACCTTCGCGGCGAGCTTTTCACTCATCTCCTCGTAGCGCGAGAAGTGCATCTGGAACTCGCCCTTCCCACTCGTGAGGCTCGTCAGCACACTCGCGTACTCGAGCATCTCGGCCATCGGCAGGGTCGCCGTGATGCGCGCCTCCCGACCGGATGACTCCGTGCCCTGGACCGTCCCGCGACGGGAGGCGAGGTCGCCCAGGATGTCGCCCACGTGGTTCGTCGGCACGGTCACCTCGGCCTCCATGTAGGGCTCGAGGATCACGGGATCCGCGGCGTTGACCGCAGCCTTGAGCGCGAAGGAGCCCGCGAGCTTGAAGGCCATCTCGTTCGAATCGACCGAGTGGTGCTTGCCGTCGACGCAGGTCGCCTTCACATCGACGACGGGATAGCCGGCGAGAGGCCCCGCTTCGCAAGCCTCGCGAATGCCCTTCTCGACGGCCGGGATGAGGCTGCGCGGGATCACGCCGCCGACCACCCGATCCTCGAAGTTCACACCCGCGCCCCGCGCGAGCGGCTCGAGGTCGATGTAGCAGACGCCGAACATGCCCGCGCCCCCCGTCTGCTTCTTCAGCTTGCCCTCGATATTCTCCACCCGGCGCGTGATGGTCTCGCGATACGGAACCTTCGGTGTGGTCAGCTCGACCGAGACGCCGAAGAGGCGCTCGAGTCGCTGGACCGTCGTGCGGATGTGGAGGTCGCCCATTCCGGAGAGCAGGAACTCGCCGGTGGCGCTGTCGCGACCGAGCCGCAGGGCCGGGTCCTCCTCGGTGAGCTTGGCGAGGGAGGCGAAGACCTTGTCCTCCTGCGCGCGCTGCGCCGGCCGGACGGCATAGCTGATCACGCCAGCGGGCATCTCGGGCTCGCGGAGGTGGACTCCGCCCTTCTCGCAGGTGAGCACGTCGCCGGTTTGGACGTCCTTCAGCTTGGCCACGGCGACCACGTCGCCGGGCCCGGCCTCGTCGACCGCGACCTGGTGATCACCCTGCAGCAACAACAGCTTGCCGACCCGAGACCGGCTGTCTCGCGTCGCGTTGAGCACCATCGAATCGGGACGGATCGTTCCCGAGACGACGCGCATCACCGAGAGCATCCCGACGTAGCGATCGAAGATGGTCTTGAAGACGACGGCGGAGAAGGGCGCATCGAGATCTGCCACGACCGAGACCGGCGTGTCGTCGTCGATCTTCGTCCCCTGCCATGCCTCGTGCTGCTCGGCCGTGGGCAGCAGATCTTCGAGCTCTTGCAGCATGATGTCGACCCCGAGCTCGTCCTGGGCGGAACCGCACAGCACGGGCAGGATCGTGTGGCGGCGAATTCCCTCCGTCAGACCCCGAACCACGTCCTCGCGCGAGAGGTCCCCTGCCTCGAGATACTTCTCGAGGAGCTCGTCGTTGCTCTCGGCTGCGGTCTCGACGCAGATCTCGTGGAAGCGCTGAGCGGCTTCCGAGAACTCTTCCGGTACGGGGCCGGCGGCCTCCGCGGCGTCGTGCCATGACATGTCGAGTAGATCGATGACACCGTCGAGATGATCGCCGCGACGCGCGGGCATCGACAGCAGTACGGGCGTTAGGTCGAGCTTGGTGAGGGATTCGAGGGTCGCCTCGATGTCCGCCTGCCTGCGGTCGAGCCCGTTCACGAAGGCGACGACGGGAATGTGTTGGGCCTCGGCGAGATGCATCATCCGCGAGGTGCCGGACTTGACACCGTCCACGCCGTCGACCACGAGGATCGCGCCGTCCACGGCCTGGAGGGCGAGCTCGCCGTCGCCCAGGAAGTTGGGATCGCCCGGGGTGTCGATCAGTGTGAAGTGATTGCCGTGCCAGTCGAAGGCGAAGAAATGGGAGGTAACGGAGTGGGTATGGCGACCCCCATTCTCTTCGGGCAGGGAGTTCAGGACGGAGGACCCGTCGTCGACGCGGCCCAGTTCTCGGGTCGCCCCGGCGACGTGGAGCATCGATTCGCCGATCGATGTCTTGCCGTGCCCCGAGTGCCCGATCAGTGCAAAGCTTCGTGCATGACCTGCTTGGACAGTTTGCATGTCCCGATCCTCCTCTTATGTGTTGCTGTTCGTATTGTGTCGATCCGTCCTTTGATTGGCTCCCCGATCGCGCGCCCCGCTCGGCACCGTGACGCGATCAGATCCCCTGCAGCTGGCGACGATCCGTCGCTCGGAGCGCCCCGCCACCCATCATGCGCCGCTTTGGAGCGGATTTCTAGGTCGATCGCGGATCGAGGCGCTCTGCGGGCGGGATGCGGGTCACCCCGCGGGATCGTCGCTGTGCGCCCCTCTCCAGGGCCGCGAGCCCGGTGGCGATGAGCAGCCCGCCTGAGGGCTTCGGCGCCCAGAGGGATCTTTCCCTCGGGGTCACCTCGGCGAGATCCTTCTGACGGCCGTTCTGGGCAATCGCCCGCGATCGCGCCGGGCCGGTGGACGACCCGCGAGCAGTCCTGCGGCCGACGCGGGCGCGTCGACGGCAAGATCTCAGCCTCGACTAGCAAGCCGTGCAAGAACGGACGTACTTCTACGGCTTCAGCTTCACCGAGTCCTCGATGACCGTTCCCGCGAAGAAGTCCGGATTCGTCCCGGTCAGCAAGGACGCCGTGTTGCCGCACATGAACGCACGGAACTGGGACATATCGAGGAGGTCGCGCTCGACGAGCTCCCAGGCCTCGGGCAGGATTCCGCGGAAATCGGGTACGTCCCAATGGCCGATATCACTCGCGAAGAGTGCCTGCAGCTCGGCACCGCGCGGGTTGATCTTCTTCGAGAAGGCGAGCGCATTCATGGGGTCATCCGCCTCGCAGCCGAAATAGAAGCGGCGCGTGAAGATCTCCTCGATGTCGTCGGGGCCGCTGATGCCGCTCTCGGCGAATTCGTCGCGATCGCCTCCCGGATCGTCTGGATCGCTCAGGAAGAGCGATCCCTCGCCGATCCGGTCGAGGCGCTCACGGATCGCCTTCGATCCATATTCCTCGAGCAGCTCGAGAAGCAGCGGTCGATCCAGGTTCGCGGGGTTCAGATGTTCGATCCCCTCCTTACCGCGTTTCTCGTAGAGCCCGAACATCGCCGAGTAGAGACTCAAGCCCCAGGCGACGCCGCCTTCGAGAAAGGCGAAGCGCAGCTTCGGGAACCGCTTCGGCACGCCTCCCAGGAAGATGGAACGACAAGTCGCCTCTCCGGCCGCGGCGAAATGGCCGAGATGGTTGTAGACGTAGCTCTTTCGCGATACCCGGGACCCCCAACCCAATCCGGGTTGATGGAAGGTCGGTGAGACGCCGAGCTCCTCACAACGCGCCCAGACGGGGTCGTAGTCGTAGTCGGAATCGTGAGCGAGCGTGTCGATCCATTTCGCGCCCGGCACGTCTTCTGCTCCGGGCACAGGGCGAAGCGCGAGCCCGGCCATCACGATCGCCTTGAGTCCGAGCTCGCCGATTGCATAATCGAGCTCGGCGATGGCCTCGTCGGGCGTGACCATCGGAATCACCGCGACCGGCTCCATGCGATCGCGATGGCCGCAGAAGAGCTCGGCGTAGTAGCGGTTGTTGGCGCGGGCGAGTGCGCGGCGCAGCTCTTCGTCCTGATTGCCCAACATTCCGAGTGAACTCGTTCCGAAGAGCAGGGCAAAATCGACACCGAGCTCGTCGAGGCGCGCGTGCATCAGGTCCGGTGCGATGGCCGTCGCGCGATCCAGCGTATTTTCCGAAGGGACCCCCCACCAGGTGGCGCGGAACGCACCGAAATGATGCATCTGATCGCGGGGAAGATCGCGGATCGCTCCAGAGCCGCTCATCATCACGTCGGCACGTTTGGCGACGCTCTCTCCTGCCTCTTCGACCAGCAGGTCGCGAACGACCGGATAGTATTCGAGCACATGACCATCACCATCGATCACGGGATGGTCGATCTTCTGGCGGATCTTCTCGACCGCGTCGCTGCGTACGAAGTTCATGCTGGATGTTCCCCTTACTCGCCTCTTCGCGAGCTCTTGCCGAGCTGAGACGGTGTGCGGACAGGTGAAACGAGCCGTGTCTTCACGACCCCCGATAGTAGGCATTCTGTCAAACAGGCCGCCAGGGAGGCGAGGGCCCCTTCCGGGGCTCTTCGCGATGTGGCGCCGCTCTCGAGCTCCATGCGTTCCCCTGATAACGGATGACGGACACTCCGCCGAGGGGTGGAGTCCGCCCCAGGAGTTCGAAGAGAGACGATCTTCAGGGCCGGTGGGTCGAGAAGACCTTCGACCCGTCTGCGCCGAAAGACAGCACGTCGTAGGTCTGGTGGCGCCGCGGGTCGGGATGCTCCATTCCGGGCGAGCCCATCGGCATGCCGGGGACCGCGAGGCCGGATACGGCGGGCCGATCCTTCAGGAGCCTTTCGAGGTCGGAGGCCGGGACGTGCCCCTCGATCACATAGCCGTCGACGAGCGCGGTATGGCAGGATGCGAGATGAGGCGGCACCCCGTTGGCTGTCTTGATCGCCGTCAGGTCCGGGAGCTCGGTCGCGGTGACCGCAAAGCCCGCCGCCCGCAGGTAATCGATCCACTTCGTGCAGCAGCCGCAGGTCGGCGTCTTGAAGACCTGGATGGTGGGGGCTTCGGCGAAGGCCGGAGCGCCACCGAGGGCGAGCACGAGAGCGATCGGAATCGCAAGGCATAGTGAGTGAATCGTCGTCTTCATTTCGGAGCCGCCTTCTGTGTGGTCGCTGGGACCGGACTGCGGGCCGGAAGGTAGCCGCAAGTCGCCAATGCACCCAGCCGCTTGGAGCGCGGCCCGGGCCCCGCCCGGTGGATCCAGCACGCGCGGGGGATGGCTATACTCGAGGCATGACGCAACGCGACCCGGCCCCGATTGCTCCCCATCCGAATCGACTTCTCGGAAGATCGGCCATCGTCACGGGTGCCGCCTCCGGCATCGGTCGTGCCAGTGCGCTTCGGCTGGCGGCCGAGGGCGCCCGCGTCGCAATCGCCGACATCGACGAAGCCGGCGCAAAGACTGTTGCCGGGGAGATCGAGGCTGCGGGCGGCCGCGCCATCGCGATCCGAACCGACGTCTCCGATGAAGTGGCCATCGAGAACCTGATTTCCCAGACCGTCGAGGCCTTCGGGAAGCTCGACATCCTGCACAACAATGCCGCCGCCCTTGGCAATGCGAGCGTCGGAGCGGATTTGGCCATCGAGGAGCTCGAGGTGGAGGTCTGGGACCGGACGATGGCGGTCAATCTTCGCAGCGTGATGCTCGGTTGCAAGCACGCGATTCCGCGCATGCTCGAGGCAGGCGGCGGCTCGATCATCAACACGTCTTCTGGTGCCGCACTGGCGGGGTCACTGACCGGCGCTGCCTATGCGACGTCCAAGGCCGCCGTGAATACCTTGACACTCTACGTGGCGGCGCAGTACGGCAAGCGAGGTGTTCGCTGCAACGCGATCCTGCCGGGGCTGATCATGACGCCCGCGGTGGATCTCGGAATGGGCGCCGCGGAAGTTTCGATGCTCCTCGATCATCATCTCACCCCGCAGGCGGGCCAGCCGGAGGACATCGCCGGGATGGTCGCCTACCTCGCCTCGGACGAGGCCCGCTACGTCACGGCTCAGCTGATCCGCGTCGATGGCGGGATTACGAGCCATTCCCCGAGCTACGCCGATAACCGGCGTGCGCGCGGCCAGAGCGACGAGTCCGAATGACGCTGCTGGCCTCCCCGGGGTTCGAGTGCTCATCGTTGGGGCGACCAAAATTCACCATCGAGCCCGCGTTCGACGAGGCACGGTCAGGGCGGTGGCAGGGTGCGATGGTGGCATGATGGTTTGGTGGGTTGCATGCAAGAGTCTCGACGGCGAACGCTGGCCCCATACAGTGTCTTGGGAGCTTGCTAGTCACGCTTCGCGGGGGATCCGCAGGAAGAGCAGGAGCGTTGCGGAAATTGCGAAGCAGGCCAGGAACAGGGTGAGGGGAAGGGTGTAGCTGCCCGTGGTGTCGTAGAGGTGTCCGATCAGGGGTGGGGAGACGACCAACGGGATCAACATGATCGGCCCCATGAGGCCCATGACCCGCCCGAAGATGGCGCGTCCAAATACTGCGCCCAGCATCGCACCCTGGACTGGCATCAAGGATCCGGTACCCAGGCCGAAGGTCGCCGCCGCCACCAGGAAGAGCTCGAAGTCGGGCTGGCTCAGCAGAAGCAGCCATCCCGCCGTCTGCAGACCGAGGGCGAGCCACAGAGCGGCACGTTTGTCGATGCGGTCGACGAGCAGGCCGAATAACACCTTCCCCACTGAGGTGAAGATGGCAAAGCACGAGAGGATGTAGGCAGCCCGCTCGCGAGCAATCCCCAGATCGCTCGCGTAGGGCACGAGGTTGGAAACCAGCACGATGCTCGCGCTGGCGGATGGCGGTCCCGCGACGCACGATGAACCAGTTCGCCAGGATGGTCATGGACGGAAGTGGTCCGAACATCGCGTGTCCGATTCCGATCATCCCCGCGATGACGAGCGCACACTGGAGCAGACTGGATGCCCGAGAGAGCAGGGCCAGGCCCAGGGCGGTCCAGACCACACCCGTGAGCATGATGGCCCGTGCGGGCCCGCGGTCGATGGCGCGGCCGAGGAAAGGACCGATCCCCGAGCCGACGAAGAGCAGGATCGAGATCCCCGTGTTGGCCTGGGCGCGCGTGGCCCCGAGCTCCGCTTCGATCGATTCGATGAAGAGGCTGTAGCCGCTGATCGTGCAACCGATCGCCACCGCCTGGGCGACGAAGGCGCCGCTCACCACTCGCCACCCGTCGAAGCGCGGTGCCGCGGACGCTCTGCCGCCCCCGGTGGTCTGCGCGGCGTCGCTTTGCGCTCGCATCGCCGAAGCTTCTCAGAAAGCCGCGACCGTGTCCAGACACTGATTCGAATCAGGCGATTCGGTTCGCGCAGGCAGGAGTGCGAGTGCCGCTATTCGCGATCGAGGTGCGCTGCAACGAGTACGCGCGAGTGCGAGGAGGCAGAATGGGCTGAGTTCTCGACGCCACACATAATGGCTATCGCCCGGTCGAGGGGCAGACGAATCCCTCGAAGGGGAAATCGCGAGCCAAGCTCAACGACTGACGAGGCTCGTCGCTCGCGTCGAGAGATCCCGTACGCCCTGGACTCCCCGCACCGGGTCAGTTGCTTCTCGATTCGGTGCGGGCGATCCTCGGCCGCCACGAGCTCTCGGAGCGAGAAGGATCTCGTCCCGAGCGCGATCGCCAATTTCTTTTGCTCTGAAATGTCGGCCCTCGGCCGCCCACTGGCGTAGAATGGAAGGGCCAGACCAGGAGGCCCACTGTGAAGGACAAACCCTTCCGCCAGCTTTTCGTCCCCGTCGGGTGGATGCCCAGGGCCCGCACGCATCCACCCAGGCCCTCGAAGCGTTCGTGAAGATCGTGGGCCAGCGGCTGGAGGTATCGACGTGATTCCCCTGGAAGGAGTGCGAGTCCTCGACCTCTCGAGCGAGATCGCGGGGCCCTTCGCGGCGCGCCTGCTCGCGGATGCCGGCGCCGACGTCGTCAAGATCGAGGCGCCGGGCGGTGACCCGATGCGGGCATTCCGGACGCCCCCGATGTTGGAGCGCTCGCAGCCCCTGCCCGCCGGCGAGACGAGCCCTCTCTTCCACTTTCTCAACACGTCGAAGCGAGGCGCTCGGCTCGATCTCGAGCTGGCTGATGACCGCGAGGTGCTGCTGGGACTGGCGGCCGGTGCGGATCTCGTGGTGGAGAGCTTTTCCCCGGGAACCCTGGACGGGCTGGGTCTCGGCTACGCGGCGCTCTCCAGCGCAAACCCGCGTCTGTCCATGGTCTCCATCACGCCCTTCGGGCAGCAGGGCCCCTGGCGCGATCGCGCCGCCACGGAGTTCACACTCCAGGCCGAGACCGGCTCCCTGGCCTACCGCGGCACCCCGGACCGACCCCCGGTGGCGACCGGCGGACGGATCGGGGAGTTCAGCACCGGAATCTTCGCCGCCGTCGCGGCGCTCTCCGCCTGGATGATGGCCCGGGCCGGAGGCCACGGAACGCACGTGGACGTCTCGATGCTGGAGGTCATGCTCCACTGCTTCCAGTCCTACCACTACATCCAGGGACAGATGCAGCCCGGCGAGCTGGCGGAGATGAACGTCGAGGCACCCTGCATCGAGCCGGCGCGCGACGGCTGGGTCGGCTTCGCGACGGTCACCACGCAGCAGTGGGTGGCTCTTACCCAGCTCATCGAGCGGCCCGAGCTGGGCGAGGACCACGATCTCGACCAGGCCCCCGGCCGCTATGCGCAGCGAGATCGGGTGCTCGAGGCCGTGCAGGCGTGGACCACGAAGCGCAGCGTGGAGGAGGTTATGGAGGCCGCCGTCGCGCGCCGCATCCCGGTGGCCCCGGTGGGCGACGGCCGCTCGGTCCTCGAGGTCGAACACTTTCGCGAGCGTCGGGTCTTCGTCCGCAATCCGGCGGGCTTCCTCCAGCCCCGGGTCCCCTACCGACTGTCAAAGGTCGAGCTGCCTGCGCTGCGCCCAGCCCCGGCACTCGGCGCCGACGACGCGGCAGTGCGGGCCGAGGCTCGAAGTGCGGCGCGCGCCCCCAGCCTCGACGGGCGCGGCGGGCTCGAGCGAGCACCGCTGGCGGGCCTGCGGGTGGTGGACTTCACCGCCTTCTGGGCCGGTCCCTACGCGACCGCCTACCTGGCGGCCCTGGGGGCGGACGTCATCAAGATCGAGTCCATTCAGAGACCCGACGGGATGCGCTTCGCCAACGGCTTCGAGCCGCCAGACGGCATAACCTGGGAGTGGGCGCCGGTGTTCCACGGCGCCAACCCCGGCAAGCGTGACCTCACTCTCGACCTCGGGAGCGAGGCGGGCCTCGCCCTGGCGCATCGCCTGGTGGCGGAATGCGACGTCGTGTTCGAGAGCTTCTCTCCGCGGGTGATCGAGCGCTTCGGTCTCGACAAGGCGGGCGTCCGCGCCCTCAATCCCGACGCGCTGCTGGTGCGCATGCCCGCCTACGGGCTGGACGGCCCGTGGCGCGAGCGCACCGGCTTCGCAATGAACATCGAGCAAGCCTCGGGGCTCGCCTGGACCACCGGCTACCCGGACCGCCAGCCTCTGGTGCCCCGCGGCGTATGCGATCCCAGCGGCGGTATGTCGGCGGTCTTCGCCACCCTGCTGGGTCTCGCCACCCGCGAGCGCGGCGGCGGCGGCCAGCAGATCGAAGTGCCGCTGGTGGAGGTGGGTCTCAACCTCGCCGCCGAGCAGGTGGCGGAGTGGACCGCCCACGGTGAGCTGCTTGGGCGCCGGGGAAACCGTGCTCCCGGTGCTGTTCCGCAGGGCGTCTTTACCGGGCGCGATGGCGCCTGGATGGCCGTCTCCGTGGCGAGCGACGAGCAGTGGCGCGGTCTGGTGGCGGCCCTGGGGAGCCCGGCCTGGGCTGCAGCTCCGGCGCTCTCCCAGGCATCCGGCCGGCGCGCCGCCGAGCAGCACATCGAAGAGGCGCTGGCACGCACGCTGGCCGAGCGCGACGCCGCGGAGCAGGTGGAGACACTCGTCGCCGCCGGAGTCCCCGCCGCCCTGCTGCGCAACGTGCGCAGCGTCCCCCCCCACCCGCAGCTCGACGCCCGGGGCTTCCTGGACTTCAAGGCGCATCCGATCGCGGGTCGCATCGGCTACCCGAACTTCCCCATGCGCTTCTCGGGCGCGTACCCGCATCTGAGCGGGCCGGCCCCCACCCTGGGCCAGCACAACGCGGAGCTGCTCGAGGAGGAGCTGGGCCTGGGTGAGGACGAGATCGCCGCCCTGGAGGCGGCGGGGGTGATCGGTCAGCGACCGAGCTTTGTCCAGGACTAGCTGGGCGGCGGGCGTGTGACATCATTTCACTTCGACCAGATCATTGGAGTGTCGATGAGGCGAGGCAGTGCAAGCAAACCGGGCTGAGATCGCTGGCTGGATCACGATCGCCGCACTGCTTCTGTCGTCCGCTCCGGTTTCACGGGGCGAAACCCAGAAGCTAGCGCCGGCAAAGCAGACCGTTCTGGACATAGCGGCGAGCCTGGATGCCCAGATCGATTCGATGGCGCACTCGCTCTGGGAGTACGCCGAGACCGGGCTCGAGGAGCGCCGATCCGCCGAGCTGCTGGCGAGTGCGCTCGAAGAGGAGGGCTTCCGCGTTCAGCGCGGCGTTGCGGAGATGCCGACCGCCTTCGTCGCGGAGTGGGGAAGCGGCCGCCCGGTCATCGGTCTGCTCGCCGAGTACGACGCGCTGCCGGGACTCGGCAACGCGCCCGCAGCGAAGCAGCAGCCACGGGCGGATGGGCACCCCGACGGACACGGCTGCGGGCACAACGTCTTCGGCGCGGGCTCCGTCGGGGCCGCGATTGCGCTCAAGCGTGCCGCCGAGCTCCACGCATTGAAAGGCACGATCCGCCTCTACGGCACTCCGGCCGAAGAAACTCTCGTCGGGAAGGTCTACATGGCGCGAGACGGGCTCTTCGACGACCTCGACGTGGCGCTCGACTGGCACCCGGTCTTCTTGACGAAGGTGAACAACGAGAGCTCGATGGCGATGAACAACTTCACTGTGGAGTTCTTCGGTCGAGCGGCCCACGGTGCGCGGCCCTGGCATGGGCGCAGCGCGCTGGACGCCGTTGAACTAATGAGCCACGGTGTCAATCTCATGCGCGAACATATCGAGCCCAGCGCCCGGATCCACTACGTCGTGACCGATGCGGGCCAGGCGCCCAACGTGGTGCCGGCTTACGCCCGGGTCTGGTACTACGTGCGCGACTCGGATCGGGAGAAGGTCGAGCGCAGCTATGCCTGGATTCTGGAGATCGCCGCCGGCGCGGCGCAGGCGACGCAGACGCGGCACGAGGTTTCGCTCCTGACCGGCGTTCATTCAGTGCTCCTCAACAGACCGCTGCAGGAGGCCGCTCAGGTCAATCTCGATCTCGTGGGCCCGCCCGATTACACCGACGCGGAGCAGGCCTTTGCGCGCGAGATTCAGAAGCAGGTGGGAATCGAGGCGATGGGGATCTCGACCCGCGTCGAGCCCCTGGCAGACGAGCCGGGACCCGTCGCTGACGGCTCGACGGATGTTGCCGAGGTGAGCCGAATCGCACCGACGGTGAGAATCACTGTGGCTCTCGGAGCCGACGAGCTGCCGTGGCACAGCTGGGCTGTATCGGCCATGGCTGGGACGCCGGGCGCGGCGAAGGCGGGCCGGGTCGCAGCCCGGGTGCTGGCGCTGACCGGGGTCGACGTTCTGACCGATTCGGATCTGCTCGAGCGGGCAAGAGCCGACTTCGCCGAGAAGACTCGAAATGCGCCCTACCGGTCTCCGATCCCGCCGGGCCAGGAGCCACCACTGCCCGCCAGCCAACCCTGATCCAAGGCTGTCCCGGCCACCGATTCGCCTCCTGGTCCGCACTCTCGCCCTCGCGGTGGTGCTCGTCGTCGGTCCTGCTGGCCCGGGGGCCTTCGCCGCCGACGAGTCGGTGCTGATCGAGGCGCCGCCGCCCAGGTCGGTCGAGGAGGAGAGCGGCCCCCTCGACCGTTCGTTCGAGGACCTTCCAGCGCCGGAGCCGGTCTTCTTTCCCCGCGCCAAACGCTCGCTCGAGGACCTCCCGCCCGTGCTTCGCGATACGCAGCTCGACCTGGAGTTTCGGACCTACTATTTCCGGCGTCGTTTGAACGACAACAGCGACGTCGAGGCGCTGGCGATGGGCGGCTGGGTCAAGTACCGCTCCGGCTGGCTGGCCGAGCACCTCCAGGTCGGTGCGACGCTCTTCACCTCGCAGAAGCTCGTTGGGCCGGATCGTCGAGACGGGACCCAGCTGCTCAAGTCGCGGCAGCGCAGCTACACGGTCCTGGGCGAGTCCTTCGTCCGCCTGCGCGCGGTCGGCCACGAGCTGACGGCCTATCGGCATCGGATCGACCTTCCCTTTCTGAACGGCAACGACAGCCGGATGACGCCGAACACCTTCGAGGGCTTCAGCCTGGTGCGCCGACACGAGCGGATCGGATACACGTTCGGTCATCTGCTGCAGATGAAACGCCGCAATGACGATCACTTCGCCTCTTTCTCCGAGGTGGCGGGCGTCCCTGGTGCGAGCAGCAACGGCCTCTCCTTCGCCGGATTTCGCATCAAGCCCCTGAAGGGCCTGTCCCTGGGTGCGATCAACCAATACGTCAAGGACACCTTCAACACGGCCTATTGCGAGGCGGAATGGGTTCACCAGGCGGAACAGGGCTGGGGCATTCGGACGGCAACCCAGTTCACCCACCAACGCAGCGTCGGCGACGACCGTCTGACGCAAGACAGCTTCGACACCTGGGTCTGGGGGGGAAAGCTGGCAGCGAGCTGGAAGCAAGCCATGCTGAGCGTCGCGGTCTCGGTCACCGACGACGACCAGCGCATCCACAATCCCTACGGATCGTATCCGGGCTATCTAGCCATGATGCAGCGCAACTTCAACGACGCCAACGAGAAGGCCTGGGGCCTGGGCGCCTCGGCCTACTTCGGGGAGATCGGCGTCCCGGACCTGAGCCTCGCTCTTCGCTACTCGGAGGGCTACGACCGGCAGCGGCCCTTGACCGACGAGCATCTCGGGGACCGCCGCGAGCTGAACGCGACGCTCGACTACCGACTGAGACACGGGCCCCTTCGCGGCTTCTGACTGCGCGCTCGCTTCGGATGGGGACACGTAGACGGGACCCGCCGCGACAGCTTCGAGGGTCGCGTCGTCCTCCGCTACGACCTTAAGTTACTCTAGAAGCCGTCGCGCTCGTGCGCCGTCGGGAGAGTCTGAATGAGTGATATGACCGTCGTCTTCCTGATCCTCGGATCGACGATTGCGCTCTTCGTCTGGGGCAGGTTCTCGTCGGATCTCGTCGCCGTCGGATCGCTGCTAGCCCTCTACCTCACGGGACTGGTCGACATGGGCCAGGCCCTGGCCGGCTTCTCCAACTCCACGGTCATCCTGGTGGGATCGCTCTTCGTCGTCGGCGAGGGGCTGACCCGAACCGGGGTCACGGCCTGGGCCGGAGAGCTTCTGATCGCCGGGGCGCGGGGAAGCGCGCTGCGGCTGCTCGTGGTGATGATGGCGGGCACTGCCGTTCTGTCCGTCTTCGTCTCGAATACCGGCACCGTGGCGACGCTGATGCCGGCGGTCGTGATCGCCGCCTGGGGCGTCCGCAGTGTGCCCTCCGCCTTCCTGATCCCCCTGGCCTTCGCGGCCAACGCGGGGGGCGTGCTGACCCTGACAGGCACTCCCCCTAACGTCATCGTCGCAGAGGCGCTCGAGTCCCATGGCTACGCCCCTTTCACTATTTCGAGTATTCGTACATCGGTGTGCCGCTGCTCGTGACGGCGATCCTGTACATGGTGGCGATCGGGCAGCGCCTGCTTCCCGAGCGCGCCTCGGGGCCGGCGCCTCGGCCCCTCGAGGGCGTGCTCGACGATCTGGCCGAGACCTACGCGATCGAGGGCGAGCTCTATCGCCTGCATGTCCTCGCCGGGTCGCCGCTCGTCGGCACGACGCTCCGCGAGTCGCCCCTGGCATCGGGGTACGGCATCCGGGTGCTGAGTGTGGGCTCCCTGCCCGATGCCGAATCCGGGCGAGGTCCGGCGCTGCTCGAGCCCCTGCGCTCGACGCTCGCGGCGCTCCGAAGCCAGCCCGAGCTGATTCCGCGCTCTGACCAGAAGTTCGCCGCAGGAGACGTGCTGACGATCAGTGGTGCTCGCGAGGCCGTGCATCGCGCGGAGGTCGAGCTGAGGCTGGGCGTGCTTCCGGCCGAAGAGACGGCCGCCCAGCTCTCGGAGCTTCTCTCCCGCGAGCTCGGGATCGCCGAGGTGCTGCTGACACCGCGATCGCGCTACATCGGAGAGGCCATGCCGGCCGACCGCATCCTGGACCAATTCGGTGTCGTCGTCCTCGGGGCGCGGCGTGGGACGCGGCAGCTCGACGCCGATGCCGAGCTGCTATTCGGCGATTCGTTCCTGGTCAAGGGGACCTGGGAAACGATCGGTAAGCTCCAGGACGATCATCCGGAAGACCTCGTCGTCGTGGGTCGCCCCGAAGAGGTCGCCAGCCAGGTGACCCGCCTCTCGACCCACTCGATCATCGCGATCGGCACCCTGGTCGGGATGGTCGCCCTGATGGTCTCCGGCGCCGTCCCGGTGGCGATCGCGGCCATGCTCGCGGCCGGCGTCATGATCCTCAGCGGCTGCATCGACACCCGACAGGCCTACCGCGCCGTCTCGTGGTCGACCGTCATGCTGATCGCCGGCATGCTGCCCATGGCAACCGCCCTCGAGGCCTCGGGTGGTGCGGAGAACGTGGCGAACCTGCTGGTGTCGACCCTCGGATCCTTGGGACCCGTCGCCGTCCTGGCCGGCGTATTCGTCGTGACGACGACGCTCAGCCAGGTCATGAGCAATACGGCCACCGCCGTGCTGATGTCGCCGATCGTGCTCACCGCCGCCACGGGCCTCGGCGTCGAGCCGTATCCGCTGATGATGACGATTGCCGTGGCCGCCTCGACGGCCTTCCTCACGCCGATCGGGACCACCACCAATCTCATGGTGCTCGGGCCCGGCGAGTACCGCTTCGGCGACTATGCAAAGGTCGGCGGTCCGTTGGTCGCGATCTTCCTGGTGATCTGCATGGTCCTGATTCCGATCTTCTGGCCCTTCTGATGCGCGGACTCGTGGGGAGGGGGAGGTGGGGCGAGTTCCTGGCTGGCATCGCTGCCGTGGTCTCGCTGATCCAGCTGGCTTCGCGGATTCGCCAGGTCGCACTGGCCCCGCGAGCTTCCGCTGCCCCGGCCGCGCTCTACGCGACCTGATAACATTGGCGCTAGCCGAACATCGATTCCAAGAGATGGCAGATGCCCAGGGAGGCCTGAAGTGAAAGTCGTAAAGCTAGCCGTGATCCTGTTTCTCGCCTATGCAGGGCTCGTCGTCGTGTTCGAGTCGATGATCGGATACTTCCAGCCCGCCGGCGGAGATACGCTGGTCATCACCACGACCGCTGCGGATGGGACCACGAACGACCGGGTGCTCGCTCGCCTCGAAAGTGAGGGTCAGCTCTACGTTGCAGCCAACCACTGGCCTCGGGCATGGTACCGACAGGCTTTGGAGAATCCGAATGTGCAGGTCACGCTGGATGAAGGGAAAGTGGCCTATATGGCCCTACCGGCCAGCGAAGAAGAACACGAGCGCGTTCATCGCGAGAACCCTCACAGTATCGTATTTCGTATCCTGACCGGATTCCCACCGAGATACTTCATTCGGTTGGAGCCTCGCTGACTGCCTTCAGGGTCCCAGGGAAGCCGCTCCGCAACCAGCCGCTCTGCTCGCTCCCGGACGCTCAGGAGCCCGACGGAGTTCCCACCACCTGGTCGGGATCCCCCGGCAGCTGGATCAGCTCGACCCGGGCGCCGTCGGGATCGGCCACGAAGAGGACCTGCGAGCCGAGCTCGGGATGTCGGTAGCGCGACGACTCGATGATCTCTCCCCCGAGAATTCGGAGTGCCTCGGCGGTCTTCTCCGCGTCGTCGACCCGGACACCGATGTGGCTCCAGCCCAGCCCAACCTCCTGCATCCGGAGCTCGCGCCCATCGGGCAGCGAGAGAGTCTGCAGCTCGAGGGTCGTCCCGTCGCGCTCGAGGAAGATCGCCGAGAGCGCCGCGTCGGGCGCATCGAGCAGCAGTGCGGTGGGCCCGCCCTCGACCTCGATCCGCGAGACCTCGCGGAAGCCGAGACCGTCGCGATAGAAGCGCAGCGAGCGATCGAGCTCGGTCACGCGCAGGGCGATATGCGAGAAGGCATGCACAGTCATCCGAGCAGTCTACGAGAGCAGTGAGGGCAGCGCATGCTGCACCCTATTTCGATCCATCCAGTGACCCGCGCGACCGGCTCTTCTCACGCCAGCGCCAAGGCCTTCTGGCAAGTTGATTTCAGGTGAGTCGCCTTCTCAGCCGGCGCTCGAAAGACCCGTTTGCGCGGTGGACGCGCTGCTCGTGGGCCGGCACGGCAGCTTCACGAAGCCGCGAGCCACCTCGGATTGGAGTCGCTCCCAACGCTGCGGGATCAGCTCGTAAGAAGGGAAGCGCTTTAGAAACTCTTCCAGCCCGATCCGCAGCTCGAGGCGCGCCAGGTGCGAGCCCAGGCAGAAATGCACCCCTAGCCCGAACGCGAGGTGGGGATTCGGATTGCGTTGCGCGTCCACGCTGTCGGCCCTCGGAAAGACGGCTTCATCCCGGTTGGCCGAGGCGAAGAGCATATGGACGCGGGAGCCCTTGGGCAGCATGCGGCCACCTAGCTCGACGTCTCGGGTCGCGACGCGGGACAAGCCGGGTGCCGGCGACTCGAAACGTAGAAGCTCTTCAACCGCGAGCTCGAATCCGGACGCATCGCCGACCAGCGCGCTGCGCAGCTCGGGTTCTCGGTCGAGGACCAGGAGCGAGTTGCTGAAGGCATTGGTCGTCGTCTCGGGTCCCGCGATCAAGAGCATGCTGCAGAAGCCCAGCAGCTCGTCCCGGTCGAGCTTCGACACGCCGGGTGGCGGGTGCATCAGCGCGCTGATCAGGTCATCGCCAGGTCGCTGCTCGCGCGCGGGCAACATCCTCTCGATGTACGCGTAGATCCAGTCTTGGGCCTGCATGACCTCTTCGTGGTCTCGTCCCGCCGGGTGGATGATTCGACACGCGTGGGCCTTGAACTCATCGCGATCCTCGAAGCCGATGCCCAGGAGCTCGGTGACGATCGCGACCGGCAGGGGGTCACAGAAAGCCTGCACGAGGTCCGTCTCGGTCGTCGGGTCGATCGCGTCGAGTAACTCGCCGCTCACCTTTCTGATGAATCCTTCGAAGCAGCGCAGACGGCGCGGTTTGAAGCGCCAGCTCACCGCGGAGCGCAGATGGCTGTGATAGGGTGCATCCTCGACGATCATCATCGGCTTCGAAGGAAGGAAGCCATCGGGAACCGTCCCCTGGCCCGAAGCGAAGGTCTCACCGTCTCGCAGCACAGCGCGCACGTCCGCGTAGCGCGCGATGACCCAGAAATCCTTGGACTCGCTGTAGAGAATCGGGTGGTTCTCGCGCAGGTCGCGGAAGAACGGGTAGGGGTCCTCATGGATACTGAGTTCGTAGGGATCGAAATCCATCAGACGATCCTTCCGGGTCGCGCACTCGTGTACGAGCCTTCGTTCACGACGACTTCTCCACCCACGAGCACACTGTGCACACCAAATGGCTCGCGGACATAGCGCGCCGCATCTCCCGGCAGGTCTCGAACGAAACGTTCGGGTCCAACGTCGATGCGGTCCGGATCGAAAAGCACGAGGTCGGCTATGCGGCCGACCTCGATGCGACCCCGGTCGGCGATTGCGAAGAGCTGGGCAGGTTGGCCCGTGATGCGGTGAATGGCCTCCTCGAGAGAGAAAACGCCACGCTTCCGGACGTATTCCGCGAGGAAGTAGCAAGCGTCTCCAGCGCCGCAAAACTGGGAGAGGTGGGCACCGGCGTCCGAGGCGCCGACGAGCATCTGCGGATGCCGGATGATCTCGTGGGCGATCTCCTCGGAGCCGTGCATCGCCGCGCGGACCCTGAATTCGGTGTGGAGCTCGTCCTCGAGTGCGATCTCGATCAGCGTCTCGACCGGGCTCTGCCCCCGTTCTTCCGCAACATCGAAGAGGCGGCGGCCGGATAGCCCAGCGTTGGCCTGGGAGTAGGTCTCTCCGATCCAGGCATTGGGCAAGAAGAGGGCGAGTCCGGCTTCACCCTCCTGAGTGAGCGCTTCTCGTCGCGATAGATCCGCGAGGAGTGCCGCGCGTTCGGGGACCGGGCGGCGCATGATGTCGCCCCAGGTCGGGAGCAGGAAGAACGGGAAGAAGGTTTCGTCCAGGCGCAGGTTGAAGTTCATGGGTCCGGGGGGACTGGACTCTGCCCGTAGAGCTGTGCCCCCCGCTCGACTTCTTCGCTGATCCAGTCGAGCGAGCGCTTCCAGAGGTCGGGAAGGGTGGGGATGAGAACGATTGGCTGCAGCGTACAGAGAAGTCCGGAAGCTCGGGAGATCTCACCCAGCTCGCGAATGCAGACCTTCATCTCCTCGACGCTTCCGGCGTTCGGGACGGCTTCGAGCACCGCGCCGCCGGCCTCTCGGATGGTCTGGGCCAGGGCGATCTTCTCGCGCAGATCGGCATAACGCGACGGGACCGGCTTCAGGTTCTCCTCGACGTCGAGGTAGGAGGTCGAAAGACCCCTCGCCCCCGCGGCGACGGCGTCGCGTAGAATCGAAGACATTGCCGAGATCTCTTCGCGAGTCGCCGCGCGCTCCTGGGCGGCCTCCCCCATCACGTAGAGTCGAAGCGTCGAGTGGCCGACGAGGGCCGCTCCCGTCGACGATCGTCGCCCCTCGAATCACCAGGTCGCGTTGCGTCGATTCGTCCGCCCGTGTCCTCCTCCTCGTGCGTCGCGCTCATTCGCTGCGTGCCAGCGTGCGACCTCGGCCGGACAGAATCCGGACCAGTGTAGCCCGTCACCAGCATTCGGACTTTGAGGGGCCCTTCGCTGACCTCTATTAGGGCCGACCTGGTAAAGCGTGACGAGCCGTGGCTGCTAAACCCGCCTCCAAACAACACCGGAAGCCCCACACTCGGCTCTGGAAATCGAATGCGACCCGCTGCCAGAGAACCACACAGTCGATCCAACTTCGATCAAAGCGGTCGCATCATGCGGGATGCTCAAATCACATTGCCTTCGTCCCAGACATGCCTATCCTTCGGCTTCGGCTTCGGCTCGCTCGAGTCGACCAGAGGGGAGTGCACCCATGGAGTAGCTGATCGTCGAGCTCTTCGATCGCGAAGGGCGACCCCTTTCCCGGCGAGTCAAGGTCGACGACGAGTTACTCGGTCGAACTGATGAGCATTATTTCGAGCTCGAGCGCGGCACGCATTTCGTTTCTCTCGGGCCTCCCTCGAACTTCACACCCGAGGAACGCGAGGTCCGACTCCGCAACACCACCGTCCTGTCTCCCCGGGCGATCCGTTTTGACGTCCTTTAGCCAAGTCAGGAAACCCCCCAGCTCCGCTGGGGGACTCCCCAAGTTTGACTTTTTCGGAAATTGATGTGGAAAACTCCCTTCCGTGAGCCGGCAAAGCATCACGAAAGGGAGTCCCGTTGAGTCAAGTCAGGAGTTTA
>PVBE012094906.1_pt1 | contig 90293 bp, 71 predicted proteins | sample 1631181 | NCBI WGS metagenome assembly PVBE01 (sample SAMN08397723, study PRJNA350692) | Marine metagenome, whole genome shotgun sequencing project. | isolation source: water | place: Pacific Ocean | collected 2012-04 | reverse complement strand
CTCCTCTCTCCCTTGGGGACGTAGTTTGGGCCTTTGTAGAGCCCCCGTGGTGCTCAGTTGCTGATTCTGATGCGGGGACTTGCCCCCCCGCCCAGGAACTGCACAGGCCTCCATCCGCCCGCGGCCCTGTAGCGAGTTGCACCTCTTCTCTTTCAGTACTGGAGTCGGGGCTGGGGCGGTGGTCGCGCGGGCATGGGAACCGGCGCCGTACTTTCTGGCCCAAGCGGGCGAGGATCCTCGCGATCACGCTGGCTTCGGTGATCCTACGTACGGAGCCGCACACCGCGCCCCTGCTTTTCGTCACTTCGGCGCCAGGCAAGGGCCCTCTCACAGGGGACTTCGAGCCCCAGCGGTTGGGGCATTGCGATACTGCCGCAATGAACACCGGGAAGGCTGCCCGCCAGCCTTCAGGTCGAGCAATTAGGCGCTGCCCGGCGTTTCCTCGGAACCAGAGCACCCTTCTGCGGTAAAATAGCCTTTGGTGGCTGCCCCCGACACACGGCGAACACGCTTGCGAGCCACTGCCCGGAAGGTCTGCCCCTGCGGGCAACCAGCACAAGGCCCCTCTCCACACACACCTGCACCATGGCATCGAAACACCTGATTCTCCGAGGAGCCGCAACTTGCTTGCTTCTCCCACTCGCCCCTGCGCTGGCCGCTCCCCAGGCCACCACCACAATCGTCGACACCGGACAGTCCATACACTACGACGACCAGGGCCAGATCTCCCCCCCCGCACCGGGGCAGGCCTTCTACGGACAAGACGCCGCCTATCAAGGAACGCAGCCCTCCTACCTGGACAATGGGGACGGCACGATCAGTGACCTGAATACCGGGTTGATGTGGCAGAAGTCTCCAGATTTTGCCACCAAACGCAGGTGGAGCGTTGCCGGAGTCTACGCCGACGCGCTGATACTCGCCGGTCACGACGACTGGCGCCTGCCAACCGTCAAGGAACTCTATTCCCTGATCGACTTTCAAGGCAGCAGCAAGTCAAACCCGCCACGTCCCTACATCGACACGAACTACTTCGACTTCCAGTACCCGGACACCAGCACCGGTGACCGCCTGATCGATGTCCAGTTCTGGTCCAGCACGCAGTATGTCGGTACGACCATGAATGGGAACCTCACCGCCTTCGGCGTCAACTTTGCCGACGGTCGGATCAAGGGCTATCCCTCATCCATGATGCCGAATGGCACGTACTTCGAGCGCTATGTCCGCTGCGTGCGCGGCCCGCAGAACTACGGCGTAAACGATTTCGTCGACAACGGCGACAATACGATCACCGACCTGGCCACCGGACTGATGTGGTCCAAGAGTGACAGCGCGTCAACGATGAACTGGGAGGCTGCCCTGGCCCATGCCGAGACCTCCAGCCTCGCGGGTCACTCCGACTGGCGCCTACCTAACGCCAAGGAACTGCAGTGTCTCGTTGACTACACCCGCGCCCCAGACGCTACAAACCAGGCGCAACGAGGGCCTGCCATCGACCCTGTTTTTGACGTCGTCGACGATGAGGGCTGGTGTTGGACTGGAACGACATTGCTCGAGACCCCCCCAGGGGCGGGTTTCAGCCATGCCATCTACATCTGTTTCGGGCAGGGGACCGGCTGGATGGAACAGCCGCCCAACTCGGGCAACTACAACCTGCTCAACGTGCACGGTGCCGGATGCCAGCGCAGCGATCCAAAGAGCGGCGACCCAGCCGACTACCCGCACGGACACGGTCCCCAGGGAGACGTGATCCGCATCTTCAACTACGTCCGCCTGGTGCGCTCTGCCCCGACCTGTGAAGGGGTGACGAGTTACTGTGTTGCGGCACCGAACTCCGTGAGCAACGGCGCCCAGGCGGGGGCCACGGGGTCCATGGTCGTGGCTGACAACACCCTGCAGCTCTTCTGCTCCGCATGTCCGCCCAACCAGTACGGCATCTTCTTCTACGGTCCGAACCAGGTCCAGGCGGCCTTCGGCGACGGCTACCGTTGCGTGGGCGGCAGCCTCTATCGTTTTGGAGTCCAACAGGTCTCCATCTGGGGCGATGTGATCAACTCGGTGGACCTCACCAACCCGCCTGCACCGTCGGGGCAGGTGACCGCCGGCAGCACCTGGAACTACCAGTTCTGGTACCGTGACCCCCCCGGCGGCGGTGGTGGTCCAGCCGGCTTCAACCTCTCCAATGGCGTGAGCATCACTTTCTGCCCCTAGAGCGGGCGACGGCGAGCAAGGGCCCGCGGTCGCCAAGGCGACTGCGGGCCTTTTCCATACCCTTGAGTGGCTGCAGGAGCGTTTCCTGATATGTCACAGCCAACAAGCACAAAACGCATTTCTCGCCTATGATCTGGGAATGACCAGACTCCCCTCCAGCGGTCCGCTTGCGGCCCTCGTCGGACTTTTACTGCTGGGCTCGACCGCCGCCGGGCCCGCCTCCCATGCGGGCGACCTCGGCATCGACGCCGGGCCCTACCTGCAGGATGCGACACCGACTTCCCTGTGGGTCTGTTGGGAGACCGACGGCAACGGCACCAACCCCACGGAGAGCCGCGTCAACTTCGGGACGGACTTCACGCTCTCCCAAACGGCCACGGGCAACTCGGTTTGGTCCAGCGTCGGCACGCTGCTGCACAAGACCCAGCTCGCCGGGCTGACGCCCGACACCACCTACTTCTTCGAGGTGCTCAGCGGCAGTTACCACTCCGTGGTCTCGACCCTGCATACCCAGCCCCTGGCCGGGGACAACGAGCCCTGGCGCTTCGCCGCCGTCTCGGACACCCAGCGTGGCAACACTGCCGGCATCCTGCGCGAGGTGATCGAGGACGGCATCATCGCCTACACCCAGGCCAACTACGGGCCGGTGGTCCCTGAGCAGCTCGCCTTCTGGCTCGACTGCGGCGACCTGGTGGCCACAGGCTACAGCCACTCCGACTGGCAGAATGACTTCTTCGCCGGGGCGGACCAGCTGCTGCGTCAGGTGCCGCTCTATCCCGTCCTCGGCAACCACGAGGCCAACGCCTCCCTGTACTTCGAGTACATGCAGCTGCCGAACAACGGCACGCCCGGCTTCGAGGAACACTGGTACACGGTTGATCACCAGAACGCGCGCCTGATCTCCATGGACACCAACAGCGGCTACACGGTCACCGAGCAGTTGGTCTGGCTCGACACGGCGCTCCAGGGGGCGGCGGCCGATGACGACATCGACTTTGTCTTCGTGCAGTTTCACCACCCCCACAAGTCAGAACTCTGGACACCCGGGGAGTCGGGCTTCAGCACGCAGGTCGTCGAGCGTGTGGAACAGTTCTCCACGGCCACGGGCAAGCCATCGGTACACCTCTTCGGGCACACCCACGGTTACTCCCGCGGGCAGCGGCGTGACCACAACCACACCATGGTCAACGTGGCCGCGGGCTGCGGCTCCATCGATTACTGGTACGCCTATCCCCAGGCAGACTACGACGAGTTCCAGGTCACGATTCCCGATTGGGGTTTCGTCATGGTCGATGTGGAAGCCGGCGCTGACCCGCGCTTTACCCTGCGACGCGTCAGCCGCGGCAACAACTACATCAACCGCAACAACCAGGTCATGGACGAGTTGACCGTCAGGCGCTTCAACACGCCGCCTACAACTCCCAGCGCCCTCTCCCCCAACCCGGCCAGCGGATTCGTCACGGGCTGGGACGTGGAGCTCGTGGCCTCGCCCTACGGCGATGCGGACGGTGACGCCCTGCTGGAATCCCACTGGCAGGTCAGCGCGCTCAGCGGAGACTACAGCGCGCCTTTGATCGACGACTGGCGCCGCGTGGAGAACAAGTACCGCCCGGCCAACGGCGATGCGTGGTACAGCGTGGACAACGTAGCTGATCCGGCCATCGAGGACATCTTCCTCGGGGAGTCCCTGCCCGGCTGCACGCCGGTCTTCTGGCGCGTACGCTACCGGGACGCTTCCCTGGCCTGGAGCGACTGGTCCCCTGAGCAGTCCTTCCAGGTGGGCCAGTCCGACGCCGGAGGCGCCGGCCCCCAGCCCCCGAACGGCGAGCCAGGCGTGCCGCTGACCCCCACCCTGTCCTGGTTCCCCTGCGCGCCGACGGACTCCTTCGATGTTTACTTCGGCACAAATGCCAGCCTGGACGGCGGCGACTTCCGCGGCACCTTCAGCGGCACCAGCTACTTTCCGGGCCTGCTCCAGGAGTTCAGCACCTACTACTGGCGCGTGGACTACACGCAAGCCGGCCAGACCCAGACCGGCCCCACCTGGAGCTTCACCACGCGCGCCTCCCAGATTCCGCCGACCACCACAGAGTGGCGCTTCGAGGATCCGGCTCCGGCCACCGACACACCTCTGGCGGCAGCCATCGGAAACTCCGTCATGGTCCCCCGCGGCATGAGCCAGGGCTCGGACTGGTGGCTCGGCACCAGCGACGACATGGTCGTGCCGCACATCAACGGCCAACCCACGGGCTTCATCCGCCTGGACAATGTCTACGGCGCCGGCACTGGCCTGGAAACCTACTTCAACGCCCCGGGCAACGGCTCCGGTGGATGCTGCGACGTCGAGTTGTTCACCCTGATCTACGACCTGTACCTCGACGATTTTCAGAACGAGCTCCAGGCCCTCTGGCAGGGCAACGCAAACAACACCAACGATGCGGAGTTCTTTGTCAACTGCGGCAGCGGCGGCTTCTGGGTGAACGGAACAGGCTACATCGGCTCAGGCCTGTGGAATACCGGTGAGTGGGTGCGCATCGCCCACCGCGTCAACTATATGGACAACACCTCGGCGGTTTTCGTCAACGGCGTGAAGGTCCTGGACGACAGTCAGCTGGCCGCACCGGATTGGCTCTACGGCCAAGGTTCCGGAAACCCCGTTTGGATGCTGACCGACGACAGCGGAGGCACGGATGTGTCCGTGGTCTACTGCTCGGCCCTGGCCATCACCGACTCCCTCTTGCCTGACAGCATCATCGCCGACCTGGCCGGCCCCCGGGCGGCGGGCATCTTCGTCACACCGGACGCCAGCCGCTACTGCTACGGCGCGCCCAACTCCACCGGCGTCGGATGCTTTTTGGACTGGGAAGGAGGCAGCTCCCTGGCCTCAGACGACCTGCGGCTGAGCGCCCTGGGCGCCGTGCCCAACCAGGCGGGCCTCTTCTACTACGGCCCCCAACAGGCCCAGGTGATGTTCGGCGACGGCCTGCGCTGCGTGGGCTCCGGCGCCCTGGGCATCTTCCGCATCTTCCCCATCCTGCAGGCGGACTCCGTGGGCCGCGCCAGCCTGGAGTTGGACCTCGCCGCTCCACCGGCCAGCTCCGGAGCGGGCCAGATAACCGCCGGCTCCACCTGGAACTTCCAGTACTGGTACCGCGACCCTCAGCTCCCCGGCGGCTCCGGCTTCAACCTCTCCGACGCCCTGCAGGTACTCTTCCGACCCTGACGGCCTGGCAGATCCTAACTGCGCGGCTTCTCGCCTCTTGTGCTGCGCACCAGGGGAGCAGCCCCAAACATCGCTGTCGCCGACTCCGAGCAGCGCGGCCCTGGCCCCAGCCCAGGCTCCCGCTACGCAACCGGCGCCGGGCTTTGCAGACCCTGGGGCGAGGGCTAGACTTCCGCCATGTGGCGCGCCCTGTTCATGTCAGCTTCTGTCTTGTTAGGGAGTGCGTCCCCGTCGCTCGTTCCCCCGGCAGCGGTTCCCATGGCCGCGGTTCCGATGGCCGCGGCTCCGATTGCGGCGGCTCCGATGGCCACGGTTCCGGGGGAGAGTCCCTTTGAGGCGGACATGGCCCAGGCTCTGGATGAGCTCAAGCGGCGTTGTGGCTCGTTCTTCTCCCTGAAGGACATCGACTGGAAGCGTGTCTCCCGTGAATTCTCCAAGTCCGCCAAAAAGGTAGAGACGGACTCCGAACACCTGGCCCTCCTGACGCGGCTCCTGGCGCACCTCGCGGACGGTCACGCCCGTGTGGAGCCAGCCGCCGGAGGCAAATACACCTGGGATACCATGCCCTGGCCTGAGGACTGGCGCAGGCCAACCAAGGGCCCCGGCTTCTTCCTCTGCCGCGTGGGCAAGAAGTACTACGTCAAGGAAGCCTGGTCCTCGGCGGCCGAGCTCGGCCTGGCCCCCGGCATGGAGGTGACGGCCATCGACGGACAGCCCATGAAGAAGTGGCTCTCCGGCACGCTTGAGAAGCTCGCCGACCGGCGCAGCTTCTCCACGCAGCAGCACGCGCTATTCTACGCCCTGACTCGCGGCCTCGGCGGCCCGCAGGACTCACGCCTCAAGCTCGAGTTCAAGGACGAGCGCGGCAAGCGCAAGAAGCGCACGATCACGCTGACGCGCGCCAGCACGACACCCAATGGCCCCGCGGTGCTGCTCGACGGTTACACCTCACTGGGCGACTCCGTGCGTTGGACGAAAACCCCCGAGGGCTTTGGCTACATTCACATCAGGCGCATCCAGGACGAACTCCTGCAGGAGTTGGATGAAGCCCTGGGCGCCCTGCAACCCACGGATCCCGCTGACCCCGCGGGCCCCGGAGAGACCTCCAGCCGCGCTCGCCTGCCAGGCTTGATCCTCGATTTTCGCGGCAACAGCGGCGGTGGCTGCGACCACGACGCCTTTGCCGGGCGTTTCGTTCCCCGCGGGGAAACCATCCAGCGCTTGACCAACAGCCCCCTGGGTTCCGCCGGCCCGCGGCCCTACGGTGGTCCCATCGTGGTCATCGTCGACGGCACCGTTGTCAGCGCCGGCGAAACAACCAGCGGCATGTTCAAGGAGGATGGGCGCGCCTACATGATCGGCGAGAGTCCCACGGCGGGCATGTCCTCCCAAAAGGAGACGATCCCCCTGTCGGCCGGGCTCTTCCAACTCTACGTCTCAGTGCGTTCCAACAAGCGCGCCTTCAACGGCGGGCGCGGCATCGAAGGCATCGGCGTGGCCCCCATGGAGACGGTCCCCTTTGACCCAGAGGATCTGGCCGCGGGAGTCGACACACTCATCAAGCGCGCCACGCAGCTGCTCGCCGACTTTCCCCGGCGCCGGGTGCCCTACGATGCGCGGGAGTTCGGCTGGGAGTGAGGCGGACTCACGGCCACAGCGTCAGCTCCCAGCCCGTTGACCGGTAGAAGTCGGCCCCCGCCGGCCTGCGGTTCCCGGAAGCAGGCCTGGAAGAACCAGCTCGATCCGGCCACCAGTTGTCCCGCCAGGGACGCGGCGGAGAAGTCCAAGACGCGGCTCAACAGGCCGGCCCGGGCCTGGGTCGGTGCCAGGCGGATGGCGAGTCCTCCCGCACAGCGGCTGCCGTTGCCGAAAGCGCCTGTGCCGGGCCGCAGCAGACGCTGCCCGGTTGATTGGGCGCCGGCGTGGCGCGGAGCGCCAGCTCATTGGCTGCCAGACTGGCGCTGCCGGAGGCGAGCAAGAGCGCCTGCCCCCGCTGGAGCTGGACACCGACAGGCAGAAGGGGGTATCCGGCTCTGCGCCGGGGAGCAACGCCGAGCCGGGCAGGCCGCCCTTCCCCAGGGCCTTCGGCGCCCCGCTCCGGCGATCCCCCGCCCGGGCCTCCCGGACAACCTACCGCGGCCCGTGACAAACCCATGACAGAGCCTGACCGAGCCGTGACACCGGGCGTACCGAGGAACTCACCCTGTGCCCATCAAAACCCGACACAGGATTTCCCATGAGTGCCCCCACGCCGTCACTGTCTTCCGCCCCGGTCACAACCACCCTCTCACCCCGCGAGCGCTTCCGCCGCGCCTGTGGTGCTGACCGCTCCAGCGCGCCGGAGAGCGCCAGGCTGCCCGTTGACCGCCCCCCGGTTTGGCTCATGCGCCAGGCCGGGCGCTACCTGCCCGAGTACCGGGCCCTGCGCGACAAGCACTCCTTCTGGGAAATGGTGCGCACGCCCGCCTTGGCCTGCGAGGTGACCTTGCAACCCCTGCACCGTTACGACCTGGACGCGGCCATCCTCTTCAGCGACATCCTGATCGTGCCCGCTGCCCTGGGCCTGGATGTGGAGTACGCCGCCGGCGGTCCACGCATCCGCCCCCTGTTGCGCAGCGCCGCTGACGTGGAGAACCTGCTGCGCGTGGATGCCGCCCGGGACTTCGCCTATGTGCGCGCTGCCCTGGAACTTGTGGGCCGGGAGATCCCGCAACAGCTCGGCGAGGAACGCGCCCTGATCGGCTTCGCCGGCGCGCCCTTCACGCTGACCGCCTACATGCTCCAGGGCGGTCCGGCCAAGAATGTGGACGAGGTCAAGGCCCTGGCCCTCAACCACCCAGAACTCTACGGAGCCCTGGCCGCGCGTGTGGCGGACACGGTGGCGGACCTGCTCGCGCTGCAGGTGGACGCCGGGGTGGATGCGGTCCAGATTTTCGACACCTGGGCCGGGCATCTCTCGCCGGAAGACTACGAACGGTTGGCCGCGCCCTGGACCAGGCATGTCATCGAGCGCCTGCACGAGCGCGCCGGGCGCCGCGTACCCGTCATCCACTACCTGCGCAACTGCGCCGGACACCTGGAGGCGGCGGCGGCCACGGGCTGCGACGGGCTCTCCGTCGACACCTCCCTGCGCCTGGCCGACGCCCGCCGCCGCCTGCCCGCCGGTCTGTTCCTCCAGGGCAACCTGGACCCGGCCATCCTGCGTGGCCCCCTGGAAGAGATCGGCCCCGCCGTGCGGGCCAAGATCGACGCCGCCACTTCAAGCGGCGATGACGGCTTCATCTTCAACGTGGGCCAGGGCCTGACGCCGGCCACGCCCACCGAGGGCGTCGCCGCCCTGGTGCAAGCGGTAAAGGGCTACGGACGGTGATCACCCGCGAGAACATCGCCCCAAGGCTGCTCGAACGCTACGACCTGCGCGGGCCGCGCTACACCAGCTACCCGCCTGCCAACCACTTCCACGAGCTGAGCGGCGAACGCCTGGCCCGCCGCTGGCAGGCCGGCCAGGCCGCCTCCCGCGACGCGGGTCTCGGCCTCTATGTGCACCTGCCCTTCTGCCGCTCGCGCTGCTTGTACTGCGCCTGCCACGTGGAGATCGGCACCAAACAACCCCTGGTCGAAGCCTACCTCTCGGCCCTCCACAGGGAGCTTGAACTGGTCGCCGGACACATGGATCTGACGCGCCCGGTCAGCCAGGTGGTACTCGGCGGAGGCACACCGAACTTCCTGACGCCGGAACAACTGCGCCGCCTCTTCGCGCGCATCGCAGATGTCTGGTCCCCGGCGGCCGGGGCGGAACGTTCCGTGGAGCTCGACCCGCGGGTCGCCACACCAAAGGGACTCGACGCTTTCCTGGCCGCCGGCTTCAACCGCTTCTCCCTGGGTGTCCAGGACCTGGACGAGGAAGTGGTGCGGCGCGTGCGCCCGGGCGGAAACGAAATGGCCGTAGAGGAGGTCCACACGCACCTGCGCGCCGCCGGCATCGAGTCCGTCAACTTCGATCTGATCTACGGCCTGCCGGGCCAGACTCCGGCCAGCGCCGCACGCACCGCCGAGCGGGTCATCAAGTTGGCACCCACGCGCCTGGCCCTCTACAGCTACGCCCATGTGCCCTGGATCAAACCCCACCAGGCGGCCCTTGAGAGACGCGGACTGCCCGACGCCGCCCAGAAGGCCTTGATCTCCCGGGAGATGGCCGCGCGCTTCGCCGCCGCCGGCTACATCCCCATCGGCATGGACCACTACGCCCTGCCGAACGATCCCCTGGTAGCCGCCCAGGAAAACGGCACCCTACGCCGCAACTTCATGGGCTACACCACCGGCCGCGGCCTTGAGACCGCCGCCTGCGGCACCTCTGCCATCTCGTACATGGGCCGCGCCTACGGCCAGAACACCAAGCATCTACCCGCCTACATCGAAGCCCTGGAGCAAGGCCGCCTGCCCATTGAGCGCGGCTTTCTGCTCGACTCCGAAGATCACCTGCGGCGAGAGCTCCTGCTCGAGTTGTTTTGCAACTTCACCCTCGACCTGCAAGCCCTCTCCGCCCGCTTTGCCATTGATGCCCCCGCACATTTCGCCAGAGAGCTGACCGCCCTCGAGCCCCTGCTCGCGGACGGTCTGGTGGAGTTTGAGTTCGGTCCAGCCGACCCCAGCGCGGGGGCCGGCCCGAGTGACATGCCCGGGCAGCCCCAACGCCTGCGGCGCATCATCGCCACGGACCTGGGGCGCTTCTTCATCCGCAACGTGTGCATGGTCTTCGACTCCTACCTGGAGGCAGAGGCGGCCACGCCGGTCTACTCGCGCACCGTATAGCCATGCGACCCCCCGAGCGACCCACCGACCAGGGCAAGCGTCAGGCAACCACCGGCGGCTCTTCCCCCAGCGGCGCTTCCGCCCCCGGCGGAGGTTCCGCCCCCAGAGGAGGCTCCGCCCTCATCGGCGTGGTCTGGCTGAACCTGGGCGGGCCGGCCACGACGGCGGACCTGCCCGCCTTCCTGCGCAGCATGCTCAGCGATCCGACGGTGGTCAGCGCGCCGGCCCCGCTGCGCTGGGGCATCTCGCGCTTCGCCGCGACCTTCCGCGCCCCGCGCGTGGCCCACCACTACCGCCGCATCGGCGGCGGCAGCCCGCTCTACGCCGAAAGCGCCCGCCAGCTGGCGGCCCTCAACCGCGAGCTCGGCCCCGGGTTCACATCTGCCATCGCCTTCCGCCATTCGCCGCCCCGCGCCGACGCCGCCCTGACGGAGCTGGCCCGCTCCGGCTGCAAACGCCTGGTGGCCTTCCCCGCTTACCCCCAGCGCTCGCGCGGGACAACCGACTCGGCCCTCGCCGACCTGCGCCGGGCCGCCGCGCCCCTGGGCCTGGAAGTCGCCAGCTGCCCCTCCTTTCCCGCCGACGAGCTCTTCATCGACGCCCTGGCAGCCGGGGTACGGACCTGCCTCAAACGCGGCGAGCGGACCCCGCACCTGCTCTTCTCCAGCCACGGCCTGCCGGAGTCAGCCCTGCGCCGGGGCGACCCATACCGGGACGAGGTGGAGCTCACCGCCGCCGCCCTGGCCGCCCGCTTCCCAGAGCTGTCCTCTTCCCTGGCCTTCCAGAGTCGCCTGGGTCCCGTGGCCTGGACGCGCCCCTACCTGACCGACGAGCTGCGCCGCCTGGCCGCCGACGGTGTGACCTCCGTGATCGTCGCCCCCCTCGCCTTCGCCTGCGAAAACTTCGAGACCCTCTACGAGCTGGACATCGAAGTCGCCGCCCTGGCGGCCTCCCTGGGCATCACGAGCTTCCTGCGCGCACCGGCTCCGGGCAAGCACCCGGCCTTCATCACCTGCGCCGCCCGCTCCATTCGGCGCTCTGCCGCCGCCGCCGGCTGGCTGCCCTCGCCGCCCAGCCCTGCCCCCCGCACCCACCATGGCCACAGCCCGGACTTCAGCACACGACAGGCCTGAGCCCGGCGCCCCCACCGTTGTCATCGGTGGCGGCCCCGCCGGGCTGACCTGCGCCTGGCGTCTCAAGCGCGCCGGCCGGCCCGTGCTGCTGCTCGAAGCGGGTGCCACGCCCGGCGGGAATGTGCGCACCCTGGACGCTGACGGCTATCGCATCGAACACGGCCCCCATTCTTTTATGGGTTCCGCCACGCTGATCATGGAACTGGTGGAGGAACTCGGCCTTGAAGCACTCCTGCGCCCCACGCTCCCGCAGGCCGACGCCCGCTACATAGTGCGCGCCGGCCGCGCCCACCGGGCCCCGGACGGCCTGCGTTCGTTTCTGACCAGCGGCCTGCTCTCCCCCGCCGCCAAGCTGCGCCTGGCCAGCGAGCCCCTGCGGCGCCCCGGGGGCACGCAGGACGACACGGCCAGGGACTTCTTCCGCAGGCGCTTCGGGCGCGAGGGCGCTGACATCCTGGCCGGGGCCTTTATCAACGGTGTCTACGCCGGCGACCCCGCCGAGCTCTCCGCCCCGGCGGCCTTCCCTCTCTTCTGGGAGTTTGAACGCCAGGCCGGCAGCATGCTGCGCGGCGGTCTGCGCCGGGCGCGCGCCCGCCGCCACACGGCGGCCCCCGCGCGCAAGCCGTCAAAGGGCCTGTACTCCTTCGAGGGGGGCCTGGGCACACTCACCCGGGCTCTGGCCCGGGGCCTGGGCACGAGCTACCGGGGTTCCAGCCCGGTCCTGGCCCTGGAGCGCAGCTCCGTCGGCTTCCAGCTGCGCACTGAAACGGAGCTGATCTCCGCCGCCCATGTGGTCCTGGCCACACCCCCGGCGGCCGCGGGGCGCCTCTTGACCCCCTGCGATCGGATCCTGGCGGGCCACCTCGCAGCCATCCCCCTGGCCCCCGTGGCCGTGGTCCACGCCGGCTTCCGGCGGCACCTCGAGCGCCTGCCCAACGCCTTCGGCTTCCTGGCCGCCGCGGACCAGGGCACAGAGAGCCTGGGCATCCTCTTCCCATCACGCCTCTTCCCCGATCGCCTGCCGGACCGCGCAGCGGGCCACCAGCACTCCGGGGACCAGGGCCCTGCCGAGGGGAAACGCAAACATCGGGCAGCGGCCCCCGCCGGGGATCTGCTGTGCGCCTTCTTCGGCGGACGCCGCCGGCCCGAGCTCCTGGACCTCGACGACCGGGCCCTGGGCGAGCTCATGGTTCGCGACCTGCGCCAACTCTACGGCGTACAAGAACAGCCCACATTCCTGCGCGTCCTGCGCCACCGTCAGGCCATTCCCCAGTTGGTCGTCGGGCATCTGGCCCGGCGCAGGCAGATAGAGCAACGCCTGGCCCTGGGCAACCGGGGGCCAGGGCGCCTGGCCCTGGCGGGCAACTACCTGACCGGTGTGGGCCTCAAGGATGCGGTGCAGTCGGGAGCCGCCGCCGCCGACCACCTGCTGGAGACGACTTCCGGTCCCGACCTGGGACCCGGAGCAGTCCCCGCCCCCCCTTCGACGCCAGTACTGGAGGTGGCCCCGTGACATCCCAACGCCATGCCTCGGCCACCATCCCCCTGACCGTCGTCGGCTGCGACTTCCGCCGCGCCTCGTCCCGCTGGCGCTCAAGGCTAGTGCTCGACCGCGAGGAGCTGCGCGGCTTCCACCGGGAGCTGCGTTCCGCCGGCGGCGTCGGCGGTGCCGATGGGGTGGACGGGCTCCTGGCCTTGCAGACCTGCAACCGCAACGAATGGGTGGCCGCCGGCAGTGATCCGCGTTGGGCGGCCGGCCTCCTGGCGGCCCAGATGAAGCACCGCGCCGGCGGCGGCGAGGCGCGCTGGTTCGAGCCCTATGTGCACACGGGCACGCAGGCCCTGCGGCACCTGCTGCGCGTCTCCCTGGGCCGCGAGTCCCTGGTGCTCGGGGAGCAGCAAATCGCCGGGCAGCTGCATGATTCACTGGAAGAGGCCCGCGCGGCGGGGACCAGCTCCCGGGCCCTCAACCACCTGGGTCCGGTCACCGGTCGCTTGCTGCGCGCCGCCCGCGCCCGGACGGACTACGGCACTACCGGGCGCGGCGTTCACAGCCTGGCCCTGAAATGGCTGCGCCGGCGATTGCGGCCCAGCACCTCCCAACCGGCCCTGGTGGCCATCGTCGGCATCGGCTCCATCGGGCGCCAACTGCTCGGCATGGTGGAGCGTGAACCGGGCCTCAAGCCGGTGGCCATCAACCGTTCTCCGGCGGGTTCCGAGGTGCAACCCTGGGCGGCCCTGCCAGAGGTCCTGGCCCGGGCTGCTGCGGCGGTCCTCTGCACCGGAGCCCGCGCCCCACTCTTCGACCCGCGCCAACTCCTTGCGCAGCGCGTCGCTGGCCCCCTGGCCGTGCTCGACCTGGGCATTCCCCACCAGGCCGACCGCACCCTGACGCATCCGGCCTTGGAGCTCGAGGGCCTGGATGAACTCTGCGCCCAACACGCGGCGGAGAAGAGTTCCGACACTTGGCCGTGCCGGGAGGACCTGGCCCTGGGCACGCTCATCGATCGCGCCGTGGCCGAGTACCGCATCCTGTGCGCCGGGGCCGGCGTGGGTGAGCTGCTCGACACCGTGCGCCGCCAACACCGCCAGGCCGTCTACCGCGACATTCCCTTGCTGGTCAACCGCAACTTCGGGCACCTCACGGAGCGCGAACGAACACGCCTGGAGGACGACCTCCAGCGCATCCTGCGCGACTGCGCCGACGAGGTCTTCCGCGGCATCAAGTCCTCTTCTCTCGGCGCGGGCTCAGGTCCGCCGGCCGCCGGCGCCGCAACGGCCCCGCCTTGCCCGACGACTCAGGAATACTCCGACACAAACACGCGCGCCTTCCTCGATGAAAGGCCACTGTCATGACAGTTCCCCCCGACCGCACGCCGAGCGCTGTCCCGCGCGCGCCCATCGTCGCCAGCCGCGGCAGCGCCCTGGCCCGGGAGCAAGCGCGCCGGGTGCGGGATGCCCTGGCGGTGACCAGCGACCTCAGCATCGTGCGCACGGCCGGGGACCGCGATGGCCGCGTGCCCCTCTCGGAACAAACCGGAGCCGGCTTCTTCACCCGGGACATCGAGGAGCAGCTGCTGGAGGGCAGCGTCGACCTGGCCGTACACTCGCTCAAGGACCTGCCCGTGGAGCTGGCTCCGGGGCTGGTCTTCGGCGCCCACCTGGAGCGCGACCACCCCAGTGACATCCTGTTGGTGCGCCCGGATGCCGTGGACGCCGGACGCCCCCTGCCCGTCAAGGCCGGCGGACGCGTGGGCGCCTCCTCCGCCCGCCGCCAGGCGCTGCTCGGGCGCTATGCTCCGGACCTGGTACCGGCTGACATCCGCGGCAATGTGCCCACGCGCGTGGACAAGGCGCGCCGCGGCGACTTCGACGCCATCCTGCTCTCCCGGGCCGGCGTGGAGCGCCTGCAGCTGGACACCACACCGCTGGAGGTTTTCGAACTGGACCCACGCACCTGGCCCGGCGCCCCGGGCCAGGCCACGATCGTCGTGGAGACGCGCTCGGACGCAACGCATCTCCTGGAACTCCTCGGGCCCCTGAACCACGCGGCCACGCAAGAGCTGACCGCCGCCGAACGGGATCTCCTGTTGGCCTACGGCGGTGGCTGCCATGCCCCCTTCGGGGCCTACGCCTGCACCACCACCGGGGACGGAACCACCGCCGGGGACGGAACCTCCGCCGGGGGCGGAACCTCCGCCGGGGGCGGAACCTCCGCCGGGGGCGTGGAGATACACGTGTGCGCCGCCCCCCTGCACCGGGAAGGCGCCGGCCCCCGGGCCCACCCCATGGAGCTCTGCACCTTCAGCGGAGAAACCCTGGCCACGGCCCTGGCCGCGGCTCGCGCCTGGATCCACGCCGGCTGCACCAACGGCGCAGACAGCACGCCTGACATCGGAAAGGACAACCCATGGCCCCTCTGGCAGCCGGCCCCTGCGTGGTCCTGACACGCACCCCGGCGGACAACGCCGAGCTGGCGGCGGAGCTGACCGCCGAGGGCGTCCCCGTGCGCTGCCTGCCCTGCCTCCAGACCGGCTGGATCGCGCCTCCGGTGCTTCCCGAGGCGCCGCAGGTGCTGGTCTTCACCAGCCGGCGGGGAGTCCAGGGCCTGGCCCGCCTGGCAGGCCACCGGGAGCTCTTCTATCCGGACAATGCTCCAGCCCCCCTGCGGGCCGTTGTGGGACCAGGCACCGCCGCGGCCCTGGCTGACCTGGGCTTCCCCGCCCAGCGCGTGGCCCGGCCCTCCACCGGCGCCGCCCTCGCGCACGAGCTGCGAGGTGAACTGAACGCCGCGGCGCGCATCCTGATAGTGCGCGGCACCCTGCGTGGCGGCCGCCTGGACACTGACCTGCGGGCCGCCGGCCATCGTGTGGAGGAGCTCGTCGTCTATCGCAACCTGCCCACGAATCTGCCCCCGGAGGCTCCTTTTCCCGCCAGCGTGATCTTCGTCACAGCCCCCTCCGCCGCCCGGCGCCTGTTGCAGGCACAGCCCTGGATGCGCGACAGGACCTTCCTGGTCCTGGGACCCACGACCGCCGCCGCCCTCGAGGAACTGGGCGCCACGCACATCCACCGGGCCCGCCCCATCCCCAACACCTGGGCTCCGCGCCTGGCCGCCCTGCACCGCAGCGCCCCCCCCACGCAAACGGAACTGCCTCCGCGCTTCTGACCCTGGACACAACCGCGCCCCACACACCTACCCAACCCACGCACCATGGAAACACGTCCCAACTCCGCCGCTCTCTTCGCCCGCGCCCGCGCCCTGATGCCCGGCGGCGTCTCCAGCCCCGTGCGCGCCTTCCGTTCCGTCGGCGGCACGCCCATCTACTTCGAGCGCGCCTCCGGCTCCCGCTTCTGGGACGCCGATGGCAACGAGTTCGTGGACTTCTGCCTGTCCTGGGGCCCGCTGATCCTGGGACACGCCCACCCCCGGGTGGTACAGGCCGTCCAGGAAACGGCCGCCGATGGCCTCTCCTTCGGCGCCTGCTGCGCCGGCGAGCTGGAGCTGGCCAGCCGCATCATCGACGCCTTCGCCGGTGCTGCTCCGCGCCCCGCCTTCGACCAGGTACGCTTTGTCAGCTCTGGCACCGAAGCCGTCATGACTGCCCTGCGCCTGGCCCGCGGCGCCACCTCCCGGCCCCTGGTGTTGAAGTTCGACGGTGGCTACCACGGCCACAGCGACTCGCTCCTGGTCAAGGCAGGCTCCGGCCTGGCGACCCTCGGCACGAGTTCGAGCCTGGGCGTCAGCCCCGCCGTGGCGGCGGACACGCTGGTCATTCCCCTGGATGATGACGAGGCCCTGGAGAACGTCTTCCGCGAACACGGTGCGCGCCTGGCGGCCGCCATCATCGAGCCCCTGCCCGCCAACAACGGCCTCCTGCCCCAGCGCCAGGAGTGGCTGGCGCGCCTGCGCGCCCTGTGCACGAAACACGGAGCCCTGCTGATCTTCGACGAGGTCATCACCGGCTTCCGCCTGGCCTACGGGGGCTACGGCGACTCCCTCGGTATCGGCGCGGACCTAGTGACCCTGGGCAAGATCATCGGCGGCGGCATGCCCGTGGGCGCCCTGGTCGGCCCCCGGGATCTGATGGAGCAGCTGGCTCCCGAGGGCGGCGTCTACCAGGCGGGCACCCTCTCCGGCAACCCGGTGGGCCTGGCCGCCGGCTGCGCCACCTTGGACTGTCTGGCGGAGGAAGACGCCTACGCAAAGCTGGAGACCCTGGGCCGCGTCTTTGACAGGTCCCTGGGCGATTCCCTGGCGGAGTTCGGTGGCGGAGAAGCGGCCCTGGCCTGGCGCAGGGAAGGCTCCCTGATCTGGCTGCACCTCTCCCGGGGGTCCCTGCCCCGGGCCGCGGGGGCCATCGACCCGGCGTCCGCGGAACGCTACGCTCCCCTGCACCGGGCGCTGCTCGCCGGCGGACAGTACCTGGCTCCCTCCGCCTACGAGGTCACCTTCCTCTCCACGGCCCACAGCCCCGAGGAAGTGCACGCCCTGGCCCGTTCCATCGCCCGCCACGCCACCACCCTTGACCCACTCCTGACCTGATCGACATGCAGGGCGCCCGCATCTACAAGTCGCTCTACGGAGCGTCCCTGGTGACGCTGACCCTGCTCGGGGCCTGGTGGATGGTCTTTTTCCTGCGCAGCGTCGAGAACGAACACGCCGCGGCCCGCGCGGCCTTGGAGCACGAGGCGCGCCTGGTGGCCTGGGACCTGGCGCGCTCCCCCGGCGTTCCGGCCCAGGTGCCCGACGCATCCGGTGTCGCCGGACTCAGCGGGCAGCCGGCGGTCACGGGCAACTTCGTGGTGCTGCCCTCCACGGACCTGCCCCCGGGGACCTTTGCCCTTGAATTGGGCGACGCCCACCCGGGCCTGAGCCTGACCCTGGCCCCCAGCGCCCTGACTGCCCTCGGAGAGCGCTTCGCCCGCCGCCGCCTGATGGTCATCGGTGAGTCGAGCCTTTTGATCTTCCTGATTGTCATCTTCGGCCTGATGCTGATCCATCTCCTGATGCGCGAGCGCCAGCATCGGGCTCGCATGGAGGATTTTGTGGCCACCATGAGCCACGAGATGAAGACACCCCTGGCGGGGCTCAAGTCCATGCTGCAGACCTTTTCCCGGGGTGGCGTGCCGCCGGAGCAGGCCGGCACGCTCTTCGCCATGGGGCTCAAGGAGACGGAACGCCTGGAGCACATGGTGGAGAATGTGCTGCTCTCCGGCCAGCTGCGCACGCGCACCTTTGAACTCGGGATGCAGGCCATCTCCCTGCGTCCCCTGCTCGCTGACTTTCTTGAACACCGCTGCAGCTACCTGGTGGGCAGTACCGATGACATCGTACTCGCCTTTGAGCCCGCCGCCCTGGAACCCACGGTGCTGGCGGATCCCCGCGCCCTCGCCGTGATCCTAGACAACCTGTGCGACAACGCGGCGAAGTACGGCGGCAGCCCCGCCCACACGAGCATCTCCGTACACGCCGCCCCCGGCGGCTGCGCCGTTAATGTGGAGGATCGGGGCATTGGCTTCGCCCCGGAACAGGCTCCGCGCCTCTTCGAGCCTTTTCGCCGCGGCCTGCGCGCCCGGGCCCAGGTCCAACACGGCACGGGTTTGGGTCTGGCCATCTCAGCTTCCCTGGCCATTCAAATGGGCGGCGCCCTCACAGCCCACAGCGATGGCCCCGGCCAGGGCAGTTGCTTCACGCTGACCTTGCAAGGCACCGCCCCGGCGAGCACCCCATGACACGCATCCTGCTGGTGGAAGATGAGGTGCTGGTCGGCACCATGGTGCGCATGAACCTGGAGTCCGAAGGCCATGAGGTCCTCTGGCAGCGGGATGCCGAGACCGCCTGGCAGGTGCTTGAGGGCCAGGCCGGGCACTTTGATCTGGTGCTGCTCGACATCGCCCTGCCGGGCATGAGCGGCCTTGACTTGCTGGAGAAGCTGCGCGCCGCCGAGCTCGGCACACCGGTCCTGATGCTCACCGCGCGCAACGCCGTAGGCACCAAGGTCGCCGCCCTCGACCACGGGGCTGATGACTACCTCACCAAACCCTTTGATGTGCCTGAGCTGGTGGCCCGCGTACGCGCCATGATTCGCCGCTCCCAGGCCGAGCGCGAGATCCCCACGGACCAACTGGTACACATAGGCGCTTTCGAGGTCGACCTGCGCGCCCGCCGCGCCGCCAGCCGCGAAGGACCGGTCACCCTCTCCGACAAGGAGGTGCGCCTGCTACAGCTCTTTTTGGCCTCCGAAGGTGAAACACTCAAGCGCGCCGACATTCTCGACGTTGTCTGGGGCATGGATGCCTGGCCCAGCGAGCGCACCGTTGACAACTTCATCCTGCGCCTGCGCAAGCTCTTCGAACCCGACCACACGGCTCCGCGCCACTTCCTGACCGTGCGCGGCGTCGGCTACTGTTTCGCCCCCTGAACACGTCACTCCCCAGAACCCTCCCACACAGTCCCCAAGAGACTACCTCTCCGGCCCAGGAGCACAGCATGTTCCCCACCCACCGTCCCCGCCGCCTGCGCGGCAGCTCACCCCTCAGGGCCATGCTGCGCGAAACCACCCTGGCCCCAGAGCAACTGGTCGCCCCACTCTTCGTCCAGGAAGGACTGAACGGCTCCACTCCCATAGCCAGCATGCCCGGCCAGTCCCGCCACGGCCTCGACTCCCTGGTGGCGGAAGCGGAGGCCTGCGCCGAAGCCGGCGTCGGCGGTCTGCTTCTCTTCGGCCTGCCGGAACACAAGGACCCCCAGGGCTCCGGTGCCTGGGCAGAGGACGGCATCGTGCAACAGGCCGCCCGCGCCATCCGCGCCCGGGAGCTGCCCCTGGTCCTGATGGGCGATGTGTGCCTGTGTGAGTACACCTCCCACGGTCACTGCGGCCACATTCATGGGGACGACACCCTGGGCCGGGTGGACAACGATGCCACGCTGGAGCTGCTGGCCAAGACCGCCGTCTCCCAGGCCCGGGCTGGAGTCGAGGTCATCGCTCCCAGCGACATGATGGACGGCCGCGTGGCGGCCATCCGCGCCGCCCTGGACGGAGCCGGCTTCAGCCAGCTGCCGATCCTCTCCTACGCGGCCAAGTTCGCCTCGGCCTTCTACGGCCCCTTCCGCGACGCCGCCGACTCCGCGCCCGCCTTCGGTGACCGCCGCAGCTACCAGCTGGACCCGGCCAACGGGCGTGAGGCCCTGCGTGACGCCCTCTTGGATGTGGAGGAAGGCGCCGACATGCTGATGGTCAAGCCCGGCCTGGCCTACCTGGACATCCTGGCCCGCCTGCGCCAGCAGACCGACCTGCCCCTGGCCGCCTACTGCGTCTCCGGCGAGTACGCCATGCTGGAGTTCGCCGCGGCCGCCGGAGCCATCGACCGGCGGGCCACGGTGCTGGAAGCCCTGACCAGCCTGCGGCGAGCCGGGGCCGATCTGATCCTCACCTATCACGCCAGGGAAGCCGCCGCCTGGCTGCACAGCTGAGGCCCCGGCCATTTCTTGTGCGGCTGCGGGCACTTCCTGGTAGCCTAGGACCATGCGCCTGCTCCCCGCACTCCTCTCACTCCTGACCACGGCCCTGCCGGCCGCTGCTCAGCTGCCCGAGGACACCGGGCCGCACCTCGTGGGCATCCGCTCCACGACTTTCAGCAACCCGGGGCCCGGCGACAACACGATCCAGGTCCGGCTCTGGTATCCGGCGCTGGCCGAGGGCGACGACACGCAACCGGACACGGCGAACGGGCCCTATCCGCCCGTGCTCTTCATGCACGGCTACTTCGCGCCGCCCTGGTTCTACGGCCTGCTGAACCGCCATCTGGCCAGCCATGGGTTTGTGGTTGTCGCCGTGGGCAACCAGGACGGCTTGCTCATGAACATCGTGCGCTTCGCCCAGGACGGCCAGGCGCTGGTGCACTGGGCGGAAACCCAGGCCGCCGATCCGGCCCACTACCTGCACGATATGCTGGCCGCCGGGCCCTGGACCGGCGTCGGCCACTCCAACGGCGGCGAGGCCCTGCTCCGCATCCAGGAGAGCGAGGACCTGTTCGCGACGCTGGCCCTCATGGAACCGCGCTGGTACGACAACAACCAGGTGGCCACCTTCCCGGGGCATGTGCTGACCATCGCCAGCACCCACGACATCGTGAACCCCACGGCCAATCACGCCCGGCGCTACTACGAGAACCTCGCATCCGCCCGGCGTAACCTCTATGGACTGATCATCGGAGGTGGCCACAACGGCTCCCTCGACTTCCCCTCGAGCATCGTGAACCCCCTGCCCCACGCGGAGCAGCACCGTATGCACCGGCGCCTGGTGGGCGGCTTCCTGCGCGCGGAACTGCAGCAGGCCGAAGACGAGCTCTACCACCTGTTCGGTTCGGGGAGCAGCGGGGATCCCCTGGAGAGCGAAGGCTCCTCGCTTGATCCGGCCATCTGGGTGCGACCGGGCGGGGCGGGCCCGACCGGGGGCGACGATGGAGGCTTCCTGACCGGCTTCAACTCCTACCCCGGCGCGCAGTTGATGATCAACGCCGTGGCCCACCCCCCCGCCGGGCCGTTCATGGGCACGCGCGGCCCGGGCCTCTTCTTCAGCACCTTTGTGGCCGCCTCGGGCAGCGTGGAACAGCACTTCGCCCTGCGCCCGGTCATCGCACCGGGTACCCCGATCCTCGTGCGCGGCGTGGTCACGGCCCCCCTGGGCGCGACGCGCGTGGCCAGCTTCCTAGTGCCCTGATGCCCCGGTCAACGGCGCGCGCTGCTCCAGGCTGAAGTGCACCTTGCCCGCCGGGTCGATGATGCGACCGAGCAAGCGCGCAGCCTGCGCCGCCACTTCAATGTCGAAGACCAGGCAGGTGTCCGTCAGGCCGCCGTCATAGAGCAAGCCAGGGTGCGGCGCGTTGGCGGCCTTGATCACGCTGTAGGCCAGGGGTGATGTGATCCACTCCACCAGGCCTGCTCCGTCGAGCTGCGCGGCGGCGTGGCGCACCACCCGCGTACGGTGGATGTCGCCGCCCACCAGCACGACGCCGCTGATGCCCTGCTCGCCCAACCAACGGAAGAGCGCCTCCCGTTCATGGACGTAGCTCCCCCAATGGTCGGTCTTCCCCGGTCGCGTGGCCCCATTCCAGATCATGCCGCAGGCCAGGAGCTTGAAGGGCGCATCCGAGGCTTGAAGGCCGCGTCGCAGCCAGGCCCACTGGCGCGCGCCGAGCAGCGTGGGCGCGTCCGGATCTGCGAAAGAGGGCTCGGTCCCCGCGAACCAGCGCGTGTCCAGCAGGAAGACCTCAACGGGGCCTCGCCGAAAGCTCGTGAAGATGCCGGCGCCTTCTTCCCCGGCGCTGGGGTTGGCGTGATATTCGAGGAAGGCCTGCCGGGAGTTCTCCTTGCCCGCCAGCAGGCCATCGGTGTCGTTGCGTCCAAAGTCGTGGTCATCCCAGGTGGCATAGGTGGGCACGGCCTTCAGGACCGGCGCCATCTGGGCCTGGGAGAAGAACTCACGGTAGCGGCGGCGCTGGATCGACAGCTCCGTGGAATCGATGTAGGGCGTGTCCCCGAGCAGCACCAGGGCGTCCGGCGCTTCCTCCATGATACGCGCCCAGATTTCCTGCTGTGGTCGCTTCAGGTCGTTGGCACAGGACCCGAAGACCAGGCGCACGCGCTCGCCGGATTCCGGCCGCGGCCCCGTGCACAAGCTGCCAGTCAAGAGCACGTCCTCATCAGCGGCTCGGCGCAGGGTGTAGACGACCTCGCTCTGCGGGGCGAGATCAACCAGGGTGAAGGTGGCGCACAGGTCGTTCTCAGGGATCACGGCCAGGGCCTCGCTGCCGGTTCCCCAACTCAACACATAGGCACCCGCAACTGACATCCGCATCCACAGGCGAGCAGACTCATGGTCCACATGACCGAGGTAGGGACCGTGTGTCAGGGCCTCGCCGGCGACCACAGGATCGCCGGCCGGGGGACAATCCCCCGCACCGCCGGCGACGGCCCCAACGGCCAGAACACCGGTCCACACGCTCGCCGCCAGGATCCACTTCACGCCCCCTGTATACACGGCTTTGAGCCACAAAGCCCGCCCCAGTGCATTGGCGAGCATTCGACCGCCACGATTCCGGCCCGCGTAGTAGACTTTTCGTTCACCATATCTCCCTACCAAGCCATGCATCACATCACCCTCAGCTGCCTGACGGCCGCCCTCCTGGGCGCCTCGGCCTCCGCCCAGACGACCCCCGGCGACACCTACTTCTCATTGGCCATCACGGAGAACTCCCACAACCATGTGGGAGCCAAGCGGCTCTTTCTGGACTTCGAGCCCTCCGGCTCCAACACTACGCCGGACGCCAACCTGGGGCGCGTGGTCTCTCGTCAGACCGGCGCCGGCAGCATCACCGTGGACGGCGACGCTTCGGATTGGGACCCGGCCTACCTGACGACCATCCACGGCCTGGTCCAAAACAACTATCCCCTCAGCGAGTTCATCGACGCCGTGGGTACCGACCTCACGATCGGCTCCGCCTGGAACAGCAACTACGTGTTCTTCGTGGTCCAGTGGGAAGACGCCGGCCACGACGCCAGCACGCGCATCAAGAAGTGGATCCATGGCGACCAGGGTGGGGGCGAGAGCGGCTGGAACCAAAAAGTCCACACGGGGGCCACCGCCGGAGCGCCCAACTCCGCCGCGGTCAACGCCACGGGTCACACCCTGTCCGGCGCCGAGAGCGAAGATCGAGTCTTCTTCATGTTCCCCATGACCGACAGCGAAGGTAACTTTGCCGACGGCGGCCCCGGCTGTGCCATGTACTGTCACCCGAACCTGCTAGAGGACGTCGCCTGGCAGAACTACACGGGAGACGGCGTGGTCGCCATGCACACCAACATGGCCGGGGACGAAGCCGACATCTGGCACTGGAAGTCCGCGCGCACGGAGCCCTCGGGACATGCCGATGACAAGTTCCTGGTACACGCCCTGGGCAGCGCCAGCGGCCGCACTTCCGACAACGGCCTGTCCGCCTACTACGGCAATGATGCCAGCGGGGCCAACCCGACGAGCATGCACTCCAGCGGCCTCAGCTACACCGGCGATCGACTGTATGACGTGGATGCCGTGCCCTACTCCGGTTCGGCGCTCAGCGGCGACCAGATCCCGCGCTACATCAGCCGCGCCCCGGCCGCCAGCCGCGGCGATGTCATCGCCCACGCCGGCTTCGACCCGGCCACCGGCCGCTGGACGGTGGAGTTCGTGCGCCTGCTGACCACCGGCAACATTGACGATCACGATTTCCTGGGCGGCGCCGCCGCCCCGCCCACGGTGCCGCTGATCGCCAGCACCAGCGTTTCCGCGGGCCAGAGCAAGTACAACAGCAACTGCGCCGGCTGCCACCAGGGTACCGGTGCGGGCCTGCCCAACTCGGACAACTGGATCTTCCCCCGCGTGCAACGGGCCTCGGGCTCCCTGATCCAAAAGGCCATAGCCACCGTGCCCGCCATGAGCTGGCTCAGCATCAGCGAAAAGGAGGCCGAGGACATCGCCGCCTACCTGCAAACCCAGGCCATCTTCCTGCCGTCCCACAGTGTCACCGTTTCCATCGCGGGCACCAGCGACGCGGCCGCCAGCGTCACCAGCATCCCCGGCGGAATCACCTGCCCGGACACCTGTAGCGCCGAGTGGGTGGACGGCACCCAGGTCACCCTGAGCGCCGCCAGTGTTCCCGGCTACAGTTTCGTCGGCTGGTCCGGTCCCTGCTCGGGTACCGGCGACTGCAACTTCACGCTCACCGCCGACGAGAGCGTCACGGCCACCTACGCGCCGGCCTGCGACCTGGTGGTCTACTGCACCTCGAACTCCAACAGCACCGGCAGTGTCGCGAACATCGAGTTCGAGGGCAGCTGCGCGGTCTCCAACAACGATGTGACGCTGGTGGCCAGCCCCGTCCCCAACGGCCAGATGGGTATGTTCATCTACAGCGACGGCCTGCGCGATGTGCCCTTCGGCCACGGTCGCCTGTGCCTGGGTGGCGGCGGCACCAGCATCTACCGCATCCAGCCGCCGGTGGCCTCCGGCGGCAGCGGCGCCTTCGTCTCAGCGGTCGACCTGGCCAACCCGCCCTCCGCCTCGGGCACCATCACGCCGGGCTCCACCTGGGCCTTCCAGTGCTGGTACCGCGACCCCAGCGCCGGGGCACCGGGCTACAACCTGTCCAACGCCGGCTACGTAGTTTTTGACTAGCAGCCGGCGGCTCGGCCGCCGCTCCCCAACCAGTCAGGGGGTCAGCACCCGGCCCGCGCCAGGGCCGGGTGGAGCACGTTGTTCTCCAGGTGGACATGCTCCATCAGCTCGCGCTCCAGAGCCTCCAGGCCCGCCCACAGGCCACGCACCGTATTGCATGCCCATTCCTCCGGCAGGGTGAAGTCGTTGGTCGCCTCCCGCAGGCGTCTCAGGCCGGCGCCGGCGTCCTCGTGTTCCGCCTCCAGCTCGCCCATGCAGGCCGCAGCCGCCTGCGGGTCGAGGCCCGAGGTAAACAACTCCCGTTCTTCGAGGTCCATGTGAGCCGGCAGTACCTCGGCAAAGGTGCGCACCTGCTCGAGGACATCCGCGACGCCGGGCCGCTCGCCGTGGACGCGCCCCACGCGCTCGGCCATTTCCAGCAGGCGGGGCAGCTCCGCCCGCAGGGGCTCGTGATAGCGCGGCACGATGTGCGCCATCAACTCCGCCGCGGGCCGGCCGACCCAGCTGTCGGAGCCCGCACCGGGGGCCGCCAGGACGGCTCCTTGGAGGGCTGCCAGCACCTCCCCCACATCGCTCCCGGCGGCGGCACAGGCCTGCGCCAGGGGCAGGTTTCCACCGCAGCAGAAATCCAGGCCATGTTCCAGCAACAGGCCCACGGTCAGGGGGGCGCTGGCGGCGATTTCGCCCACGGGCGTATGTTCGGTGAAGGTCAGTGTCTCCATGAGTATGGTCCTGGTCAGGCAGCGCTTGGGGTCATTGGTCGGCGGACAGGGCGGAACACCTATCGGTAGCGCCCGTCCCTTCGCCCCCATTGTCGGCGCCTGCGCCGCCGCCGCCTTGACCACGGTCAAGCACTTTGGGGACAGCAGTCTCCCTCCTCCCGGACGCCCGAGGGTATCCTCTTGCGCCCAGTATCGTTTCCCCACCACGCATCACCATGGACAATCCCCTCCTTCTCACGGGCCAGTACCCGCGCTTCGACCTCATCACCAGCGAGCACATCGTTCCGGGCATGACGGAGCTCCTCCGACGCGCCGAGGAGGCCCTGAATGCCCTCGAGTCCGACCCGGCCCCCACTTGGGAGGGCACCCTGGCCGCCGAGCACGAGGTCGCCAGCCCGGTCATGTTTGCCTGGGGCGTCGTGTCGCACCTCCTGGGAGTGGCCAACAGTCCAGAGATGCGCGCGGCCCAGGAGGAAATGCAACCCAAGGTGGTGGCCTTCGTGATGCGCATGGGCCAATCCGAGCCCCTCTACCAGGCCACCAAGGCCCTGCGCCAGGGCGCGACCTGGCAGGAGCTCATTCCGGAACGCCAGCGGGTCGTGGAAAAGGCCCTGCACAACATGCGCCTCTCTGGCATCGAGCTCGAGGGCCAGCAGCGTGAGCGCTTCAACGCCATCGAGGTCAGCCTGGCGGAACTCTCCACCGCCTTCGCCAATGCGGTCCTGGACAGCACCAAGGCCTTCGAGCTGATCCTGACCGAGCAGGCCGAAGTCGACGGCCTGCCCACCAGCCTGCTGAGCGCCTGCGCCCAGTCCGCCGCTGACCACGGGCACGCCCAAGCCTCCGCCGAAGCCGGCCCCTGGCGCGTGACCCTCGACTACCCCTGCATGGGGCCCTTCCTGCAGCACTCCACCCGGGGAGACCTGCGCGAGAAGGTCTACCGCGCCTTCATCACGCGCGCCTCCTCCGGCGAGTGGGATAACGGCCCCCGCATAGACAGCACCCTCTCCCTGCGCCGCGAATCCGCCCAACTGCTGGGCTATGACACCTTTGCGGAAGTCTCCCTTTCCCAGAAGATGGCCGGCAGCGTGGACGCCGTCGACGCCCTCTCCCAGGAGGTGCGCACCGCTGCCTTCGAGCGCGCCCGCGAGGACCGTGCGGAGATCATAGCCTTCGCCCGCGAGAGCACCGGCCAGCCGGACCTCGAACTCGAGCATTGGGATCTCGGTTTCTGGAGCGAGCGCCTGCGCGAAGCGCGCTACGCCTTCAACGACGAAGATCTGCGCCCCTACTTCCCCTTTCCCAAGGTGCTCAGCGGCCTCTTCGACCTGACCCAGCGCATGTTCGACGTCAGCGTGGAGAGCGCCGCCGGGGACGTCCCCGTCTGGAATGATGACGTGCGCTTCTTCCGCCTCCGGAACGGCTCCGGCGAGGAAATAGCGTCCTTCTACCTGGACCCCTACAGCCGCCCGGAAAACAAGCGCGGCGGCGCCTGGATGAACGACGCCATTGAGCGCGAACGCCGACCGGACGGCAGCCTGCGCCTGCCCGCGGCCTACATCATTTGCAACCAAACCCCGCCCGTGGGGGACCAACCGTCCCTGATGATCTTCCGCGAGGTGGAGACCCTCTTCCACGAGTTCGGTCATGCCCTGCAACACATGCTAGCCAGCGGCGAGGATGCCCAGCATTCCGGCCTCAACAACATCGAGTGGGACGCTGTCGAGCTGGTCAGCCAGTTCATGGAGAACTTCTGCTATCACAAGGAGACGCTCCTGGGCCTCTCCGAGCACGTGGAGACCGGAGAGCCCCTGCCCGATGAGCTCTTTGACAAGATCGTCGCCGCCCGCAACTACCACTCCGGCAGCGCCCTCTTGCGCCAGTTGTATTTCGGAATGATGGACATGGAGCTCCACCACCGCTTCGACCCCACCAGCTCTGAAACGGTTGCAGATGTCAAGGCGCGCATCGTGGCGCTCGCCACGGTCGCGCCGCCCCTGCCGGAAGATCGCTTCCTGAGCGCCTTCTCCCACATCTTCGCCGGTGGCTACTCCGCCGGCTACTACAGCTACCTGTGGGCCGAGGTACTCTCGGCAGACGCCTTCGGCGCCTTCGAAGAAGCCGGTCTCGACGGCCCGGCCCTGGCCGAAACCGGCACCCGCTTCCGCGACACGGTCCTGGCCCTCGGCGGCGGCACACACCCCATGGAAGTCTTCAAGACCTTCCGCGGTCGAGAGCCATCGACCGCGGCATTGCTCCGCCAGCGGGGCCTGAGCTCCTGAACCAGCGCCTGCCCTCGCTCCCGGAGCGTGCCGGCCGCGTCCCGGCGCTGCGGGCCTCTGGGATGGCAGCGGGCTAGCCCAGCTCCACCTTGGCCGCCGCCCGCTCGGCGGCGGATTCCACCTGGAAGTAATCGCGCCGAGCGAAGCCGGTCATGCTGGCGATCAGGTTGCTGGGCACCTGTTCAACCAGGTTGTTGTTCTCGCGCACGTTACCGTTGTAGAAGCGTCGGGCGGCCTGGATGCGGTTTTCCGTGGTGGCTAGCTCACGCTGCAACTCCAGGAAGTTCTCACTGGCCTTCAGGTCCGGGTACGACTCGGCCACCGCCAAGAGGCGCCCGAGCCCGCTGACCAGGGCATTTTCGTCCTGCGCCTGGGATTCCGGCCGCCCGTCGTTGGCTCGCGCCCGCGAGCGCAGCTCGCTGACCTGCTCGAAGAGCTCCCGTTCATGGCTGGCGTAGCCCTTGACGGTTTCCACCAGGTTGGGGATCAGCTCGTAACGGCGCTTCAGCTCAGTATCCACATCTGCCCAGGCCTCCGTGCAATGGTTGCGCGTGGCCACCAGGCGGTTGTAGGCGATGATGCCCCACACCAGGGCGAAGAGGAGCGGGACGAGGATACCGACGAGAAGAACGGGCATTGTCTATTCCTTGAAGATGAACGGGGGCATCAGCTCCCGCAGGTGTGTGGCGTGCTCCAGATAGCCCTCTACCTCATGGGGATCCAGACGATTGCCATCGAAGACCGCCAGCGTGCAGCCCTCGAGCTCCATGGCGCTCTTGGGGTGCCCTAGCAGGTACTCCATGGCGCCCGTGTGGCAGAAATCCCAGGCAAAGCGCTTGTCGGGGCTGCGCACGGTGAAGGCCCGGGAGAACTCCACTGACTCGAAATCAATGTCGTCAAAACCAAGAGCCTGTCCAATGCGCGAGAAGAAGTTCTCCGGATGTATACGCAGCTCGGGGAACTCACATTCAAGTTCGATCAGCACCACCCCGAAGTGATGGTGGTGCGTCTGCCGACGCCCCTTGGAGTCCGTCGAGTGGGTTTCATAGTGATAGGTGAAGGCCGCAGCCTCGCGCCCCTGCCACACGCCTTGCAGGACATGCTCCGCATAGCGATTCGATCCCTGGCGCAACTTGTCCAAAAAGGCGTATCGCTTGGCCAGTTCACGATCGCGCCCAGGGCGATAGGTGAAGCCGTGCTGCGCCGCCCAGGCGGCAAAGGCCTCCCGCCGCTCGCGGGCCTTCTTCGCCATGTAGAGCCCCAGGGCGACCAGGCCGCCGATAAGCACCAGGCCGCCGAAGACTGCGAGAACGGGCTCCACGGGGTCAGCGATACTCCCCAGCGAGAAACTCGTGAGAAGGCTGCGGCACCCCTAGAAGCTCCACCCGAAGCCCAGGGCCAGCACATCAGGAAATCCACCGGCCGCGCTGTCTCCAACCGTGTAATCGAGCTTGAGAACGACGTCCGGCGCCGGTCGAATGCTCGCGCCCAGGGTAGTCGTTCTGCGGTCCTGGGCATCCGCCTGGGCCTCGGTGAGCAGCGGACTGGCGTGGAGCTGCGTATCCGTCCGCTCCTTGCGCACAAACAGATCAACATCAACCCCGCCGCCCTCGGCCAGGCCGCGCCGGACATGCCAGGCCATTTCGACGAAGGCTCCTCCCAGCCAGTAGCCCACGTCCGTGCCCGTGTCCTGAATGTCATTCAGGTCGCCGAAGGCGGCCACCAGGCGCAGGTCAACGGCTTCCGCCCGGCGCTCATAGTCCAGGGCATACATGCGCACACGCACCTCGCTCGCCGTATTCAGCCCCCCGGCCCCGTTGCGGCCGAAGCCCTCATAGACGCCCAGACCCGCCCGTGTGCCGCCGTCCTCGGAACGGTAGTCGAGGCGCCCCATGAGGGCCGGATTGGAAAGGCCCGCCAGGCCGGCCATGCGCCCGCCGCGAATCCCCTCGGAAGCGCTGAAGCCAGCGCCGTCCAGGGCACTGCCCACAAACAATTCGTAGGACAAGCGGGGCGTTGCCCGCCCGTGGATTCCCAGGCCATCCGTGGTCCAGATCGCCGGCAGAATAATCGTCTCCGTAGCCGTGGCCAGAACGCCCTGGTAGCGCGTCGGATCGTTGCGCTCGCTGTGCACGCCGAGCGGAACGCTGGTGCGCCCCACGCGCAGATCCAGGGCTTCGCTCAGGGGCAAGTCCAACCGCAGGCGTTCGACGGTCAGCGTGCCGCCGCTCCCGTCCCCAGCAACCTGGCCGTGCTCCAACGCTGTTCCCACTTCCAGGCCGACCCCGCGCCCCAACTCAAAGGCCCCACCCAGGGCCAAGCGCGAGTCCGAGTGATTCAGCCCGGGGGTCTGCGGAAAGCTCGCTACGAACTCCGCATCTCCGCTCAATCCATCCAGAAAGGAGGACCTCGGGGACAGCGCTTCCGCCGCTTCAAGCTGTTCCAGGGTGGCCTCCACGACTACTCTCAGGGAGTCCCCCTGCAGGTCCACATCCTCTCCGATTCGCGCCAGCTCCGCCCGCAGCTCCGCGACTTCGGATCGCAGCCCGGCGATGACAAGCGCAGCGTCGTCCGCGGCCTGAGCTTCGAGCTGCTCGAGCGAGGCTTCGAGTAGTGCCTGGAGGCTGGCCTCGTGATCCGCCAGGCGGACCCGCAGGGCTTCGAGTTGAGCGTCCACCTCCTGTGTACCCGTAGCGGCGTTCGGCAGATCCTGAGCCGGCGAGGGAAGGACAAATGTGAGGCTCAGCAGGGGCAGCAGCGCAAGGCGGGAAAAGGAGAAAGGCATGGGGCTGGTACAGGGGTGGCGCGGGAGGTGTGTGAGGTGTGGCGCGCACCAAGGTACTTCACGCGGCCCTGCCCTGGCAACGCCCGCCCCCGCAGCATGCACACTTGCCAGATCGCCGCCCCTGGGCCATGATCGAAGTGTGCGTTTTTCAGGCCAAACCATGACCCTCAGCATGCTGCTGCCGCTGCTGACAGCCTGTGCCACTCCGAACTTCAAGCGAACGGGGCGGCCCCTGGCTGCAGCGGAACAGCGGGTCAGCCTGCCGGTCTTCGCCGTGCCCACCGTTGACGGGCGCCAGGGCAATCAACTCTTGGCTCTGTTTGTGGATGCCAGCAAGGGCGACGAGGTGGCTCTAACGGCGGTCTGGGCCGACGAGGACATCCAGGCTCCCCTGCTCGACCTGCTCTACGACTGGCAGCGCTGGGGTCAATGGCACCGCCTGGCGGATGTGGAGAGTTTCAGCTACCGCTACACCGACTTCACCGGAGCCACAGGCTCGCCCAAACCACAACCGGCCTCCATAACCTTCCCCAACACCTACTCCGGCGCACAGACCTGGGATGTGCTGCCCGCCGATCATCACGGCGCAACCCTGGCGGCCGAGGAGTTCCTGTGGCTCGACGGACGCCCGGTGATCTTCGTCAACACCTGGAACCACCTGCTCTCCAACAGCAACAACAACCCCCAACTGGACCTGGAGTTCGTCGGCGACTACCCGGTCTACTCCGGCTCGCGGGCCGAGGTGCAGGCGCTCTACGAGGCTGTCTACCAAGAACAGTGACGGCCGGGGGAACTCAACTGCTCCCCATACCCGTCACAGCGGTCACCGCCGCCACGGGGACGGCGCCCTCAACCCGGCAGAACCAAGCGCCTCCCGGGCGGTTTGCGGTTACTCCCCCGGAGCGGCCTTCCTCACCATTATCGCTATGCCACCTGCCATGAAGACTCTCGCCATCTCAATCACCTGCTCCCTGTCCACCCTGTTGTTTACCAGCGCCGCCCCTGCCCAGCAGGAGCCCATCCGCCTGACATTTGACATGCACGTGGATCCCGCCCCCAACAACCTCCCCATGCCTGCCAAGATCGGCTTGTACGAGGAGCGCACTGACAACATGGCCTGGGTGCTTGACCAGACTGAGCCCCTGAACATCCCCATCTCGTTCCTCAGCACCGGATGGTATATGGAGTTCCTGCAGGGTGCCGGCGCCGCGGCCCCCGGCGCAGTTGTCCTGCGCCGCCTCTACGACAGTGGCGGCCAGATCGGTTCACACACCCACTCCGAGTACCGCGCAGGCCCCTTTGATTGGCCTGATGTCGTGGGCGCAAACCCGCCCCTCAGCGATTGCCGCCGCAGCTGGCAGGACAATGTGGACTGGGTCAACAACGGCATCCTAGCGGCCTACACCGGCAGCCCGCCCGCGGCCCTATCTGAGATCAACAACTGCAAGGGCGCCCACCTGCCGAAGACCGAAGCTGACTACCACACGCTGATGATGGAGTTCGGCATCACCGTGCGCGAACCAGGCCCGGAGGAAGACTACTACGGCACCTTCGGCCACCACATCTGGCATCCCTTCCGACCGTCCACGGCCAACTACATGGCCGAAGACCTCTCAGCCCCCTTCGTCCAGGTGACCGCCGGCCCGGTCATCGGAGAGGTCGGCGTACACCACGGCACCAACCAGGACATGAGCGCCGGCGCCATTAAAAATCAGCTGCTGCAGCTCTACTTCAACTGGCGCCACGCCGATCGCAGCGCAGCTCCCCAGAAGACCTGGACCTGGGGCTGGGGTAGCCACGCCCACAACTTCGACCCGGGCTCGATCTCACGGGAGGCTCTGCTCGAGGTCCTGCCCTGGATTGAAACCCACCTGCGAGGACGCGTCGAAGCAACCGGCTCCACGGCTCTGGTCTATGACACGCACCAGGGCGTTGCAGCTGCCTACGAAACCTGGGAGGCCGCCCACCCGGGGACCTCTTCGTTCTCCTTTGACTCCTTGACCCAGGACTGGAACGAGTACCCCTTCCTGCGACCCGTGGCCGAGGAGATGCTCGCCATGGCCGTCGAGGCGGACCTGTCCTTGGGTGCGGGCATCAACGCCTTTTCGCACTCGGACGGAACGGATGCCGCCGTTTCCCTCTGGACTGATGGAAGCAACGTCACCGTCGACCTCTCCGCCTACCTGGGCTCCGCCGTTCGAGTCGTCGGCTTGGAAACAGGCACACTCTACGCAGTCAACAACCCGGCCGCCGTGGAGCTCGGCAACGAGCCCCTGTTCGTCACCGAGCGCGGCGCAAGCTGTGGCTCCTCCGCCAGCTATTGCACGGCCATGCCGAACTCCACGGGCCTCTACGCCACAATCGGGCGTACCGGCAGCACCAGCGTGGCCGCCAATGACTTGGTGCTGACCGCCGCCGAGGCCGTCCCGAGCCAGTTCGGCATCTTCTTCTACGGTGCCGGCAGCGCCGCGCTCCCCTTCGGCAACGGCTACCGCTGCGTGGATCTACCCATCCAGCGCCTGGCTGTGATCTCCACGGACGCCGTGGGCAACGCCAGCTACGCACTGGACAACACCGCCCCCCCCACAGCCTCCGGCCAGATCACTCCGGGCACCGAGTGGTATTTCCAGTTCTGGTTCCGCGATCCTCCCGCCGGCGGTTCCTACTACAACCTGACAGACGGCTTGAGGGTGCCATTCTGTCCCTAAAGCGGGCGCGGTCGAGCGTGGCAGCGTGCGGCGGTTTACAGTATGCGGATGAAAGCTCTGCTGCTGCTCCTCGCCGCCTGCGCCCCCGCCCCCATGACCACAATGCCCATCGCAGATTCCGGGGCCCTCGGGACCCTCGACGCCCTCAGTGCCGCTGACCTCGCACGGTTGGGGGAGGCGCGCATCTTCTTCGGGCACCACTCCGTCGGACGCAACATCCTGGAGGGCGTGGCTGAACTGGCCGGGGAACACCCGGGCCTGGACCTGCGCATCGTGGAAACAAGCGACCCCTCCAAAGCAGAAGGCCCCGGCCTCTTCCACGCAGCCGTGGGAGACAACATGGATCCGGCCTCCAAGCGCCGCGCTTTCGTCGAAGTCATGGAGCGCAGCGCAAGCGGCCTGGACCTGGCGCTGCTGAAGTTCTGCTATGTGGATGTGAACAGCGGCACGGACCCGAGCGCCTTTGTTGAGGAGTACCAAGCGACCCTGAGCACCCTGCGGGCCGCCCACCCCGGCTTGACCCTGGCCCACACCACAGTCCCCCTGCGCGCCTCTCCCACCGGCCTCGTGCCGCGCGCCAAGGACCTGGCCCGTTTCCTGTCCCGCAGGCCACGGGCCCTTGAACACAACCGCGCCCGGGCGGCCGTCAACAACCTGCTGCGCGGCCGTTTCGATGCCCCGGCCCTCTTCGACCTGGCGCGCCTTGAGTCCACGGCCCCCGACGGCAGCCTCTCCACCGAGGGCGGCGATGCCACCGTCCCCTGCCTGACCCCCGCCTACACCAGCGATGGAGGGCACCTCTCCGTCGCCGGCCGCCGCCGGGCCGCCGCCGCCTTCCTCACCTTCCTGGCCCACCGCCTGGGCGACTGACCTCCATCCGGCGCGGACTTCGCCCGAGACCGAGCGCGGCTTGAACCGGCTACCGCCCGCCGCGGAACCAGGCCCCGGGGAACTCCGCCCCCTGGCGCGCGCCTTCCGGAAGCGCCTCCAGTTTCGCGGCGCAGACCTTGTACTCCGCGGTCCCGGTCACCGCATCTCCCTCGTCCAGGGTCAGAAGATTGGCGCGCGCCTCGCGGAAATGCAGGGGCATCCAGAGCACGCCGCGCTTGACCTGCCGCGACATAAGCGCCCGGGCCCGAACGCTCCCCCGGCGACTTGAGACTTCGACCCACGCCCCGTCAACCAGGCCCAGGCGCCTGCCGTCCGCCGGGTGCACCTCCACAAAACACTCGGGCTGCTTGGCACGCGCTCCATCGGCGACACGCGTCTGCGTGGCAGCGTTGTAGTGGTAGAGCGTGCGCCCGGTGGAGAGCAGGAAGGGGTACTCCGCGTCTTCCGCTTCGACGGAAGGCCGGTACTCCACCGGCTTGAAGCGCCCCTTGCCCCGCAGTACACCGCCTTCGTGAAGAAAGACGGTGCCGGGATGGTCAGCGTCCGGGCACGGCCACTGCAGGCCGCCCTCCCGATCCAGCCGCTCGTGGCTGAGGCCAGCGAACTCAGGCGCCAGCGCGCACATCTCAGCGTAGATCCGGGCCGCAGAGGTCTCTTCCGCGGCGGGCCAGGGAGCCCCGGCGGCCCGGGCCAGCTCCACCAGAATACGCCAATCGGCCCGGGCCTCCCCGGGCGGCGCAACCGCGGCCCGCACGCGCTGGGCGCGGCGCTCGGAGTTGGTGAAGACCCCCTCCTTCTCGGCAAAGCAGGCGGCCGGCAGCACCACCTGGGCGAAGCGCATGGTCTCGTTCGGCAGGATGTCCTGAACCACCATGAACTCAACGGCGTTCATGGCCTCTTCGAGACGTCCGACATTTGGTTCGGAGACGAGCAGATCCTCGCCCATGACAAACAGGCCGCGAATCCCCGTGCCCAGCTCCTTCATCATCTGATTGAGGTTGAGCCCCGTTTCCGCGGGCACCTGCGAGCCCCAGGCCGCCGAAAAAGCTCGCCGGGCCTCCCCATCCGCCAGCGGCTGGTAACCCGGCAGGAACACCGGGCTGGCGCCGGCATCATTGGCTCCCTGCACGTTGTTCTGACCCCGCAGAGGATTCAATCCCGCGGAGCGCTTACCCAGGTGCCCGGTCATGAGCACCAGGTTGGACAGGGCGTAGACGTTGTCTGTCCCGTGCGTGTGCTCGGTAATCCCCAGGGTGTAGTAGATGCCCGCTTTTTCGGTCCGCGCGTACTCCCGTGCCGTGCGGCGGATGTCCTCCGCCGCCACATCCGTGACCTGCTGCGCCCCTTCGGGCGTGTAGGCCATGAGCGCCTCCCGCAGCTCCCCATAGCCTTCCGTATGCGCGGCGATGAACTCCTCGTCCGCCAGGCCCTCCTCCACTATCACCTGGGCCATGGCATTCAGAAGCCACACATCCGTCCCCGGCCGAAGTTTCAGGTGGAGTTGGGCGATGGAGGTCAGCCAGATGCTGCGCGGGTCGGCAACCACCAAGCGCGCGCCGCTTCGCACCGCACGCTTCATCTCCATGGCGATCACCGGGTGCGCCTCGCTGGTGTTGGAGCCGATCACGAACAGGAACTCCGCCTCGCGAATCTCCTGAATCGAGTTGGTCATGGCCCCGGCGCCCAAGGTAGTGACCAGACCGGCCACCGTGGGAGCGTGTCACGTGGCCGCGCACTGGTGCACGTTGTTGGTGCCGAAGACCCCCCGCGCCATCTTCTGAACCAGGTAGTTCTCCTCCACGGTACACCGCGAGGATGACACGAATCCAAGAGCGCGCGCCCCATGGCGCTGCTCCACATCCCGCAACCCGCGCGCCGCCGCCGCCAGCGCTACTTCCCAACCGACCTCCCGCAGGACACCGTCCGCGCCGCGCAAGAGGGGGCTCGTCAGGCGTTCGGGCGCGTGGATGAATTCGTGGGCGAAGCGCCCCTTCACGCACAGGTTGCCATCACCCGCCAGCGTGCCGGCCGGCGGACTGGTGACCTTGATCACCCGCCCACCCGGCTGGCCGGGGTCCACATTGAGATCCAGCTGGCATCCCACGCCGCAGTAGTTGCAGGTGCTGCGCACTTTTCGCAGCTCGCTCTCCGGCGGCGCCCCGCTCTCCAGTGGCCGCCGATCCGCCATGGCCCCGGTGGGACACAGCGCCACACAGCCCCCACACAACTCGCAGGTGGTCTCCAGCAAGCCACGTCCGTCCGCCGTACTGATGGTGGTGGCCGCCCCGCGTCCAGCCAGGGTGATGGCCCCCACACCCTCGACCTCCGCGCAGTAGCGCGTGCACCGGGCGCAGAGGATGCACCGGTCAGGGCGGAAGGTGATGTGCGGATTATCATCCTCCGCCGGCCAGGCAGGCCCCGTGCCCCGCGGCATCCGAAGCTCCGCCCAGTCCCGGGGAGCCCCAACCCTCACCGCCCAGTAGCACACCGCGCAGGGCGCGCCGTCCTGGCAGTCCTCCGGCCGGCGCGGGTGATCCGCCAACTGCAAGGCAAACAGAGCCCGCCGGTGGCGCCGCACCCGCTCACTGGCGGTGGTCACCACCAGGCCTGCCCGGGCCGAGGTGCGACAGGCTGGCACCAGGCGCCGCTCGCCATCCACCTCCACCAGGCAACTGCGACAGACAGCCGCCGGCTCCAGCCGCGGATCATGGCACAGGGCCGGCACCTCCGCCCCCCTGCGCCGCGCCAGCTCCAGCAGCGATTCGCCGGGCTCGAAAGCAACCGTCCTACCGTCGAGCAGCAGTTCACCGCCCGCGCGTGTCATTCTCCGTCCCCGCTCCCCCTGGCCAGCCCAGCGGGCCCGGCGCCGCGGCCCCCGGAGTCGCCGCCCGCGAACTCCGCGGGCCACCATTTCACAGCGCTGGAGAGTGGCAGGGGCGCCGCCTGCCCAAGACCGCAGATCGAGGCCTCGTTCATTTCCCAGGCCACCTCGGCCACCTCGGCCAGCGGGCGCCCGCCCTCCTCACCGGCCAGGTGCCGGGACAACGCTTGGTTCAAAAAGCGCGTCCCCAGGCGACAGGGCGTGCATTGGCCACAGCTCTCGGCCTCGAAGAAGGCCAGCTGAATCTGCGCCGCCCGGGCCATGTCCACGCTGCTGTCCAGCACAACCACGCCCGCGGAGCCGAGCATGGTTCCCTCCGCCGCCAGGGACCTGAAGCCCAGGGGCAGGTCCGCCTTGGACGCCGGCAGGAAACCCGAGCTGGCACCACCCGGCGTAAAGGCCTTGAGCTCGCCCGTGCAGCCACCAGCCGCCTCCAAGAGCTCGTTCAGCGTGGCCCCCAGGGGCAGCTCGTAGACACCGGGTCGCGCCACATGGCCGCTCAGGGAGTAGAGCTTGGTCCCCGGCCCCTCGCGCCCCAGACCCGCGAACCACGCGCCGCCGCGCTTCGCAATGGAGGGCACGGCGGCGATGGTCTCCACATTGTGTACCAGCGTGGGCTTGCCCCACAGGCCGACCTCGGTGGGATAGGGCGGCTTATGGCGCGGTTGCCCCCGGCGGCCCTCGATGGCTTCCAAGAGGGCCGTCTCCTCGCCGCAGATATAGGCACCCTGGCCCTCGTGCAGCCGAAAGGACAACTCCGGCCCGAGCCGTCCGTCCGCCCGCGCCGCCGCCAGCTCCGCCTCCAGGGCCCGCCGCGGTTCACCGAACTCCGCGCGCAGGTAGGCGTGAATCTCCTTCACACCGAGGGCCCAGGCAGCGATCATCAGCCCTTCCAACACCAGATCAGGCCGCCTCACCAAGAGCTCGCGATCCTTGAATGTCCCCGGCTCGCCTTCGTCGGCATTCAACACCAGGTAGCGCAGGTCGTCAGCCTGTCCCGCCACAGAACGCCACTTGTCCGCGGCGGGAAACCCCGCCCCCCCGCGCCCCTGGAGGCCGGACCGCGTCAGTTGTTCCAAGAAACCCTCATGGCCCAGTTCCCTGGCCCTGCCCAGGGCGGCGCCGCTGCGGTCCGGCTCCCCGGCCAGGGCGAAGACCAGGTCCCCGTCCCCGGCCTCCGATGGCCAGACATGCCCCCCACCGGTGTCCGGCGTCGCGGCCAGGGCCCGCCAATCCCCATCCGTCGCCTCAAGCTGCCCAGGTGCCAGGGGTGCGAGCAACTCGCGCTCGACGCGCGCCGCAGGCGTCCGATCGCAGGCCGCCAGACAGGAACACGCCTGGGCCTCGAGGCCCGCCGCCCGCGCGCCTGCAAGGCGCTCCCCGCCACCGACCAGGGAACAGGAAAGCCCCGCGCAGACGCCAACCGGGGCCCGTTCCGGCGTCAGGTGCTCGAAGAAGGTGCCGACCCCGAAGACGTCAGCCGCGCCGTAGCCGAAGCCCTCGGAAAACTCCCCGGCCAGCCCCTCAGAGAGGCCGCCGGCCGCCGCCAGGCGCTCCTGTAGGGTGGGATCTTCGGGCTGCGACTGCACCCGCGCATCCTAGCAACAGCGCGGCCAAATACAGCCCCGCGCATTCCCCGCCCTCAGCGCTGGGACGCCCGCCAGACGAAGTACAAGCGCGAACCAATTCCCCCGATCAGGAGCAGCGGGGCTCCGAGCAGCAGCAGCACGCTCCACTGGAAACCCTCGATCAGGCCGTCATTCCCACCGGACTCCAGCGCCTGCTTGCAGAGCGCGCACTGGGCGCTGGCCTGAGCCATCAGGCCCAGACCAATACAGAGTCCGGCGAGGACTCGCCTAGGAAACCCGCTTCCCATTAGCCGTCCGCCATGACCCAGGCCCAGGGATCGCCGACGATGTCGGGCCATATCATGAGCAGGAAGAAGGCTGCCAGGATCATGGTGCCCCCCACCATCCACAGGATGAGCTTGCCCTCGAACTTGAGGTGCATGAAGAAGCTGGCCACCAGGACGGCCTTGACCACGGCGGTGCCCACGAGCAGCGCGGCCAGGAGCGTGGGCGAGAGATGCAGGTAGACCACGCCGACCTCGGCAGCCGTCAAGACGGCCAGCCAGAGGAAGATCTTTATCGCGTTGACCTTGGGATGTACGGCTTCAGACATGGCAATTCCTTAAACGAGGCAGAGGATGGCGAAGAGGATGATCCAGATCAGGTCGACGAAGTGCCAATAGAGGCCGACGCCTTCCACGCGGAAGTGCTGGGCACCCTGGAGCTTGCCGGATTTAACACCCGAGCGGATCACCAGCAGGCTGATGACGCCGCCGAGGACATGCAGGCCGTGGAAGCCGGTCAGGAAGTAGTAGATGCCGCCCAACAGGCTGCTGTCGATCGTGAATCCCTGGTGGATCATGTGGTTGTAGTCCCACAATTTGATCGCCAGGAAGAGGCACCCCAGGAGGGCAGTGAAGAGCAACATGCGCGCGCTCTTGGCGTTGTCGCCGGCATCGAAGGCCTGCACGCCCATGACCATGGTGACGCTGGAGGTGATCAGCACGAAGGTGTTGACCGCCAGCACCGGCACCGCCAGGTGATCACCGGGCGCGGGCCAGGAGTCGGCGCCCATGCGCAGGACGATGTAGCTCCCGATCAGGGCCGTGAAGAACATGATCTCGGAGGCGAGGAACACCCACATGCCGAGCTTGCCGGTGTTGACGCCGGTGTTCAGCACACCATGGGGCGTGGCGGGGTAGGTACTTGACTGTGTCATGGTCGAGGGGTTGCTGCGGGTTGCTGTGGACTGCTAGACGGACGGCTCGGCCTGGGTCAGCCAGCCGCGTTCGCCGGTCTCGGGGGCGTTGAACTCGTGCGGGCCGCGGTAAACGGTCGGTGCGACAGGGAAGTTGCCGTGGGGCGGCGGCGTGGGAGCGACCCACTCGAGGGACGAGGCCTCCCAGGGGTTGTCGGGAGCTTGTTCGCCGCTCATGAGGCTGGTGACGAAGTTCCAGACGAAGATCAGCTGGACCAGACCCAGGAACTGGGAACCCCAGCCGATCAGCACATTGGCGTCGAGGAAGGGCGTCAGGAAGTTGTAGGCACTCGGATCGGCGATGCGTCGCGGGTGCGCGCCGGTGGCTCCGATGTACATCATCATGAAGAAGACGAATGTCAGGGAGACGAACGAGGTGTAGAAGTGCAGCTTGCCCAGGGACTGGTTCATTGACTTGCCGAACATCTTCGGGAACCAGTAGTAGATGCCCGCAAAGGTCCCAAAGAACACACTGGCCGCCAGCGTGAAGTGGAAGTGTCCGACGACGAAGTAGGTGTCGTGCAGCCAGATGTCCAGGGCTTGCAGGGCCAGGAAGAGGCCGGTCAGGCCACCGATGCCGAAGACGAAGACCACGCCCAGGGCGAAGAGCATGGGGGGCGTGAAACGCAGGGACCCGCGCCAGATTGTGCCCAGCCAGTTCAGAAAGAAGACCGCCGTCGGCACGCTGATGGTGATCGTCAGGAAGGTGAAGGCCGTACCCAACAACGGACTCATGCCAGAGGTGAACATGTGGTGGCCCCAGACGATCTGCGACAGGAACAGGATCGTGAGCATCGAAAGCACTGTGGCCTTGTAGCCGAAGGCCGGCTTGCGTGAGAAGGTGGAGAGCAGGTCGCCCACCAGGCCCCAAACCGGGAATATCAGGATGTAGACTTCCGGATGGCCGAAGCCCCAGAAGAGGTGCTGGAAGAGCAGCGGTTGGCCGCCGGCCTGGCCGGCCAGACTGCCGCCCTCTGCGAACATGGAACCGGGTCCCGAGAGGAAGAAGGCCGTGCCCGCCGTGCGATCCATGAGCACCATGAAGAGCGCAGCGGCGACAACCGGAATCCAGAGCAGGTTCAGGACAGCAGTGCAGAACAAGCCCCAGATGGTGAGCGGCATGCGCATCAGGGTCATGCCCTCGCAACGCATGTTGAGCGTTGTGACCACGTAGTTGACCGAGCCCAGGAGGCTTGAGGTGCCCGCAAAGGCGATCCCGAGCAGCCACAGGGTCTGGCCGTGCCCCACTCCGTACTCGGCCACGCCGGAAAGCGGCGGGTAGGCCGTCCAGCCTCCGCCGGCGGCGCCGCCGGGCATGAAGAAGGAGATGGCCATGATGACCGCGCCCAGGAACATGACCCAGAACGACAGCATGTTGACGAAGGGGAAGGCCATGTCCTCAGCCCCCAGTTGCAGCGGGATGGCGAAGTTGCCAAAGGCCCCGATGACAATCGGGGTAATGGCGAAGAACACCATCATAGCCCCGTGCATGGTGAAGAGCATGTTGTAGAACTCCGGCGGCATGACGCCACCTGTCTCGCTCCAGAACATGTTTCCGAGGACCGGGAAGGCATCTCCCGGATAGGCGAGCTGCCAGCGGATCATCAGGGCGAACAGGCCTGCGACGAGCAAGCCGACCAGTCCCAGATAGAGGTACTGGCGGGCGATGACCTTGTGGTCGGTGGAGAAGACGCGGCTCAGAAGACTCTGGGGGGCGTGGGCGTGGTCTGACATGGCTGTGTGTGTGGCTGGCTGCGGGGCGGGTTTGACGCGGGTAGTGGCTGGCGGGGGGGCGGGGTTACTCGCCTTCCTCGGCGTAGTCGGCGGGGTCAAGCGACCAGTCCCACCAGATCTCTGGCATGTCGAAGTTGGCTGCATTGGCTGACTCCTCGGCCTGCCAGGCGGCGAATTCCTCCGGCGTCAGGACAGTCATGGTGCCACGCATGGTGGTGTGCCCCAGGCCGCACAGCTCCGCGCAGGCGATCTCGTATTCGAACTCCGGGTCGCCGAGCTCGGCGCGTGCCTGCGCCGTGGTCTTGTCAGGATCGAACCAGAAGGCGGTCGTCATGCCCGGCAGGACATCCTGCTTGCCGCGCGTGTAGGGGATGAAGAAGCTGTGCAGCACGTCCAGGCTGCGCATGCGCACGAGCACGGGCTTGCCCGTCGGCACGGTCAGCGTGTTGATGCTGAAGATGTCATCATCGGTTCCCATTTCCCCATCGCTGCCCGCCTGCGCGAAGTTCCACTCGAACTGCTTGGCGAAGACGTCAACCACGGTGGCCTCGTCCTGGCTGGGCGGATCGCTGTACAGTTCGAGGAAGGCGTGGTGGTCGAAGTACGCCAGGCTGATGTCGACGCCAAAGAAGACCAACAGCGCCAGGGCGATCGACATGCGCACGGCCGCCGGCGAATCACCACGGGTGTAGTGTGCCTTGTGGCCCGGGCGCTCCCGGTACTTGATGGCGAAGCCGATCAGCAGCGCCAGGACAACAGCAAAGATGCTGCCGGTCAGAATGGTCGCGTAGTCGAAGATCCAATCGATCTCGGTAACGGCGTCGTTGATGGTAATCAGGCGTTCCATGGGTAGAACTCCCTCACTAAAGGAGGGCTCGCGGGTGGAAATGCGGTGTGGGCTGCCCCCGGCGCGCTAAGTGCGCTGGCGGCTGCTTTGCTCGGCGTTGCTCGTATTCAGGAAAGGACGGTGGAGGGGGGGGAACTCCCGCGGCTCCAGTTCAGAACCGCGTGTTTTTTTGTCACCGGATTGTTTCTCGCCGTCCGGCTCGGCGCAGTCAGTTGGCTAGCGTCGGCGACGCCGGGACTTTGTCTTCTTGGCCTCGAAAGTGAGCTCGATCTCCAGCGGCTGACCATCGACCACGGTGATCTCCTGGGACTGCTTGCCGAGTTCTTCGTGGATGGCCTCCACGGTGTAGGTGCCCGCCGGCAGCTTGGGCAGGGCAAAGGAACCGTCCGCGGCGCTGACGGCGTAGAAAGGATGGTCCAGGACGCCGACGCGGGCGCCCATCCAACTGTGAATGTCACACTTGAACTCCACCATTACCTCGGTCGTGCTGAACTTCTTCTTGGCCTTGGCGTCCTCCTTCTGGGTCATGTTGAAGGAGGTGTTCTTGATGGAAAACAGGTGCACATTGTGCGTGGTGGCATCGCTGTTCGAGATCTCCAGCTCCTGGCCCACCATGATGCCGAAGACATGGGGCTTGTACATACAGCCCTCCTGGGTCAGTGCAACAGGCGCTTCAGGCACCTTGTGCTGCCACTGTTCCACGCCTTTCTTGACGTACACGAACACATTCTGGATCTGGTTTTCCTTGTTGACAATCAAGCTCTGGTTGACCGGCGGCTCCGGGTGCAGGGCCTCGCAGGTGGCATCGCCCTGGATGCGCAGCAGCTTCGGCGCGGGCACATCGCCTTTGAACTTCGCCCTACCGCTGACAACGCTCTTGGCGCTGGCGCTGGGGAAGTCATCCCGCGCCGCAGCCAAGACAGGCGCCCCCGGGACAGTGCTGACAACTGCGGCTGCCGGCTGTGTAGCGTCGGCCTGCGCCGAACGACTCTGGCCTCCCACCAGTCCGACCAGGGTGACGAGGGAAGCGATGGATGTGATTTCGAAGATGTGCATGGTGTTAGTGCTGAACGGGCGCGCGTCAGGACCTGCGGCCCGCTGATGTCTGTTGCGTTGTCCTTAGAAAGACCTCGGGATCCCCTGATGGGTCTTTGGCCCCGCTGACCATAACCAGTCGGCAGGAATAACTGTAGGCCTGCCTTCTAAAGCCTTGAGACTCCTCTGGCCACTACCTTGCCCCCTAATCCGCCGTGGTTTTATTATATCTATCTTCCGATATACTTATCGAGTGATCTATTTGCCTTGTCGCGACACATGTACTTGCGCAAAGCACAGGAAGTGGATCTTCTCTATCAGTCGCCCCAGGCCCCGCCCCCCCCACCTTCACACGCGCACGCCATGAACCTCTTTTGCCGCCTCCTAGGCCACACCTGGGTCCACCAGGCCCGCAACCCGGAACTCTCCTGGAACACCACCAAGGGCCAGGCGGAACTGGCCCAGACCGAGCTCGGCCCGGGCTACTCCTTCAGCCTGCGCTGCCAGCGCTGCGGCCGGCGCGACGAATCCCCCACCCGTGAACGTATCGCCAAGGGCGTCTAGCTTCCTTTAATACAGCAGCAGGGCCCGGCTGCCGATAAGCAGGGTTCCCCGCCATGAGCCTCAACAACGAACTCGTCAAATACCTCCTCGTCCTGGCCCTGACACCGTTCTGGCTACCCGTGGCACGCACCCTGTGGTCGGAGTTCAAGGACGCCCTGAAAGAGGACGGCGGCTTCTCCGGCCCCTCCCCCAGCCGGCGGGAGCGGGAGCGCCTGGCCGAGGAAAGGCGCCAGCAGGTTGACCCCCTGATCCACGAGCCCCTGGCGGGACGCGACCGACCGGTCCCCAGCCTGCGCACGGGCGGGGGCAGCTTCCGCCGGCTCAAGTAGCCGACGAAAGAGGGCCGCCGGGGCCGCCCACTGACATACGGACATGGGGGTCTAGAGGGACTTTCAAGGCTGGAAGCAGCCCCGGGGGGACCCTAGGCTGGTCGAAATCCATGCCCCTTCCCACGCCCTTCCACCCTCGCACCAGCGCCCTGTGCACCAGCTACCGCTGGAAGGACTGGGCCGGCTACCACGCCGTCTGCTCCTACGACATCTGCTTCGAGCGGGAGTACACAGCCTTCCGCCACGCCGCGGGCCTGCTCGATGTGACCCCCCTCTTCAAGACGCGCATCACCGGCCCGGATGCCGCTGACTTCCTCTCCTTCGTCCTGACCCGCGACGCCCGCCGTCTGAAGGACGCCCAGGTGGCCTATTCCACCTGGTGCGATGACGCCGGCAAGCTCATCGACGACGGCACGCTGACCCGTCTCAACGCCTCGGATTTCCGCCTGACATCAGCTGATCCAGCCCGAGCCTGGCTCGCCTCAAACGCCCGGGGGTTCTCCGTGGAGCTCCTCGACGAGACCGAGCAGATCGCCGCCCTCTCCCTCCAGGGGCCCCGGTCCCGGGCCGTTCTCTCCGCCCTGGCCGCCCAAACAACCGGCACCGAAGCTGCCACCCGCCTGGAGGCTCTGCCCTTCTTCCGCTCCCTCGACGCCGAGCTCGCCGGTCGAACCGTGACCGTCTCGCGTACGGGCTATACCGGCGACCTGGGCTACGAACTCTGGTGTTCCCCCGCACACGCCCTGGCACTTTGGGATGCCCTGGTGGAGGCCGGCGCTCCCCACGGCCTGCTTCCCGCGGGCCTCGACGCCCTGGACGTGACGCGCATCGAAGCGGGCTTCATCCTGAACGGCATCGACTACACCAGCGCCCTCAGCGCCCCGATCAAGGCCCGCAAGTCCACGCCCCATGAACTCGGCCTGGGCTGGACCGTGCACCTGGAACGCGAGCCCTTCCTGGGCCAGCAGGCCCTGCGCCGGGAGAGACAAGCAGGACCCGCCCGCACGCTCGTGGGCCTTGACGCGGATTGGGACGCCCTCGAAGCACTCTTCGACCGCCACGACCTGGCCCCGGAGCTGGCCGCCGGCGGCTGGCGCACGGCGGTGCCCGTCTACGCCAACGCGGACGGCGAACGCATCCAGATCGGCCAGGCCACCAGCGGCGCCTGGTCTCCCACCCTCAAGCAGAACCTGGCCCTGGCCAGCGTGCGCTCGGCCCACGCCCGCCTCGGCATGACCCTCGGCCTGGAGGTCACCGTCGAGTACGAACGCTGTGTGATCCCCGCCACGGTGGTCAAGCGCCCCTTCTACAACCCGGCGCACAAGCGCGCCTGAGCCAGCGTCCAGTCCCCACCAAGCGACCCATGCAACTCACCGCCGACACCATTCCCCGGGACAACCAGGAACGCCCCTGGGGACCGGGCGAAGTCAAGGTCCCCGGCCGCTCCTCCGGCGGAGGCACCTGGGACGCCATCGTCATCGGCGGTGGCCACAACGGCCTGACCGCCGCCGCCTACCTGGCCCGCGCCGGCCAGAAGGTCCTGGTCCTCGAACAACGCCATGTCCTCGGCGGCGCCTGCGTCAGCGAGGAGATCTACCCGGGCTTCGTCTACTCCGTCTGTTCCTATGTGGTCAGCCTGCTGCGCCCCTGGATCGTGCGCGATCTCGAACTCGCCCGTCACGGCCTCTGCATCCTGCCCCTCGAAACCTCCTTCACCCCCGGCCTGGACGGTCGCTCCCTGTGCCGCTGGGTGGAGAGCGCGCGCACGCGCCGGGAGATCGCCGCCTTCAGCCCCCGGGACGCGGAGATCTACCCGCGCTTCGGCCAGCTCATGGGCCGCGTTTCGCGCTTTGTGAAGCCCATCATCGATGCCGAAGCCCCGCGCTTGAACTCCCTCCATCCCCGCGACCTGCTGGACCTCGCCGCCCACGGCCAGCGCCTGCGCGACATGGACGCGGACCTGCGCACGGCCTTCCTCAAGCTGATGACCGCCAGCGCCGCAGACTACCTCGACGAGTGGTTCGAAACCGACGTCCTCAAGGCGCCCATGAGCGTCTCCGGCATCATCGGCACCATGCTCGGCGTGCGTTCCCCCGGCACGGCCTACGTGCTTCTGCACCACTACATGGGCGAGATCGACGGAGCCTTCCGCGCCTGGGGTTTCGCCCGCGGGGGCACCGGCGCCATCTCCGAAGCCATCGCCCGCTCCGCCGTCTCCTCCGGCGCCGCCATCCGCACCGAGGCCCCGGTCTCCGAGATCATCGTTGAACAGGGGACCGCCCGGGGCGTGGTCCTGGCCGACGGCAGCGAGCTCGCGGCCCGCTCCGTACTCTCCGGTTGTGACCCCCGCCGCACCTTCCTGCAGCTGGTCGGGGAGGGACACCTGCCCGCGCAGTTCACCGGCGACCTCAAGCGCTTCCGCTACCGCGGCAGCTCCGGCAAGGTCAACCTGGCGGTGGACCGCCTGCCGGACTTTGCCTGCCGCCCCAACGCCGAAAGCGGCCACCACCACCTGGTCGGTGATGTGGCCATAGCCCCGAGCATCGCCTACCTGGAGCGGGCCTTTGATGAAGCCAAGGCCGGCCAGTTCTCCCGGCGCCCCTACATCAACATGGTAATCCCGTCACTCACGGACCCCACCGTGGCGCCCCCGGGCAAGCATGTCATCTCCTGCTTCGTGCAGTACGCCCCCTACCATTGCGAGGGCGGCCCCGAGACCTGGCCGGACAAACGCGAGGCCTTCGGCGAGACCGTCATCGACACCCTCGAGGAGTACATGCCGGGCCTGCGCGAATCGATCCTGCACAAGCACTTCGTCACCCCCTGGGACCTGGAGCAGGTAGTCGGCCTCTCCGAGGGCAACATCTTCCACGGCGAGTTGACCCCCGACCAACTGGCCTTCGCCCGCCCGGCCCCCGGCTGGGCCCACTACCGAACTCCCATCCAGGACCTGTGGCTGTGCGGCTCCGGCGCGCACCCCGGCGGCGGCATCATGGGCGGCCCGGGGGCCCTGGCCGCGAAGGCCCTCTTGCGCGGAGGGCGTCGCCCATGAAGCAGCTCACCTTCACAGAGCCGAACCACGCGACCACCCGAGCCTGCGCCGCCATTCAAACGACCGCGAAGGCCCTCTTGCGCGGAGGGCGTCGCCCGTGAAACGCCGCGCGGTGATCATCGGCGGCGGCCCTAACGGTCTGACGGCTGCCGCAGCCCTGGCCCAAGACAGCCGGCGAGGCGGCTGGCAGGTTACGCTGCTCGAAAGGCGCGCCACGCTCGGCGGCCTCTGCGACCACACCGAGTTTCACCCGGGCTTCCACGCCCCGGGCCCCCTGGCGGACACCAGCCGCTTCTCCCCGGCCCTGGCCGCCGAGCTGAAGCTCGCACGCCACGGCCTTGTCTTCCGGGCCGGCGGATGTGGCACGCTGCTCGCGCCCGGCGACTCGGGCCGGGACGGCCCGCCCATCTGGCTCGACCCGGACAACCCCGCCGCCACGGCCAGCTCCATCGCCGCCACCAGCCCCGCCGACGCCCGGGCCTTCGCAGACTTCCGCGACCTGATCGCACGCCTCTCACCGCCCGTGGCCCGCCTCTTTACCGAGGCCCTGCCGACCACTGAACCCGCCGGCCCCGGCGACTGGCTGACGCTCATCGGACACGCCGCGCGCCTGCGGCGCCTCTCCGACCGTGACATCTTCGAGCTCCTGCGCCTCATCCCCCTGCCCGTGGCCGATTGGATGGACGCCAGTTTTGAAACCCCGCACCTCCAAGCGGGCCTGGCCCAGGCCGCAGTCGCAGACACCTTCCTCGGACCGCGCTCCGCGGGCAGCAGCGCCACGCTGCTGATCCGTGAGGCCACTTCCGGCACCCCCGTCGCCGGAGGCGCCGGCGCCCTGCTGGCCGCCCTCTGCGCCGCCGCCCGCGGCGCCGGTGCCGAACTGCGCCCGGGCCTCGCCGCCGAAGGCATCGAGGTCGCCGGAGGCCGCGTGCGGGCCGTGGCCCTGGCCGACGGCACAACCATCCCTGCGGATGCGGTCCTCCTGGCCTGCCACCCGGCGGCGGGCCTGCTGGATCTCCTGCCCCCGCGCCAGCTGGACAGCAACCTGGCCCGGGCCGTCCAGAACCACCGCAGCCGCGGCAGCGCCGCCACCCTGACCCTGGCCCTCGACAACCTGCCCGCGCCCTTCGGCTCCTCCTCCGCCAACGGCACGGGCGGCAGCCCGGTCACGCGCCTGCGCACCTCACCCTCCCTGGCTCACCTGGAGCTGGCTTTCAACGGCATCCGCTACGGCGAGTTGCCCAGCCACCCGGCGCTCGAAATCAGCGTCCCCAGCGCCCGTGGAGAGCTGACCGGCGCGGGACACCCCTTGGCCCCGGAGGGCCAGGCCCTGGTCACGGTCCACGCCAGCTTCGTACCCCACGACGGATGGACGGCCGAGCGCCGCGCCGCGCTCCAGGCCAGCATCCTCTCCGAGCTCGAGCCCAGTATCCCGGAGCTCGAGCGCCACATCCTGGCCACCCACCTCGTGACCCCCGCGGACCTGGAGGCCGAGTTCAACCTGCCCGGCGGCCACATCCACCACGGAGAGCACGCCCTGGACCAGCTCATCGGCCTGCGCCCCGCCCCGGACCTCGCGCGGCTGCCCGCCGGCCTGCTGCTGGCCTCCGGCGGCACCCACCCGGGCGGCGGCCTGACCGGCGCCCCCGGCGCCCTGGCGGCCGCCGCCGCCGGGTCCTAGGGTGCCCGCGCCCCCCGCAGCCCTGGGCATCTGCCTCCCGGCGCGGGCCCACCTGCTGGACGCCGCGTCCCGCGCCACTCAGGCTGGCCGGGAGGCCTGCGGCCTGCTCCTCGGGCGGGCAGCAGCGGCCAGCCACGCCCTGACCATCCGCAACACAGCCAGCGCCCCGGACTGCTTCCAGTTCGACCCACTTGAGCACCGGCTTGCCCTGGAGTTCGCCGCCTCTGGGGGCCTGGCGGTCCTGGCCACCTGGCACACACACCGCACGGCCTGCTTCCCCTCCCGCGCCGACCTCGCCGGCCACCGGGCCCACCCGACGGCGGCCCTGGTTTTGGTTCACCCCCAGGCCCCCCAGCCCCTCAGCGCCTGGACCGCCGCCGGTGAACGGCTCGGACTTTTCGCCGACGAGCACCCGGACGGCACCAGGGCAACCACGCGCACCCCCGGCCCGCCGCCGGGTACCGCCTGGCCCTCGCCCGGGACGCACCCCGCTCCGCCTGGGACGAGCGCCAGGGGCCGAGCAGCCGAGTAGCCGGGGCGCATTGACGCTGGTGAACTCGCGTTCTTCGAAGAAGCTCGGGGGGGGGCGGTGGGAGGGGCCCTCCCCCAACCCCGCACCGAATTCCACATCGCAGCACCCCGTCCACATCGAGGTCGCGTTCCGCAGCAGCAGCGCGCGCAGAGGCGCGGCTACTCTTCGCGCGCTGCGGGGGCCTGCGAAAAATCTGCCAGGCCCGTCTCCCCCAGCCAGGCCGCCACGGCCCGGGCACAGAGCGCCAGACCAGCCTGGTTTAGATGCGTATCCTTGGCGAAGTAGGGCAGCGTGCCCGCCGCCGCGGCCTCGCGCAGGGCTCCGGTGAGGTCCAAGAAGGGCAGGCCCGCATCCCGGCAGAACTCCGCCAGTGAAGGCGCGAAAGCGCTGGGCCCCTGGCCCGGGTCGGCGAACTTGTGCCCCGCGGGGAACTCCACCAACCCTTCCAGCACACGCAACTTGTGGGGGATCAGCACCAGGCAATACCGTCCGCCGGCGGCGTCAACGCGCTGCGCACAGGCCCGATAAACCTCTTCAACCACGGGGAGCTCCCCGAGCTCCCTATCGATGCGCGCACCGCTGTACATGAAGAACACCTCCTCCCGCCGTCCGACGAGGTCCCCGCCGGTGACTTGCCGCTCCGCCGCATGTGTGAAGATTCCGCCCCGCAGGCTGCCCGCCACCGCCACCGGGCGCTGGGCCAGGGCGAGCAGGCACTTGGTGAAGCCGGCCCTCGGCCAGGGCGCGTCGCGTCCCGCCGAGATCCACTTCCGCCAGGTCTTCGAGTCAATCAGATCGTTGCCCTCAAAGGCAAACTGCAGTACGAGCCTGTTGCGCAGAGCGAGCCCCGTACTCTCCAGGCGCAGCACCTCTTCCTGGGGGCCATAGGCCACTTCCGCGACGCACATGGCCAGCTGGCCCGTTTCCGCGCTCAGGCGCGCTGCCAGTGTGCTCTCAATGGGAACCAAACCGCCCACGACCAGCGAGTCCCCCAGGCACAAGAGGCTGGGCTCCCGGGCCCCCGTGTCGAGCACGTTGCGCAGGCCATAGCGATCCGTCTCAAAGCGATAGGCCACAGGTTCCGCGGGCACCGCCAGACGCTTGGCTATGTCAGGCAGGGCGAAGCCCGTCACCTTCAGGTCCGGCGTCCCCCGCCAACGCAGGCCCGCCCCTTTGGAAGCGGCCCCATAGGTGATCCCAAAACGCTCGTGCAATGGCCCACCCAGCGCCCGGAAGTCGAACCACTCAGCCCAGGCGGCGAACTCCGCCGGAACCAGTATCAGCAGGCCTCCGAGGTGCAGGGCCCCCAGGCGGCGCCACGAGCGCGGGGAAATGGACCAGCCCCAGCGCAGCCAGGCCAGGCCCCAGACCCACAGCAGGCCCAGGTGCATCAGGAACCAACCGTCGCGCCAACGCCCGAATACGGCGAGCATCTCCGCACCCGGTGCGCCGGTCCCGCTCCAGGCGCCCGCCAGCAGGCCCAGGAGAACGATGAGCCAAGGCGCGTGCCGCCTCCAACCGGGCCCACTCCCCCGCTCCTCACGTTGTTCTCCCTGACACATGCGCCCCCATCATAGATAATCCCCCTCACCGTAGATAATCCCCAAGCAAGGGGGGGGATGGGGTGGATGAGGGGAATCGAACCCCCGACCTCCAGAACCACAATCTGGCGCTCTAACCGACTGAGCTACATCCACCATGCGAGCCCGCCTCCCTGCTCTAGACCGTGGGAATTGGGCTCCCTCGTAGATACGAGAGCGCAACAGGTTCCCGTCCGCGGCGGCCCATGTCAAGTCCAGGTTGTTCCCCAGGGCTCCCTTTCCAGCGATTCCCCGCCCCTGCTCCACTGGCGCACCTACCCCCTGGGCCGGGGAACTCCCTCCTGGCTAGGATGGCCCCATGGTTACGGGCGACACGGAAGGCCACTGGTCCGAGGAACGCGCACACCTCCACCGGGAGGCCCGCGACCACTACCGCCAGCGCTCTGCGGCCCCGGGCGTGGCCGAGGGCGGCGGAACTCGCTCCCACTACTGCCTGGAGTGCGACGGCCTCCTGCCCCTGGAGTACGACCGCCGCGCCGTTGCCGATGACGACCCGGGCACCTGCCCGCACTGCGGTGCCGCCCTCGATCCCCGCGTCCGCGCCATGTTCAACTGGGTCGAGACCGACCAGGTCCCCGGCAGCGATCTCAAGGCCCTCCTGCCCTGGTTCTTGATCGGTACGCTGATCACGATCGGTCTCCTGGTCTTGCTGCTGGCTCTGACCTAACCGCCACGCGCGAGCTCACAGCCCGCCCGTACTGAGGATCGCCAGCCTCCCGAGGCCGCCCCGGTGTAGAATCGCAGGCCGCCATGTCCCCCTCCCGCCGTTTCGATCGCCAGACACGCTTCACCCCCCTGGGCCCCGCCGGCCAGGAGCGCCTGGAATCCGCCTCCGTGGGCATCGTCGGCTGCGGCGCCCTCGGCGGCGTCCTGGCCCAGTCTCTTTGTCGCGCCGGCATCGGCAGCCTGACACTCATCGATCGTGATGTGGTGGAGGAGACGAACCTCCCGCGCCAGGTACTCTTCAACGAACAGCACGCCCGGGACGCCACGCCCAAGGTCACCGCCAGTGCCGAGAGCCTGGCCCCCATCGGCGGCCCCACACGGTTGCTCCCCATCGCTGCCCACCTGGACGCCGCCAACATCGAGGAACACCTCGCCGGTTGCCACATCGTCCTCGATGGCACGGACAACCTGGCCACCCGCTACCTCCTCAACGACTGGTCCATCAGCGAGCTGGTGCCCTGGATCTACGGTGGCGCCGTGGCCTCCGGCGGCCTGGTCCTGCCGGTCCTCCCAGGCCGTGGCCCCTGCCTGCGCTGCATCTTCCCGGACCCGCCTCCCCCGGGCACCCTGCCCACCTGCGACACCGCCGGAGTCATCCAGCCCGCCGTGGGCCTGGTCGCCTCCCTCCAGGCCGGTCTGGCCCTGCGCATCCTGGTGGAGAACTCACTCCAACCGGACAGCAGCGAGGCGGAGCAATCCGCCGTCACCACGCCACTCGAACCCGCTCTCCACCAACTCGACGCCTGGACTGGTGAACTGCGCCGACTGACGGCCACCCGCCGCCCGGACTGCCCCTGCTGCGCCGCCGGGGAGTTCCCTTTCCTGGACCGCGAAGAGCCAAGTCCCGCCATCACCCTCTGTGGCCGCCGCGCCGTCCAGGTCTTCACCCACCGCGGCCGCACCCCGGACATGGTAGCCCTCTCCACCTCCCTAACAGGTCTCGCCACCAACCTGCGCCGGGCCGGCGACCTGCTGCGTTTCGAGGTCGAGGACACGGCCATCACACTCTTCCCCGACGGCCGCGCCCTGATCGAAGGCACCGAGGACACGGGCCAGGCCCTGGCCCTCTACGATCGCTACATCGGATCCTGAGCCGTGGCCCCCGCAACAGGCAAGCCACACGCCCCGGCTCTTGTCATCCTCGCGGCTGGCGCTTCCCGCCGCATGGGCACCTGCAAGGCCCTCGTCGACCTGAACGGCCGCACGCCCCTCGAACACCTGCTCCAGGCCGGAGCCTGTTTCGGCGAGGCGCTCATCGTCACCGGCCGCCACGACACGGAGATCCGCGCCTTCCTTTCCGCCGCTACCGCTCTCCCTCCCCACCGCATCACCACGAACCAGTCCTGGGAAGCCGGTCGCACCGGCAGCGTTCAACACGCCGCAGCCCACCTCCCCGACCGCGACCTCTGCATCGCCCCCGTGGACTGCCCCCTGGTTCCCGCCGAGGTCTTCGAGACCCTGCTCGCCACCTGGCTCGGGGCCGCCAGCCCTGACGGCGGCTGGCTCAGTCCGCGCATCCAGGTCGCCTCGCAAGCTGAACCACGTCACGGCCACCCGGTCATCCTCGGTCACGGCCTCCTGTCCCACATAACCCACCCCAGCCAGCCCCTGCGCCAGCTGCGGGAACTAGCCACGTCCCTGCTCTCCATATCCGTCACCAGCCCGACCATCCTCGACAACCTGGACACGCCGACAGCCCTCTCGCACCACGGGCACTTCCCCGACAGTTCCTTTGGCTAGCAGCCAGCACTTACTTCGGCCCTAGCCCACCCCTTAGGATCAAAGCGTGCGCCCCGCCTTACTACTACTGTGTGCCGCCTGTTCAACTGGCCCAGCGGAACATGCGCCCCTCACCCTCGCCCAGGCCCCGGTGCAGGACACCGTCCCCGCCGAGCTGCTTGCACTTCAGGAGCCGCCGCTGGCCTGGCGCTCAGGAAGTGTCTCAGAATTCGAGAGAACCCTGGAGACCTGGCAGGCATGCCCTCCTGGCACGGAACTGTCTGCTTCATGCCTGGCCGACCTGCGTGCCGGGCTTTCCGAGGGCGGCCAGCTCGCCGTGCGCGCAGCGGTTCTCCTGGCGCGAAGCGGTGACGCGCGGGCGACACAGGTGCTCATAGAGCGATTGGAAGAGCGCGTCCCGGCGCCGGGGCGGACGGACGATGCGGCTGATGTGGTGGCGGCCGGGGCACTGGCGGGTTGGCCCGCAACTCCGGATGACCAAACAAAGCGCGGAACTGAACCGCCGGCGGAAGACCGCGGCATCGGTGCGCGCCTCGCGCTACTCGCCGCCGGTGAAAAGCCGCACCCGGATCTCGAGGTGCGCGTGGAGTGTGCGCGCAGTGCACTCTCGCGGGGGCGGACAGATGTCGTACCTTTCCTCCTGCGGGTCCTGCGAGCAGAGACGCCGACCCAACACCTAGATCCACCGGACTGGGAACGTGTGGAGACGGTGACCTGGGCCAAGACACGGGCGGCTGAAGCCCTGGCGCTGCACCTGGGTGTGCGGCAGGAGCTCAGGCCGGACGGTTCCTTCGCCCACATCGAAGCGGAGGTGCACAGGTACGAGAAACTGCTCGGCGTGGCTGCGCCGGACTAGGGCTCGATGCGACCCATCGTCCGTGGCCACGGTGCCGCCCCGCGCACGTGTTCGAGGCCGCAGATCCAGGCCACGGTGCGTTCGAGTCCCAGGCCGAAGCCGCCGTGGGGGACCGTGCCGTAGCGGCGCAGGTCGAGGAACCAGTTGAAGGACTCCTCGGGCAGCTCGTGGTCCTTGATGGCCTGCTCTAGCACAGCGAGGTCGTCTTCGCGCTGGGCTCCGCCGATGATCTCGCCCACGCCTTCCGGGGCGATCATGTCGACGCACAGGGCCTTGGTGTCGTCGACGGGGTCGCGCTTCATGTAGAAGGCTTTGACCTCGTGCGGGTAGCGGTGAATCATCACCGGACAGGCGTGCATTTCCGAGAGGATTGTCTCATCCGGGGCGCCGAAGTCGTCGCCGGCGACGAACTCGGAGTCCGGATGGTCGAGGAGGATGGCGCTGGCCTCCTCGTAACTCATGCGCGGGAAGGGGGACTGGATGCACTCGAGTTTGGCCGTATCCCTTTCCAGAACGGCGAGTTCGTCGCGGCGCGTCGCGAGGACACGCTTGACCACATGCACGATCATGTCCTCGGCCAGTTGCATGACATCGTCGAGGTCGGCGAAGGCGACCTCGGGCTCGAGCATCCAGAACTCTGTCAGGTGGCGGCGGGTCTTGGACTTCTCGGCGCGGAAGGTGGGGCCGAAGGTGTAGACCTTGCCGAGCGCCATGGCGGCGGCCTCGGCGTAGAGCTGTCCGGACTGGGTCAAGTAGGCCGTGTCGCCGAAGTAGGGCACCTCAAAAAGCGTGCTGGTGCCCTCGCAGGCGTTGGGCGTGAAGATGGGCGAGTCGACACAGGTGAACTCGCGCTCCTCGAAGAAGCCACGCAGGGCGTTGATGATCGTGTCGCGGATGCGCAGCACGGCCCAGGGACGCTTGGAGCGCATCCACAGGTGCCGGTTGGTGAAGAGGAAGTCGACGCCGTGCTCCTTGGGAGTGATGGGATAGCCATCCACGGCCTGGACGAGTTCTCCACCTGAGACAGAGATTTCGAAGCCGCCCGGGGCGCGCTCGTCGGCCTTGACCTCGCCGGTCAGCGTCAGGCTCGACTCCTGGCCGGCCTCGGCGATGGCGTCGAAGAGTTCCGGGGAGACGTTCTTCTGGAAGAGGACGCACTGACAGGTGCCCGTGCCATCGCGCAACTGGACGAAGTGCAGCTTGCCCTTGGAGGTGCGCGCATAGATCCAACCGCGCAGGGTGACGGTGGCACCCACATGCTCGGCGAGGCGCTGGACGGTGGCGACGGGGGCGGTGCTTTCGGTGGTGGTCATGGCAGTTGGGGCGGCGGGCGGAGCCGCCGGGTGGTTCCGCTCGCGGAGAGTTCTGACGGTGCTAGGACGCGCGCGTGTGCTGGGTAATCGGGGCGAGATGTGACGCGGCGCTCGGCGGGTAGTTCCGCCGGCGGCGCGCCCGGTGGGAGGCGGTGTCAGGCCAATCAGGGAAAGGCGCCGTAGTTCTCCTGGATGCTGACCTCTTCGATCACCCCGGCGCGAATGATGGCGCGGCCCTTGACCAGACCACCGTGGCGCCGGGCTTCGAGGGGGACTTCGCCGTTGAAAGCGCCCTCTTCCGAGTCCTGGCTGAGCAGGGCGGCGAGTTCGGGCACGGGCAGCAGCAGGCGCACGCGCTCGAAGCCCTGGGCCAGCAGGCGGTTCACGATGCGTTCGGCCAGGGCGGCGGCCAGGGCGGCCGCCCTGGCTTCCGGGTCAGCACCTGCGGCGCCTTCCTCGCTGGCCAGGCCCGGGGTCTGATCCGGGGAGTACAGGCGCGCCAGGAGGGCATCCTCCATGCGGCCCTGGCCCGACCGGATATCCGCCAACAGGTGCTCCACACGCCGCAGGTCCAGGCTGGCCTGCCCCTCGGCCAGGCCCGTGAGCGTGCCGCTGAGCTTCTCGAGCAGGTCCAGGCGCATCAGCTGGGCCTCCAGCGCCTTGAGGCGCGCCAGGGCCTGCCACAGGAGGGATCCCAGGGCACAGACCGCCAGCAAGAGGGCCACGGCGACCCACAGTTGGCTGGACTCCCACCAGGGAGCGGCGGCATCTTGGAGGGCGAGGGGAAGCATGGAGCCCATAGGATAACCGCTGGGCTCCTGCCTCGCACCAATGCGGCTCGGGGCCAGCCGCAGGTTCAGGCCTGGCCGGGGCCGGCGGCCAACCGGCGCTCCCCCGATTCACCCGCGCGGCGCCCTCCACCGCCCAATGCCCATGGGCCGCAGGAGCGCGGACCCGGTCCGCCTCCCCCGGCCTGACATCCAAAAGGCCCCCACCGACGCCCCACCCCGAGCCCCACCCCGAGGCCCGCCGGGCGCATCCACAGCCACGGCGGCTACCCGGTCCGCCCCCGGCCGGCTGGCCCGGACTGGTGAACCGGCAACGCGCGAGGCGTATCATTCGCCCATGCGTCCGCACCTCGTCCGCGCCATCAGCATGCTATTGCTCCTGGCCCTCGGCTCGGCCGTGGCCCTCATGCCCCCGGCGGAGACCGCCCGGCTGGCGGTCCTGCGGGCCCCCGCCCTCTTCGACCAGCCCATGCTCGGTCCCCATCGGGCTCCCCTGCCGGCCACGGTCCTGGACAACCTGGCCCGGGCGGGGCGCCTGAGCCTGGGGGAGGTTCGCTTTGCTACGGGCGGCGCCGAGGACCCTGTGGGCGCCGACAACCTGGACCGGGAACTGCGTGCCAGTCTGGTGCGCGGCCTGCGAGCCCGGGCCGGTGACCTGGATCCGCCCCTGGCAACCATCGACGGCGTCGAGGAGGCCGCGTTGGACGGCCTCGGCCTGCGCCTGGAGTTCACGCCGACCGCCGCAACCGACGGGGCGGGTCCCGGCCAGTTGCTCCTCAGGGTGACCTCCGCCCCGGGCCGGGACGAGCTCCTCGGAGCCAGCGCCACGCTGCCCTTTACACCGCCCTCGCGGACCTCACTCATCCCGCCCCTGGTGGCCATCCTGCTGGCGGTGCTGCTCCGGCGCCCGGTCTTGTCATTGGGCCTGGGTGTCATCGCCGGTGGTTTTTTGTTGCGGCGCATCGCGGGCTCGACGGTGGTCGGCGCCCTGGTGGAAGCGCCGCGCGAAGTGGTAACGACCTTCCTCTGGAACGAAATCCAGGACGGCGAGCGCACCATGATCATCATCTTCGTCATCGCCATGCTCTCCATGGTGGGCATCATGACGAAGAGCGCCGGCCTGCGCGGCTTGATGGACGCCATCGCCCGCCGGGCCACGAACGCCCGCCACAGCCAGATCGCAACCTGGCTCATGGGCCTGGCGGTTTTCTTCGACGACTACGCCAACACGATCCTGGTGGGCGCCACCATGCGGCCATTGACGGACCGCTTCCGCGTCTGCCGCGAGAAGCTGGCCTACATCGTCGACAGCACGGCGGCACCGGTGGCCGGCCTCTCCATCTTCAGCACCTGGATCGCCTTTGAGGTTTCCACCTTCAGCGCCCAGTTGCCGGCGGCGGGCCTCTCATCCACCGACGGCTACGCGGTCTTCATCGACACCTTGCCCTACCGCTTCTACTGCATCCTGACGCTCTGCCTGGTGGGCCTGGTAGTCGTCACCGGCCGCGACTTCGGTCCCATGCTGAAGGCTGAACGCCGGGCGCGCAGCACGGGCCTTTTGGTGCGCGAGGGAGGTCGCCCCCTGGTGGGAGCCACGGCCACAGCCATCCAACCGGCGGCGGGTGTGAAACCGGCTGCACACCGGGCGCTCTTGCCGCTCTTCACCTTCCTGGGCCTGACGCTCTTCGAGATCCTGCGTGTGGGCGGCGCCTTTGACATGGGCGCCGACTTCTTCTCCATCGAGGGCGTCACAACCGTGCTCTACGACGGCAGCGGCTCGCGCCCCTTGATGATCGGCTCCAGCGCCGGCATGGCCGTGGCCGCCCTGCTGGCGCTCCTTGCGGGCCTGCGCGGCGAGATCATCTCCGCCGCCTGGGCCACCCTGCGCTCCACGGCCATCGCCATCGCCATCCTCTACATGGCCTGGATGATCGGCGGCGTGTGCAAGGAGCTCGGCACGGCGGACTTCCTGACCGTGCTGCTCTCCGACAGCCTCCAGCCCCTCTTGCTCCCCACCATCCTGTTCCTGCTGGCCGCCGTGGTGGCCTTCGCCACCGGTTCCTCCTGGGGCACCATGAGCATCCTCCTGCCGCTGGTGGTGGGCCTGGCCTACGGCCTGGGCACGCCCACGGAGCTCGGCGGCTACGCCCTGATGGTGCTCTCCATCGGCGCCGTGCTGGAGGGCTCGATCTTCGGCGACCACTGCTCGCCCCTCTCGGACACCACCGTGCTGAGCTCCATCGCCTCCGCCGCCGACCATGTGGATCACGTGCGCACGCAGATCCCCTACGCCCTCTTCACCATGGTCACGGCCATGGTCTGCGGCTACCTGCCCTGCGCCCTTTTGGGGTTCAGCCCCTGGCTGGGCCTCGTCCTGGGCTTTTTGGTCTTGGCCCTGGGCCTGCGCACCTTCGGCCGCCAGGCGGATGCCCCGGCCACCGCTGAGGCGTGAAAGACCGGCGCGACATGCAAGACAAGCCGGCGGGCAGACGCATCCTCCTGGGCGTTGTCTGCGGCGCGCTCATCTACGCGGCCATGGCTCTCTGGGCGGACCTCTCCTCCCTGGGCGCAGCCCTCAAAGAGCTGCACTGGAGCGTCTTGCCCCTGGCCTGCGGCTTGTCCTGCGCCAACTACCTCGTCCGTTTTCCCCGCTGGCAACGCTACCTCGCCGTGCTGGACATCAGCCTCGCCCGGCGCACTTCGCTCCTGGTCTACCTGGCCGGCCTCTCCCTGACCGTCACCCCGGGCAAGCTCGGCGAGACCTACAAGTCCTTCCTGCTGAAGGACATCACCGGCACGCCCGTCCACCGCAGCGCGCCGATCGTGATTGCCGAGCGCATCACCGACCTCTTGGGCTTCCTGGTTCTCCTGGCCCTCGGAGGCCTCCTGGCCCACCCGGAGCAATACCTCATCTTCGGCGCCGTCCTGTTGGCTTGCGCCCTGCTGGTGGCCGTCGTCGCCAGAGAGCGCCTCAGCGCTCCGCTGCTGGCAATCTGCGCCCGCCTGCCCCTGCTCAAGCGCGGGGCGCATCAGTTGGAGGGCGCCTTGCACAGCACGCGCCTGCTCCTCGCGCCCCGTGAACTGCCCCGGGCCACGCTGCTGGCCACCCTCGGCTGGGGCTTGGAGTGCTACGCCTTCTACCTGGTGGCCGAGGCCCTGGTCCCCGGCGCCATCACCTTCCAGTTCGCCACCTACGCCTTCGCCCTCTCCGCCATCCTGGGCGCGGTGCTGATCATCTTCCCCGGCGGCCTGGGCATCACCGAGGCCTCCCTGGGCGGCCTCCTGGTCCACGAGTTCAGGGGTGCGGGCCTTTTGGCCCAGGCGGCCCGTGCCAAGGCCTTCGCCGCCACGATTTTGATTCGCCTGTGTACACTCTGGTTCGCCGTGCTCCTCGGCCTGTGCGCCGCGGCCCTCTTGCGCCGTCGCTCTCCCTCCCAGACCACAGCAACCTGAAGCCACCGTGCAAGCCCCCCTGCCCCTGATCCTGGCCTTGGCCCTCCCGCTCCCCTGCGCCCTCTGCGGCCCGTCCGCCAACGCCCCCGCCGCCTCGTCCACCGCCTCGTCCGCCGCCTCGTCCGCCGCCTCGTCCGCCGCCTCGTCCACCGCCTCGTCCACCGCCTCGTCCATGGGCACTCCCGCCTCCCCATGGGCCGGCACTTCCCCCGGAGTCCCCGGGGACCTGCGGCGCGCCGAGGAGCCCCAGACAGCTGCGGAGCTCTTGGCCCTGATCCGCGCCGAAGGGGACAAGACTCCCTCCAAGGCCTTCGTGGATCTGGCCAAGCTCGGCACGCGCGAGGCCTTCATCAATCTGAAGGTGGCCCTGGACAACCTGCACAGGAGCACCACCCTCAACTACGCCTGCCGCGCCTTCCGCCATTTCGCGGGCCGGGGTGAGCTGGAAGGAGACTCCATCAGCTTCCTCGCCCAACGGGCCTTCCGCGCCGGGCGCGAAGAGGAACAGCGGGCCGCCGCCCTGGGCCTGGCGCAGTTCAAGTCCGCCCTGCCAGAGCTGGAGGACGTGCTCCTCCGCCACCGGGATCAGCGGGTGCGCACGCTGGTCATGCGGCCCCTGATTCCCGTGCTCGCCGAGCGAGGAGGTGACTCCTCCCTGGAGTTGATCCTGGAGAATGCCGCCCTCGATGCCTATCAGCGGCGCCTGGTGGTCGCGGCCCTGGAGGGCTTTGCCGAGCCGCAGCACACGGATCTCATGCTGGCTCGTGTCAAGCGGGCCGAAACCAGCGACGCCTGGAGCCACCTGCTGCTCGACGCCCTGACCCCGCGCCCCAGCGGACCGCGCGGCGACATCACCTACGCCTTCCTGGATCTGGCCCAGGGAGACAATCTGCCCCTGGCCCTCAAGGCCCTGACGCTCATCGGCCAGCGCATTTTGCCCGGTGGAGTTGACTCCTCCCCGGAGACGCGCCGCGGGCTTCTGAAAGCCCTGACGGGCTTCATCAAGCGGGACGACGCTCCGGCCCTGTTGGCCGTGGTCACGCCGATTCTGGCGCGCACCTATGCCCTGGCTGCCGACCGTCCGCCTTCCTCCTGGCGCAACACTGTCAAGAGGCTGCGCCTCTCCCGGGAAGCCCACCGGCGCCGGGCGGCCTGCTCGGCCCTGGCCCACTCCGGCCGTCCGGAGGATGTGGACTCCTTGCTCGACTTCCTGCACGACTCCGACTGGTCCGTGCGCGCCGCGGCCGTCCAGGCCATCGCCGGCCTGCGCCTCAGGCGCACCCTGCCGCACATCATTGACTTGCTGGCGGAGGCCCAGGGTCGCACGCGCAAGGACTGCGTCCGCGCCCTGCGCGTCTTGACCGGCCTCAACCACGGCACCGCCGCGCCGCGCTGGCAGAGCTGGTGGCAACGGGAGGGCCAGGCCTTCACCCTGCCGTCCCTGGACGCCGCCCGCGCCGCGGAGCAGGCGCGCCTGGCCCGCGCGGATAGCTCCACCACCAAGACCAGCTTCTACGGCCTGCGTATCGAGAGCCGCCGGGTGGCCTTCATCCTCGACATGAGCGGCTCCATGAACGCCAAGGTAGAAGGCTCCCAGGAAACCCGCCGGGCCGTGGCCCTCTCCCAGGTCAAGCAGGCCGTCGCATCCCTGCCCGAGGGAGCGTTCTTCAACATCATCTTCTTTGCCACCTCGATCTATCCCTGGATGGATTCAGCCGTGGCCCTGAAGAAGGACACGCGCGCCGCGGCCCTCTCTTTCATTGATCGCCAGACCCTCAGCGGCGCCACCAATATCTACGACGCCCTGCTCTTCGCCCTGGAGGACCCGGCCCTGGACACGCTCTTCCTCATGAGCGACGGCGCCCCATCCGGCGGCCCCGTCAACGATGTGGCCACCATCCGCGCCCAGATCTCCGCCCTCAACGCCGCCCGGGGCATCGTCATCCACGGCATCGCCGTGGGTCAGAAGTCAGCCCTGTTGCGTGGGCTGTCGGAGGACTCCGGCGGTTCCTATCGGGAAGTGCTCTGAGGACGCCGTCGCGGGCCACGCCGATCGAGGAAGGCCCAGGCGCAGGCCAACGCCAGGGCCAGGCCGGCCAGGGGCAGGTCGCCGCTGACGGGGAAGCGATTGGGGGCGGGCCCGCCAGCCCGGTCTGGGCCCTCGGCCCGGGGCTCCCCCGCCGCCAGGCGCTCAGCCAGGGGCAGGACACCCGGCGGATCCAGCAGCAACTCATCCAGCAGGCTTCCCCACCAAACGGCAAAGGCCGCCGGATCACCACCGGGTTCCTCCAGGCTGCGCCAGGCGAGTTCCAGGTGCCCCGGAGCGCCGCTCACAAGCACCCAGGGGGCGCCGTCCAGGCTTGAGGCCAGGCGCGTCTCCAGGACAGTCGGCGCGCCCGGGGGCTGCAGGCCGAGGGGAAAGGGCGGAGCCCCGCCCCGGGTGGCGGTGCCCGAGAGGGACCAGCCGCCGGCGCCGCCGACGCCAACCGTGACCGGCACCTCGTCCACCCAGCGCGGCCCGACGACGCGCAGGCGTGGCCCGGCCTCGGCCTCGCCGGAGGTCCGCAGGCCGCGATCGGCGGCCCAGACTTCAATGAAGCGCCTGAGGGGACCGGGCACGTCGTTCTGAAAGAGCACCAGGGGTGGCGCATCGGTGCAGGTTTCCCGCACCAGCTTCCCACTTCCATCCCAGGCAAAACGCAACTCCCGCTCCCAGGCCACCCAGCCGGGAACCGCCGCACCGCCGCTGGCCACCAAGCCCGCCCGCCGCCGACCGCCCCCGCCGAGTTCCGGCTCGTGATCCGTGAGCCAGATAACTCCCGCCTCGTCCCGCCCGGCCCAGTCCACCGCGGCCCGCGGGACGCCCCACTTGGCCGGATCCAGTTCCCAGCCCCGGGGCAGGTCCGGGCCGGATGGCTCCGGGCCCACTGGCGTCCCCCCAAAGACCTGGCCCGGATCCTCCCAGATGAAGGTGGCCTCCCCCGCGCCGGGGAGCTCATGGAGCATCTCGAGGGCCGCCGCCAGGCGTGTCCTGCCCTTGGGATCCCCGCCGGTTCCCCGAATTGCCTGCCCGGCTGCTTCCCATGGCAGGTACATGGACGGGCTGCGGTCAACGATGATGCGCCAGGTGTTTCCGGCAGGCGCTCCGGCAAAACGCGGGCCGGCCAGGGCCAAGGCTCCGCTCACCAGCGCCGCCAAGAGCAGCAGCCGGGAAAAGGGCAGGCGCCAGGCGCGTCGCACGCCCGCCGCTTCGGCTTCCGGGCCCAGGTCGCGCCAGAGCTCAAGGGTGCCGGTGGAGAGCTCCCGCGGCCGGCGCCCCACCCAAGATGCCAGCAACACGGAGAGCGGCAGGACAAGGGCCAGCAGCCCCCACGGCCGCGCGAAGTAAAGGGTGCCGGGGAAGAGCTCCATACTAGGGCCGAAGACAGGCGCTCGGGGTCAGGTGAGAGCGGGACCTTTCCGCGCACAGCTTCTGATCACATCTACATTCCAAGGAGTTCTCCCACCAGTTCCTCAAAGGGCACGCGCGTGCTGTGGCACACATGCCCCAGGCCATGGGCCGCGCAGACGGCGCGTTGGCGTTCCAGCTCATCCTCCAGGCGCAGCTCATAGGCCGCTGTCTGGTCGAGCTTGCTGCGCAGGCGTGCGCCGCTCTCCGCATCGCGCCACTCGACCACCGCCGGCGGGTCCGCCTGTCCAGTTCCGTCAGCGCCGACCGCTTGCTGCGGGGCGAACTCCACCGGCGCCAGGAGCTGCAGAGCATGGCACTCGGTGCCCCGCCGGGCCCCGGCCAGGGCGCCCAGTTGGGCGGGCTCCACATCGAGCAGATCGCCTATCAGGAAGATGCGCCCGGCGCGCCCGGCCCAGGAACTGGCGGGGCGCTTCCCGGGTCCTCTGGCCCGCGCCCCGCCCAGTACGGCGCCGATGCCCACGCCCCCGTCCGCACGCAGGCCCGCCAGCCAGGTAACGAGGCCGGCCATGTGGCCCGGCGCGGCCACCTCCGGCCCGGCGCTGCCGGCCCGACCGCCGCTTTCCACAAGGCGTACGCGGGCGCCACGGCGTTGGCCCAGGGAGGCCAGGGCCAGGGCCACCTCCGCCCCGCGCTGCAACTTGCCCGGGGGACCGACGCCCATGGAGGCACTGGTGTCCAGCAGGACCACCCAGGCTTCGCTGGCCTCGCGCCGGGTGATGCGCACATGGGGCTGATCCAGGCGCGCGTAGAGGTTCCAGTCCAGGCGGCGCAGGTCCTCGCCCGGTCGGTACGGCCGGTGGCCGACGAACTCTTCGCCGACGCCGGCCAGGCGACCGCGACCGGCCCCCTCGCGGCGCGTGCGCGCGGCGCCCACGCGCGCCACGCAGCGCTCCACCCGCGCCAGGAGTGCGGCGGAAAAATGCACACCGGGACAGGGCAGGTGCGGCTGACTCATGGGCATCCGGGAAGAGCCCGGCGACGCTCGGGGGTGGCTTTCATCAGCCCGGACTCCCGGCGCCGTTGTCGACCGGCCGCGTCTTGGCCAGGACCAAGGCCCGGCCCCCGGCCGAAGCCCGGCCCCCGGCCGAAGCCCGGCCCCCAGCCGAAGCTCGGCCCCCGGAATCGGTGCAGACCTCGCCGTCGGCGAAGACCACCGCGCCCCGGCGCACGACCGTGCGCGGGAAGCCGGCCAGGGACCAGCCGTGGTAGGCGGACCACTTGGAGGTGGAGGGCAGGCGCGCCTCGTCCACGGTGCGCGTTTCATCCGGATCGAAGAGCACGAAGTCGCCATCGAAGCCCACCTCCAAACGCCCCTTGCCCGGTAGGTGCAGGGACTCGGCTGCGCGGGAGGTGACCGAGGCCAGGGCCGTTTGCGCGTCGAGCAGATCGCGGCGCACCAACTCCAGCGTCAGGGGCCAGAGCAGGTCGATGGAGGGCATGCCCGAGGGAGCCTTGGCGTAGGGGCGGTCCTTGTGTTCGAAGGGGTGCGGTGCGTGGTCCGTGCCGATGGCGTCGATGGTGCCGTCCGCCAGGGCGGCCAGCACGGCGGCGGCATCGGCCGGCGTCTTGACCGACGGATTGACCTTGATGCGGTTGCCCAGGCTCGCGGCGTCCTCGCAGGAGAGCAGCACGTAGTGCGGCGCGGTGCTGGCGGAAAGCGCCTGGCCCGCCGCCCGGGCGGCCCTGATCATTTCGGCGGCGCCGGCACAGGAGACATGGAACACGTGCAGTTCAACGCCGGTTTCCGCCGCCAGTTCAAGGGCCATGCGCACGGACTCTATTTCGGCCTGGCTGGAGCGCACCAGATGGTGCTCGGCGGCGCTGGCATTCGGATGGGCCGCCGCCCCGGCCTTGAGCAGGGCCACATCCTCGCAGTGGGCCACGATCATGCGCCCGGCCCGGGCGGCGCCGGCGAAGAGCTCCCGCAGGACGTCCCGGTCGCCCTGGCCCGCCATGCCCGTGGAGCCTCCCAGGAAGCACTTGAAGGCCGGCGTGAAGGGCGCCATGGCCTCCAGCTCCGCCAGGGAATCCGGCAGCAGGTTGGCCAGGCAACCGAAGTCCACCCGGGAGCTGGCGGCCACATGGGCCAGGCGTTCCTCCAGGGCCGCCAGGCTGGTGCTGAGGGGCGGGTTGTTCTGGACCTCCACCACGCTCGTCACGCCCCCGTGCAGGGCCCCGGCGGAACCGCGCGCCCAGCCCTCCTTCCAGGCCAGGCCCGGGTCGCGGAAATGCACATGCACATCCACCAGGCCAGGGATCACGGACAGGCCCTGGCCGTCGAGGACCGGGGTCTCCGCCGGCGGGGCGAGGCATGCTCCACCCGGCGAGCCAAGGGCCTCGATGACTCCATTGCGCACGCTGATGTCGACCTCGTCGCCCGCGGGCCACAGGCGGGCGCCGCGCAGGAAGAGGTTCGCTCCCCGCGCCGGCTCGTTCACGCTCCCCCGGCCCCAGGTGTGCCGGCCCCGGGTGTGCCGGTTCCGGGTGTGCCGGTTCCGGGTGCGCTGGTTCCAACTAGGGTGCGGCGCACGGAGGCGATTGTCATGTCGTCCTCGTAGATCCCGCCGGTGAACTCGAGGATGTTCTGGATGATACCCTCGGTGATTTCCCTGGCCGTGCCTTCCCGGGCCAGGTCGGAGAGGACCGCGCGCATGCCGGACTCGTCGAACATGCGCTCGTTGTAGGTGTGGTGGCGGGCCTCGACGAATCCGTCGGTGAAGGCGATCAGCGTGTCTCCGGGTTCCAGCACGGCGGGCTCCGGCGAGCTGTACTCGAAGTCATCCAGCATGCCCAGGGCCGGGCCCTGGCCGGGGATGGTGTCCATGCGGCCGTCGGCCCGGTGGTACCAGAGTGGCGGCGTGTGGCCTGCGTTGACCGCCTGCAGGCTGCCGTCGGGCTGGACGATCGCCAGGAAGAGCGTCACGAACAGGCCCGGGTCCAGGTGTCGGGCCATGTCCTGATTGAGCATGGTGACGAGCTTGCCGGGATCCTCCACGAAACGCAGGTAGGAGCGCAGGTGGCCCTGGGCCGTGGCTGTGATCAGGGCCGGGCCGATGCCGTGTCCGGTGACATCGCCCACGACCACGGCCAGGGCGCCGCTGTCCAACCGCACGAAGTCGTAGAAGTCTCCGCTGGTCTTCTCCGCGGGCTTGTACCAGCCGTGCACGTCGAGCTCGCCTATGTCCTCGGGCAGGGAAGGCATCAGGCCCTCCTGGATGGTGCTGGCGATCTGGATCGACTCCTCCAGGCGCACCTTCTCCAGGGATTGTGCGTGCAGGCGCGAGTTGCGCAGGGCGATGGCGATGTGTTGGGTCAGGGCGGCGAAGATGGCCAGGTCCCGGGTGCGGAACTCCCGGGAGGCGGCGCGGGAATCCACATAGAGGACGAGCTCTCCGCTCTCCTCTTCCGTGGCGTCATCCGTTGCGACCGGCGAACACATGACCGCCCGCAGCTTGAGGTCGAAGACGGACTCGCCCAGTTCCATGGCCTCCGCCTGGCTGTTGACGGTGGTGCGCAGGGGCTCGCCGCTGTCCAGCACCTTCCTGACTACGCTGGTGGAGAAGCGCCTGTCTTCCTCGTCCAGCACCTTGCCAGAGTGCCCGCGCACCGTGCGCAAGGTCAGCTCGCCTCCCTCGCGAGCCACCAGCAGGCCGCGTTCGGCCCCGGTGATTTCCACGGCCTGATCCACAACGTAATCCAACAGGGCCTCCAGGTCCCGGGACTCCGAAACCTGGGCGATGGCATCCAGGAGCATCTGTACGGACTGGCGGTCCTTGGCCTCGTCCCCGGTCAAAAAGACCGAGCTGGCGGTCTGCTCTGGGCCTCCCGGCCCCCCCCCCAGGTCCCCGCTTGCCCCGCCCGGGACCTCGCGGGACTCTGCACCGGTGCCCTCCCCGGCGGAAGCCCGGGTGGCCTGGAGATCCTTCTGCTTGCGCCAGAATGCCATGGACGCAGTCTAGCAGCAGCGCCACGCGGGGCCCCCATCCTCTTGCGGATACCATGTGTGGCTCGGCACAATAGAGCATTCCAATACGCCCACCCGGCCCGCGCCCGGTACCCGGCCGCCTTTCCGGCCATCCCCGCCCGCGACACCTTCCCCGGCCCGGCCCCACCCACAAACACAGCACCGCTCGCCTCCGGGCGATCTTCAACGACATGCACATCACGGTAGAGCCCTGCAACGACTACGCCATTCTCCACCTGCGCGGCGAGTTCGACACCTACTACTGCCCCCAACTCCAGGAGGAGGTGGAAGCTCTCATCAAGGCCGGCGTCTGCCGTGCAGTGCTCAACCTGCGCCTGGTGAAGTTCATCAACTCCACGGCCCTGGGCGCCATCATCAAGGCCTCGAAGGCCCTGACCGCCGAGGGCGGCAAGCTGGTCATCGCGCGCCCGTCGCCCTTCTGCCGTGACATCATCGAGAAGATCGGCCTGGACCGCGTGGTCACGGTCTTCGAGACCGATGAGGAGGCCTGCGCCAACCTGTCCACCGAGGCCCCCGCGGCCCTGGCCGATGGCGAGGGCGAGTTCGGAGACGATCCCTCGTCCGTGCTCTTCTCCCTGACCGATCCCGAGCGCACGGCCCACTTCGTCGAGGTGGCCAAGAAGGCAAACCCCGTGCACGGCCACAGCTTCGGCAAGAACTGGTCAGGTGTCGGGCGCATGGCCGCCCTGGACACCAGCGGCCTGGCCTTCACATGGAACGGTGGCAACACCGGCCTGAGTGCATTTGACATGGGGCAGATGCTGGCCCGGGGTTCCGAGCTCAAGCTGAAGTTCCGGCTGCCGCTCCTGCAGAAGGGCTACTGCGAGGCCCTGTGCCGCGTGGAGGACCTGGAGGAGCGCGCCGACGGTGTGAAAGTCGGCCTGCGCTTTTCCGAGATCGATGAAACGACCGTGGCCGCCGTGGGCCAGTACGCCAAGGACATGGCCTTCCTGCGCGACGAGTTGCGCAAGGCCACGGACGCCTAGCCCGGCCCGGCTCTACCCGGCTCTACCCGGCCATGGACGGCGGCCTAGCCGTCCGCGGTGCGCACCCGGGCTCCGGCCTCGCCGCGTTCGAGGGCGGCGTATAGCAGGTCCTCGAAGTCCTCGGCCACCGAGGACCAGTCGAAGCGGTCCCGGGCCAGTTCCCGGGCGCGGCCTGCCCAGCGCCGACGGGCCATGGGAGAAATGGCGGCGCGGGTCAGGATTCTCTCCCAGGCGCCCGTGTCTCCGGGCGGGGCCAAGAGACCGCAGGCGTCGTCGTCCACCAGGTAGGAGAGGCGCGGCAGATCCGAGGCCAGCACCGGCAGGCCACAGGCCAGGGCCCGGCGCACGGCGGCGCCGCGTTCCTCGTTGCCCAGGGCCGGGGCCGCATAGAGCGTGCTGGACCCCATCAGGCCCGGTAATTCCTCCTCCCGGGGCTTGCCAATCCAGTAGACGCGCCCGGCCACGCCCAGGCGCTCCACCAGGGCCCGCAGGCGGCGGCGGCCGGGTCCCTCGCCGGCCAGCACCAGGGACCAGTCCCCGCGCTGGCCCACGGTGCGGGCGAAGGCCTGGACCAGGGTGTCCAGGCCCCGCCGCTCCCTGAGCGGCCCCACATGGAGCAGAATGCGTCCGCGAATGCCGTGGCGACTGACCAGGTGGCTGCTGAGGCCGGGGCGGAAGGCGGCCAGGTCGACGCCGGTGCGGATCATGTGGACGCGCTCGGGGGCGAAGCCCTCCGCCAGGGCCTGGTCCCGGGCCACGGGATCCAGGGCAGCCACAGCGGCGGAGTTTTTGCGCACATAGCGCCCCCAGAGCAGCTCCCCCAGGCGGCTGAGGGCACCCAGGGGGAAGGGCGAGGCCGGGGAGACGCCCTCCTCCACCAGAACCAGGGGCTTATCCAGGCGCTTGCCCCGCCAGGTGCCCAGCCAGGCGGCCGGGGAGAGAGCGTCGTAGGCCACGATCACATCCGGCTCGAAGCCCGAGAGGCCGGGCCCTGACTCCGGGGCCGTTCCCCCGTCAACTGTGGGTTCCGGCGCAGCCCGCGGGATGGTGCCCGGCGGCGCCCAAAAGCCCCGCACGGCATGGCCGCGCCCCAGGAGTTCCCGGGCCAACTGGGGCGCATGGTTGGAATCCATGCGCTTCAGGGTCAGGGGGTCGACCAGCAGGGCGATGCGCAGGGAGGGTTTCAAGGGCTCTGGAGGGAGAATGGCTGGTTGTCGTGGCCCGTGGCCGGGGGCCAGGGGTCGCCTGCGGGGGGGGCAAAGGCCCCCTGCGCGTCCTTTTTATCGGCGCTACCCCATTTCAATCATAAGCCCTCATGGCCCCGGCGGCGGCGCCGAAAACGGGGCGTATCCCAATCCAACCGGCCCGGAGGTCGCGCAGGCCGCGCGTTCTCCCAGCGGGCCGGCGGCGGATCCAGCCCCGGAGGCGCACCGGCCCAGGTAGGCCGCGTCGGCGGGCTGGCCCCCGCGCGCCGCCGGCCCACCCCCACTCCATATTCATGAGCCACCCCACATACCCGCGTCCCCTCGCAGATCAGTCCCAGGCTACGCCCCCCAGGGCCCTCTTCATCCAGCGCTGGCAGACGCTATTCACGCCCCCGCACAGGAGCCGCAAGGGCTGGTGCGCGAGCTTCGCGGCGACCCGCTTCGGGCCTGGGAACCTGGAGTCTCTCTTCCGCGCCGGGCAGCGGGGCTGGACCATCTATCTGATCGGCAACGAAGATGGCGTGGCCAGCGGCCGCTGGACTGACTCCTCCTGGCAGAAGTTCGAGGCAGAGCTCCTGGCCCACCTGAGCCACCAGGGTGTCCGCGTCAAGCGCAACTACGCCTGCCTGGACCGCCCCGGAGGCAGCGGCAAGCACGACCGGGATTCAGTCTTCCGCCTGCCCGGGACGGGCATCTTCTACCACGCGGCCCAGGAGGACGGCATCGACCTGTCCCGCAGCTGGGTCATCGGGTCCGGCCCCCTGGAGTTGGTCGCCGGCTGGCGTGCGGGCTGCAATCTCGCTGCCATGCGCACCGCCGAGACGCCCGCAGACTGCACCTTCCGCCAGGACAACCTGCGCGTGACTCCGGAGCATGTCTTCGGTGATTTGCCCGCCGCCCTGGACTGGGCCTGCCGGGCACCGGCCCGCCACCAGCGCCACCCGGCCTGAAAAGCGTCAGGCGCGGGGGCCCTCGGTCCCGGGCTCACCACCCCTTTCGGGAGGCCCAGAAGACCAACAGGGGCCGGTTTTGGCATGCATGGGGTATTTGCCATATCCATGTCCTATGATGCACCTACCCCACCATGCATCGCACCGTCCGAGACATCCTGCTTCCGCAGAAGAATGTAACCCTGTCCCCGGAAGCCAGCGCGGCCCGAGCCGCGGCCACCATGGCCGAGTGCGGTGTCGGGTCCATTCTGGTCATCGACGAGGCCGGACGGTTGAGTGGCATCTTCACCGAGCGTGACCTGATGTGCCGCGTCCTGGTCGCCGGCCGCGACGCGGACCAGACTCCCCTGGCTGAGGTCATGTCCACGGACCTCTTTACCACCACACCGGAGCAGACCCTCGGATCACTGCTGGCAGCCATGCAGGAGCGCCACATCCGCCACGCCCCGGTGCTGGAGAATGGCGAGATCCTGGCCCAAATCAGCCTGCGCGTTCTGCTGCGCGCCATGCTTGCAGATAGGACCGCAGACCTGGCGGCCCTCAAGTCCTACGTGCAGGGCAGCGAGACCTCCACCTAGACGCTGCGCATCTGTGATGCTGCGCGTCTGTGATGCTGCGCGTCTTTGGCGCCTGGAGGGTGTACCCGTCCAGGCCTACTGCTCGATCGCTTCGCGCCTGACCGCGCCGAAGGCTGAGTCGTAGTTCCCCTCCGCATTGAGCACCAAGACCGCGCCGGGGCTGAGGAGGAAGTCTTCCTGCACTCCATAGACGCGGGCCTCCTGGGGGGCCCGGCGCTCGAGCAGGAATTTCCAGCGCCCGCCGCCCAGGGCGCGCACCTCGAGACCAGTCGCCCGCTCCGTGCGGGCCATGCCCCAATCCATCAGGTCGAGGCCCTTGAGGCGACCCCCGAAGAGATCCTGCTCAACGACCGGTTCCGGCTCAACGCTCGGCTCTGGCTCAACGCTCGCTTCCGGCTCAACGCTAGGCGCCGGCTCGACGCTCGCTTCTGGCTCAGCGCTAGGCACCGGCTCGACGCTCGGTTCCGGCTCAACGCTAGGCACCGGCTCGACGCTCGGTTCCGGCTCAACGCTAGGCACCGGCTCCGGCTCGACGATCGGCTCCGGCTCAACGCTCGGCTCCGGCTCAACGATCGGCTCTGGCTCGACGATCGGCACCGGCTCGACGATCGGCTCCGGTTGGACAACCGGCTCCGGCTCGATGGCAGGCTCTAGCTCAACGGCAGGTTCCGCGAAGACGAGCAAGTCCAGGGGCATCTCCGCCTCAGGTCTCGCGGTTGCTGTTCCCCAGGTGGGGATCCAAGTCAGGCCTGCTGCCGGTTCAGGTGCCGGCGGCATAACGACCTCGTAGACTGGTTCATGCGCTACCTCTTCCGGGCCAGGCGCTGCGCTCGGAAGCACCCAGCCCCCGGAGCCCCGCGCCTCGGTGCCCGGCGCCTCGGTGCCCGGCGCCTCGGTGCCCGGCGCCACCGGTGCACTGGCCGCATCGGCCGCATCGGCCGCGCTGGCCGCGCCGGCTGTGGTGACCGCACCGGAAGCCCTGATCCGCTCCCGCACCCAGGGCCAGCTGGAGCTCTCCCAGGCACCGTGGCCCGTGGCCGGCGGAGGCCAGGCGGAGAACGACTCGACCACCGGCTGCCTCAGCGGCGGTTCCAGCGCCAGGCGCACGACCTCTCCCGGTTCGACCAGGAGGCGCGCTCCGCCGGGCCCCAGCCAGGTGAGGGGCTCTCCGGCCAGGTGCTCGAAGCGCATCGGACCCGCCCCCCGGCGTGAGAGGTGGTAGGCTCCCCGGGGCAGGCGTGAACTCCAACCCGCGGGCATTTCCAAGTGAATGACCCGGTGCCGGAGCTCAAGATCGATGGCCGTCAGCTCATGGACTCGCAGGCGGATCTCCCCGGACTCCTCCCCCGGCAGCGCTCCGTTCCCGGCCGCGGCACGCTCAGCCTCCGGCCCCGGGCCCCATTCACAGGCGGTCCCCCCCGCCAGGCGCAGGCTGGCATCCCCGGGCCAGCGCACGCTGGCCACTCCCAGGGAGCCCAGCTCCAGATGGCTTCGGCCCCGGGCCCGCGCGGGCCCCGTGGCAGCCAAGAGGGTGGAGATGCGTTCCTCGCAGACGAGACGCGCATGGCCCCGGGAAACCTCGATGCGGGCCTCGCCGGGAGTAAAGCCGCCCAGGGCGGGAATGAGGAGCAGAGAAATGGTGTTCAGCATGGTGTGCGGGCAGGGGACTTGCCCCCTATCGGCCTGCCCGGCGGCGGATCTGTCGCCCTCCTCGAATCTTTGCGACTTCCTTGTGGGGCCAGGCCCTCAGCCGCCTATTTCGCGCATCCGGATGGCTCCCTCGCGCTGCAGCTCGTAGAGCGCGGGTTTGGAGTCCGCCGCCTGGCGCAGGAGCCGCTCGATGCGCTCCGCCCGCTCCCCGTCGTCGCCCGCCGTGCGCACAGCCTGGGCCAGATCCACATCGCCGCCGGTCAACAGGCACGAACGGATCTTCCCATCGGAGGTGATGCGCAGGCGATTACAACGGTCACAGAAGGGGCCCGAGATGGCCCGGATGAAGCCCACCACAGCCCCATCTATGGAATAACGCTCCGCCGGCCCGCCGGCCTTGGAGGCTGGCAGCGGCTCCAGCGTGCTCCTGGCGAACAGGCGCTCCATGATGGCCGCGGGATCCAGGGCCGCACCGCTTTGCCCGCTTCCCTGGCTGTCCAGGGGCATCTGTTCGATGAAGCGCACCTCCACCTTTTCCCGGGCGGCGAAGTCCACGAAGTCCTCTATCTCGTCGTCGTTGACGCCGCCCATCAGGACCACATTGACCTTGAGGTTCGGAATGCCCACGCGGCGGCACTCGTTCAGGCCAGCCAGCACATCCTCGAGTTGCCCGGCCCCAGCGAGCTTCCGAAAGCGGGCCGGGCGCAGGCTGTCACAGCTGATGTTTACCGTGCGCAGGCCGGCTGCGGCCAGCTCCCCGGCACGCTCGGCCAGGGCCAGTCCATTTGTCGTGACCGCCACCTCGCGCATGCCAGCCAGGTCCGCCAGGCCGGCGATGATCTCTGGGAGGTCCCGGCGCAGCAGGGGCTCGCCGCCGGTCAGGCGCACCTTGCGGAAGCCCAACCGTTCCACCGCCACGCCCACGATGAGCTTCAGCTCCGCGGCACTCAGGGTCGGCTGGGGCTTGCTCGGCAGGGAGCAGTAGGCGCAGCGCATCTGGCAGCGGTCGGTGACCGAGATGCGCAGGTAGGTCACATGCCTTTGGAAGCGGTCGATCACCGCAGCCACACGCAGGCGCAATGACCAGCCATCAGTCCTGGCCCAGGGCGCGCCGCAGGTAGGCGGCCCGCAGGCGATCCCGCTCCGACGGATCCGGGTGCTGCCCCAAGCCCTCGGCCTGGGTCAGGGCCACGATGTGCCCCCTTTGCACCTGGAGGCCGAGCTGGGACAGGAGCTCCAGGCGCGGCCCGGAGACCAGGCCCAGGTGCAGGCCCAGGCGCACCAGGCTCAGGTGATTGAGGGCGCGGCGGGCGCTGATGTGACGGCTGGTGCGCAGGGCCGCGAGGGAGCGCGCGACTCGGTCGCTGAGCGGAGCCTCCATGTTCTCCAGCAGCGCCGCACGCATCTTGCGCTCGAAGTCGATGATGACCGGCACCAGGGCCTCCAGGTCATCGATCAGTTGTTGCTGGGTGCGTCCCAAGGTGACCTGGTTGCTGATCTGGTAGGCGTGGCCGGCGGGGTCGCTGCCCTCGCCCTGCATGCCGCGCACCGCCAGGCGCGTGCGCTGGGCGGCGGTGAAGACCTTGGCCAACTCCCCCCGGGACATGCTGAGGGCCGGCAGGTGCAGCATGACCGAGGCCCTGAGGCCCGTGCCCACGTTTGTCGGACAGGATGTCAGGTAGCCCAGGGCCGGGGAGGTCGCCAGCTCGACCTTGTCCTCGAGGTAGCGGTCGATGGTCTGGGCGCGCTGCCAGGCCAGGGACAGATCGAAGCCCGGGGAAAGGGCCTGGATGCGCAGGTGGTCCTCCTCGTTGACCATCACCGAGGTGGTTTCCGTCTCGCCGAAGGCCACGGCCCGGCCGGGCACGGCGGCGCCCTCGTCATCCGGGGCCAGGTCACGGGAGATCAGGTTGCGTTCGCGCAAGAGGCCGCGCAGGACCGGAGTGGCTTCGCCCATGGCCACCCACCAGGTCTCGCCGTCCAGGTGGGCATCCACCAGGTGGCCGCGCAGGGCCTGGCAGAGCTCCTGGGCTCGCTCCGGGCCCAGGCGCGGGCCAAAGGGGTAGCCCTCTATGTTGCGCGCCAGGCGCACCCGGCAGGAGACGACCACATCGGATTCCGGGCCGGGCTCCGCCAGCCAGGAACCCGTGCGGGAGGCCAGGGCGTGGCAATCAATGGGGTTGTAGACCATGGAATCGGGCTGCGGCGCGTCCTCCGGCAGGGGCCCGGCCACAGCCCCGGTGGGCCTGCGGGGCCCCTGAGCGGGCCCTTGGGGCCGACGGCCCCGGGTGTCGATAGGAGAGCGTGGCAGGCAGTTTATAGCCCACTCCTTGCGGGGGAAGAAGCCCATTGCCATTCTTCCCTGCAGCGGGCCCCCGGGAAGGGCCCGTCCGCCCCCCACGCTCACATGGTCCCCTTCGATCCTGCCTCCATCGTCCTGGCCACGCTGCTCCTCAGCCTGGTCCTTTTCCTGACGGACAAGGTGCGCTACGACCTGATCGCCCTGGGCGTGGTCGTGGTCCTGGCGGGTTCTGGCGTACTCACCCCGGGAGAGGCCTTCGCCGGCTTCGCTTCGCCAGCGGTGATGATGATCGCCGCCATGTACGTCTTCGGCGCCGCCATGACACGCTGGGGTGTGGCAGAGCTCATCGGCCAGCGCCTCCTGACCACAAGCACCGGCGGTGAAACGGCCCTCGTGTTCCGCGTCGTGCTCGTCTCCGGCCTGCTCTCCTCCGTGCTCTCCAACGCCGGCGTGGTGGCCATCCTGATTCCGGTCTTGAGCTCCGTTGCCCGCAAGCAGGGCATCCCGGTCTCGCGCCTGATGATGCCCCTCGGTTTCGGGGCCCTGCTCGGCGGCATGGTGACCCTGATCGGCACGAGCAAGAACCTGGCCGTCAACGGTATTCTGCGCAAGCTCGGCCACGAGCCCTTCGGCCTCTTCGAGTTCAGCCACTTCGGCCTGGTCCTGCTCAGCGTCGGTGCCCTCTACTTCCTGGGCCCGGGGCGCTGGCTGCTACCCAAGGGGCGCCGTGATGTCTCCCTGGCCGAACAGTATCAAGTGCCGAAGTTCGTGACCGAGATCCTCGTCAGCCCCGGCAGCACATTGATCAACCGTTCCGTGGCGGACACGGACCTCTTCGCCCGCTTCCGCGTCGCCGTCATCGGCATCGTGCGCGAGGGCGGTGACCAGATTCTGGCTCCAGGCCCCTACAACCGCATCCGCCAGGAGGACTCGCTGATCCTCCAGGGCGAACCGGAGGACCTGGTGCGCTTGCGCCGCGAGGTCGGCGTGCACCTGCGCGACTCCGTGCAGGTGGGCGAGACCCAACTGCGCTCCGGAGATGTGCACCTGGTCGAAGCCCTGGTGCCCAGCGGCTCTCCCCTGGTCGGACGCTCCCTGGCGGACACTGAGTTCCACGCCACCACGGGCCTGAATGTGCTGGCCATCTGCAAGCAGGGCGAGGTACAGACCAAACGCATGAGCCGCTACCCACTGGCCGTGGGCGACACGCTGCTGGTCCAGGGCCATGAACGCGACCTGGAACGCGCCAGGAATCGTCGAGATATCCTGGTCATGGGGGAACTGGAGCTGAAGCCCATGGGGCGCGGAGGACTCTTCAGCATCCTGATCCTGGGTGCCGTACTGCTCTCCGTGGGCCTCGACCTCCTGCCCATCTCCGTGGCCGCCGTCGCGGGTGCCCTGGGCCTCGTTGTCACCGGCTGCCTGCCGACCCGCGCTATCTACCGGGCCATCGACTGGCCGGCCCTGGTCCTGATCGGCGGCATGATCAGCCTGGGCGTGGCCTTCGAAGAGACCGGACTCGCCGAGAGCATGGCCACGGGCATGGGGGCCGTGGGCGAGGCCCTGACACACCCACTGCTCCTGCTCGCCAGCTTGATGGTGGTCACCGTGCTCCTGACCCAGGTCACCAGCCACATCGCTTCGGCGGTCATCATGACGCCCGTGGCCATCTACCTGGCCCAACACGCGGGCATCGACGAGCGCGCCATGCTGATGGCGGTCCTGACCGGCGCGGAGCTGGGCTTCATGACACCCGTGGCCCACCAGGCCAACGCCATGATCATGGGCCCCGGCGAGTATCGCTACCGGGATTTCCTGCGCGTGGGCACTCCGCTGACGATCATCCTGGTGATCGTGGCCGTGATTGTACTGCCGGTCTTCTGGCCCCTGTAGGCACTCCCCCGGCGGGAGGTCCGCGCGCCGCAGCCCACTGCTCAGCAAACCCCGCCCGCAGTCAGCACCAGGCCTGGAGCTGAACCGCCGTCAGGCTCCCGCAGGTGGACGCGGGCCAGCCGCCCCGATTGCTGGGAGCAGGCCCTGTGATGGGCGCCGCCTAGTCCTCTTCCGCGCTTGAAGCACTCCCCGTCGTCTCGCCACGCCCGGCGCCCAAGGCACGCTTGAGGTTTCCCCAGCGGTCAGCCAGGGCCGCCGCCTGCGTGTCGATCACGCCGTCACGCGCCGCCACCTCCCGCGCCAGGCGCTGCACCTCCGCCAGGGCCGCGCGCAGCTCAGCCTGAATGGCCTGGGCTTCCTCGCCGGTCGCCGCCAGGGCACGCTCGAGCTGCGTCTGATTCTCCTGGTAGGCCGCCACCGAGGTCCCCAGCTGTTCCATGTTGTCCCGCAGAGCCTGGGCCTCACCCCGCAAGTCCTCCGTCTGTTGCCGATGGGCGGCGAGCTCCCCGCGCAGGGTCTCCGCCAGTCCATCCCGCTCCTTCAGGCTCTTCTTGTGCCCGGCCAGGTCCAGCTCCACCTCCGCCAGACGCTCCCGATGCCCCGCCAGGTCCGTCTCCAACGCCGCCACCACCTCGGCCTGCTGTTCCCGCTCGCTGCCCCGGTCACCCTCCAGCTTCTCGTAGGCCTCCTCCAGCTCCCCGTAGTCCGCCCGCGCCGCCGTCAGCTCTCCCTCGAGCACCTCCGTCGCCGTCCGGTGACCCTCCAGGTCAGCCTCCAGCGCCGCCACCACCTCAGCCTGCTGCTCGCCCTGGGAGAGCAGCTCCTGCTCCAACTTGCCATGGGCCTTGACTGCCCGCTTCAGCTCCTTTCTGAGCCCCTTGGCCTCGGCGTTGTGTTCCGCCAGATCCGCCTCCAGGGCGGCCACCACCTCCCCCTGTTGGCCGCGTTCCGTCTCCAGCAGCTCCTCCATCTGCGCATGGGCTCCACGGGCTTCCTCCGTTTCCGCCGACAGGGCTTCCAAGGCCGCACCGTGTTCCGAGAGGTCCGCCTCCAGGGCCAAAGCCACCTCAGCGCTCTCCGAGGCCTGCCTGGCGAGGTCATCCTCCAGCTCGCCCTGGGCCACCCGCAGCGCCCCAGCCTCTTCCTCCAAAGCCTCTACGGTATTGCGGTGTTCCAAGAGGTCCGCCTCCAGGGCAGCGACCACCTCCGCCTGCTGCTCCCGGGCGGACAGCGCCTCCTCCTCCGCGGCCTTGAAGTCCCCGCGCGCCCGGGACGCCTCCGCCGCCAGGCTCTCCGCCAGGGCCTCCTGATCCGCAGCTTCGCTCTCGCGCTCGGCTTCCAGCTCCCCATAGGAAGCCAGGGCCTTTTCAAGCTCCGCGGCCAGCTCCCCCAGGGCCGCCTCGTGCTCTTCGAGCTCCCCCTTTAGCTCCGCCTCAACCTTGCCCTGCTCCGCCACCTGGCTGGCCGCCTCTGCCTCAAGCTCACCAAAAGCCGCCAGCGCCTGTTCCAAGGCCGCATCCCGCTCGGCCAGGCTGGCCTGATGCTCGCCCAGGTCCTGCTCCAGGGCGCCCACGGCGGCGGCCGCCTGGGCCTCGCCCTCCCGCAGCTGCTCCTCCAGGAGCACCTGGGCCGACCGCGCGGCATCCAGTTCCCCGCCCAGCTCCGTGAGGCTCGTCCGGTGCTCCGCCAGGTCCGCCTCCAGGGTGGCGATGGCTTCCGCCGCCTGCGCCTCGGCCGCCAATGACTCACTCTCAAGCTGGGCGAAGTCCCCCCGGGCTGCCGTGGCCTCCGCCTCCCGGGCCACCAGTGTCCGGCCGTGTTCCTTCAGATCCTTCTCCAGCACCTTGATCGCCTGGGAGCTCTCCTTGGCCCCCGCCTTGCGTTCCGCCACGGCCCGCTTGAGGGCCGCCCGCTGCTCCTTCAGTTCAGCCCGCGCCTGGGCCACGGTCTCCTTGTGCCCCGCCAGATCCCCGCGCAGGGTACTGATGACCTGCTCCTGGCTCTGGCGCTCGGCGGCGATTTCCTTGAGCGACGTCCCGTGCTCCGCCAGACGCTCGGTGAGTTCGCTGCGGGCGGTCACCAGGCGCTTGCGGTCCTTTTCCCACTCACCCTTGGCCCTGTCAAAGCCCGCCAGCTTGAGGCCCAGGTCAGTGATCTTGCCCAGGGTTCCCTCCGGAGCCCGAGGGGCGGCGAAGAGCCCTTCCACATCCGGCGCCTCAGCCCCGCCGAAGGCGGCCACGATCACATGGCGGTAGACCGGCGCCGCATGGTCAGAGTCGTAGAGGCTGCGGTTGTAGAACTTAAAAAACGAGCGCGCCAGGGGCCGCAGATGCGCGTCCGAATCCATGTACATGGACATGCACATGCACGCCAGCCAGCGGTCGAGGTTGCCGTGGCCCAGGCTGGCCACCTGTCCCCCGAGGTCGAAGAGCTGCTGCTCCACCTCCCTGCGCTGGGGCAGGCGGTATTCGATGTGCTCCCGCAGATAGCGGTGCTCGATGCCGAGCTTCTTCGACATGAAGCGTTCCAGCGTCTTCTCCGCGGCCTCCACGCGCCCCGTGCGATAGGGGCCGGCGATCACGGCCCACTTGCCGGTCACGCGCCACAGTTCTCGCACGAACTTCTTGCGCCGGGCGGGACGAATGTGTTCGAGGGTATCGAAGCATGCGACGACATCGAAGGACTCGTCCCGGAAGGGCAGCTGGCAGCCATCACCCAACACCAGACCGCGCTCGTCGGAAGCCTCCATATCCACCAGCGTGATGTCGTCATGCTCAAGAAACTCTCGCAAGACGCCCGTGCGCCCGCCGACATCGAGGATTCGCAGGGGCTGCTCTCCCTGGCGCAGCCGCTCCAGGACATCCGCTACCAGGCGATAGCGTTGGTATTGATCGAAGGGTAGCGAGAGAACGTTGCTCACCGCTCGGAGACCTCCTCCCTTTCCTCACCTTCCAGGCGCCGCTTGACGCTCCAACGCGTGGGCAGGTAGAGCAGGCCGTGCTGGTGTCCGGCGGCGTCGATGACCTCGAAGGTCACCGCGTGCTCCCGGTGGTCGATGGCCGTGGGCGCGGCCTTGCTGTGATCGTAGAGGAAGGTGGTCAGGTAGTACTGGCCGGCCAGCAGCGGCATGCACTCGAAGTCCATCTCCACCACGCCCTCCTCGCCGGCGGCCACGCTGCCCAGGTGGATGGGTGTTTCACGCCAGAAGTGATTGGAGCCGTTGATATAGGTGCCGTCCGAGCGGTAGATGCCGATGCCGAAGACGGGCTGCTGGGCGGCCTCGTGGGCCCTCCAGGGGATCTCCACGCGGAAGGGCTGGCCGGTGTGAAAGACATGGCCGGCGCTCCCGTCCGCCGCGCGCATCTCAATCTCCAATGTCTCCAGTTCGCCGGTGCCCCAACGGGGATACTCGTTCGTACCGCGGTTGAGGGCCGAGAGGCGTTCGTTGCCCCGGGCGTGGGCCCGTTTCAGGTACTCGTCGGCCACCTTTTCCGCGGGTCCCTGCTCAAGCACTTCACCTTGATCCATGAGCACCACGTGTTGGCACATGGACTTGACCGCCCCGATGTCATGGGAGACGAACACCGTTGTCTTACCCTGCTCGCGGAACTCGTTTAGACGGTTGGTGCACTTGCCCCGGAAGTGCTCATCGCCCACGGAGAGCGCCTCGTCAATCAACAGGATGTCCGGGTCCACACTGGCTGCCACAGCGAAGCCGAGGCGCACGTACATGCCAGAACTGTAGGTCTTCACCGGCCGATCTATGAAGTCGCCCAACTCAGAGAACTCAATGATGCCCTCGAAGCGCTCGGCGATCTCCTCCTCGCTCATGCCCAGGATCGAGCAGTTGAGGCGGATGTTCTCTCGACCGGTAAACTCCGGGTGAAAGCCGGCACCCAGTTCCAAGAGGGATGAAACGCGCCCCTGGACGCGCACGCTGCCCGTGGTCGGCTGCGTGATCCCTGTCAGCAGTTTTAGCAGCGTGCTCTTACCGGCCCCGTTCTCGCCGATGATGCCCACGGTGGCCCCGTGGGGAATGTCCAGGTACAGGTTGCGCACGGCCCAGAACTCGCGATAGCGCGGCCCCCCGGGCAGGAACAGATCCCACACCCGATGCATGGGCTTGTCGTACATCTGGTAGGCCTTACCCAGGTCATCGGCCTGGATAGCGCTGCCGCCCACATCGACTGTGCTGGCGGGGACCGCTGGTGTATGCGCGTTCATCTACAATAAGTCCGGAAAGCGTTGCTTCTGGGAGGAGAAAAATCGGGCTCCAATCATAAGCACGATCAAACTGAGCACCGCAAACCGCAGTATGACCAGGGGGTCCGGCCAGCTGGAGAAGAGCAGGATGTCCCGATAGCAGGTGATCAGCCAGTGCAGCGGGTTGGCCTCCAGGATCCAGGCAAAGATGCCATCCTTGGCCCGCGCCACCATCTGCGGCGGGTAGAAGATGGGCGTGCCGAACATCCAGATGGTGACCAGCACACCAACCAGGTGGTAGGTGTCGCGCAGGAAGAGGTTGAGGGTCGAAAGGAAGTAGCCGAGCCCCACGGTAAAAATCGCCTGCAGCACCATCAGCAGCGGCAGGCAGAGCAGGGGCAGGCCCAGGGAAAGCGCGCGCAGCTCTGGCTCCGTGGGCGCCAGCAGGGCTCCGACCGCCGGGGCCACATCAGCGGCTGCGGCGTCCCCGGAGAACCACAGCACGCCGATCAAGACCACCGGCACGCCAATCAACATGTTGACGAGTGACGAGACCGTCAAAAACACCGGCAGCACCTCCGTGGGGAAAACGACCTTCTGGATCAGATTGGCGTTCTCCACGAGCGTGTTGGTGGAGCGCGAAACGGTCTCCGAGAAGGCTGTCCAAACGGTGATTCCCGCCAGCATCCAGAGGGCCACCATCTCCTCAGCAGCCCCGTCGCTGAAACGCACATTGAGCACGATGCGGAAGACGAAGACGTAGATGCAGAGATTCAGGATCGGGTAGACCACGGACCAGAAGAAGCCCATGGAGGATCCCACATAGCGGCCCTTGAGGTCGCGCACGACAAAGTCCTTCAGGAGGTGCCGATGCTCGTACAGGGAACGCAGGAGGCTCAGCATCTCAGATAATCGTCTTCCCCAGGGCCGATAGGATCAGGTCCACGGCGACCTCGGCGGTTCGATTGCCCGTATCCAGAATCGGGTTGACCTCCACCACCTCCAGGCCCAGCAGAGCGCCGGACTCCGCCGCCAGCTCCATGACCAGGTGCGATTCGCGCCAGTCCGTGCCGCCGGGCACCGGCGTGCCCACGCCCGGAGTGACGGCGGGATCGACACCATCCACATCGAAGGAGAGGTGGAAGCCGACGGTGTCAGCGGTGACAACGCTGAGAGCATCCTCCATCACGGCGTGAATACCGCGGGCATCGATATCGCGCATGGTGAAGTGGCGCACACCGGAAGCCCGCACGGCGCGCGCCTCCTCCCTGTCCAGCTCACGAATGCCCACCAGGGCCACCTGTTCCGGGTTGACCAAGGGCGTGCGGCCACCGAGCGCCAGGAGTTCCGCCGGCCCCTGGCCCAGGACAGCCGCCAGGGGCATGCCGTGCACGTTACCGCTGTGGCTGGTCTCGGGCGTGTTCATGTCGCCGTGGGCATCGAACCACAACAGGCCCACGGCTCCGCCCGCGCCGCCCCCAGTGCCTCCGCTGGCCACTCCCCTGGCCACTCCGCTGGCATAGTAGTCGCTGATGCCGGCCACGGTGCCGCAGGCGATGGAATGGTCGCCGCCCACGACCAGGGGAAAGCAGCCCGCTTCCAGGATCTCCAGCACGCGGCGCCGCAGCTCACCGCAGCAGGCGGCGATATCCGCCACAAAGCGGGCCCGGTCGTTCAGATCCTCCAGGGTTTCGACCTCACGCACGGCCACATTCCCCAGGTCTTCGTAGCTCAGCCCCAGACGCACCAGGCTCTTGCCAAGGCCGGCGATGCGCAGGGCGCTCGGGCCCATGTCGACGCCCCGGTGGGCGCCGCCCAGATCCATGGGCACGCCCAGCAGGCAGACCTTGCGCTGCATCAACAAGGGAGACCTCCCGCCCGGACCGCACGCGGCGAGAGCTTGGCTTTTGAGAACATCATCGCGGGGGCATGGTAGCGAGCCGGGGCACGAGTCTCGACACGCCACGCGGGCTGAGTTGGATGCGGGCCGGCTCCGCCGCTCAATGGGTGCGTGAGGCCAAGGCCCCCAGGAAAGCCCCCTGCAGCGTGGGGTCGCTGGAACCCCGGCGCAGCAGCCGTTCGAGACGGCGCACATCCTCCACGCCCCCCCAGGCCCCCACGGCAAAGCCCACGCGCCGGGCATCCCGGGCCCCGGCGTGGGCCGGCGGGCTCTGGGCCTCCTCCAGGAGGGCCCGCTCGCCGGCCACATCCGCCAAGAGGGCGGCGGCCAGCACGCTGCGGTCCCAGGGCACCTCCCACAGGGCGCGGCGCAAGAGGGGCAGCACGCTGCCGGAGCCGGCATCCAAGAGGGCCAGGGCCAGGATGCGATTCTCCGCAAAACGGCCCTCCAGGGGAAAAATCTCCTCCATCAGAAGCAGATCCTCATGGGTCGGGCGGCGCGCCAGGGCGGAGAGCATGACCTCGCCCGCCTGCCCCACGGGCACGCCGCCACGTAGGCTCTCCCGCAGTGTCTCGCGGGCTCCGGAGCGCCCGGCGAAGAGCAGCACGGCCGACAACAGGCCGCGCTCCTCACCGCTGAGCGTGGCCGCGTATTCCTCGAGCATGGGCACCACCAGCATGGCCGCCCCGGGCCTGGCCAGCAGCATCAGGCAGCGTTTCCGCTCCTGAGCCTCATCACCGTTGAGCAGCGCGTGCAGAAAGAGTGGGCCTTCGCGATCCCCCAGACGCACGCCAGCGGCGATGGCCGCCACCCGCACACCAGGGTTCCGGTCCTCCATCAGCGGGCGCAGCAGGTGAGACTCCTGAGTGGCACCGGCCTGGGCCAAGGCCAGACAGGCCTGCAGACGGGTGCGTGCCAGGTTGCTCTTCAGACCGGAGGTGACAATCCTGAGGGCCGGCTCGAATCCGGCGCGCACCAACAGCCCGGCCGCCGCCGGAGCCGCCTCTTCCACCAGCGTGGCCCGCTCCAGGAGCGGGCCACAGAGCGAATCCAGGCCCCTCAGACCGATCTCCTCGACCAGCACGCTCCACTCGCCGTCATCCGCGGGCAGCCAAAGGCCCAACTCCACCAGTTGATCGAGCTCCAGGGGCATGGCCCGCACGGCGGCCCGCAAACGGGCCGCTCCGCGCCCCTCGGTCAAACTCTGGAGCAGATGGTCGCGCACGCCGGCGCGCCCCAGGGCTGCCGCCCCCTCCAAGACCAGGGCATCGAGGAACTCCCCGTCATCGCCAAGGTTTTGAAGCAGGCGCGAGGACCAGGATTGGCCGTCGATCAAGCCATAGGACCGGGCCGCATCCCAACGCAGCTCCAGCAGCCGGCGCACGGCCCGCTGATCATTGCTGCCCGCCGGGTTCACGGCAAAGACCAGGAGCTCTGCGACCGTTTGCTCCAGGCCCCGCGGGGCCTGACCCGTGTCTTGCGCGGCCTCCAGGCTTGCCAGCCTGTTCCGCGCTTCCTCCCACCCCGTCCGCAGGAGAGCCAAGATGGCACACTCCCGCAGGCACAGCTGTTCACCGCCGCTCGCCATTCCGCCGGTGGCAAGGCCATCTCCCAATGCCAGGGGCATCAGGAAGCCGCTGGCCGAGGGGCCCAGCTCGCCCAGGGCCAGGAGCGCGGCGCTACGCTCGGCGAAGGCGCCCTCCATGGCCCAGGATTGCAGCAACGGGCGCTCAGACAGGGCCCCCGCGGCGCCCAGGGTCAGCAGAATGACGGCCCGCTCGGGCGCTTCCAGGTCCGGCTGATCCAGGGCAGCCAGGGCCCGGGAGGCGCTCTGAGGTGTGAAAGAGACGCGCTCATCCCTGTCCTGGATCAGCTCCCAATCTCCCTTGGAACCGCGCTGCGGGTCTTGGCTTTCCGGCCCCTGGGCAGCGGCCCCGCCACCGGAAAGCCAGGGCAGGAGGAGCAGGGCTGACAGAATGGCCGGAGAAGGCGAAAAGGGCGTGGGCATGGGGATTTGGGCGTGGGGGGTTGACTCCTGTCTATCGGCAGGTATTGGGGGAACCCAAAACCAGTAGCCATAAAGACTTGCGGTCCTGATGGGGCGCGCCTGGCAGGCGCGCCCCAGGGCTCCAGGCTTGCGCCCTAAGTCACTGCCGCATAGCACCTTACGAGGATGTCGTGGCCCTTGCCGGGAATCCACCGGCGGGCGAGTTCCGCCGTCCGGGAGAAGGGCTCAGCACCTACTCCAGGGTCAAGAGCACCTCAAGGGAGCCGGTGGCGGCGGCCGGGCCGCCGCGAATGCGCAGCTGGCCGGCGCGGCCATCGTTCAGGGAGCCGTGCAGCAAACCGCCCTGCCCGAGGTTCAGGCCCTCCAGGCGAAAACGCCCGTGGCGGTCCGAGCGGGTGCTCCGGTCGGCGAACTCAACCATCACGCCGCCGAGGGCCTCGCGCGTGTGCACATCCTGCACCGTGCCGGTCAGAACATCCCCGGGGCCAGGCTGCGCCGCTCCGCCCCCACAGGCCGTCAAGGCCAGGAGCACAGCCAGTTTCAATTTTGCTGGGGTTCCCATGGTCATTCCTCCGGCGTGCCCAGGATGGCGATCAGCTGCTCCCGGCGCTCGTCGCGTAGGGCCGCGCTGGAGGCTTCCAGATTCAAGCGCAGGAGCGGCTCCGTATTCGAGAGGCGCACATTGAACCACCACCAGGAATCATCGCCCAGGTCACCGAACTCCACGGTCACGCCGTCCAACTCATCCTGGCGGCCGTCGGCAAAGGTCTCACGCAGATTGGCGATGGCCGCCTGCTTGTCGGCCACCCGGAAGTTGATCTCACCGGTGGCGTGGTAGCGGCGCAGATCCTGCACCATGCTGCTCAGGGTCTCATCCCCGGCCAGGCGCGCGGACACAAGGTTCAGGCCAGAGAGCATGGCCAACACGCCGGAGTCCGTGGTGAAGTTGTCGGCGAAGTAGAAGTGGCCCGAGAGCTCGCCGGCGAAGACTGCTCCCCGCTCGCGCATGGTGGCCTTGATGAACGAGTGCCCGACGCGCTCGCGAATGGGCACGCCGCCGGCTTCGGCGATGGCCTCCTTGACGACCCAGGACGAACGCAGGTCATAGACGATTGGCACGCCGGGACTGGTGCGCAGCACCTCCCGGGCCAACAGGGCTGTCATCAGATCGGCGGGCACCGTGCGCCCGGTTTCATCCACAAAACAGCAGCGATCAGCATCCCCGTCGAAACCCACGCCCAGGTGCGCGCCCTTGGCCAGCACTTCGGCCTTGACCATCTTGAGATTCTCCTCCTTGATCGGATTGGCTTCGTGGTTGGGGAAGGTGCCGTCCGGATCCATCAGCATGGTGTGGGGCCGAACCTGGGGCAGGCGTGCCAGGATGCCCGGCAGGGTGTGGCCGGCCATGCCGTTGGCCGCGTCGATGGCGATGGAGACCTCGGCCTGCATGGTGTCGAAGCCGGCCACATGGCGGCCGTAGTCCTCGAGCAGGTCGAGGCATTCGACGCCACCGCGCTCCTCCTCGGCGGACGGGTACTGCGCCGCGCACATGGCTTCGATGTCACCGATGCCAGTCTCCCCGCTGATGGGACGCGCGCCCTCGCGGCAGAGCTTCATCCCGTTATAGCGTGGACCGTTGTGGCTGGCGGTCACGCACAGGCCGCCGTCACACTCCAGGGAACCGATGGCGAAGTAGGTCATGGGCGTGGAGGCCACCCCGATGTCGAGCACCGAACAGCCCGTGTCGCGAATACCCTCGATTACCGCTTCCGCCAGCTCAGGCGAGTGCGTGCGCACATCGCGCCCGACGACCAGGCACCTGGCGGACAGGAAGCGGGCCAGGGCATTGCCGATGCGGCGGGCGCCAGCGGCATCGAGTTCCTCCGGAACGAGGCCGCGGATGTCGTAGGCCTTGAAGATTCCCATGTTTGTCTATTGGCTGTCGGCGTCAGAAGCAGGTGGCAGGGAGCTGCCGCTCTGGCCCGGCACATGGCCGGGCCGTGAAGAAGAGCGCAACAGCCTACCCCATCAGGCCAGGATCGCCGCCAGGGCGTCTCCTAGATGGCCGATGTTTTCCGGCCCCACATCCCGGTGCGTGACAAAGCGCAGCACCGTTGGCGAAAGGGCCATGACGCGCACGCCATGCTCCCCCAGGGCTGCCGCCAGAGCCGGTGCGGCCAACCCCTCGCCCCCCACGGTCACCGGCACCAGGTTGGTTTCGGGGCCGCCCCGGGGACCACTGAGGGCGGCAAAACCGTCGACCAGCTGCGCCAGGTCCCGCGCCAGGGCGTGATCCTGTCCCAGGCGCTCCACATTTTCCGCCAGGGCGATGCGGCCGGCGGCGGCGATGATCCCGGCCTGGCGCATCCAGCCACCGAGGCGCTTGCGCACGGTTCGGGCTCGCTCCAGGAATTCGTCGTCACCTGCAATCAGGCTGCCCACCGGCGCGCCCAGCCCCTTGGAGAGGCACAGGGAAACCGAATCAGCACAGGCCGCATAGCGCTCGGCGCTGACCCCGGAAGCCACCACCGCGTGGGCCAGGCGCGCCCCGTCCAGGTGCACGGGCACGGCGCCCTCCCGGGCCACGGCGGCCACGGCGGCCAGATTGTCGAGGGGCACCACGCGCCCCCCGGAAGCCATGTGCGTCTGCTCCACGCAGATCAGCCCCGTGCGCGGACAGTGCACGTAGTCCGGGCGCAGGGCCGCGGCCACCTCGGCCGGATCCAAGGCCCCGGCGGTTCCCGTCAATGTGATCGCTTGCAGTCCGTGCAGGGCCCCGGCCGCTCCGGCCTCGTAGACCAGCACATGGGCCTCGCGCTCTGCGATCAGCTCGTCCCCGGGGCGCGTCCAGGCCCCCAGGGCCACCTGGTTCGCCATGGTGCCTGAGGGCACATACAGGGCTCCGGGCTTGCCGAGCCAGGCCGCCCCCTCCTCCTCCAGGGCGCGCACGGTCGGATCGCCGTCGAGCACATCATCGCCCACCTCCGCCGCGGCCATGGCCGCGCGCATGGCGCTGCAGGGGCGCGTGACCGTGTCACTGCGGAAATCAGATAGCATGCGAAAACGTCAGGCGGGCTGCAGGCACTCGCGAACGCGGCGCAGTCCTTCGCGGATGTTTTCCGCGCTGTTGGCGTAGCTAAAACGCATGTAGCCCTCTCCCAGGACACCAAAACTGGCCCCGGAGAGGCAGGCCACGCCCGCCTCCTGGAGGAAGCGCTCCTCCAGTTCCTTGGAGGGAATGCCCGTGCCGCTGGTGTTGGGAAAGGCGTAGAAGGCGCCCTTGGGTGTCGGGCAGGAGAAACCCGGAATGGCGTTCAACTCCTCGACGATGATCGCCCGCCGCTCGTCGAAGGCGGCGCGCATTTCATCAACCGCATCCTGGGGGCCTTGCATGGCTTCGATGGCGGCGATCTGGCCGGCGGCGTTGGTGCACGAGGTGCTGTTGATCTGCAGGCGTTCGGCGTGTTCGATGAGCTCTGCGGGCCAAACGCCGTAACCCAGACGCCAGCCGGTCATGGCCCAGGTCTTGCTCCAGCCGTCGAGCAGGATTACCCGTTCGCGGATGTTTTCGAACTCCAGCAGGCTGACGTGTTCTTCGCCGTCGTAGAGCAGCCGCGAGTAGATCTCGTCCGCCAGCACATAGACATCGGGGAAGGCCTCAAGGCCATCCGCCAGCCGTTGAAGCTCGGCCCGCGGCACCACGCCACCGGTGGGGTTGGCCGGTGTGTTCACGATAATGAGGCGCGTGCGTTCGTTGACCTGGGAGAGCACCTCTGCGGCGCTAAAGGAGTAGCCCGCCTCCTCGCGCAGGCGTATCGGCACCGCCTTGGCACCGGAGTAACGAATCACCGACTCGTAGATCGGGAAGCCCGGGTTTGGATAGAGGATCTCCGTACCCGGCTCGCCCAACATCATGATGGCGAAGAACATGGTCGGCTTGCCGCCGGGGACAATCAGCACGTGTGCCGGATCGATGGTGACACCCCTGTGCCGGTGGATGTCGGCGGCCACCGCCTCGTGCAGCTGGGGCAGGCCGCGCGCCGGCGTGTACTTGTGCCAGCCGTCCGCCAGGGCCTGGCGCCCGGCCTCAACGATGTTCTGCGGCGTGGCGAAGTCCGGTGCGCCGATGTGCAGGTGAATGATGTCCCGCCCTTCAGCTTCCAGGGCCTTGGCCTTGGCGAGCACTTCAAAGGCGGTCTCGGTCCCCAGACGGGACATGCGTTGGGCGAGGGTCATGGCTTTGGTCCTGTGTCTGTCTCGGGCGGCGGCCTGCCGGGCGTAGAGGAGCGCCGGTGCAGCGCCCGGCGTCTATTGTAGCTCCCGGCGGCATTGCAGCGCCCGGCGTCATTGTAGCGCTGAGCGGCACCCGTGGACCAGCGTCTCCCACGTTAGGAAGCGTGAATGGCGCGCCCCCGGCACGCCCCCCGCACTCCCCCCCGCGCGCGCCTGAAAGCTCAGTTGGAACTGCACCGAGAAGGCGCCCTCATCCCGGCCGCCATCATAGGCCACCGCATCAGAGTAGAACTGTGGGAGCAGGCATTGCGCAGGCTCATGTGGTGGTCAAAGATCCGGTTGACAATGACGGTCATCCCATGGATGTGGTTGACATGGTCGGAGGAAGGTACAAACCCCTCGCTCAAGAGACCGCGGCCGGCACGCACATGGGAGAGGCGCAGGTCCATGACACAAGCGTGAGATACACCGCAGGTGCCATTGCCCGT